>Ga0209798_10000980_pt1 | contig 17389 bp, 11 predicted proteins | sample DOMMetBare3Fresh_FD_187475 | JGI IMG/M metagenome (GOLD analysis project Ga0209798, IMG submission 187475) | Wetland sediment microbial communities from St. Louis River estuary, USA, under dissolved organic matter induced mercury methylation -... | ecosystem: Environmental > Aquatic >...
CAACGCCATGGCCGCAACTTTGATTATGATGTCGTTGATGCTGATTTTGAGCTCAGGATCCAGCTCTTTAATGCTCTGCCGCATCTCGACCGCACGATCCATTTCAATTTCGGTTGTCAGAAAGAAATGGGGCACCGGGCCCAATGAGGTTACGAGCCGATTAGCGATGGTTTTCCGCATCACGCTCAACGGTTCATCGCGAAATGCAGAAGCACTTTCAATGGTTGCGGGTGATACCGGCTCAGCCTTGCGCGATTCGCTCGGCGGTTGGGCGGCGGCACCCTGGCGGCTGAGAGCGGCCTCAATGTCGCGCTTGATAATTCTGCCCCCCGGACCTGTGCCACTCAGTGTGCGCAAGTCCAGGCCTGCTTCAGCGGCCATTCGCGCGGCGAGTGGAGAAACAACCAGCCGTCCCGAAGTTGTAGACTTAGCGACCTCTCCCTGTCTCCCGTTGCCGTCAACGGTGACGTCGGCCACGGGCGCAGGAGTGGGCATGCTTGTATCTTTCGCTGCGGTGGGGCTCTTGCCATCCTGCTGAGCCGGCGGCGCGCTTTGAGCCTTATCCTCAAATGCTGAGATGTCTTCGTCCGCTTCGCCGATGATGGCGATGAGTTGGCCCAGAGGCGCAGATTCGCCTTCCTTAGTGAGAATCTTGCGCAGCACTCCCTCGCCGAGCGCCTGCATTTCCATGGTAGCCTTGTCGGTATCAATCTCAGCCAGCGGTTCGCCCATGGAAACGCGATCGCCTTCTTTTTTCAGCCAGCGCGAGATTTGTCCCTCATCCATAGTTGGCGAGAGTTTGGGCATTATTACTTCAGTAGCCATTCCGTATTCACCCTCAGTGTCCCATGAAAAAGTGTTCCATAATCCTTAGTCACCTCGCCGAGGATTGTTCCAAATCCCGCACCACGAGCGAAATCGCCAAACGGGATATTGGCGGATGAACAGCAGGTTGGCAGACTACAAATAGGCTACCTCGCGCACCGCCGCGACGATCTGTGCCACGCCGGGAATCGCCAGGTTCTCGAGATTCTTGGCGTAGGGCATAGGCACGTCAGCGCCTGAGACTCTGCGAACCGGAGCATCAAGGTAATCAAAGGCTCGTTCGTTAATCTCCGCGCTGATTTCGCCAGCCACGCCGCAAAACGGATGCGATTCTTCTGCCACGACCACGCGATTGGTCTTCCTTACGGACTTAATGATGGTATCTATATCGAGGGGACGAATCGTGCGTGGGTCGATCACCTCGCAGGAAACTCCTTCCTTCTCCAACTCTTCGGCGGCCTTCAAGGCCAGGGGCACCATCAGCGAACGCGCGACAATAGTGGCATCGGTTCCGGCGCGTTTTACATCGGCCACGCCCAGGGGAATGGTGAAATCCACGTCGTCCGGGACCTCTCCCTTTTGCCCGTACATCCTCTCCTGCTCAATGAAGATTACGGGATCATCATCCCGAACTGCCGACTTCAAGAGTCCCTTTGCGTCGGCCGCTGTCGAGGGCATGACCACCTTCAGACCCGGGAAGTAGGCATACCACGATTCCAGCGCCTGGGAGTGCTGTGATGAAACCTGAAAGGCAGAACCTCCGGGACCGCGAAAGACCATCGGAATCTTGAACTGTCCGCCAGACATGTAAAGCATTTTCGCAGCAGAGTTAATTATTTGATCGGTTGCGAGGATAGAGAAATTCCAGGTCATGAATTCTACAATCGGACGCAGCCCAACCATCGCGGCACCAACGCCAAGCCCGGCAAACCCGAGTTCGGTAATTGGGGTATCGATAACTCGCTGGGCACCAAACTCCTCAAGCAACCCTTTGGTTACTTTGTAGGCTCCCTGGTAGGCTGCCACCTCCTCGCCCATAAGAAAGACATTCTTGTCGCGCTGTAGTTCTTCGCGCAGAGCCTGATTGAGCGCCTCGCGAATTGTTATTACTGCCATCTAAACTTTTTTCCTTTGCTTTGCCGGCTTGAAGCTATTCGGCCGATTCGGTTGGCGGAATGGGATTGGCATAAATATCTGTGTAGAGTTCCCTGGGATCAGGTTCAGGACTCTCGTCGGCAAAGCGCAACGCGTTTGCTACCTCTTCGCGCACTCGCGTATCGAGATCTTTCAACTCCGTTTCAGAAATGGTTCCGGTTTCCCTGAGTGTCGCGGCAAACAATTTCAGTGGATCCCTTTCCTGATGTTGCTCGATTTCCGCACGCGTACGGTAGTTCCCCGGGTCTGACATTGAGTGGCCCATAAAACGGTATGTGCGCACCTCGAGCAGCGTTGGCAGGGAATACTTTCGCGCCCTTTCTACCGCCCGTCTGGTCGCCTCGCGCACTGCCAGAACGTCCATGCCGTCCACTATTTCTCCGACGATTTCGTAGGCATGAGCCTTTAGCGAAATATCCTGAAACGACATTGCTCGCTCGACTGAAGTACCCATGCCATACTGATTGTTTTCGCAGATATAAATGCAGGGTAGCTTCCATAACTGAGCGAGGTTTAGAGACTCATGGAAAGCTCCTTGATTCACCGCCGCCTCGCCAAAGAAGCAGAGAGTAACCTGGTCGGTCCCCAGGTATTTGCTGGCAAAGGCTACCCCGGTAGCCAGGGGGATCTGGCCACCCACGATGGCGTGCCCACCAAGAAATCCCACGCTTTTGTCGAACATGTGCATCGAGCCGCCTTTGCCTTTTGAGCAGCCGGTGGCTTTGCCGTAGAGTTCAGCCATAACGCTTTCCGGTGTCATTCCTTTCGCCAGGGCATGGGCGTGCTCGCGGTAACTGGTTATGACATAGTCGTCACGCCGGACCGCAGAAATTGCTCCGATAGCCACTGCCTCCTGCCCTATATAAAGATGGCAGAAACCACCAATCTTCCCCATGCTGTATGACTCAGCAGACTTCTCCTCAAAGCGCCGCACGAGCAGCATTTGGTAATAGAGTTCGACCAGCGTTTTGCGATCGAGTCCCTTGAGTCGAGCTTTTTGCTCAGCTTTCCTGGCCTCAACCGACTGTTCAAGCTCCGGTGCCTCTGCTTCCATGACAGCACTTCCGGCGCGATTCTTGGCTTCAGAGGCGGCGGGTGAATTGGGTGTTTGCCTACTCATCTTGGATACATGCGGACGATTAAGACTTGTTTTCCCTGAGCCCGTCGGGCGGACTTGTTTCGGACAAAAATTAAGTAATGGGTGCTCGCGAACGGCGGGATTATACGCGAGATGCTCAACCCTGCGCAAAAGAGAGGCCCTTCACAAAAAAAGCGCGCTGCCGGAGACAACGCGCTCGAGGTTCGGAATGACGCCGCGCTTAGCCCAGAGCGTCTATGGCGAGGGCAGCGGGAGTGGCCGAGATAGTGGCGATAGTCTTCCGCGCATGTTTGTTTCGCTGCATATTTCGTGCGGCCGCCGACAGCAGTTCCTCTGTGGTCTCGCCATCTGCGGGGAAACACGCAATTCCCAAACTGACGCCAACTTCCTGCGTTCGTCCTTTGCGGACGGTGAATTTGGTGGATTCGACTGCTTCGCGAATTCTCTCGCCCACCTGAGTCGCCATTTCAGTCGAAGCCATCGGCATGATGGCCACGAATTCGTCACCAGCGTAGCGGGTGAGTATGTCCATGGCCCTCAATTCCTTGCGCATTACCCCGGCGATACTGGCAAGCAAGCGGTCGCCCAGGGCATGGCCGTTGGAATCATTTATTTCCTTAAAATCGTCGACGTCCATGCAGATTAGCGCCAGTGACTCGCGGTCCATTCGCTGGCATTCGGCAATCCGTTGCTCCAGGATCATGTAAAAGCCGCGCGCATTCGGTAGTTCCGTCAAAGGATCTGTCAGCGCGCTTTCTTTTGTCTTTTCAAAGGTCAGAGCGTTGTTCAGGGCACTGGAGGCATGCTGGGCCACCGATTCAAGCAGCCGCACATGTTCCGTTGTGTAGGAAGTACGGCTCTTTGAATAGAGCGTAATGGTTCCGAACGCACCGTCCTCACGCAGCAATGGTGAAACCAGTACGCCGCGGAACTGGCGCGCAACCTCTTCGGGGATTCCCACCAAGTCAAGATCCGGAGAGGCATTACACATTGATCTGGCATTGGCAATTACCCAGCCGGTGATGCCATCACCAACACTCATACGGCGAAGCATGAAAACTTCCTTGTCTTCACCAGCAACATGGATGGCCACTGCCTTACCCGATCTCTCGTCGACGGTGAAGATAATGCAGGTGTCGAAGGGAACGATGGCGCGCAGCTTGTTGGTGATCAACGCAACCGTATCGTTCAGGTTCAGGGAAGAGCCAATGGTCTGCGCAATCTCGTGCAAGGCAAAGACCTCGCGTTGTGCCTCGGTTATTGACCGGAACCCTGATTTGTCGTCCGGCGTACCCAGGATATCTGAAGCCAGGCCGGCGTCTGGTCTGGTAGCAGTAAGATAATCGAGTTGCTCGGACGCGACCTGCTCCTGAATGTCTTCGGCGCCGATCAGCATGTCGAACTCTTCCACATGCTCGATGAAAATTTCCACGACGCGCGGGTCAAAAGCACTGCCGGCCATGTTCCTTAAGAGGGCCAGCGAATCCTCGCGCTTCATTCCTTTGCGATAAGGGCGATCGCAGCGCGTGGCGTCGTAGAAGTCAACCACCGAAATGATGCGCGCAACCAGCGGAATACTTTCTCCTCGCAAGCCCTTGGGATATCCCGTACCGTCCCATTTTTCATGGTGATAGCGCACGATATCTTCCACCGGGTAAGGAAATTGCACTCGCCTCAGAATGTCCCCCCCGACAGTCGGGTGGATTTTCATCTTGGCGAACTCCGCCTCAGTGAGCTTTCCTGGCTTGTTCAGAATATATTCCGGAACCGCCAGCTTTCCGATGTCATGCAATAAAGCTCCTGCGAACAGTGCCTGTACTTCGGCGGGTGTGACGGCAAAGAGCTTGCCCATCTCGCTGGCGTAGATTTGCGTCCGGCGTACGTGTCCATGGGTGGTTTGATCCTTGGCGTCAATGGCAATGGCCAACGACTCGATTGTGTTCATATGAATGTCGGCCATCTTCTGCAGATATTCATGTTTTTCATTATCTGCATTCCGCACTTCATTCAATCGATTTTCGTTGAAACGATAGAGCAGGTGGATCAGGCCGGTAAGTAGTAACCCGAGAAAAATGAATGGCCATCCGCCGGTGAACAGGGCTGAGTAGAACAAGACGGCCGAGGAAGCACCCGCCACCTCAGTGATTGAAGTCCAGACCAGACTCTCCTTGGACGGGAACATAATGCTGGTGCCGGAGCTTATTCCCAGGAACACTGTCGTCGCCACCGTACAGAGGAGATATTGCAGCAGGGCCAGGATACAAATTGGCACCAATAGCGCACTTAAGGGAACGCTCTGGTCTGCCTGATAGCTGCCGGTTGAATAGAAGAGAGAAGCGAGTAGTTTGTATGAAGAGGCCGCGATAAAAGTCGAGATTACTGCGATGCCGGTAGTGAAGATCAGCGAACGCTTGGTTTGATAGGAATAAGACGAAGCAAAGCCAACTACTGCGGCAAGGATCACCGCCGGGCCCGCCGTGTTAACCGGGGGTATGGCGTAGAGCATGACGGCGAGAAAGACAAACGTGTCGGCAATGGACTTCCGACTCTGGCTGGTGTTGTCGACACTGGTGACGGTCACAGTGAAGCGGCTGGCCCCGAGGGTCAGAAGCAGTAAGGCCATCATCGGCCCCAGCCCTTGCCAGCCGGCAAGCGGCAGCCGTGCGGTGGAAATAAACGCCGCTGCCAGTACTGCGATAGCTAGTACGGTAATTGAGACCAAAAGAGCAAGACTCTTCCAGTTTCGTTGTTTCATGTGGGCTTGACTCCGCCGGACCAAACCGGATTGAAATAACTTCATGGCAGTGATGGTGGACGCGTCGACCCGCGCCGGGGGGCTGGCAACGCCGGACTGCTGGCGGGAGCCAACAGTGTTTATCGCGGATTAAATATAGCCTTCTGAGAGCTTTGCCGTCAAGAGAATCTGCGTTAAGCGGTCAAATTTAGTGTAGATCGGTCGTTATGAATGAGCTTCCAGTGCTGTTCCTCGGTTGGCGGCTGCCAGTTGTAGGGCCAGAGCGGCGGGATGGTTGACCGGATGTTGGCAGGTGTAATGCTCACAAACAAAAGCAGTAGATTGGTTATCGACGAGGGTTCGCCCCTGGAGGAGTGGCATGTTTTGATATTTGGTCGCTGCGGCAGGAGATGTCTGAACCACTATTTTCCGGGGCTGGAAGTTCTGCCAAACCTCATGTTTCAGGGCCTTGGTCAAGCTTGCGGCAGGGTCTCCAATGATTACAATCTCTATCGGAGAGGATAAGTGAAAATCCAACGCCGACAGTGCCCGGCCAAAAGCTGGGGGATAGCGCTGCATAGCCGCCGTCGTCAGTCTAAAGATGCCGGCGGCGCGGCGGGTGTAGTCCTGGTCACCGGTAAATACGCCAAGGCGAAGCAGGACCTCCGCTGCTACTGAATTCCCTGACGGGGTGGCATTGTCGAAATAATCCTTCGCGCGGACTATCAATTCTTCATGACTACTGCCCGTGAAAAAGAAGCCGCCTTCGGCCTCGTCCCAGAACTCATCAATCATCTTTCTGGCGAGGAGGACGGCTGCGTCGAACCATTCAAACTCTCCCGTGGTTTCGAAGAGGACCAACAGGCCATCGATAAAGAAGGCATAGTCCTCCAGATAACCATTTAGTCTTGCTCTTCCGTCTTTGTATGAACGCAGCAGGAGGCCGTCCTGCAATAGATTCTGCAGCACAAAGCGAGCATTCCGGCGCGCGACTTCCGCATAGTCTTCGCGATCCAGAACTGCGCCTGCCTCGGCAAAGCTTGCCAACATCAGACCATTCCAGGCAGTCAGGATCTTTTCGTCGCGAGCCGGCTTAATGCGGGTTTCGCGCAGTTCGAACAGCGTCCTGATACCGCGGGCGATCGCGATCTCCAAATGCTCTTCCGTCACGTTCGCTGCTTGCGCAACCTCGGAGGCTGATTGAGTGACGTTCAGAATATTCCGGCCCTCGAAGTTTCCCTCCCTGGTCACGTTGAAGTAGCGGCAGAACAGAGTCGCATCCGCCTGGCCCAGCGCCGCTTCTATTTCTTCGCGCGTCCAAACAAAAAACTTTCCTTCGTACCCCTCTGAGTCGGCGTCCTGGGTGGAATAGAATCCTCCCGCCGGATCGGTCATCTCACGCACTACGTAGTCAAGCGTCCCTTCCGCAATGCGGCGAGCGGATTGCTCATGGGTCAGCTGGTAGAGGTGAAGGTATTGCCGGGACAACAGGGCATTATCGTAGAGCATTTTTTCGAAATGCGGCACCAGCCATTTCGCATCCGTTGAATAACGGTGAAAGCCGCCCCCCAGCTGATCGTAAATACCGCCTCGCGCCATTTGCTCGCTGGTATGCACTACGATGCGCAGCGCTTCCGGTTCGCCGGTGCGCTGGAATACGCGCATGAGGAATTCGAGCGTCATCGCCGGAGGAAATTTTGGCGCGCCGCCGAAACCGCCATGGAGTGAATCATAATTGCGAATGAGGCCGCGGTAGGCAGCATCAAGCAGAACCGGCGAGAGGACCTCGGTTGCTCCGGTAGTCGACTGTGTGCGTCTTAGTTCCGTCAGCAAAGCGACCGCATTGCGAGTGACCTCGTCCGGCTTCTTTTGATAGGCCTCTGCCACATTCAGCAAGACCCTGGGGAAACCTGGCATGTTGTAGCGATCTTCAGGCGGAAAGTAAGTGCCACCGTAAAAAGGCACCGCTTCCGGCGTAAGGAAAACCGTCATCGGCCAGCCGCCATGTTGTGTCATCATCTGCACTGCGTTCATGTATATCTGGTCGAGATCCGGTCGTTCTTCGCGATCTACCTTGATGCTCACGAAGTGTTCGTTCATCAGCCGCGCAATTGCTTCGTTCTCAAACGACTCGTGCTCCATGACGTGGCACCAGTGGCATGCCGAGTATCCGATACTGAGCAGCACAGGCTTGTTCTCACTCTTTGCTTTAGTGAAAGCCTCGTCACCCCAGGCATACCAGTCGACTGGATTGTGGGCGTGCTGCAGCAGGTACGGACTGGTTTCGTTGATCAGCCGGTTGGTGTGTTTGTGTTCAGCCATGTCTAATCTCTCTGGGTTCAGTTACTAATCCTTAAACCAATATGGGGTCTTTTTTGTCCAGGGATTGCCCGGAAATCTCTTGTGCAGGACATCGTAGGCGGCCTTGGACCATTTGCGCGTGGCGCCGTCCGTGCAGCCATATCTGGTTGTTTTAACGGCCAGATGCAGCGCTTCCGGGGCGCGCGGATCAGCGGGATGTTTTTCGACCCAGGCGATGACGAAACGGCAAAGATAATTAGGGGCGGGACCCAGGGCAATGAGCCTGGCCTGCTGGTTTCGCGCCGCTTCCTTTTGCGCCTCGCTGAGGAAAGAAGGAAAGGAAGGACTTGTTATTGCCAGGGCCGCTGCAGAAGTTTTTTCCGGTAGCGTTTGCTCGTCTCCCTGTGCCGCCGCCGGCGCAGGGATCGTCCCGGCGCACCACCAGTTGTCGCGGTAGGAGTCCTGGGTGTCCAGCGGTGAGCGCCGCCCAATACCCGAGTGGACTGCCGGCTGGAGACCGGGCAGCTTTAACCAGGCGAAAATCCCGGAGAATTTTCGGGCGTCCTCTGGCTGTGGCGCCAGGTAGGCGTCAAGCAGAGGCCTGGCCGACGGCTCCAGTGTCCTGAGGATTGGGGCCAACTCCGTCGCGACTTTGGAATCGTCCTGTAACACCGCGCGTAGCCAGGTTGCCTGAGCCACGTCACGCCGTAGATGTTCGGGCAAAAACCTTCCTGTGGCCGCCTGCTGCATAACGCTTAACGGCAATTTTTCGTTCAACAAGAGCGCGCCGTCAGCGTCGAACAGCGGTTGCCCCGCCAGCGATTTGAGATCCGAATCTTCAGCGACGTCAGCGGGCAATTCACGCCCATCCTCGTTCCAACTAAAACCGGCTGGAATACGTTGCGCGTATTGCAACACCTCCTCCAGGTTAGTTGCCAAACGCATGCGCTGACCAAGGAAGAAGTTTAGCGAGGAAACAGGCAGCGGGGGCTTTTGTCTGCGCAGGAGTTCATCGAGTCTTGCGCGCGCCTGATCCACCTTTCCAGATTCAACTTGCAGCCGAATTTGATGAAAGGCAGCCGTGGCAAACGCCGGCGATTGCGGGTCTATCTTCTCCGCGCTCGCCAGCAAAGCCGGCGCCTCAGGATCGCTCGCTCCCACCTTGCCGAGCGCGGCGATCAACCAGCGAGGCGATGTCGTAGCATGCCAACGATCCACAGCATGATTAAGCGCTTGCCGGCCGCGGGTTTCGACCGTGACGATCCAATCGCTGAGGTCGTCCTGGCGCAGCGCTTCCGGAAACTCCTTCGTCTGGTCCGAGTCTTCATCACCGACGAAACTGTCGAACAGGATCGTGTAATCCAGCAGGTCCTGCTTCAGCGTTTCATTGTTCTGCTTTACCAATGACTGGGCCAGCTCGCGCAATCTCAGGTCGGGGTGCAGCCGCAGGCGCACCAGTTTAAGCAACCTGGTTGCGGACGGGTGTACTTTGGCAAGAGTACGGTCGCTCAGCACTTTCTTGAAAGCACTCTCGGCCTGGAGCAGCGATTCCTCTTTCTTTTCCGGCTGGCCAAGACTGGCCTTGCGCAAGAACACGCGTCCAGCCAGGTAAGCGGAGAGCTCGCGCCACTCTGAGTCTGAGTCATGGGCGATGGCCTCAAATTGCTTCTGAGCTTCCTCGAAGTTTCCCGCATAGAAATTCGCAGCAGCCATTTGATAAGCGCGGTCAGCACGAATAACTGGAGCTGCTCCGGCCGGCGGTGGAGGTGGGAGGTGCTGGCCCTCCGAGCAATTGGCAAAAACGGAGTCCTGAGCAGCAACCCATTCTCTTATCACCTCGCTGCCGGCGCCAAACGTTTTGATCCGTTCGCTAAGAGTGTGCGCCGCAGTCTCGAAAGCGTCTTTTTGACAATTGACATACGTCTCGAATTGGTTGGGTTTTTCGCGGTGCCGGTAGATTTCAAGTTGCCCCGCAGGACTCACGCCCGGGACTGTCTGCCGCACGGTCACCCAAGCGCTGGGCCATGAGTTGTCCCCCTCGCTCGGGCTGAGATCCAGGCGCTCTTTCCAGAGCGAGAGCAGATCTTCCCGCTCCCGGGCGCTGAATCTGGCTGTGCCAAGCAGGCGATAGGCAACAACCAAATACGAACGCGCCAGCGTGGGTTGGAGCACGCCCAGTTCACCACCGGCAAATTTTTCCAGAGGGAATTCGGGGTGGACAGTGAAAGCAAAGATAGCTTCAAGCGAAAAGGGACCACAGGCGAAGGTTGGCTGCGCCGACGACAATAAGGCGATGGTCAAGATCACAGCGGACAGGGGACGATAGAATCTCATCGGTGATATTTCTCCATAACCATGTTGACAGACTCGGGTGTCCATGAATCAGGGTTAAAAACGTACAAGCGTTCACTGGCCGGTGAGTAAGGAAGGACTTCATCAACAGAGAGGCCGGCGCTTTGGCCGCACAGTGGCGCAGAAAAGCCATCACCAGAGGCGAGGCCATTGAGAATTTGCGTGCGATCGATGCCCATGCGAAACAGCATAGGGACTGCTTCGTCAACCGGCAGCGCGTCGAGCCAGTTATCGCCTTTGCACCACGAAGCGAGAGCCGTGATGGTAAGCGGGGTGTCGGGCGGCAAGGATTTGCGAACCGAAGCAAGCAGATCGGAATAAAAGGTCCGTTCTGAAACCCTGGCATCAAAGTCGATCTGGATACCCGCGACGCCGGATTGCCGAGCCATTTCAGAGATTTCTTGAGAAACAGTTTCGATTTGACCTGGGGTAAGCGAAGCAAGGCCATGCCGCTCCGACTCGATCCGCGCCACCGCAATCAATACTGTCCCCGGAGGGACAGAGAGGGGTTGCAGCCGTGGGCGGGTGACGACTTTCTCGGCTCGCAGGTAGATGCTTTTTGCCAGGAAAGCGACGCCGGTGTTTTCAGTGTTGATGAAATCAAGCCTCTCCGGACGTTCCCACGCCCAAAGGATAACAGGCGGCAACGATGCCAGCCGGTGGCGGGCCTCAGCGGCGGCGCCGGATCGTTTGCCGGGAAACATGAGCCGTCCGTCAGACTGTATTACGGCGACGGATACGATCAGACCAAGGACGAGGGAAAGCCGGACAATCTTGCTTTTGGTATTGGATCTTGGCATCTGTTGGTTCGGCGGCGACGGCTGAGTTTACCCCAAAAATCGTTTTTTCAGCATCACTCGTTTAGACGCAGTACTTTTGCTATACTCGGCCGACTGAATGGCCATTCATTTTTGTCGAGAATCCGGCAAACCCTGAGTTGAGAGGCGACGTCGTGCGGTTTTAGGCAACTCGCCAGATGAATACTTGCCGGGCGTGAGGATTGCGAATGGAAAGAGAAACCCTGGATTTCGATGTGGTGTTTGTCGGTGCAGGTCCCGCAAACCTAAGCGGCGCGCTGCATTTGGCGCGGCTCGTGAAAGCTCATAATGAAGCCGTAAGCAAAGGTGAGCGCACCGGTAAGCCGCTGGGCGAAATTGAAATCGCAGTGATTGAAAAAGGCGCCGCGGTGGGTGCCCACATTCTCTCGGGCGCGGTAATGGATCCCAAAGGGCTCAGCGAGTTGATGCCGGACTTTCTGGAGCAGGGTGCGCCGCTGGAATCACCTGTGAACGAAGACCATTTCCTGTATCTCACTCCAAAACGCGCCATCCGCTCGCCGCTGACCCCGCCGCCGTTAATGAATCATGGTTACTATATCGTTTCGCTGAACCGTCTGACCGCCTGGTTGGGCGAAAAGTGTGAGGAAGCGGGCGTGAATGTTTTTCCGGAGTTCCCGGGCGCTGACGTGCTCTACGATGAGAGCGATCGCGTTATTGGCGTCCGCACCGGCGACAAGGGCATCGACAAGGAAGGGAAGCGCAAGCCGAACTATGAGCCGGGAGTCGACCTCCACGCAAAGGTCACCGTTCTGGGTGAGGGACCGCGCGGTTCTTTGGCGAAACAATTGATTCAACGCCTCAATCTGAACGAAGGCCGCGAGCCACAGATCTACAGCATCGGCGTGAAAGAATTATGGGAACTGCCCGATGATCGCTACCCGGCCGGGCGCGTCACCCATACACTCGGCTTTCCCTCTGACTCCCGGACCTACGGCGGTGGCTGGATCTACGGAATGCAGAATCGCATTTTGAATCTTGGCTACGTCACCGGGCTGGATTATCAGGATCCTCTGCTCGATCCACACGCCGAGTTCCAGCGCTTCAAACAACACCCTTTTCTGGCCAGGCTGTTGGAAGGCGGCAAGCTCATCCGCTATGGCGCGAAGACAATTGTCGCCGGTGGGTACTTTGCCATGCCGCAATTGTACGCCGATGGAGTGCTGCTGGTCGGCGATTGTGCCGGGTTTCTGAATTCCCAACGCCTGAAGGGAATTCATTCAGCGATTAAGAGCGGCATGCTGGCGGCCGAGGCCATTTTTGAAGCCCTGATAGCCGAAGACTTTTCCGCGAAACAACTGAAGAGATATGACCAGCTTGTAAATGAGAGCTGGATAATTCCGGAGTTGCGCAGAGTAAGAAACTTTCACGCAGCCTTTAGGCATGGTCGCTGGCTTGGCCTGGCCAATGCTGGATTACAATTTGTGACCGGCGGGCGGTCCTGGGGATTACGAGATCGTGCCAAATCCGAGGCCGGTCATAAAGAGATGAAGAAGCTGTCGGCATTCGGCTATCAGATAGACAAGAGCGGCGACGGCATAGCGCAGCGCTATCCTGATCTTCGCTTCGACGGCAAACTTACCTTTAATAAGCTAACGGACGTCTACCATGCAGCAGTGGGCCATGCTGAAGATCAACCAGCACATCTGCACGTGCTCGATCTCAATATTTGCGCCACGCGCTGCGCCGAAGAGTACGGCAACCCCTGCCAGCGATTTTGTCCGGCGGCGGTTTACGAGATGGTAGATATGGTACCCCAAGCTGCGAGCCCGGCGGGAAATGGCACTCAATCTGCGACCTCGCAGCGACGGCTGCAAATCAACTTCTCCAACTGCGTTCACTGCAAAACCTGCGACATCATGGATCCCTATCAAATCATCAATTGGGTGACGCCTGAAGGCGGTGGCGGTCCCGACTATAAGGGTATGTAAAGACTGTGATGTGGAGGTTCAGGTGATTTGCAGCGAGAACCACCTGAGGCCTGGAGGTGCGCCGATCTTGGATCTGCGGGCCTTGAGGCACCAGACTATACCTCAGTGGCCGGCATATCTCTCGACCTGATCTCAAAGGGGACTTTGCCCTGAATTACTTCTTCCAGTGCAATGCGAGTGGGTTTGTGCTTTTGGGTGTCGATATCGATGCGCGGCTTGGCGCCTCGCTGTAATTGTTTGCTTCGCTTGGCAGCCACAATGATTAGGCGATACTTCGAATCAAGCTCGGGCGGTTCAGATTGTCCCGTCACTGGTTCAACTATCTCTTTCGCAATTGGCATAATATGATCCCTCTCCTCCACTTCTTTAAACTAAAAACATTTGAGATCGTGGGCGCCGAACCCGAACGTTAACTCGCCGCCTCGAGCCGTCTGAAAGCGCAGACATCCATTCGGCCCCAGGGCAGCAACGGAGCCTGCGTTCCTTGCCTTATCCCGCTGGAAAAGTCTCGGCGATTCGTCGCACTTCCTGTTCCTGACGTTTGCGTCGCGCTCGTTCGGCGTGGATTATGGCCGCCAGTTGCGCGCTGGAACGCTCCAGATCGTCGTTTACAATCACATAATCGAATTTGACGTACTGCCGCAACTCAAGCGGCGCGGTGCGCAATCTCAATTCCAGTTCTACTGGCGAATCGGTCCCACGCGCCACCAGTCGCTGGCGCAGAACTTCGAATGAAGGGGGAACAATAAAGATGCTCACCGAGTCGCCCAGTAGTTTTCTCACACTCGCCGCGCCCTGGACATCTACTTCCAGGACGATATCGCGTCGATCGCTGATCTCGCGGACCACTTGCTCGCGGCTGGTGCCGTAAAGATTTCCATGGACCCGGGCCCACTCCAAAAATTCATCCGCCGCTACCAGTTCCTCAAATCTTTCCGGTGAGATGAAAAAGTAATCTACTCCCTCCGCCTCTCCCTCTCGAGGTGCCCTGGTTGTATAGGAAACGGAATAGCTCACTCCTGGCACGTTCATCAGCACACGGTGAATAAGCGTGCCCTTGCCACCACCCGACGGTGAACTAACGACGAACAAAATCCCCCGCGAGACTTCGTCCGCGGCGGGTTCCGACAGGCGCTCTATTTCGGACAGGTTGAGGGGAGTCTTACTCGACATTCTGAACCTGCTCGCGCAATTTCTCGACTTCGGCCTTGATGGCCAGCGCGGCCTCCTTAATCGCCAGATCAGTGGATTTTGACAACGTCGTATTAGCCTCCCGGTTCAACTCCTGCAGGAGGAAGTCAAGCATCTTGCCCGTATCGGCCGCTGAATCCAGCGCCTCCCGAAATTGCGAAACATGGCTGCGCAGGCGCACCATTTCTTCGCTGACATCGCTTCTGTCAGCGAGATAGGCAACCTCCTGAGCGAGTCTGCCCGGATCGACCTCGATCGTCTGTCCCCCGCGATTGACCAATTCGCCGATCTTTTTTAGTAAACGGGAGCGGTAGACTTCTACCAGCGTTCCCGCCGCCGCCTCGATTACCGGCACCAGCGCTTCGATGCGGTCCAGGCGCTCGCGCATTTCCTCACGCAGCGCAGCGCCTTCCTGCTCACGCATCTTTTCTAATTCGTCAATGGCCTGGTCAAGCGCTTGTTCGACGCCAGTGACCATCCTTTCATCCAGACCCTCGCGACCGGGCTGTAAGGCGCCAGGAAGGCGCGCCACCATGTTGATATCAGGCTCGCCGGGCAGGTTGAATTCCTCCTGAATCAGACGTAATGCATTCACGTATCCGGTAATCAGCGGACGGTTTAGTTCATACTGCACCTGCGTAGTACGCTCGAAGGTAACGGCAACCTCGACACGGCCGCGTGACAGCCGGTTATTTACCCGGCGCTTAATCGAAGCTTCGAGCGAGTTGATTTCGCTGCTCAGCCTGAGGTGAACGTCAAGAAAACGGTTATTGACGGTCTTTAGATCCGCGGACACTGAAAAGTCCTCGCCCACAAAAGAACCCCGCCCGTATCCAGTCATTGACTTCATATATTTAGTTGTTGGCCCCTGTCCCGCAGGACATTTCCTGTACCGAGCTGGTACCGGCCAGAGAAATTATCAAAGCCTCAGGATCAAAGGGCGAAGACCTAAGTGCTAACTTCAACCAAAGCTTCTTCGTCCGCGAACTGCAACACATACAGCTTGCGATAATGTCCGCCGCGGGCCAGCAACTCAGCGTGAGTCCCTGTTTCGATGATTTCGCCCCCATCCATCACCACGATCTTGTCAGCTCTCCTGATGGTCGACAGCCGATGCGCGATGACGACGGTGGTGCGGTCGCGAACCAAATTAGCGATAGCCTTTTGTACCAGCCGCTCAGATTCAGCGTCCAGGGCTGAAGTGGCTTCATCAAGGATTAGTACTGGAGCATCCAGCAGAATAGCGCGCGCAATTGCCAATCGCTGTCTTTGTCCACCTGAAAGAAAGATACCGCGCTCGCCCACGATCGTGTCGTAGCCCTGGGGCAACTCCATAATGAAATCGTGCGCAAAAGCTATGCGCGCAGCTTCCATCATTTGTTCATCTGACGCGTCCGGTCGTCCGTAAGTAATATTGTGGTGCACCGTGTCGTTAAAAAGTATCGTCTCCTGCGTTACCAGTCCAATTTGCCTGCGCAGGCTGGACAGCCTGGCATCGCGAAGATCGATGCCATCCCACAAAACAGCGCCTGTTACCGGATCATGAAAGCGTGGAAATAATTTCATCAGAGTCGACTTTCCACCTCCGGACTCGCCCACCAGAGCAACCATCGCGCCCGCCGGTATCTCAAGGCTCACATTGCGCAGAATAGGTCTGTTTTCATCCGCATAATCGAAAGAAACATCGCGCAACTCGATGCCTCGCTGTAGCGGAGGCAGTTCGACAGCATTGTCTTTCTCAGGAATCTTCGCGTCTTCATCCATTACTTCCCAAACGTGATGTGCCGCGGCCAGAGCCTGTTCCATGGCGTTATGCAGCCGGGACAGTTTGCGCATTGGATCGTAACTGCGGAAGAGAAAGAAGAGGAATGTCAAAAATTGCGCAGCGCTCATGCGGCCCGAAATGATCTCTCGCTGGCCAAAGAAGAGCAGAAAGACAACGAAGACAACTCCAATCATCTCGATTGTCGGCGGAGCAAAGCCGACTATGCGCGCGGTCCGCAAGTTGGCGTGAACTATGCTTCTGGCAACTTTCGTAAAACGGGCTCCTTCACGAGCTTCAGCACTGTAGGCTTTTACAATGTTGTGATTTGCCAATGCTTCCTGAGCGGTATCAGTCAGTTTCTTGTTGCCTTCCAGGCTTTCGCGAGCCAGGTTGCGTAAGGAAGTACTGAAGCGCGCAGTGAGAACTCCGATAATTGGCGCAATCGTGAGCGCCCCGAGGGTCAAACGCCAACTGTAAAAGAACGAAGCCGCGAGAAAAGCGATCAGGGTAAAACTCTCGCGCAGCATGTCACGCAGAGTCCCAGTCACCGCCGCTTCGATTGCCGCCGCACTGGAAACAAGACGCGCCACCAGGTAGTTCGTGCGATGCCTCTCAAAGAAGCTGGCTGACTGGGCCAGCAGGTGCGTATAGAGATTCTGCCGCAGACGCAGCACAGCCGATTGCCCAATGCGCGCCATCAGGTAGGTGGAAAAATATTCAGCCACGCCTTTGGTGGCAGTAAAGACGAGCAGCAGAACCGAGATTGTCTGCCAGGCAGCCAGGCCGGAATCGGGAATTATTTGCTGTAAGCCGAAGAGGGTTTGCGTCCGTCGCCCGGTGCCCTGCAGCGCCTGATCGAAGATGGGTACGATTAGCGCGCCAATGGCACTCTCCAACACGGCCACGACTACCATCGCGAGGGTGGCGAGGATAAAGGTTCCGGTATGAGGCCTCAGGTATCTAAGTAATCGGCGCAGGTCGTTCATCGTGTGGCGAATGCTCTAATCCGGTGCAAAGCGGGAAGAAAGGAACGGCGACGAAAATGACAGAGTCAGACTATACTTAGGCCTTATCACAGGCGTCAAGGTGCTCTAATTGGCGCAGTGCGCCAAGAAAAAGTAGGTAGAAAATAAGAAGCGGGGTAACCTTCTAAAAGTTCCGACTAAAAAACTAGAAGGAGGGTACCCCGATGGAAGAAAA
>Ga0209798_10000981_pt1 | contig 17381 bp, 14 predicted proteins | sample DOMMetBare3Fresh_FD_187475 | JGI IMG/M metagenome (GOLD analysis project Ga0209798, IMG submission 187475) | Wetland sediment microbial communities from St. Louis River estuary, USA, under dissolved organic matter induced mercury methylation -... | ecosystem: Environmental > Aquatic >...
GGCGAGTGCATCACGCCGTGGCCCGACGAGCCGTTGACGAGGTACAGGTTGGGACACCCGGGTGCCGCACCCAGGATCGCATGCCTGTCGGGCGACATCTCGTAGAGGCCCGCCCAGCTCGCGGCGCGGTCGATCGTCGCCCGCCGCAGGACCGGCACGCGGGAGCGCGCCATGGCGACGACGGCAGTCACCCAGGCCGGATCGACGCTTGCCTCGAACGGATCCCCCGCCACACCTGGGGTCGGCCAGAGGAGGAGGACCCGGCCGTCGCGCACGCGGAGATGGAACCCATCGCCCGCCCAGATGGTCATCGGCATGTCGGCCGGGAGCAGGTCGAACGGCCCCGTCGTGGCGACCTGCCGGCGAAGCGGCACGACCGGGAGCGCGACTCCCGCCATGGCCGCGACCGCGGCGGCCCAGGCGCCGGCGGCATTGACGACCGCGGCCACGGCGAGGGAATCATGCGAGGTCTCGATCTCGACGACCCGGCCTCCGGCGTCTCGTCGCAGCCCGCGGACCTCGACGCCCCACTGCACCCGCACGCCCATCCGTCCGGCGGCCGCGAGGTACCCCTCCAGAATCCCGAGCGGCCGGATGAACCCGTCGCTCGGGCAGAATGCGCCCCCGACCACACCCTCCAGCCCGATCGCCGGATTGAGGCGGGCGATCTCCTCGGGCGAGACCTCCACCGCCTCGCGCAGCCCCTCGGCGTGCTGCAGCTCCCGGCCCGCACGCAGCGCCTCGAGCTCCGCCGCGTCGGCGGCGAGCCACAGATAGCCCGCCGGGAGGTATCCCGGGTCGACACCGGTCTCCTCGGTGAAGCGGAGCAGCTTCTCCCGCGCGAGAAGCGAGAGCCGGACGTTGATGGCGGTGGCGTACTGCGCACGATAGCCGCCGGTGGCGCGCCCGGTGCTGCCGGACCCCGGTCCGTCGCCACGGTCGAGGATCACCACGTCCCGCTGACCGCGGAGCGCCAGGTGATAGGCCACGCTCGCGCCCATCACCCCGCCACCGACCACGGCCACTGCCGCCGGCCTCATGCCGTGAAGACGTGCTCGGGGTGCTTGAAGCTCTTGAACTCCAGGGCGTTGCCGCTCGGGTCGAGGAGGAACATGGTGGCCTGCTCCCCGGGTTGGCCCGGGTACCGAATGCGGGGGTCGAGGATGAACGGGAGCCCCGCCGCCCGAATCCTCGCTGCGAGGGCCTCGAACTCCTTCCACCCGAGCAACGCACCGAAGTGCGGCATCGGTACCAGCAACCCCTCGACCTGGCCGGTATTCTGGGTCGGGGTCACGTCGCCGGTCGTATGGGCGGAGATCTGATTGCCGAAGAAATCGAAGTCCACCCAGGTGGCGGTGCTCCGGCCCTCGCGGCAGCCGAGGATCTCGCCGTAGAACCGCCGGGTGGACGCCAGGTCTCGCACGAAGAACGCGAAGTGGAACGGCTGCGACATGGGCGGCTCGGCGGTGGAGGGGGTGAGGTCCAATTCTAGCAGCGGCCGGCATCGGCGCTACCGCGCATCGCCACCGCGCATCCGGGTGGATCCGCCGCGTTATATTCTCCCGAGTATGCCCCGCCCGCCTGCCCGCACCCTCCCGTGGCCCCCGTGAGCCGCGAGTCCGCCGACGCGGCGACCCCGCCGATGCTGAAGCACTGGCGCGAGGTGAAGGCGCAGCACCCTCACACGATCCTGTTCTATCGGGTCGGCGACTTCTACGAGATGTTCCACGAGGACGCCGAGCTCGCGGCGCGCGTCCTCGAGATCACCCTCACCTCGCGGGGCGACGGCGTGCCGCTCGCCGGCGTGCCGGTCAAGGCCGCGGCCGACTATCTCCGCCAGCTGATCGGCGCGGGTCATCGCGTGGCGATCTGCGAGCAGGTCGAGGACCCGAAGCTGGCGCGGGGGCTCGTGCGTCGCGAGGTCGTCGAGACGGTCACCCCCGGCGCCCTGCTCCAGGAGGGCTGGCTCGCCAGCGGGAGGAACAACTTCCTCGTGGCGCTCGGCGGGAACGACGAACGGGTCGGCCTCGCCGCGATCGACCTCAGCACGGGCGAGTTCCTGCTCGAGACGCTCGCCGCCGCCGGCGTGGCCGAAGCGCTCGGCCGGCTGGGCCCCGCCGAGGTGGTCGTGCCGGACGGGATGGACCTCGCAGCCGGCGACGGCGTGCTGCGTACCGTCCGCGAGCGCTGGGAGTTCGACGCCGACCTCGCCCGCGAGGAACTGGCCCGCCGGTTCGCCATCGCCACGCTCGACGGGCTCGGCGTCGGGCCCGACGACGCCCCCGCCCTCGGCGCGGCCGGCGCGCTCCTCCGCTATCTCACCGAGCTCCAGCCGGGCGGCCTGCCGCACCTGGCGCGACCGTTCGTCCGCCGGAGCGATGCCTTCCTCTGGCTCGACGAGATGACGCGGCGCAACCTGGAGCTGGTCGAGCCGCTCCGGGCGGGCGCCCGCGGCTGCACGCTGCTCGAGACCATCGACGCGACGGTGACGCCGATGGGCGGACGGCTGCTCCGCCAGTGGCTGCTCTCGCCGCTCCGCGATCCCGCGGCCATTTGCTACCGTCTCGACGCCGTCGAGGTGGCGGTGCGCGACGGCCGCGGCCGCGGCAGGCTCCGCGAGGCGCTGGACGGCGTGCGCGACATCGAGCGTCTGGCCGGACGCGCCGCCGCGGGCCGGGCCACCCCGCGCGAGCTCGGCGCGCTCCGCGACTCCTTCCTCCGGCTGCCCGACGTGTCGGAGGCGCTGAGTGCGCTCGCCGCTTCGACGTTGCCGCGCGGCGCGCCGGCGGCCGCGCTCGCGGACGCCGTGGACGAGCTCGATCTGCTGGCCGACCTGGCCGCCGAGCTGGGCCGCGGCCTCGAGGAACATCCGCCCGCGGCGCTCGGCGACGGCGGGGTCATCCGCCAGGGATACGACGCCGAGCTCGACCAGCTGCGCTCGCTACGCGACGGCGGCCGGCAGTACATCGCCTCGCTCCAGCAGCGGGAGCGGGAGCGGACCGGGATCCCGTCGCTCAAGGTGGGCTTCAACAAGGTGTTCGGGTACTACCTCGAGATCACCAACGCCCACGCCGCCAAGGTGCCGCCCGACTACGAGCGCCGCCAGACGCTTGCCTCCGCCGAGCGCTACGTGACCGCCGAGCTCAAGGACTACGAGGCCCGCGTGCTGGGCGCCGAGGAACGGATGGGCGCGCGCGAGGCCGAGCTGTTCGGCGCCCTCCGCGCTGCGGTCGGCCGGGACGTCGCCCGAATCCAGCGCTCCGCGCGGGTGCTCGCGCGGCTCGACGTCTGGGCCGCGCTCGCGGACCGCGCGGTGGCGGGCCGCTACTCGCGGCCGGAGGTGCACGACGGGTTCGACCTGACGCTGCGCGAGAGCCGGCACCCGGTGATCGAGCGGATGATGCCGCGCGAGGCCTTCATCCCCAACGACGCGCGCTTCACCGAGGCCGAGCGGGTGGCGCTGGTCACCGGTCCCAACATGGCGGGCAAGTCCACCATTCTGCGGCAGATCGGCCTCTGTGTGGTGCTGGCGCAGATGGGGGCGTTCGTGCCCGCGGCGGAGGCCTCGATCGGCGTGGTGGACCGGCTCTTCACCCGGGTCGGCGCGAGCGACGATCTCGCGCGCGGCCAGTCCACCTTCATGGTGGAGATGAGCGAGACCAGTGCCATCCTCCACAATGCCGGACGCCGGAGCCTGGTCCTGCTGGACGAGATCGGGCGGGGCACCTCGACGTACGACGGCGTGGCGATCGCGTGGGCGGTCACCGAGCACCTCCACGACCGCATCGGCTGCAAAACGATGTTCGCCACCCACTACCACGAGCTGATGCAGCTCCCCGAGCGGCTCCAGCACGCGCGGAACTACAACGTGGCCGTGCGCGAGACGGGCGGAACGGTGGTGTTCCTCCACCGGCTCGAGCCGGGCGGCACCGACCGGTCGTACGGCATTCACGTCGCCCAGCTCGCCGGGCTTCCGGACGGCGTCGTGCGGCGGGCGCGCGACATCCTCGGCACGCTCGAGGGCGAGCATCGCATGGTGCCGGGGCCGCCACCCGACGCGGCCCGTGATCCGGGGCAGCTCGCCTTCTTCACCGACCCGCCACCCGACCCGATGATGGAGGAGCTGCGCACCATCGACGTGAACGCGCTCACCCCGCTCGAGGCGCTCAACCGGCTGGCCGAGCTCAAGCGGCGGGCGGAGGACCGGCGGTGAACCGCACGGGGCTTCTGCTGCTGGTGGTGGCGGCGGCCGGAGCCGGGTGCGGGCGCAAGGACGACGGCACGGTCCGGCTCTCCACCACCTCGCCCACCGCGGCGACGAGTGACGCCGACCAGCCGCCCGTCGCCATCAACCCGGTCTCTCCGGTGGACTATCCCGTGCCGCTGCTCGAGCAGGGGATCGAGGGCAAAGTACTGCTCCGCCTCTATGCCGATTCGCTCGGCAAGCTCCTCCGCGACTCGACTCGGGTCGCCGAGTCGAGCGGATACCCCGCCCTCGACTCCGCCGCCGTGAGCGGGGCGGCTGGACTTCGGTTCTCGCCGGCGCTGCGGCACGGACGGCCCGTGGCCGGCGCCTTTCTGCAGCCGATCCACTTCCGGAATCCGCGGTCCCAGAGCGCGCCATGACCCCTCCGCATCTTCGCCCGTACGAGTCGGTCCTCGACACCATCGGCTGGACACCGCTCATCCGGCTCGGGCGGGTCGGCGCGGGCCTCAGGACACCGGTCTACGGCAAGGCCGAGTACGCCAACCCCGGCGGGTCGGTGAAGGATCGGATCGGCCTGGCGATCATCGAGGACGCCGAGCGGCGGGGCGAGCTCCGGCCGGGTGGTACGATCGTCGAGGGGACCAGCGGCAATACCGGCGTGGGCCTGGTCATCGCCGCGGGCATGAAGGGGTACCGCTGCATCTTCACCATGCCCGACAAGATGTCCAGCGAGAAGGTGCGACTGCTCAAGGCCTACGGCGCGGAGGTCGTCATCACGCCTACCGCCGTGCCGCCCGACCATCCCGACAACTACGTGATGAAGGCCAAGCAGATCGTGCGGGACACTCCCGGCGCCGTCCTGGCCGACCAGTTCTACAACCAGGTGAACCCCGACGCGCACTACGCCACTACGGGGCCGGAGATCTGGGAGCAGACGGAGGGTCGGGTCACCCACTTCGTGGCGGGGGCGGGTACCGGGGGAACGGTGAGCGGCGCGGGTAAGTACCTGAAGGAGAAGAACCCGGCAATCCGGGTCATCGCCGGTGACCCTGTCGGGTCACTGTATACCCACTATCACCACACCAGGACACTCGGTGAGGGGCATCCCTACAAGGTCGAGGGGATCGGCGGCGACAAGATCCCCGGCACGGTATGGTTCGACTGGATTGACGAGTTCCGACAAGTCTCTGACAAGGCGTCGTTTACGATGGCCCGCCGGCTCGCCCGCGAGGAGGGCATCCTGGTCGGCGGCTCGGCGGGCCTCAACGTGGCGATCTCACTGGATCTCGCCCGCGAGCTGGACGATCCCAAGGCCCTCGTCGTCACCATCCTGTGCGACACCGGCGAGCGGTACCTCTCCAAGCAGTTCAACGATGCCTGGATGCAGGAGAACCAGATGCTGGACACGCCCCGCACCACCGTCCAGCAGCTGCTCGAACGGCGCCCCGCCGACGCGCCGGCCGTCGTGAGCGTCGCTCCCGCCGCCGCGGTCCGGCAGGCGCTCACCCTCATGAGCACCTGGGGGGTGAGCCAGATTCCCGTGCTGGACGACGGACAGTCCGTCGGCGGGCTCATCGAAGGCACCCTGATGACCAAGGCCCTGGCCCAGCCGGCGCTGCTCGACCGGCCGGTCAGCGAGGTCATGGACCCGCCGTTCCCGGAGGTCGAAGCCAGCACCCCGACCGACCGGGTCGGCGCGATGCTCACGCGCGAGAACCCGGCCGCGCTGGTTCGCAAGGACGGCCACCTGATCGGGATCGTGAGCCGGTACGACGTGCTGCAGCAGCTCCTCGGGACGCGGTGAGCCGGCCCATGCGCGTCACCGTTCTCACCGGCGGCACGTCCGCCGAGCGCGACGTCGCCATCGCCTCGGCAGTCCAGGTCATCGCCGCGCTCCGGTCGCGGGGCCACGAAGTCGCGGTGGTGGACACCGCGCGCGGATACATCCCCGAGTCCGACGAGCGGTCCCTCCTCTCCGGCTCGGTGGGAACGGTCCCGCCATCGAGCGAGCGGCTCCAGGCGCTCGAGCGGGGCCTGCTGCTCTCGGGCCTCGCCAACCTGGCCGTCGTCCGGGATGCGGATGTGCTGTTTCTGGCACTCCACGGCGGCCGGGGTGAGGACGGAACCCTGCAGACCCTGCTCGAAATGGTGGGTGTGCCCTACACCGGCAGCGGGCGTCTGGGCAGCGCCATGGCCATGGATAAGGACGTGTCGAAGCGTCTGTTCCGGATGGCCGGGGTCCCCACGGCCGACTGGCTGATGGCCCCGGCGGACCAGGCGCGCGTGGGACGCGAGCTTGGGTGGCCGCTAGTGGTAAAACCCTCTAAACAGGGCTCCACCGTCGGGTTGACCGTGGTCAAGCGTGCCGCGGACTACGCCGAGGCGGTGGCCCTGGCCCGCCGGTACGACGACGAGGTCATGGTGGAGCGGTTCGTGCCAGGGCGGGAGTTGACCGTCGGAGTGCTGGAGGGGCGGGCGCTGGCCGTGGGGGAGATTATCCCGCGGCACGAGATTTTCGACTACGAGTGCAAGTACACGCCGGGCATGTCCCAGGAGATCTTCCCGGCCGACCTGCCCCCCACCGTGGCGGCGGAGTGCGGGCGGTTGTCGCTCCTCGCCCACGACGCGCTCAAGCTCGGCGGCTATTCGCGCGTCGATTTTCGCTTGACACCGGCGGGTGAACTCTTCTGTTTAGAGGTGAACACCCTGCCCGGCATGACCGCAACCAGCTTGCTGCCGCAGGCGGCGCGGGCGGCGGGGATCGAGTTCCCGGACCTGTGCGAGCGAATCTGTCGAGCCGCCCGAGTCGGCCGCGTCAAGGAACCGTCCTAGGAACCGTGGGTCAAAGCGTACAAGGCGTGGTTCGATGAATTTCTCTTCCTCCAGCCGACTGACCCCCTGGGTGGGGCGCCTCATCATCGCCAACGCGGTGGTGCTGCTCCTGCTGCTGACGATTTTCACATCGCCGGCGCTGGTGGAGGCGCTGCGGTTCGCCCCGGGCGAGGCGCTGCGCCGGCCATGGACGTTCGTGACCTACATGTTCGTCCACGCTGGGCTGCTGCACCTCCTGGGCAACATGCTCATGCTGTTCGTGTTCGGCCCGCCGGTGGAGCACCGGCTCGGCGGCCGCGCGTTCATCCTGTATTACCTCTACTGCGGCATCGGGGCCGCGGTGCTCAGCCTGGCGCTTTCCGGCGTCATGTCGTCCGCCCCGTTCGTCGGCGCGTCCGGCGCGGTGCTCGGCGTCGGCGTCGCGTTTGCGATGCTGTGGCCGGACGCGGAGCTGCTCGTCTTCCCGCTCCCGACGCCGGTCAAGGCGCGGACGTTCATCGTGGTGATCATCGGTCTCGACATCGTCTTCTCGCAGCTCACGCCGCGCGACGGCATCGCCCATCTGGCGCATGTGGGCGGCGCGGCGTTCGGCTATCTCTTCTTCCGCCTGCAGGCCCTTTCCCACCGGAGCCCGCACCCGCCGCCGCGCGCCGTCGAGCGCGTGGTAATGGTGCAGTCGGGCGCGGCCGAGCCCGAGCGCCGGACGCCGGTGCCGATCCGCCCGCCCCGCCGAGCCGACGCCGATCCCGTCGCGGCCGAAGTCGATCGCGTGCTCGACAAGATCAGCGAGCAGGGAATCGACAGCCTCACCGCGGCGGAGCGTCGCTTCCTCGACGAAGTCTCCCGCCAGAAGAAGCAGGAGCCCTAGCAGCACGCCGTTCGCTCTTGCGTCGTGCGTTTGCATCTCGTATTGTGCGCCGTGCTGATCAATCTCCTCCCCGATTTTCTCGCGGTGCTTGCCGCCGGCGACCGGGAGGCGGCGTATCGGCAGTACCGAGAATCCCACCGACCGATTCTCGATGCCTACTGGCACAACTACGTACTCGACCCCGACAGCCCGCACGCCGGCGAGATCGTCGCCGCCGCGCTGCGGGCTGATCGCAGCGACCTCCTCGCCTTCACCGACACCGTCGATGTGGTACAGCTCGCCGAAGAGGCAATCGCGCGAGCGGAGGAAGTGCTGCAGGTGGACCGGCCCACCGACACGTATCTCATGGTGGGCCTCGGCGGCGCGAACGCCGGCGAGCTGGTGGTGGGCGGCCGCGGCGTGGCATTCGTCTGCCTCGAGCATTTCACCGGGCGTGTCAATCCCGAGACGTACGGCATGGGCCTTCCGCCGGACCTGATCCCGCTCTGGATCGGGCACGAGCTGGCACACACCGTCCGGTACACCTCGCCGGCGAGCGGCAGCGACATGCGCCGGCTGGTGGCGGAGGCAGGCGGGCACTACGACTACTGGTCCACCGGCAGCCGGGCCACGCTGCGCGAGCTGCTGGTGAACGAGGGGCTCGCGGTGCATGCCGCGCAGGCGATCGCACCGGGCTTCGACTCGGCGGACTACTTCGGATACGCGCGCCGCCAGTATCACCGGCTGCGCGAGATGGAAGCATTCCTGCGGCGGGTGGTCGAGCCCGACCTGGAGCAGAGCGGGCTCGGTCTCCGGCTGCGCTATCTCTCCGGCGGCATGAGCCCTACGGCGCGGCTGGTGGGTGGTCGGGTGCTTCCCGAGCGGTCCGGCTACTACCTCGGCTACCGGATGACCGAGGCACTCGTGTCGGCTCGCGGCCTGGCGGAGGCGGTGCGGGCACCGGCGTTCGACTTCCAGGCGGCCGAGGACCTGGCGCGGGGGATCCAGACGGCGTAGGCGAAGGTGCCCCGCGAGTCACTTCCCCACGCAGAAACTCGCGAACACCCGATCGAGGACGTCCTCGATGTCGACCGCCCCGACCAGCTCGTCGAGGGCGGTTGTGGCTTCCCGGACGTGGTGGGCCACGAGCACCGCCTCTCCCGAGCCGCCGAGCTGCTCGCGCGCCTGGGCGAGCGACTCGCGCGCGCGAGCCAGCGCAGTCCGCTGCCGCGCGCGGGTGAGCGCGGGCTCCAGGTCCGCCAGGGCCAGCCGGTCGGCGAAGACGCGCTCCGCCACAGAGCGGCGGAGCGCGTCGAGCCCCTCTCCCGACACCACCGAGACGGCGAGCCCTCCCCCCGTCGTTCCCCCGTCGAGATCCGCCTTCGTCCGCACCAGCAGCGCCGGCCGGTCCGCGGTCATGGCCGACTCGTCCGGCCCGGGCGACCGGCCGGTCTCCACGCAGAGCAGCACGAGGTCCGCCGCCGCCACATAGCGCCGGCTCACCTCGACCCCCAGCCGGTCGATTCGCCCCGGCGCGTCCCACAGCCCCGCGGTGTCCACCAGCCGCACCGGCCAGCCGAGAAAGTCGGTGTGCGCCTCCACGGCGTCCCGGGTGGTCCCGGGGATCTCGGTGACCAGCGCCCGGTCGGCACCGAGCAGCGCGTTGAAGAGCGATGACTTGCCTGCGTTGGGGCGTCCGGCCAGCACCAGCAGGGCGCCTTCCCGGAGCCGCTCGGCCGACGGTGCCGTGGCGAGGAGCCGATCGATCCGCTCGGCCACATCCTGGAGCTGCGTGGCAATCCGGTGAAGCGGCACCGGGCCGTCGTCCTCGCCGGGGAAGTCGATTTCGTATGCCAGGAGACCCCCGGTCTCGACCAGCGCGTGGCGGAGCTCCGCCAGTCGCCGCGAGAGCCCGCCGTCGAGCTGGCGCAGCGCCGCCCGTGCCTGCGCCGGCGCGACGGCATCGATGAGGTCCCCGACGGCTTCCGCCTGGACGAGGTCCAGCTTGCCGTTGAGCACGGCGCGGCGGGTGAATTCGCCCGGCGCGGCGGGCCGGGCTCCGGCGGCGTGCAGCGCCGAGAGCACCCGTGCGGGAGCGAGCAGGCCGCCGTGGCAGGAGAGCTCGACGAGATCGTCGCCGGTGTAGCTGTCCGGTCCGGGGAAGACGGCATACACGCCGCGATCGATCGGTTCGCCGGCGGAGTCACGGAAGGTCGCAAGCGTGGCGGTTCGGGGGCGGTCGGCGCGGAAGCCGTTGATCACTCGCGCCGCGACCCCGAACGCGCCTGCCCCGCTCAGGCGGATCACCGCAAGGGCGGAGCGGCCGGGCGGCGTGGCGAGGGCGGCGATGGGGTCGGAAAGCATGCCGGCTCAGCCCTTCTTCTTCCCCCCGGCCCCTTTCCCGCCCGCCCCCGTCGACGCCGGCTTCGTGGCCACGGGCGCCGTCTTGCCCCGCTTCATCCGCTCCTGCGCCAGCAGCCACTGCTGCGGGATGCTCGCGATGTTGCTCACCGCATAGTACAGGTTGAGCCCCGACGCGAAGTTGAGGAACAGGAAGGTCATCATGATCGGCATGACGTAGAGCATCATCTTCATCTGCGGGTTGGGCTCCATCCCGAGCTGGCCGACCTTACTGAGCCCCCACATCGAGAGCCCCATGATCACGGGGATGACGTACAGGGGGTCCGGCCGGGAGAGATCGGGTAGCCAGAGGAACGACGCCCCACGCAGCTCGATCGTGTTCTGGAAGACGAAGAAGAGCGCGAACAGCACCGGCATCGGCAGCAGCATCGGCCAGCAGCCGCCGAGCGGGTTGACGTTGTACTCCTTGTACAGCTTGAACATCTCCTGCTGCAGCTTCTGCGGGTCGTTCTTGTGGCGCTCCTGGATGTCCTTCATCAGGGGCTGCACGGCCTGTAACTGCATGTTGGCGCGCATCGCCTTCTGATTGAGCGGCCAGAGCAGGATCCGGACGAGTATGCCGAAGATCACGAGCACCAGGCCGTACGCCACGTGCAGGTGCTGGTGCATCCAGACGAAGAGCCAGCGCACCCCGACCGCCACCGGGCGGATGATCGTGCGGAAGCCGGGCCAGCCGTACGGATTCACGTCGTCGAAGTCGTGACCCAGGCGGTTCAGCCGGTCGTATTCCATCGGGCCCGCGTACAGGGTATAGCCGAACTCGCCGCTCGGCGGCAGCGGCAGGCTCAGCCGGACGTCGGCCTCGGTCGGATGCTTCGCGGGCGTGGGGCGGGCGGTGATCGCGGCGCCGCTGATCCGGCCGCCGGCGCTGTCCACGGCGAGCACGGCGGTCACGAAGTACTTCGACTTGATCGCCGCCCACTCGAGCGGCCCGCTCACCGTCTTCAGCTCACCCGGCTTGAGGCCGCTGAAGTCGGTGCGGTCGGCCTCGTTGCGCTTGGTTACGAGGGCCAGCGCCCGGTGGTTCTCCTCGAGGTTGGCCTCGGTGTTGGCCAGGGTAGGACCCATGCTCACCAGCAGCGTCCCGCCATTGGGCCCCACGCCCGTCACCCGACCCTCCACCGCGATGCGATAGTCGTCGGCCGAGAAGGCGTAGGTCAGCTCCACCTTGACCCGCCCGCGCGATCCGGTGAGACGCAGCGGTACGGCTGCCGACGCCTCGAGCGACTCGGCCGAGACGGTGAACGGCCACTCGGACAGCGCGATCGTGTCGCGGTCCACCACGAGGGTGAGTCCGAGGAGCTCGCTTCCCGGTGGAAGAAGCTGCGCGGTCGCGCCGCGCTCCTCGGGCGCCATCGAGCGATAGCCCTCGAGCCGGGCCTCGACCAGTCGCCCACCCGCGGTGCTGATACCGTAGCTGTAGAGCGGCGATACCACCCGCACCGTGTCGGCGCGCGCCGCGGCAGGCGCGGCGCTGTCCGGCGGCGGGCGCAGGCTGTCGGTGGGGACCGGGCCGACGCTCGCAGGCGCGGTAGTTGGAGCGGGCGCAGTCATCGCCGCGGTGTCCGCGGGAGTCCCGGGGACCGGATTGGGTCGGGGAGGGCGCTTGATGAGGATCGCGGGCGCGATGGCGATGACCATCATCAGCAGAATCGCCCAGACGGTACGACGGTCCATGAGCTCAGATCACGCGGTCAGGGGACGGGATCGAATCCGCCCGGATGGAACGGATGACACCGGGCGAGCCGGCGGGCGGCCAGCCAACCGCCCCTGAGGGCGCCGTGCCGGGTGACCGCCTCGAGCGCGTACTGGGAGCAGGACGGATGAAACCGGCAGCTGGGGGGCAGCCCCGGCGAGACGAAGCGCTGGTATCCGCGGATCAACGTGGCGAGGAGCCGGCGCGGAAACTGGACGATGCCGGTCACCGGTCACCCGGCCCCCAGCACCGTGCGGCGCCAGGCGAGCAGTTCGCCGCGGAGGATGTCGAGCGCGGCGCCGTAGGCCTCGCGGCGCGCCTTGATGATGAGATCCCACGCCGGCTGGAGCGGCTGGAGCTCGAGCCGCCAGATCTCCCGCAGGCGGCGGCGCAAACGGTTGCGGGCCACCGCGGACGACTGAAACTTCGGAACGATCAGTCCCATCCGCGCGTGGCCCGTCGTGTTCTCCGTCCAGATCATATCCAGGTGCTCGAAGCGGCGGCGCCGTCCCTGGGTAAGGCACCGGCGAATGTCCGACGCGCGCGCGAGCCGGTGAGCCCGCGGGAAGCGCGCCGAGGGCGTCAGGAGCCCCCGTGCTTCGTCGGCAGCGAGACGGTGAGCAGCTTGCGGCCCTTCTTGCGGCGGCGAGAAAGGACCGCCCGCCCCCAGCGCGTGGCCATGCGGGCGCGGAAGCCGTGCTTGTTGATTCGGCGCTTGTTGCGCGGCCGATACGACGGTTTCATGCGAGCGATCCTCCAAAGTGAGCCCGGGAACCTAGTTAGGGAGTGGGGGTTGGTCAAGCCGCAGCGCCGGTCGGGCGTCACTGCATTCACGCGAATTCGAGTCTGTCAAGCCCGCAATTGCGCGCGTTGATGCACGGTTGACTTTTCCACACCCGTTCCGTAACATCTCTCGCCCTTGATGAATCCCCCACCGTTTTCGAGCACCAATGCAGCTGTCCGCAAAAGACGCCTGGAAGCGCATCCTCGACGAGGCGCATCGCGAACTTCCTGATCACACGATCCGGACTTGGCTGGAGCCCACCGAGGCCATCGCTCTCGATGAAGGCCGCCTGATCGTTGGCGCGCCGGACCAGTTCGCCGTGGAATGGAACGAGACCAAGCACGCAACGCTGCTGTCCAAGCTGGCCGAACCGGTCATCGGACAGCCGACGTCGGTCGTGTTCCGCGTGCACGAGGACCGCCAGAAGCGGCCGCAGATGGATTTCTTCGTCGCGCCCAGTGCGCCGACGGCCCTCGCCGTGCCGGTCAATCCGAGCACGCAGCCCCTCAACGAACGCTACACGTTCGACACCTTCGTCATCGGCAAGTCCAACGAGCTCGCGGCCGCCGCGGCCCACGCGGCGGCCGAATCCCCCGGCAAGACGTACAACCCGCTCTTCATCTACGGGGCCACCGGTCTGGGCAAGACCCACCTCATGCAGGCGATCGCCCACACCGTGTGCCAGCGCCAACCCGAGACGCGGGTGCTCTACGTCGGCGCCGAGCAGTTCATCAACGAAGTCATCGAGAGCATCCACAGCCGGACGATGCCCGAGTTCCGGCGCCGCTACCGCACCGACGTGGACCTCTTCCTGGTGGACGACGTGCATTTCCTGGAAGGCAAGGAGATGACCCAGGAGGAGTTCTTCCACACCTTCAACGCCCTGTACGAGGGCAACAAGCAGATCGTCCTGACCTCGGACCGCGCGCCCAAGGAGATCCCGGGCCTCGAGGCCCGCCTGGTGAGCCGCTTCGAATGGGGCATGGTGGCCGACATCGGCCAGCCAGACCTCGAGCACCGGATCGCCATCCTGCGGAAGAAGCAGGAGCAGGACCACCTGGAGCTCACCATCCCGGACGACGTGCTCCGGTTCATCGCCGAGCACGTGCGCTCGAACGTGCGCGAGCTGGAGGGGTGCATCATCAAGCTGCTCCTCTTCGCCTCGCTCAAGCACAAGGAAGTGTCGATCGAGCTGGCCCGCGAGGCGCTGAGCGACAAGATCCGGCCCGGCGAGGAGGGTCTGGCCGCACCCAAGGCGCTCCCGTCCATCAACAAGGTCCAGGAGGTGGTGGCGCGGCGGTGGGGTGTGACCCCCGATGGACTCCGGTCGAAGGCGCGGATCAAGACGCTCACGGTGCCGCGGCAGATCGCGATGTATCTCGCACGCGAGCTGCTGGAGATGCAGCTGGTCGAGATCGGCCAGGCGTTCGGCGGCCGCGATCACTCCACGGTGATTCACAGCGTGGACAAGGTGAGCCGGCAGATGTCGCGCGACCGCACCTTCCGCGAGCGCGTCGAGCACGCGCGCCAGGAGTTGTGCGCAGAATAATCCCCGTGCGCTTGGCGCCCTGTGGGAATTCTGGATCACGGTGGAGAGACACCCCGCCAGTCCCCATCACCAACAGGGTGTCGACATGGCCATGGGAGAGTAACTGCGGCGGGACGCTGGCCTTATGGGCCTGGCCCACATTTCCAGAGTCTCTACTACTGCTGCTAAGTTTTATATACTGGAACAGTAGTACTGCTTTTTCCTTTCGAGGAGCGGCATGAAGCTCACGATCACGCGGGAGCAACTCCAGGATGGGCTCGTCGCTGTAGCGGCCAGCGTGCCGGCCAAGACGACCCTGCCCATCCTGTCAAACATTCTCCTCGAGGCGACGAAGGACGGCATCCGCCTCTCGGGGACCGATCTCGACATCGCCGTGAGCACCACGGTGTCGGCGTCGGTGGACCAGGAGGGGGCGATCACGCTGCCGGCCCGCAAGCTGGTCGAGATCGTCCGCGAGCTTCCCAGCGCCGCCATCCGGATCACCGCCTCGGGTGAGCAGCGGGTAACGATCGAGTGCGGCCGCTCGAAGTTCCGCCTGCTCGGCCTGCCCCGAGAGGAGTTCCCCGCGTTCCCGACCGTCAAGTTCGAGGGCGGGTGGCGGACGTCATCGAAGGACCTGCAGAAGCTGATCGCGCACGTGGCATTCGCCGCGAGCACCGAGGAGAGCCGGCCGATCCTGAACGGCGTGCTGTGGGAGCTCAGGCCCGAGCGGATGCGCATGGTGGCCACCAACGGGCACCGGCTGGCGCGCATGGACGTCCCGACGCCCTCGTCCGCCGGGGCCACCCAGGCCGACCTCATCGTGCCGCCCAAGGCGCTGGAGCAGATCCGGCGGCTGTTCAAGGCCGAGGAGGAAGTGGAGATCGCCCGGAGCGAGAACCACCTGGGCTTCCGGTCGGCCTCGACCCAGATCTTCACCCGGCTCATCGAGGGGCCCTACCCGAACTACGAGCAGGTCATTCCCCGCGAGAACGACAAGTCGGCCACCGCCGACAAGGCGGCGTTCGCCGCGGCGCTGCGGCGCATGAGCATCGTCGCCAGCGATCAGACGCACCGCATCCGCATGGCCTTCGCTAACGGCTCGTGCAAGCTCTCGGTCCAGACTCCGGACCTGGGGGAGGCGCAGGAAGAGATCACCGTCAGCTACGATGGCGATCCGCTCGAGATCGGATTCAACGCGTCGTACCTGCTGGAGATCCTCAAGTACATCCCGACCGACGAGGTGCGGCTCACCTTCAAGGCGCCGGAGCGAGCTGCCACCTGCGAGCCGGTGGGGTGGAACGATCCGTCGAGCTACCTGACGCTGGTGATGCCGCTCCGGCTGGTGGACTGAGTCTCCATGAGCGACGCGAAGGGGGCATGTTCAGGTCCTGCCCCCTTCAATGCGTGAAGGGTGACTCGACCCGGGGAAGGGTTTCGGGGGGCAGCGGCGGCGCGGTCTCGGCCGGCTGCGGGGCCAGCGTCTCGACCGGCGCACGGAGAGAATCGAGCAGCGAGTCCATGCCCGGCGTCCATTGGATGGTGTCGCCAGGCTGGAGCAACGGCTCCTCCTCGACCCGCGGGATCTCGACCCGCTCGCCGCGCATGCGTCGCAGGATCAGGTCCTGTCGCCGGCGCATCCGGTTCGGGCGGTAGCCGGGATTCGACAGGAGCGGAAACGGCAGCGTCGCGGCCAGCGCCGCGGCCTGCGTGTCGGTGAGCCGGCGCGCGGAGACGTTGAAGTAACGCCGGCTCGCGGCCTCCACGCCCCAGAGCCCGTCGCCCAGCTCGACGATGTTGAGGTACAGCTCCAGGATCCGCGGCTTGCCGAGGGCGAGTTCGAGGCGGTAAGCGGTTACCAGCTCCTTCAGCTTGCGAAGCGGATTGCGCGATGGCGACAGATAGAGGTTCTTGGCCACCTGCTGCGTGATCGTGCTCGCGCCGCGGAGGGCGTCCCGCCGCTCCCAGGTCTTCCCCATCACCCGCCAAAGCTCTTCCCGGTCCCGCGACGCACTCCAGGCGAACTTGGTCCTCCGGTACCCCAGGGCGTGGCGCACTTCCTGGTAGTCGATCCCGCCATGGTCCCAGAAGCGCGCGTCCTCTCCGGTCGTGGCCGCCTCGCGCAAGGGGGGCGCGATCGAGTCGAGCGGCACGGGCCGGTACCGCCGCGCAGACGCGGAGGTTTCGCGCATCGCCATGAACGCGGTTTGGGCGGGCCAGTGGGTCCGGTACCAGACCGGCGGCGGCCAGACGGCCAGGAGCCAAGCCAGCAGCGCCGCCGGAGGGACCAGAGCGAAGCGGAAGAAACGACGAACGCGCGGAGCTAGCGTGACGCGCTCGAGGTGATCGAGTAGCTGCCCGACTGCTTCACCGGCACGGTCTGGCCCACGCTGGGGACGGTGATCGTCATGTCGCCCGCGTCGTGGCCCTGCGCCGAGATCAGGAGCCCGTCGAGGCCAAGCTGATGAGACCCTTCCCGGGTGCCGGCGGCCTCCATCCGCAGCTCCTGATCGGCCTGGTTCCGGGTGCCGGTGCGGTCGTAGGTGCCCGTGCTCTGCAGGGTGATGGCTTGCTTCGCTCCGGGCGCGTCGGCGGCCGCCGCGCGGTAGGTGGTCACCGACCGCTCGTTGCCCAGGAAGGCGTCGGCTGTGAGACGGTACTCGGTGGTGTCGGTCCACTCCATCCCTTCGCGGACCCCACCCGCGGGGAGCGCCGGAAACAGCAATCTGAGCCGGCCGGTGAGCTCGTCGGGCAGCGTGCCGCTGCGGTCGGGCGTGAGCACGCCCAGGCCGCTGGTCGAGCTGAGCGGCGCGGTCCAGCGCGCGCCGCGCGCCGCCGCCACCGAGTCGGGCGACACCATCTGGCTGCTCTCCAGCGCCTGCAGCGAGTCGAGCACGATCGTCACCTGATAGGTCCCCGGCGTGGACGACTCGGCCACCGTCACATGCAGAAAGGCGACGCGGTCGCGCACCTGCTCCTGCATGGCGCCGCCGGGATACTGCAGGCTGAGGCTGTCGTGCCGCTCCAGCCGATAGGCGGCGGCGCGCACCGGGCGATAGGTGATGG
>Ga0209798_10000982_pt1 | contig 17378 bp, 14 predicted proteins | sample DOMMetBare3Fresh_FD_187475 | JGI IMG/M metagenome (GOLD analysis project Ga0209798, IMG submission 187475) | Wetland sediment microbial communities from St. Louis River estuary, USA, under dissolved organic matter induced mercury methylation -... | ecosystem: Environmental > Aquatic >...
TTTCTAATGTTTCATTCTTTTTTGAAAAACAAAAGCGAACAACTTTATTATCTGTTCCTGATTTATAAAATACAGAAACAGGAATTGTGGCCACGCCAAATTCTTTTGTAATGCGTGTCGCAAAATCCCTGTCTCCTTCATCGCTGATGCGATCATACTTTGCACAGATAAAATAACTACCACTGCTATTAAGCAGATCAAATTTTGTTGACCTCATTAATTCTATAAAATGATCTCTTTTTTGTTGCATAATTCCACCCAGCGATAAGTAGGCATCTTTATTTTTTAAAAAATCAGCAAGAGCCACTTGTGACGGCGTATGGCAACAAAAGCAATTGAACTGGTGAACCTTTCTGAATTCAATCATTGATGCGGGTGATGAAATACAATAACCCAGCTTCCAGCCAGTACAGTTATAGGTTTTGCCAAATGAAAAGCAAACAAAACTTCTTTCAAGTAATTCCGGAAAACGTAGAATTGATTGATGAAGAATATTGTCAAAGATCAGATGCTCATACACCTCATCGCTTACAATAAAAATATTTGTGTCTTTAACAATATCTCTTAGTTGTTTTATATCGTCTTTCTGCAGCACCGCCCCTGTTGGATTATGCGGGCTGTTAAGCATGATCGCTTTTGTTTTAGAAGTAATTTTTTTTCTTACTTCACTCCAGTCTATTTTGTATTCAGGAAATTTTAAATCAATTAAAACCGGTATGGCCCCATTGATCTCAACATTTGGGATATAACTATCATATCCCGGCTCAAAGATTATTACTTCATCACCCGGCTGAAGTATCGTTGTTAACGCAGTATATATTGCATAAGTGCCCCCGGGAGTAATTGTGATCTGCGTATCGGGATTAATTTTTGTTTGATATAGATATTCAACTTTTTCAGCAATAGATTCTCTCAATGGCATATATCCCTGCATCGGCACATATTGGTTCCATCCTTTCTTCATCACATCGGCCACTTTCATCATCAGCTCTTCGCTCATCTGGTAATCAGGAAAGCCCTGGCCAAGATTGATGGCATTGTACTGATTGGCCAAACCACTCATTACAGTAAAAATGGTAGTACCAACATTTGGGAGCTTGGATTGAATATACATATTGGGTAAAATTAATGGCATTTAATCAATTCAATTATTTACGCAGTAAATTGAAGAACAAAATGAGGCCATGATCTTCAAAAAATTCAAATCATTCTTTAATCCTGAACAATTCCAGGGATGGGGTAAAACAAAAAAGTATTTCGAAGGCTGGTATTTTAAAGTAGTTAATGCGGAAGAAACAAAAGCACTTGCTTTTATTCCTGGTATTGCAATGGATGAAACGGGAAACAAGCAGGCATTTATACAGGTGCTGGATGGAAAAAAGAAAAACGCCGTGTATTACAAGTTTGATGCGTCATCGTTTGTGCCATCTGCAAAGAAATTTCATATAGAGATAGACACAAACAATTTTTCTGAAACACAATGTTTGATCAATCTTCCTGCAGTAAAAGGAGAATTAAGTTTTTCGGAAAATGTTCCATGGCCCAAACCAATTTATTCCCCCGGCATTATGGGCCCTTATGCTTTTGCTCCATTTATGGAATGTTATCATGCCATTGTCAGCATGGATCATGTTGTCAATGGAGAGATGGAAATAGAAGGAGAAAAGATCAATTTTGATAATGGCCGTGGTTATATTGAAAAAGACTGGGGCCGTTCATTTCCGAGTGCATATTTCTGGCTTCAGACAAATCATTTTACCGAGAAAGGAATTTCTTTAAAAGCCTCTGTTGCAAAAATTCCATGGGTAAGAAACTCCTTCACGGGATTTATAGCAGGCGTTTGGCTAAAAGACAGGCTGATTCGTTTTACAACATACAACAACTCTGTTTTACGAAAATCATTTGCTAATAACAGCAAGGTAGAACTGGTAATGGAAAACAGAAATTACAAAATGGAGATTCTTGCACATCGTGATCATGCTACTCAGCTGGCTTCACCCATCCTGGGGCTAATGGATGGAAGAATTGAAGAGAGTATGACTTCAAGAACCGAAGTTCAACTTTATGACAAGCGAAACAAAAAAATTATTCTTGATGACATTGGCAGAAATACGGGGCTTGAAGTGGCGGGAAAGATAGAAGAAATAATGATATAAAAGAACTAACCAATTACCGCTGTTGCCTCGACCTCTATCAGGTATTCAGGAGAGATCAACCCTTTCACCTCAATCATACTTGTACAAGGCTTAATGTCTTTAAAGAATTCACCATGGGCTTTTCCATATTCTTCCCATCGGGAAATATCGGTGACAAACATTCTTGTCCGTATCACATCTTTCAATGAAGCGCCGGCTTTTTGTAAAACCGTTTCTATTTTCTGAATGATGAATTTTGTTTGTTCATAAGCATCGTTGCCGCCAACAAGATTGCTGTTATCATCTACCGCAACAGTACCCGTTACTTCAATTGTGTTTCCAACCTTTACAGCACGACTATAACCCACAATGTCTTCCCATTTTGCGCCTGAGGAGTAATTTGTTCTTTGCATAGCTAAGAGAATTAAAGAGAAAATGAGTTAAAGAGTATCCGGTAAGATGTTACAAATGCGGAAAGCTTGCAGCGAATAGCCCGCAGCCTTTTTTAATTTCCATATTGACCCAAAAACTTTATCCGCATCATCTTCAATTGTTCCCATGTAAAATTATGTTCGGATAATTCTTCCTGCGCCACCTGCAATGAAGATGTTTCACATCCTTTAAAATATTCAATGATCTCTTCCTGGTCATATTCATCAAGAAGCTGCGATAAAGCATAGTCAAGATTGAGCTTGGTGCCGCTTGCAGCAATGGTTTCCATTTCTTCAAGCAACTCCTCCATCTTCATTCCCTTGTTCTTTGCAATGGTTTCCAGGGATATTTTTTTGTCAATGTTTTGAATGATGAAAACCTTATTGCCGCTTTTGTTTACCACACTCTTCATTACAAAATCATCGGGACGTTCAATATTATTATCCTCAACATATTTTGCAATGAGATCGATAAAGGGTTTACCATACCGGATAGCCTTTCCCTTGCTTACGCCTTGACATTTCTCAAGATCCGCTAATGTGATCGGGTAAAGCGTTGCCATATCCTGCAAAGAGGATTCAAGGAAAAGCACAAAAGGAGGCAAAGATTTTTTCTTCGCTTCCTTTTGACGAAGCTCTTTCAGCATTTCAAACAACCTGTCATCTATCGCTGCGCCTTCTGTGGATTCGGCACCCTCGTCATCATCAGCATTCGCTTCTTCGTATTCATTATTGAGAACGATCTTGAATGATTTTGGCTTCTTCAAAAAGTCAACACCCTTTTTGGTAAACTTAAGTACGCCATATTCCTCGATGTCTTTCTGGAGCAAGCCCTCAAGCAGCATTTGCCTGATCAATGAATTCCAAAAATGCGGCTCTTTCTCATTTCCGCTGGCAAAAATATCAAGCCCCTCATGACGATACATGGTTATTTGTGGAGTCGGTCTTCCGTAGATCATATTCACTACATACTCCGTAGCAAAACGTTCGTCAAGAGCTTTGATGGCTTTCAATACACAGACGACCTCTTCTTTTGCTTCTATCTTTTCTTTTGGATGAAGACAGTTGTCACAATTGCCGCATTTATCTTTTTCATATACTTCTCCAAAATAGCTTAGCAAAATTTTTCTTCTGCAAACACCACTCTCTGCAAAAGCAACGGTTTCGCTTATCAACTGATTTCCCACTTCTCTTTCGCTAAGCGGCTTGTCACGCATCAGGTGTTCAAGCTTTGCAACGTCTTTATGCGAATAGTATAGGATACACTTTCCTTCCATGCCATCACGACCGGCACGACCGGTTTCCTGGTAATAATTTTCAATGCTCTTTGGAATATTATAGTGAATTACAAAACGAATATCTGGCTTATCAATTCCCATTCCGAACGCAATGGTGGCAACGATCACCTGCACATCTTCATTCATAAATTGATCCTGCCTGTCAGATCTTAGTTTGCTATCAAACCCCGCATGATAAGCTACAGCCTTAATACCATTTGCCGTCAGCATATCAGCAAGCTCTTCGGTGGTTTTTCTGTTTGTTGTATATATGATCCCGCTTTTGCCTTTATTCTGTACAATGAACTTCGCCATATTTTTCAGTGTATCATCTTTCTTGATCTTTGGAATTATTTCATAATAAAGATTGGGGCGATTAAAAGAAGAAATATAAATTTTTGGATCACGGAGGTCAAGGTTTTTTATAATATCGCTTTGAACCTTAGGCGTTGCCGTTGCGGTCAGTGCGATCATTGGAATGTCAGGGTTTATCTGGATCATCATTTCCCTCAGCCGGCGATACTCGGGACGAAAATCGTGGCCCCACTCAGAAATACAATGCGCTTCATCAACGGCGAAGAAAGATATTTTCAGATCGCTGAAAAACTCAAGATTCTCTTGTTTGGTCAATGTTTCCGGTGCAACGAATAACATCTTTGTTTTGCCGGTGGTCAGGTCATCGTGTACTTCCTTTATCTCCTTTTTTGTAAGTGTAGAATTTAAAAAATGCGCCACATCGTCCTGGCTGCTATAACTGCGAACAAGATCCACCTGGTTTTTCATTAATGCAATTAGCGGAGAAACAATAATGGCAACCCCTTCGCTTACCATGGCGGGTAACTGATAACATAAACTTTTACCGCCACCCGTTGGTTTGATAACAAAAGTATCATGACCAGCAAGTAAAGACTCAATGATTTTTTCCTGGTTGCCCTTGAAAGAACTATGACCAAAATGCTCCTGCAACGCCGAATGGAGATCAAATTTCTTTTTAGCTACTGCTTTACCGTTTGTGGGCTTTGTTGTTTTTTTTGCTGATGCGGTTCCCATTACTCAAATCTTTTCTTCGTCATTAAAGTATATCTGCATAAGATACAGAAATTTTAACTACTACCCTGTTGCGCTGTGCCGTTTTTTTACACAAAAGACAACGTCGATTAAAATACAGTGGCGGGATTTTTAGCGGAGAAAATTAATGCACACTTCTTTCCTTCCATCCCGGAATCACACCTCTTCAATATCCTCAACAGACGAATATTGCGAATTTACGAAATAAGTTCGCTTGACTGTCACAAAACGTGTATCAGAAACTATAACGTTTGCATTGCGCATGTTTCATAACAAATCCTATAATTTTGGCCACTCAAATGAAGTCTTCATTAAAACAGATTGCTTTAAGGACTATTGAATTAGAGTCACGGTCCATCAGCGGATTATCTCAATTTATTAACGAGGATTTTGAGAAAGCGGTTAATTCGATCGCTAATACTCAAGGCCGGTTAGTTATAAGCGGAATCGGAAAAAGCGCTGTTATAGCTCAAAAAATAGTTGCTACACTTAATTCAACCGGCACCCCGTCCATTTTCATGCACGCAGCAGATGCCATTCATGGCGATCTTGGAATAGTGCAGCAAGAAGATGTTGTAATGATCATTAGCAAAAGCGGAGAAAGCCCTGAAATAAAAGTGTTGGTTCCGCTAATAAAAAATTTTAAAAACGTTTTAATAGGAATGATCGGAAGTGTGGACTCATACCTGGCAAAACAATCGGATATAGTTTTAAATACAACAGTAGAGCAGGAAGCTTGTCCCAATAACCTGGCTCCGACATCAAGCACTACTGCACAATTGGTAATGGGAGATGCATTAGCTGTTTGTTTAATGGAAATGAAGGGATTTAATAGTGATGATTTCGCAAAATTTCATCCGGGAGGAACGCTTGGCAAAAAACTTTACCTAAGGGTTTCGGATCTCTATATCAAAAATGAAAAACCAAAGCTTTCAAAAGGAAGATCTTTAAAAGAAGTTATTGTTGAAATTTCTTCGAAACGATTGGGCGCAACAGCGGTAGTAAATGATGATGATAAACTTTTGGGAATAATTACTGATGGCGATCTTAGAAGAATGCTTCAAAAAAATATTTCATTAGACAATGTAAAAGCTGCGGATATAATGACAGCGACAGCAAAAACAATTGGCCCGGATGCATTAGCTGTTGATGCACTGGACCTGATGCGTAAAAAATCGATTACACAATTGGTTGTTGTTGAAAACGGAAAATATCTTGGCTTTATACATCTACATGACCTGATCCGTGAAGGATTGATATAAAAAGACAATGAGCAGTAAACACAATTATGTTGCCATAATGGCCGGGGGAATCGGAAGTCGGTTTTGGCCAATGAGCCGCACAGCATATCCTAAACAGTTTCTTGATATACTTAATACCGGTAAAACACTGATACAGCAAACGTACGACCGGTATAGAAAACTGGTACCGGAAGAAAACATTTTCATTATTACATTGGCCGAGTACATACCCATTGTAAAAGAGCAGCTGCCGCAAGTGGCCGAGGAAAATATTATTGGCGAACCATCAAGAAAGAACACGGCGCCATGTGTTGCTTACATTTCGTTCAAACTTTTAAAAAAAGATCCTGAGGCAAATCTTGTCGTTGCTCCGGCGGATCATCTGGTAACAGAGACAAGTGAATTCATAAAAACATCAAAGAAAGCTCTTGATTTTGTAAATCATATTAATGCATTTGTAACACTTGGTATAAAACCAACACATCCAAACACCGGCTATGGTTATATTCAACACGATACCACAGCAGCTGCGCCGGACATTTATAAAGTAAAAACATTTACCGAAAAGCCGAACCAGGATTTAGCCAAAACCTTTATTGCAAGTGGCGACTTTCTTTGGAATGCCGGAATATTTATTTGGAAAGTAAAGAACATTGTTACAGCGTTTGAAAAGTATCTTCCTGAAATGTACGAGGTGTTTGTGGCGGAAAAAGATAAGTTTAATACAGAAGAAGAAAAAGAGGCAATAGAACAAATTTATCCGCAGTGCACAAACATCTCTATTGATTTTGGAATTATGGAAAAGGCAGATAATGTTTATATCATTCCTTCTTCATTTGGCTGGAGCGACCTTGGAACGTGGAACAGCGCCTGGGATAATATGGAAAGGGATTATTTGGCAAACGCCGTTGCCGGAAAAAATGTAATGATCATGGATGCCACCAAATGCATGGTGCATGCACCGGATAATAAGTTGGTGGTGTTACAGGGCCTCGACGACTTTATTGTTGTTGACACAAAGGATGCATTGCTCATTTGTAAAAAAGAAAAAGAACAAGAGATAAAGGAATTTGTGGCAGAGGTAAAACGAAATAAAGGAGACAAGTACCTGTAAGTGGTATTTCCTATTGTCTGAGATGAGCTTATTTTAGGGTATAAAATTATGGCTGCACCCATCAACAATATTTTGTTTCTCGATATAGAAACGGTTCCTCAATATGCCGATTATAATTCTTTGCCAAAAGACTGGAAAGAGCTGTGGGATACAAAAGCAACTTCCCTTTTACGATATCATGAAGAGGATACAAAAGAAACAATCTATCACAGGGCGGGCATCTATGCGGAGTTCGGGAAAATAATATGTATCAGCTGTGGATTTATCCATGGAAGCGGATCGGGAAAAAAGATCATTCTTAAATCATTTTATGGAGAAAACGAAGCTGTATTACTTGTTGAATTTTGTGAAATGTTGAATAAATGGACCAATAGTGACGAACAAAAATATTTGTGTGCACATAATGGAAAGGAATTTGATTTTCCTTATCTCTGTCGGCGTTTCGTAATAAATAGTCTTTCGATTCCATCTATCTTAAACATAAGTGGTAAAAAACCATGGGAGGTGTTTCATCTCGATACGCTTGAATTATGGAAGTTCGGTGACTTCAAAAGTTTTACATCATTAAATCTTTTGGCCCACACTCTCGGAATTCCAACCCCAAAAGACGATATTGATGGCAGCAAGGTGTGGAGTGTATATTGGAATGATAAAGATTTGAAGAGAATTGTTAGTTATTGTCAAAAAGACGTAATTACTGTTGCGCAAATACTTCTAAAAATGCAGGGAGATTCTTGCATAAAGCCAGAAAATATCGAAATAAAGAGTTAAGAAGCAATAAAATTTCAGGATTGTTTTTTCAGCCTTTGCTACAGAACAATTATTTTTGCTGCCCCAATCGTAAAAGGGATTCCCCATGCAGGTTCGGGATTAAAAGGTGCGGTAGCTCAGTCGGTAGAGCAAAGGACTGAAAATCCTTGTGTCGGCGGTTCGATCCCGCCCCACACCACGGAAAGGCTCTGGTTTGTTGACCAGGGCTTTTTTATTTAATTTATAAATCATTAGCATGGACTATGATTTTAATAATGAAATGTTTCGATTGGCCGCTGAGCTGGTAAATCAAAGTTCGCGGAATATTTTTCTTACCGGCAAAGCAGGCACAGGGAAAACAACATTTTTGAAGTATATCCGTGAGAACTGCCCCAAACAAATTGCTGTGGTGGCCCCAACCGGGGTAGCGGCAATCAATGCAGGTGGAGTTACAATGCATTCTTTTTTTCAACTTCCCTTTTCACCATTTATTCCTAATGCAGCTGGATTTCGAAAGTCAAATGAAGAAATTACAGACAGTAACAGCTTACTTAGTAAACTTCGATTGACAACAGAAAAGAAAAAGACATTACAAGAACTCGAGCTACTTATAATAGACGAAATAAGTATGGTTCGTTGTGATATGCTTGACGCGGTTGATGCCGTGCTACGTCATGTTCGTCGAAGACATCATGAAAGATTCGGGGGCGTTCAGGTTTTATTTATTGGGGATATGTTTCAATTGCCGCCGGTTATAAAAGAACAGGAATGGGGTTTTTTGAAAGAGGTTTATAACAGCCCATATTTTTTTGATAGCCTTGTTATAAAAGAAGAACCGCCTGTTTATATTGAGTTTAATAAAATATACAGGCAAAGCGAAGAACGATTTATTAATGTGCTTAACCAGGTAAGGAACAATGAGCTTGACGACGACGGAAGAAGTATTCTGGAGAAACGATTTTTACCTGATTTTAAAAGAACAAAAGATGACGGATATATAATTCTAACAACACATAACGAAAGAGCAAGAGGGAAAAACGAAACAGAATTAAATAGACTAAATTCAAAAACATTTTTATACAATGCAGAAATAGAAGGAGATTTTTCGGAATCTGCATATCCTGTGGAGGAACTATTGAGATTGAAGATCGGGTCGCAGGTTATGTTTGTTAAAAATGATACAGACAGAATAAAAAGATATTTCAATGGAAAAATTGGAACCGTGACCGAGCTTGATGATGAAAAAATTCTCGTTCAATGTAAGGATGAGCCAGATGAGATCGAAGTAAAAAAAGAAAAATGGGAGAACATCAGGTACTCAGTTGATAAAACAAGTCGCCAGTTAAAAGAAGAAGTGTTAGGATCGTTTACTCAATACCCTCTTCGTCTTGCCTGGGCAATAACGATACACAAAAGCCAGGGTCTGACATTTGAAAAAGTTATCATTGATGCCGGGGAAGCATTTGCGCCGGGACAGGTTTATGTTGCACTAAGCCGTTGTACAACTTTGGACGGGATCGTTCTTCAAAGCCATATTAGGCCAACAAGAGTGTTTAGCGACGAAAGAATAGTTAGATTTTCTCAGACAAGCTCTTCAAAGAATACAATAGAATCAGAATTAAGTAAGTCAAAAAGAAATTATCAGCTAAAATTACTCTTATTGCTTTTTAGCTATGAGCAAGTTGTTGCTTCGGCAAAGGAACTTGGTAATTATTTAATTGAAAATAAAACTTCTTTTAATGAAGAATCGTTTAAATGGATAAATGAATTTGAAAATGAAGCAAGCAAATTAAGCGCAACAGCAGAAAAATTTCAAAACCAGTTGCAATCAATTTTTAACCGCGAAGAAAATTCGGATATAAACAATTTACTAAATGAACGCATTAATGCTGGCATTGCTTACTTCTTAAAAGAACAAAACAGATTAATAGAATTATTAAATGGCTGTTCAATAATTACTGATAGCCGCCTTCATGCAAAAGAGATTAATGATAACCTGAAAGAAATTTTTAGCAGCATTTCGATTAAAAGATATTTGCTTGATAGTATTTCCGGTTTGCCTGATGTCAATTTATATCATCAACGAAAGAAAGAATTTAGGGTACCAGCATTTTCTGTAAATACATACGCGGGTGCAACTAGCCAAAGAACAGAAAGCCCACATCCTTTACTTCGTGAAAGATTAAGAAAGCTTAGAGACAGCATTTGTTCAAAAGCCGATCTGCCAATTTATATTGTTGCGGGTACCAGCACACTTGATGAAATGAGTCGCTATTTACCTCAAACCCTAAGTGAGATCAGAAAGATCAGTGGATTTGGTGATGCAAAGACAGAAAAATATGGTCGGCAATTTCTAGATATTATTATTACATATTGTGATGAAAAAAAGCTTTCATCGCTGATTCATGAAAAAGACCCCAAAAGAGAAAGAAAATCCTCGGGGGCTGAAAAAAAGAAAAAAATTGATACAAAAAAGGAAACGCTCAGATTATATAAAGAAGGAAGAGGGGTTGGTGAAATTGCGAAAGAAAGAAACTTAACACAACAAACAATTGAAAGCCACCTTGCACATTATGTTTCTGCAGGAGAAATTAATATCAGCGAGCTTGTAAGCAGAGAAAAAATTTTATTAATTGAGCCGATTGCAAAAACATTCTCGGGAAAATCATTAACTCCGATAAAAGAAAAACTTGGAAGCGATATAAGTTTTGGAGAAATAAAACTGGTTATTGCCTGGTTGGGGCTCAAAGAAAATCAACGACCCATATAAACCATCAATATCTGAACATCGCTGGGATTAATTCCAGAAATTCGACTTGCCTGTCCAAGTGTAGAGGGTCTTATTTTCGAAAGCTTTTCTCTTGCCTCATTACCTAAAGAAGAAATTTTTTTATAATCAAAGGTTTCTGGGATCATCAGGCTCTCAAGTTGACCCATCCTTTCAACGAGCTCTTTTTCTTTTTCAATATAGATCTCATATTTTATCTGGATGGAAGATTGTTCAATTGTGTCTTCTGAAAAAAGAGATAGCTCTTTTTTCAAGACAGGCAACGCTTCCATAAGATCGGTTAATTCAATTTCCGGCCGCAATAAGAGCTTGGATGCTTTTTGTTTTTCAATTATTAAGGAAGAAGATTTTTTTTCAAAGAACGGATTAATATCTTCTGGGGAAACGGAGAAAGAACTTAGCAGAGATTTAGTTTTTTCAACACCTTCTTTTTTGATTCTTACTTTCTCCATCCTGTCTTGAGAAGCAAGACCAAGTTTATAACTTAATTCTGTAAGGCGAAGATCAGCATTGTCTTGTCTGAGAATAGTCCTAAACTCTGCTCTCGAAGTAAACATTCTATAAGGTTCCTGTGTGCCCTTGCTAATTAAATCATCAATCAGAACACCAATATATGCATCGCTTCTTTTAAGAACTAAAGGGTCTTGTTCACTTGTTTTTTGATGTGCATTGATTCCTGCCATTAATCCTTGACAAGCAGCCTCTTCATAACCAGTCGTTCCGTTTATTTGACCAGCAAAGAATAAATTTTCAATTGATTTTGTTTCTAAAGAATACTTCAATTGAGTTGGTGGAAAGTAATCATATTCTATAGCATAACCGGGTCGGAACATCTTCGCGGATTCAAAACCAACTATACTACGAAGTGCTTCGTATTGTACTTCTTCTGGTAAAGAAGTTGAGAATCCATTAATGTATACTTCAACAGTATTCCATCCTTCTGGCTCAACGAACAATTGATGCCTGTCCCTTTCGGCAAAGCGATTGATTTTGTCCTCAATACTTGGGCAGTATCTTGGCCCAACGCCTTCTATTTTTCCACTAAACATTGGGCTTCTGTCAAATCCGGTTTTTAATATCTCATGAACTCGTTTATCTGTATAGGTGATCCAGCAACTTCTTTGTTTTTTAGGTTTTTTCGTTTCAGAAAATGAAAAACCAACAATCTCATCATCTCCGGGTTGTTCTTCCATTTTACTGTAATCGAGGCTTCTCCCGTCTACTCTTGGGGGAGTTCCTGTTTTTAGTCGATCACTTTCAAAACCCAGTGAAACTAATTGTTCCGTTAGACCCGTAGCTGCTTTTTCTGCAATCCTTCCTCCACCGAAATTCTTTTCACCAATATGAACAATCCCGTTTAAAAATGTTCCATTTGTCAGAACTACAGCTTTAGAATAAACTAAATGTCCCAAACCTGTTTTTACCCCAACAACTTTATTTTCCTTAATTATTAACTCTCTCACCATATCCTGATAAAAATCCAGGTTTATAGTCTGTTCAAGCATTTCGCGCCATCTTGCTGAAAATAGCATTCGGTCATTTTGTGCTCTCGGGCTCCACATTGCAGGACCCTTTGACCTGTTTAGCATTCTAAACTGAATAAGAGATTCGTCTGTAACAATACCGGAGTACCCGCCAAGGGCATCAATCTCTCTTACAATTTGACCCTTGGCAATTCCCCCCATGGCTGGATTACAACTCATTTGGGCTATGGTCTGCATATTCATTGTAATGAGCAAGACCTTAGAACCAAGATTAGCTGCCGATGCTGCGGCTTCACAACCAGCATGACCAGCGCCAACAACTATGATATCATATTTGGGAAACATTAAGCCCGTAAAGGTAATTCTGTTTACCTATTGAATTTGGGTCTTTTGAAAAAGTAGCCCCCAAATGTGCCACGTGAAACACTAACTGAAATATTTAAACAGGTAAAGATCTTCCCTTTCTCTCATTACTTTCTTTTCCAATCGAGTCTTATCTGAGTAACCACAAAGGTGTAAAGCTCCATGAAATATGACTCTGTGTAATTCCGATTTATAGTCTATTCCAAGATGTGCTGCATTTTCTCTAACCCGATCAACACTAATATAAACTTCAGAAACTATCGGGGCAGTATTCTCAGAAAGAATAAATGTGAGTATGTCTGTAAAATAATCGTGATTTAGGTAATCCTTGTTTATTTTTTGTAGTTTTTTATCAGAACAAAAAACATAATTGATTGATTGTAAGCTCACTTTCTCGTTCTTGAAAAGGAATTCAATAAACCCTATTAGCTTTTTCTTATTTCTAATTTTAGGGTTTACACGGTCTGAAAAAAAATTAACTTTTGAACTAAGCGGAGATAACATAATTTCAAAATTCGTAAGCAAATGTAATTCAGTGAATTTAGCTTTGTAAGATTGATATAAATATGAAGTTATCAGAATTAAAACCGGGACAAGAAGCAATCATAAGCGAATTTGAAAACAATGATATTTTCCTAAAACTTATGGAAATGGGATGTGTTCCTGGGGAAAGGATATTTCTTGAACAGATTGCGCCCCTGGGCGATCCAATCTCAGTGAAAATATCCGGTTACTCTCTCAGCCTCAGGCTTAATGAAGCGGAACATATCAAAGTGAAATTAATTAATTGATTATCAATAATTTAAATGAAAATTGGGCTTTATTTTGGCTCCTTCAATCCAATCCACATCGGCCACCTAATTATAGCAAATCATGTTTTAAATGAAACTGAGATTGAAAAGATCTGGTTTATTATATCTCCTCAAAATCCATTCAAAGAAATAAAAACATTGCTAAGTGAATTTGACAGGCTTCATCTTTTAAGGCTTGCGGTACAGGATGATAATCGGATGAAGTGCTCCGATATAGAGTTTAATCTTCCCAAGCCCTCGTACACCTCAAATACGATGACATTTCTTTCAGAAAAATACCCCGAGCATAAATTTTTTATTATAATGGGAAGCGACAGTTATCAAAATATTGATAAATGGAAAAACTTTGAAACAATTATTTCAAACTATCTAATTTATGTTTATAAACGACAAGGGCATGAAATAGAAAAATCATTTAATAAGAAACCAATCATTTTAAATGCGCCCATTATTCAAATCTCATCTTCTCAAATAAGAGAACTTATAAAGACTGGAAAATCTATTCGCTATTTAGTTCCCGAAATTGTAAGAGAAGAAATAGAAACAAGAAAATTTTATAAACAGAAAGATCAGAAAATATAACCAAGAAGCAAACAGGCGATTACAATAAAAGGTGGCGGTATTCTTGTGTATTGTAATAAAGTAAATGTTCCCGCAATTACAATTGCATTAATTAAACTTCCAAGTCTCACATCCAATAATGAAATATCTTTCATTAAATAAAAAGTAGAAGCAATCATTATTCCTACAACAACCGCATTAATGCCCTCTAACGAACGATATACCGCTGCATATTTCTTTAAATTATGCCAAATAGGGAAAAAGAATAAAACAAGAAGGGCACTTGGTAAAAAAATTGCGATTGTTCCAATTACACAACCCAATAACTGCATAAAAGTTTTTTCTTCTTGTGTGTTTCCATAATCTTTTAATGCCATTCCTCCCGTGAAAGAGGCAATTGAAAATACCGGGCCCGGCAAAGCTCTTACTATTCCCATACCCGTATACATATCTTCTTTATCAATTCTTATAACCGACGAATCTTTCCTCATAACCGCATCGGGTCGTACAGAAAATTGCTCATACATCATTGGCATTAATACTTGTCCCCCGCCAAATACAAGACTGCCCATCCGGTAAGTATTTTCAAAAAGATTTATTGGGGTACGATTAGGCCAATCATTTTTTCTTGCCACCTCGCTAAAAAGACCCGCTGTAATAAATATTATTCCAAACAACCAGAAATTCCACCATTTGATTTTTCGTGGTTTTTGTTCCACCTGTGGTATACGTTTTCGGCTAAGGTTGGTTGTTAATCCGCCTAAAACAATAAGCATCGGAAAAATCCAGGGCTGTTTAAACAAAAGAAACGTAGCGACAGCACATATTCCCATAATGATCCACGTAACCGTATTTTTAATAGAAATATAAAAAGCCATGACGGTGGCATAAACAAGAAAGCCTACCGCCATTGGGGGAATGAATTTGAAAATATCAACATTCAGCGCTTTTTTATCTATATAATGCAAAAGAAACGAAAGAGCTCCCATTAAAATACTTGCTGGCAAGATCCAAATAATAAGTGTAAGAACTGCAAGTACGACTCCACCCCTTTTATAGCCAATCAAAGTAAGCGTTTGTGTTGAAGATGCTCCCGGAAGTAGTTGGCAAAAAGCCGTGTACTCCATTAGTTCTTGTTGGGTAACATATGGTGTTCGGTGCACAAAGGTTTTCAGCATCATTCCAATATGTGCCTGTGGTCCACCAAATGCAGTCAGGCTATGAACAAATACAGATTTTAAGAATGGAATGTGGCGAAGCAGCATGGTTGTCTAAAAATAAAAAAATATATCAAGCCCTACGCATTGTTATAGGGAAAATTATTTCCGGTAAATTCATGAAATTTTTCACATCATGAAAAAGCATCTTTTAATACCGCTACTTCTTTTCGCATCTTCATTTCTTTCTGCGCAGAAAAAAACAACAGTTGACATATTGGAAAAAATCAATGCTGCGTCTGATAGAATCGAATCAAAATGTATTGTCTGGCGAAGAGATATTCATCAAAATCCAGAGTTGGGAAATAATGAGTACAGGACAGCTAAACTTATAGCAGACCATCTTCGTTCACTTGGAATTGAAGTAAAGGAAGGGGTTGGTAAAACCGGTGTAGTTGGTATTCTTAAAGGGGCCAAACCAGGTCCTTGTGTTGCCCTCAGGGCGGATATGGACGGCCTGCCTGTTGTTGAAAGAGTTGATTTGCCATTTGCTTCAAAAGTAAGATCAACGTATAATGGAAAAGATGTGGGTGTAATGCATGCTTGTGGTCACGATACACATGTTGCGATACTAATGAGTGTTGCTGAAATTTTAGTCAATATGAAAAGTGAATTAAAAGGAACAGTGAAATTTATTTTTCAACCCGCCGAAGAGGGTCCGCCAGAAGGCGAAGAAGGCGGCGCTCCACTCATGATCAAAGAAGGAGCTCTTGAAAATCCAAAAGTTGATGTCATGTTTGGACTTCACATCGGCTCTCAAACTGATGTTGGGAAAATTACATACAGAAGCGAAGGAATTATGGCCGCATCAGATTGGTTTACTATTAAAGTAAAAGGAAAACAAACACATGGATCGCAGCCCTGGGGCGGAATAGATCCAGTTGCGGTCTCTGCACAAATAATTAACGGCCTTCAGACAATAGTAAGCCGGCAGGTGGATCTTACAAAAAATCCTGCAGTAGTAACAGTAAGCACGATTAATGGTGGAGTGAGATCAAATATTATTCCCGAAGAAGTTATAATGACGGGAACAATAAGAACTCTTGATACAGGAACACAAAGAATTATTCACGATAAAATAAAATTAACCGCCTCTAAAATTGCAGAAGCTTCTGGCGCAACTGCAGAAACTGTAATTGATACTAAAACCCTTGTTACCTATAATGACCCGCTTTTAACCAAACAAATGCTACCAAGTTTTGTAAAAGCTGCGGGTGAAGAAAATGTAATTGAAATTAATGCCGTCACCGGCGCCGAAGACTTTTCATATTTCGCAGAGAAAGTTCCATCGATCTTCTTTTTTATCGGCGGCAAGCAAATAGGCGTTGATCCGAAAAAAGTATTTCCACATCACACACCCGATTTCTGGATAGATGAAAGCGGAATGAAAACCGGGATCAAAGCTTTTTGTAATCTCGTGTTTGACTATATGAACATGCCTGCGGCAACTAATCAATCTTCTCAGGATAAGAAGCCTTTTTAATATCATGAATAAAACAGTTCTATTTCTTTTCTTTTTATGCAGCTCTGTTTTTTTACTTGGTCAAAAACATGATAATAAACTTCAGAAGAAAATAGCAGAAACGATACAGGGATTCAATGGAGACATCGGCATTTATGTAAAAAGTCTTCGTACAGGAAAAACGGTTTCAATAAATGCAGATACAATTTTTCCAACGGCAAGTATTGTAAAAGTGCCGATACTTATCGGCATAATGGATAAAATTAAAAAAGGAGAATTAACCTACGACTCTGCTTTGGTTTATAAAGATTCATTGCTTTACGAAGGCGCAGATATTCTTGGCTCTTTTAAAAGTGATGAAAAGATATTGTTGAAAAAAGCAATGATGCTAATGCTTACAACAAGCGATAATACGGCAAGCCTGTGGTTGCAAAGCCTGGCAGGAAAAGGGACAAGAATAAATGAAATACTCGACAGTCTCGGATTTGTTAACACAAGAATTAACTCAAGAACACCCGGAAGAGAAAATAACAGAACACAATATGGCTGGGGTCAAACAACTCCAAAAGAAATGGGAACGTTGTTTGAAAAGATTTATCGAAATGAAGTTTTTTCCGCTGCTGCTTGTGATAGAATGATGAGAAGTCTTGGAAGAAACTATTGGGATATTGATGA
>Ga0209798_10000984_pt1 | contig 17371 bp, 19 predicted proteins | sample DOMMetBare3Fresh_FD_187475 | JGI IMG/M metagenome (GOLD analysis project Ga0209798, IMG submission 187475) | Wetland sediment microbial communities from St. Louis River estuary, USA, under dissolved organic matter induced mercury methylation -... | ecosystem: Environmental > Aquatic >...
AAATATCCATTCTTTTTCCTGTCCTCCATCGCCGCTTCCGTTACCTTATCATCAATCCTCGTTTCACCTCTTTCACTTATTCTTGTTGAAATTATTTCATTGATCACTTCATCCAATGTTGCTGCATTTGATTCTACTGCAGCAGTGCAAGTCATGTCACCAACAGTGCGGTATCGAACTTTTTTTGTAAGCACTGTGTCATCATCAGCAGGTTGAACAAATTCACTGATAGCCACTAATTGCCCTTCATGCTCTATCACTTTTCTTTCATGTGCAAAATAAATGGAAGGCAGATCGATCTTTTCATGACGGATATAATTCCATATATCAAGCTCTGTCCAATTGCTGATAGGGAACACTCTTACATTTTCTCCTTTATGTATTCTTCCATTATAAATATTCCACAACTCAGGGCGTTGAAGCTTTGGATTCCATTGTCCAAATTCATCACGAACAGAAAAAATTCTTTCTTTAGCCCTTGCCTTTTCTTCATCACGCCTTGCGCCGCCAATACAACAATCAAGTTTGAATTCTTCGATCGTATCTAACAAAGTATAAGTCTGCAGCCAATTACGGCTTGGAAATTTTCCTTTAGGCTCAGTAAGACTTCTTTGCCTGATGGTGTCTTCCACTTTTCTTACAATCAATGTTGCCCCTACTTCGTTTACAAGTTTATCACGAAAGTCTAATGCTTCAGGAAAATTATGTCCTGTATCTATATGCACTAAAAGAAAAGGGATTTTACCGGGAGCAAAGGCTTTTCTTGCCAAATGAACTAATGTGATCGAGTCTTTACCACCGCTAAATAATAACGCTGGTTTTTCAAACTGCGCCGCCACTTCCCGAAAAATGTGAATGCTTTCCGACTCCAATTGCTCCAGATAATTAAGATGATGCTGATCCATTATTCTATTATTAGTCTACCAATTTAGTGGGTTTATTTACAAAAAAATTATTTCTTTATTTCTTCGCTAATATTTTCATGAATATGCAAACCACATTCTTTTTTACTGCTATCCTCCCACCACCAACGGCCTGCACGAAAATCCTCGCCGGGTTTAACGGCTCTTGTACAAGGTGCACAACCAATGCTTACAAAACCTTTATCATGCAAAGCATTGTAAGGAACATCATTCCTGCTCACATATTGCTTTACCTGACCCCATGTCCAGTTAAGTAAAGGATGAAATTTTATGATCTGATTTACTTCATCCCATTCAACCATCGGCATATCATGACGATTGTTGCTTTGCTCTGCACGAATACCTGTGATCCAAATTTTATTCCCCTTTAATGCTCTTTGCAAGGGTTCCACTTTTCTTATATGACAACACTGTTTCCGGTTTTCAACAGATTCGTAAAAACTATTTGGTCCTTTTTCACTTACAAAGTCCTGCAATGAATTTGCCTCAGGATAATAAGCAGAAATAGTAAGGCCGTATTTTTCAACCGTGCGGCTCCATGTAGTATATGTTTCAGGAAAAATTCTACCCGTATCAAGAGTAAACACTTTAACAGGTATTTTATTCGCTGCTATGAAATAAGTGATTGCCTGGTCTTCCAATCCAAAGCTGGTAGAAAACACAACCTCTCCGGAAAAGCGGTTTGCAAGAATTTGTAATTGCTCTGCAATCTCTTTTCCCTTTAACTCGTTCAATAATTCACTTACCAAAACAGTCATAATTTATAAACTCTTTATTCCAATATGGCAGAGCTTTTACAAATAAAATAGAACAACGAAGATAGGCCAATTGCTCTACCCTACCAACCGGGTAGACTTAGTTTGACAAAATAATAATTACGGCATTGAAGCAAGGTCTACAAGTGTTCGTTTCTCAAGTATATTCAGTGTGGCATCCCTTACCTCGATCATCATATCATGCAGTGCGCATTTCTTTTCATCGCAGTTTTTACAACGTTCATAAAAATAAAGACTTACGCAGGGCAGCATTGCGATCGGGCCATTTACCTCTCGTATGATATCGGCAACCCTGACCTTTGCAGGATTCTTAACTAAAAAATATCCTCCACCTTTTCCCTTCTTACTTTCAACAACACCCAAGACTTTTAATTCCAATAAAATATTTTCCAGAAACTTTAATGGGATCTTTTTCTTCCTGGCAATTTCTGAAATGAGAACAGGACCTTCCTTGTACTTTTCTGTCAGATAAGACAATGCCTTTAATGCGTATTGAGATCTTTTAGATAACACTATTATATGATTTCAAGAGTATAATGAATTGGTGAATTTTTTTGCAGCATGGCAGATACACCACAATATTTTTCTAATGAAAGATCTATTGCTTTCCTCAATTTATCTTCATTTCCTTTATCGGTTTTAAAAGTATAAGTAATATAAATGTCTTTATAAACTTTCGGAAGATCTTCTGTTTGTGCCGCTTTAACTTCTATGATTAAATCAGAAAATTTAATCCGCATTTTTTTTAAAATATCTACAATATCAATTCCGGAACAGCCAGCCAGCCCCGCTAATAAAAGAGCTTTAGGGCCAAAACCATTTTTCCTGGCTCCGTCAATCTTAATTGTGTTGTGGTCAAGACTGCTTGTGAATTCATGATCCTTATGCCACACTGTTTTTGTTATAGTCATACCTGGTGCTTTTTGTCCTGCAAAACATTTTCCAATGTCCAGTCAATCCGTTTTTCAAAGTTATGTTTTCGTTCGTTACAATTTTGTTTATTACATACTTTGCATGAAAATGGTAAACAACCATCCATATGAACAAACAATTCCACCAGCTCGCCAAACTCCTTCCGAACAAGCGATGACAAAGCATCAACTTCAACATGAGCTTCATGAACATTTAAGTACCAGGGAACAGTAAGGTGACAATCAACATGAAGAATTGAACCGTATTTGATCACCCGAAGATTATGAAGATCAACCCAGTTTTCCTGTCTATTCTTATTTAAAAGATCAACTATTTTGTTTAATAACTCAATATCTGCCTCATCCATTATACCGGCAATTGATCTACGCAAAATTTTGTAGCCGGTGTAAATAATTATTACCCCGAAAATTACTGCCACTGCAGGATCGATCCATTTTAACCCCGTGAAATAGATCAATACCAACCCAACAATGATTCCAAATGTGGAATAGCTATCGCTTTTTAAATGTTTACCGCTTGCGATTAATGCTAATGAGTTACTTCTCTTTCCTTTTTTTTCTGTAATAAAGCCAACAATAAAATTAATAACAGCAGCCCCGGCCACAAGATAAATTCCATAATCCAACTTTTGCAATTCGATAGGTGCAATAAAACTTTTAATGGCCTTATAAATAATAATTGCACCTGCAGAAGTGATCAATGTTCCTTCAATAGCAGCTGAAAGAAACTCCGCCTTACCATGTCCGTAAGGATGATCAATATCCCGCGGCTTTGCTGCAACATACAAACTATAAAGGCCAATAAACCCTGCTGCAACATTGACAATACTCTCCAACGCATCTGTAAGAATGGAAACGGAATGAGTGAGATAATAAGCAAAAAACTTTGCAACAAGCAGCAACACAGATATTCCTGCTACCCATTTTTGAACCTGTAAGTTTTGTGATTGTGTTTTCAACAACTTGCCCTTTTGAAATCAGTGCAATATTATCATGTTCTTTTGATAAGGGTTTTGATTTTTCTCCAGCTTCGGAAATAAAACTCTTTATTCATCAGGTTTGAATCACGCATTGCTTTATATGTAAGGAAAATGCCAATTGGTAAAAGAAATATTGTCGCCATCCACATACCGCCAAACGCTGTCATTACATTTTCCTTTGCATATTTTTCTCCTGATGTATTAAAAAAGAAAAAGAACATAAACAAAAGAATGGCTATTACAAGTGGCGTACCCAACCCCCCTTTTCTTATAATGGAACCTAATGGTGCACCAATAAGAAACAATACAAGACAGGCCAAAGACAAAGTAATTTTCTTATGCCATTCGATCTTATGTAATCGAAGATCTCTTTGTTTCACCCTGTACTCTGTATTGGCGATCTCAGAATTTAATGTGACCGAGCTTACCAAAGAAGAAGCCTTTTGATCAACTGCAAATAAATTACTATCGGGAATTAACTGTTCAAATTTCTTAATTGTATCTTTTTGCAACGCAGGTTTTACATACCCACTATCCATGTACCTGGCAAATGTAAAAACCGAAAACACATCTTTTTTTACTTTTTGGGGATAATTGTTTACTTCACGTTGGATTGAATCTATGGCTTTTTCTAATTGCCGCATGCTTTGCATCCGGTGATTTGATCTGTTTACACTGTCTGATGTTCTTTTTTTCATCCCAAGATTACTTAGATCAAATTGTTTGCTGTATTCCTTAAAGCCGATCCTTATAAATTCAGTGTTCTTATTATACCGATCGCCTTTTTCCTGGTAACGCCAGCCATCTTTTAAATTAAACTCCAGAAATCTTTTATTTCCGGTTGTACGCATAATGCCGCTTTTCGCAATAATAAAATTATCCTGCAGATTGCTTGATCCCTTTTCATAAATAATTACATCATGCACTATACTGTCGGCTTCTTTTCTTCCTATCTTAATTGAAAACCCTACTATCTTATCATAAAAAACTCCTTCCTTGATATCAAATGAAGGTTTTGAGTAAACAATATCTGCCAGTAATGTTTGCGATCTGAGAACAGCAACGGGAATAATAAAATTTGAAAACAAAAAAGCGATACCACAAATTAAAAGACTAACTAAAAAAAGCGGTCGCATAAATCTTAATAAAGAAATGCCTGAAGATTTTACTGCCACCAGTTCCATGCTTTCCCCAAGATTTCCAAAAGTCATTAATGATGAAAGTAAAACAGCAAGCGGTAAAGCAAGCGGTACCAGCACTGCGCTTTGATACCATATAAATTCGAAAATAACACCGGTAGAAAGCCCCTTTCCAACAAACTCATCGATCCATAACCAGAAAAACTGCATTATCAGAACAAGAAGGGTGACAAAAAAAACAGCAATAAATGGCCCGATGAATGCTTTGATAACAAGTTTATCAAGTTTCTTAAACATAATTACATTCTTCTGTGGGGGGCAGTCTGCCTATTGTTATTTTTGTCCAAAGACTTACCGAAGGTGTTCTTCGGACCTTTGGAGATCAATGATGCAGCAAACAAAAATACAGTTTTTACCGGCTGAGATGGAATTGGTATCAAGTCCTGATATTATTTTAACAAAGAATGCCATTTTACAAAAAATAAAATCATTTTTTGAAGAGCTGCAATTAAAACAACAGGAATTTCTTAAAAAATATTCATCACAACTTTCTGAAGAGGTACTTAGAATTTCACCAAAGATATCAAGAGGAGAGAATTATAAAGGATTGCCCTGGCTGGTGCTGGATAATCCCCGGCATTTTCAGCATAATAATATTTTTGCCATTCGTACAATGTTCTGGTGGGGAAATTTCTTCAGCATCACACTTCATTTATCCGGAAATAATAAAACCAATCTCTTGAAAAAATTGACCGGTAATATTTCATTACTGGGAAAAAATGATTTTTATATTTATAATGGAACAAAAGAATGGGAACATGACTTCGGCCCTGATTCATATAAAAAAATATCAACCCTTGCTAAAGACGAGTTAGAAAGAGTATTTAATGAAAACACTTTTTTAAAACTGGCAGTAAAATTTCCAATTGATTCCCTTGAAGCTATTGACGATAAACTTTTGAGGAATTATGAGCTATTAGTAAAATGCTGCTGTTAATTGCTACCAAGACGATGAAAAAGTTCTTTCACCTGGTAATCCCAAAGCCTGCTTTGATCCTTGATCTCTTTTTTCTCAGCAAAATCTTTTACAATAAGAATTGTTTGATTAGTAACTTCTGATTTTTCAATTTTAAATTCAAAGTATTCATCTTTTGGCGCCGTCAACCAATGAAACCTTATGAATTTATCTTGTTCTTTTTCCAAAACTTCTGCTCTCTCTGCTGAACCATTCCATGTAAAACTGAAAATATTATCTCGATCATCGACCTTATCCGCAAACCATTCCTGCAATCCTGCTGGTGTAGCGAGGAACTCATATAAAATAACAGGCGAACATCTTACGGGAAACTCCAGTGTATATAATTGTTTTGCCATTCTTCTTATTCGTTAATTAGTCTCAACTCGTGCAATAATAAAAAATTAATCAGTCCTGCAAAGTATTTTACCTATTATTTTTCCCGAAAACCCCGTTTATTAAGATATGTGGAAAATAAAGCAGATAATGTGTCGTTATAACCAGTACCAAAGAAATTTTGAACGTGTCGCTATTTTAACTAAATTGCTTTGACGTTCAATACGTTCTGTGGATTTGAAAAACCGTGAGGATTTTTTGGGTATAATAACCAAACTAACCAATATTCTTGTTTACCCTTAAAAACCTATAAACAACCCAATATACCTATGAGCATGAGGCAACTCAAGATCACGAAGTCGATTACGAATCGTGAATCTCAAAGTCTGGAAAAATACCTGCAGGAGATCGGCAAGGTAGAATTAGTTTCCCCCGAAGATGAAGTAAAACTGGCCCGCCTTATTAAACAAGGTGATCAAAAAGCTTTGGATCGTTTGACCAAAGGCAATCTTCGTTTTGTAGTATCTGTTGCAAAACAATACCAAAACCAGGGTCTATCGTTACCTGACCTGATAAATGAAGGCAACCTTGGCTTGATAAAAGCCGCCCAGCGTTTTGATGAAACCCGTGGTTTCAAATTTATCTCCTACGCCGTTTGGTGGATCCGCCAAAGTATTCTTCAATCCTTGGCTGAGCAAGCAAGAATTGTTCGTCTTCCTTTAAATAAAGTAGGACTTACCAACCGTATTCAAAAAACTTTTTCCCAATTAGAACAGGAATATGAAAGAGAGCCATCAGCAGAAGAGCTGGCAGAGGCTTTAGGAATGGATATTGAAGAAGTATCTGCTTCAATGGGTATTTCTGCAAGACATGTAAGCATGGACTCTCCAATGTCAGAGGGAGAAGAGAATACTTTGCTGGATGTATTGGAAAATCCAAATGCAGAAAAAACAGATGACAACCTGATCAATAATGAATCATTGAAAACCGAAATAGAAAGAAGCTTAACTACTTTAACTGAAAGGCAAAAAGAAGTGATCTGCTTTTTCTTCGGTATCGGTGTTGATCACCCAATGAGCCTTGAAGACATCGGCGAAAGATTCAGCCTCACCAGGGAAAGAGTTCGTCAAATTAAAGACAAGGCAATTACCAAATTGAAGACAAATACCCGTTGCCAGGTTCTAAGAACCTATTTAGGAGTATAACAATTAAAAAAGAGAAACACTGAAATAAACTTCTACACTTTACTAATACTTATCTTTGCCAACTTAAAAAGTGAACTTTAAATAGGTTCACTTTTTGTTTTGTGTAAATGAAATAATTCTCATTATGTTCAATTCTTTGTCTGACCATCTCGAATCCGCCTTTAAAAATATAAAAGGCCAGGCCAGGGTAACCGAATTAAATGTCGCAGCTACGCTGAAAGATATCCGCCGTGCATTGGTAGATGCAGACGTGAATTACAAAATAGCCAAAGATTTTACTGATAGAGTAAAAGAAAAAGCTATTGGTGAAAAAGTGATCAATGCCATCAGCCCCGGACAACTAATGGTGAAGATCGTGAAAGATGAATTGGCTGACCTGATGGGTGGAGAAGAAGCGGTCTTTAATGCAAAAGGAAGTCCTGCTGTCATTTTGATTGCAGGTTTACAGGGTTCTGGTAAAACGACTTTCAGTGGCAAACTTGCCAACTATCTTAAAACAAAGAAAGGCCTCTCTCCTCTTTTGGTGGCAGCAGATATTTATCGTCCTGCAGCAATGGAACAGTTAAGAGTACTGGGAGAACAGATCGGGGTTGATGTCCATATTGAATTAGAAAGTAAAGACGCTGTTGCAATTGCACAGAATGCAATTAAAGAAGCAAGAAGTAAAAACAAGAATGTTGTTATTATAGATACTGCCGGTCGGTTAGCAATTGATGAAGTAATGATGACCGAAGTGTCAAACATTAAGAATGCCGTTAATCCGCAAGAGATTTTATTTGTTGTTGATAGTATGACAGGTCAGGATGCAGTGAATACAGCAAAAGCATTTAATGATCGTCTTAATTTCTCAGGAGTTGTTCTTACAAAGCTCGATGGCGATACCAGAGGTGGTGCTGCCCTTTCTATTAAATACACAGTAGATAAGCCTATCAAGTTTACCAGCAGTGGCGAAAAAATGGATACACTTGATGTGTTTTATCCTGAAAGGATGGCGCAACGAATTCTTGGAATGGGTGACATCACAACTCTTGTTGAAAAAGCCCAGGAACAGTTTGATGAAGTGCAGGCAAAAAAATTAGAAAGCAAGATCCGTAAGAACAAATTTGATTTTGCTGATTTTAAGATGCAGCTCGAGCAGATAAAGAAAATGGGAAACATGAAAGACCTGCTTGGCATGATACCCGGTGTAGGTAAACAAATAAAAGACCTTGATATAAACGAAGATTCATTCAAAGGAATTGAAGCAATGATCAATTCAATGACAAAGGCTGAAAGAGAAGACCCTGATCTGATAGACATGAACCGCAAAAAAAGGATTGCAAAAGGAGCCGGCAAAGACATTGCTGAAGTAAATGCATTTATGAAACAGTTTGAACAAATGCGTGATATGATGAAGGGAATGAATAAAGCGGGTATGTTTGGAGGAAAGATGATGCCGGGAATGAAAAGATGAACAGCGAACTGAACCCCGAACGGAGCGTCGCAACAGCAGCCCAATCGGAGTTAATTCAGCCGGTCAACAAATAAAAATCCATCTAATTGGCATTTTCCCCTTTCGGTCTTATCTTCGCCGTTCCGGTGTCTACCGGTGTTTGAAACAATATTGTTAACGACATTAAATATCTATTTAAGATGTCAGTAAAAATCCGACTCCAACGTCATGGCTCTAAAAAGAGGCCCTTCTACTTCATCGTAGTTGCCGATGCCCGAGCTCCCCGCGATGGTAAATTCATTCAAAAACTTGGTACTTACAATCCGCTGACTATGCCGGCTACCATTCAATTGGACAGGCAAAGAGCATTGGACTGGTTGAACAAAGGTGCTCAACCCACCGACACTGTTCGCCGTATCCTGAGTTTTAAAGGTGTATTATACCTGAAACACTTGTTGCGTGGAGTGACGCTTAATCTTTTTGATGAAGCCACAGCAATGGACAAATTCCAGAAATGGTTCAGTGAACATGAAGCGCAGATCAAAAAACGCCAGGAAGACGCAATGAGAAATCGCCGCGGTGGCAGCCGAAGGCCTTACCAGGGTGGACGTCGTCCCGAAGGTCGCCCAGAAAAAAGAGCCGAAAGCAGCGGTGGCGAATCATAAGCAACCATCCGATTGCCTGAACTAACTGAATCCTCTGATTTATCGGAGGATTTTTTTTGCTCCCAGCTTTGGTACTACTATTAAACTTTCGTTGCGTCGCACACTTCAACGTTTGGTATTTCTATTCAACAAAATAAACCACAGCGACACGGCGAAACACAGCGCTGTGCATCTTTGTGCTCGCTGTGGTTTGTCTATCTAGTAAGTATTAGCGTAAATTCGTTTTATTCGTGTAATTAGTAATATGAATTATTTCAAAGCGGGAAAACTTGTAGCAGTTCATGGATTGAAAGGCGAACTCATCTTCAAACATGAACTCGGAAAAAAGACTTCATTAAAAGATGTGAAAGCAATTTTTATTGAAGATAAAAAAGATTCATTTTTTCCATGGTTCATAGAAACTGCAAAAGCAAGATCAGCAGATGAAATTTTATTAAAACTTGAATCAATAGATACAAGAGAGGCTGCTGCAAAGATTTCACAAAAAGAAATTTGGCTGACAGAAGAAGATTTCAAAAGACTATCCGCTAAATCAGCACCGGCAAATTTACTAGGCTACACAATTATTAATAATAAAGAACGTTTGAGTGAAGTTTTAGAAGTGATCGAACAACCACATCAATTACTTTGCAGAATTGAATTGAATAAAAAAGAAGTGCTGATCCCCATCAATGAACATTTTCTAAAAAAGATCGATCATAAAAAGAAAGAGGTGATGATGGAGTTGCCAGAAGGATTGTTGGATATTTATCTATAAAATCTTCTCCAATTTCACCAACATTGATTTTGTAGTTGTTCCCGTTTTTTCTATATACTTAAAGCCCAATACTGCTCCCTTTACATTATTTGTCCTGATACCAGGATTGACATACGCTGGCAATTCCTCCGTCACCCACATATAGAAGGTAGAATCTAAGTTGATGAATTCATCACATTGATAACCCAGGATTGTAAGTTTTTTGCCGGTGCCTCTGAATTCTCTTTTGCGACGATCCCAGGGCTTGTCGGAAAATCCACTTGAGGTCGGTGCTGCAATGAATATTTCACCATTGTTATAGAGAATACTGTCAAAGTCCTTGTACAGCATGCTGTCAACAGGCGGTAGTGTAAATTTTCCAACTTGTATTATATGGTTTCCTCTTATGGAAGCTTTATCCAAACTTATAATTGTCCTGTCTTCTGCAGCCCTCACGAGCCGCAGCTGATATCTGTAAGCAGGTCTTTCCTTTTGTTGTTCAAGAAATAGTTTTGTTTTTCTTGAAGAAAGATTATTCCTCCAGGCAATATCTCTAACTACTGATTCCGGAATAATTGTAATAGTCGTATCAGAAAATTCACATCTGTATTTTTGTTGAGCATTCGAATTAATAATAAAAAATACAAGCGAAAGGAAGATGATAAGTATTCTCATAAAAACAATAAGGCAATCCTTTATCAGAACCGCCTTGAACTAAAGTTAGGAAATCTATTTAAAATCAGAACGGATAAAATCAGCCAGCAACTTCATTCTGTAATAAAGATTACTCATCATCAATGAAATATTGTTCTTTACATTTTCTACTGTTCCTTTATTCATCTTTTTAATATTCTTCAGCTCTTCTATTTTTTCATCGATCTTATCCATTAGTTTTTCCGCATCCCAGTTTTCATAACGGCGGTTGCGTTCATCATAAATATGATAAGGCTCAATGCGACCAGGTTTTAATTTTTTGAATTTGAAATTATCTTTTATCGCTTCTTTAATAGCATCATTTGAAAGAAGATCGATGATAACATCGGCAGACACTTCATTTTTATAACCATTACTGAAAATATTCAGGTTATTCCGGAGCTCACGGATCAATTGTTTTTTCAATACGTCGCTGGTCTTGCTTTCCTTATTTAGAAAAGTCAGCAGATCTTTCAGCGGGCCGATCCCGGTTTTAAGCCATTCCCATTCCATTGTTCAAATATAGTTGTAAGTCCGAAAGTCCGGAAGTCGGAAAAGTCGGTAAGAATGTTTCATTTTAAAGGATTTTTTCTTTCGGACTTTCGATCTTTCCGACTTCCTGACTAAACAAGTAATTTTGATTTTCGTGGATGAACCTAAAAAACATATAGCCCATTTCGATCTCGATTCTTTTTTTGTTTCAGTAGAAATATTAAATGATCCTTCTTTAAAAGGCAAACCTGTTTTAGTTGGAGGTTATGAAAGAGGTGTTGTGGCGGCCTGCAGCTACGAAGCAAGAAAATTCGGTATTCATTCGGCAATGCCAATGAAAAAAGCGATGCAGCTTTGTCCCCATGCGATCATTACTTCTGCAAGCCGCGATCAATACAGTAAATATTCAAGATGGGTGACTGATATAATTGCATCAAAAGTTCCGCAATTTGAAAAAGCAAGCATTGATGAATTCTATATCGACCTCAGTGGCATGGATAAATTTTTTGGTGTAAGTAAATATGCGCAGGAATTAAGGCAACATATTATTTCTGAAACGGGATTACCTATCTCCGGTGGTTTATCATCTGCAAGATTCATCAGCAAGATGGCAACCAATGAAGCAAAACCAAATGGCTTTTTGGAAATTCCGCATGGCAAAGAAAAAGATTTTCTCTGGCCATTAGCAGTTGAAAAAATAAATGGTGTTGGTAAAGAAACTGAGATAAAACTGAAAACACTTGGCTTTTATAAAATTGAAGACCTGGCAAAATCTACTCCTGAATATTTGGAAAAACATTTAGGTAAATGGGGTGAAAGTCTTTGGAATAAATCGCAGGGCATTGGCAGTGCTGAAATAATAACGGACTGGCAACAAAAAAGCATGAGCCATGAAAACACATTTGATAAAGACTATAATGATGTAGAATTTTTACATAAAGAATTGGTGAGACTTACTGAAAAAACCTGTTATGGTTTAAGAGAAGATGAAAAACTAACCGGCTGCGTTACAGTGAAGATCCGTTATAAAGATTTTGAAACAACAACAAGACAAGAGGTCATTGACTACACTGCATTAGATGATGAACTGATTGCTAAAACAAAAGATATTTTTAATAAATCATACCAGGCTGGCCGGCCTGTACGATTACTTGGTGTTCGCTTTAGTCATTTGATACCATTCACTATGCAAATGAGTTTGTTTGATAACAAAGTGGAAAAACTTCAACTCTACAAAGCTGTTGATGATATTAAAGACAGGTTTGGCAGCAAGATAGTTACAAAGGCCGTTAACTCAGGAGCTATAGAAGACTCAAATCTTAACCTGACAAAGCATAATAAAAAGAAACAACCCGATGATAAAGGCAAGCTCCTTTAAAATTATTTCTCTCATTAGAATTATTGCGCTTATTTATTTTCTCTGCCGTCAGGCAGGCAGGTTATCTCTTTTTTAACACTCAAAAGAATTCCGGTAAAATTTTTGCTGTTGATTAAACCAATGGAAGATAATACAATCAATACCCTGGTCCCACCACAACTATTTGAAGTAACAACTCTACACTAAAGAATTTTATTGAACAATTTTTCCGGGTAAAAAACCCGGACGCTACCTTATTAAATCAACTAAAACCCACTTCCATGAAAACATTTCGTGCAATTAAGGCTTTGTGTATATTTATTTTTTTCTTTTTAAATGTAAAAGCCCAATCATCTCTTATTCCCAGGTATGAGATCGGCATTCATGCAGGCACATTTATTTACCAGGGTGATCTTACTCCGAATGATCTTGGGGCATTCAATACAATGAAGCCGGGCTTTGGAATTTCAGCAACCAGGAACATTGACAGCCGCTATGCTGTTCGATTTCAATTTTTGCGTGGAAGTTTGAAGGGTGATGATTCAAAATATGAAAACCCGGATTGGAGACAACAACGGAATTTAAATTTTAAAACTCCTGTCACTGAATTATCACTTCAGGCAGTTAGAAATTTAATCGGCTTAGATCCGAATGAAGCAGGGATCATCAATTTCAGTCCCTATGTTTTTGCAGGAATCAGTTACTCATTTTTAAAGATCAAAAGAGATTGGAGCAACTTTAACTATTCACATTTTGCCGGAGAAACAGTTGTTGTGAACGGATTAACTGAAGATATAAATCATAAAATACCAAAAGGAATTTTTTCTCTGCCAATAGGTTTTGGTGTACGTTATGGCATTACCGAAAAACTTTCTTTTTCACTTGAAGGCACTTATCGCATTCTTGATACTGATTACTTAGATGGATTCAGCCAGGCAGCAAATCCTGATATGAATGATCATTATCATACGTTGATGGTTGGCCTGGTCTATTCTTTTGGAAAAAGAAACAGGTTTGATTGCCCAAAGGTCAGAGACTGACCATTGATTCGATTTAGGAATTCTTATAAAAAGGCGAATAACTGCTTCTTCTTATCTTCGCCTACCTAAAAAAAAAGAAAATGTCTCAAGCCTGGAAAGATTATCAAGAAAAAAATAAAGATCGTTTTTTAAATGAGTTATTGGAGCTGCTTCGAATACCAAGTGTAAGTGCAAGAAGTGAACATAAAGATGATATGGTGAAATGTGCTGAAGCTGTGAAACTACGTTTACTTGAAGCGGGAGCAGATAAAGCAGAAGTCTTTAAAACAGCTGGTCATCCTATCGTTTATGGTGAAAAAATAATTGATCCAAAGAAACCAACAGTCCTTGTGTATGGACACTATGATGTACAGCCACCCGATCCATTGAATTTATGGAACAGCCCGCCTTTTGAACCAGTTATCAAAGACGGAAAAATTTTTGCCCGTGGAAGCTGCGATGATAAAGGACAATTTTACATGCATGTAAAAGCATTGGAAACAATGGTTCAAACAAATTCACTTGTCACTAATATAAAATTCTGTATTGAAGGCGAAGAAGAAGTAGGCTCATCCAATCTCGGTGATTTTGTAAAAAGCAATAAAGATCTGTTGAAAGCAGATGTAGTACTCATCAGCGATACGGCGATGATAAGTTTGGAACATCCCTCAATTGATATCGGTGTTCGCGGCTTAAGTTATATTGAAGTGGAAGTTACGGGGCCAAACCGTGATCTGCACAGCGGTGTTTATGGCGGCGCTGTTGCAAATCCAATTACAATTTTGGCAAAAATGATCGCATCATTACATGATGAGAATAATCATATCACTATTCCCGGATTTTATGACGATGTAGTCGTAGCAACAGCAGAAGAAAGAAAAAAAATGGCAGCAGCGCCTTATAATGAAAAAGGATACATGGATGATCTTGGTGTAAAAGAATTATGGGGCGAAAAAGGATACACTACAAATGAAAGAACAGGTATTCGCCCAACGATTGAACTAAATGGTATTTGGGGCGGATATATCGCCGAAGGTTCTAAAACTGTTTTACCATCAAAAGCATTTGCAAAAATCTCTGCAAGATTAGTTCCTAACCAGAATAGTGATAAAATGACTGAAGTACTCATCAATCATTTAAAAAAAATAGCTCCGCCAAATGTTACGGTTGAAGCAAAACCACATCATGGTGGCGAACCTTATATGACGCCGATCGATAGCAAAGCATACAGAGCAGCCGCAGCAGCTATAAAAGATACATTTGGAAAAGAACCGATCCCTGTTCGTGGAGGTGGAAGTATTCCTATTTGTGCACTGTTCGAGAAAGAACTCGGAATTAAAATTGTATTTATGGGATTTGGATTAGACAGCGACAACTTACATAGTCCAAATGAAAAATTCAATCTAGATAATTATTATAAAGGAATAGAAACAATTCCTTATTTCCATAAGCATTTTGCGGAGATGTAATTAAAAAATAAACTTAAAGCAAAAAAACCTCACTTGAATCATGTGGGGTTTTTTAAATTTGACCATGCCTGAAAAAGAAAAACTCCGACTTGATAAATATCTCTGGGCTATCCGCCTTTTTAAAACCCGTACACAAGCAACAACTGCCTGCGATTCAGGCAAAGTAAAATTCAATGAACAACAGGCAAAAGCTGCAAAGCAAGTGAATATTGGCGAAGAGTATGAAATAAAAACTGAAGCAAAACGCTGGCGCATCCGTGTAAGCGGATTATTATACAAACGTGTCTCTTTTGCCGAAGCAATCAACTATTATATTGATATCACTCCTGCGGAAGAAATTGAAAGACTGCAATACCAGGCTGCGAGCTTTCATACAGGAAAACGATTGAGTAAAATCGGGCGGCCAACAAAAAAGCAAAGGCGTGACATTGAAGATTTTTTGGGTGAATAACTTTCGCTGACGAATATCATATTGTTCACTTACAGGCATCATTTTTTTTGCATAATAAATCAGCCACCTTTAGTGTGTTAACAATATTTCATAACCCTAAAAATATTTATATGGAAAACAAAGCCGTTGATAAGCCAAGAACATCATGGCCGACATTATTCGACAGCGGCTGGATGGAAAAATTCTTCAATGCCCCGATAGATGAATTTTTCAATTTCGGAAAGGTAATGAATGTTCCCGCAGTGAATGTTGGTGAAACAGACAAAGAATTCAAACTCACAATTGGAGCTCCTGGTTTGGAAAAGAAAGATTTCAAATTGGATGTATTTGATGATATGCTGACCATAAGCGCTGAAAAAGAAAAAGAAGAGAAAGAAGAAAAAAATGGCCGGTACAATCGCCGTGAGTATAACTACACAAGCTGGAGCAGAAGTTTCTCTCTTCCTGAAAATTGCGATCCTGCCAAGATCATTGCAGAATACAAAAACGGGGAATTGAAAATAGTTATTCCAAAAATGGAAGTTAAAGAACCTAAAAAGGTTAAACACATCTCTGTAAACTAATGGGATGCTTTGGAACAAAGCCCCCGTCATTTGGCTATGACGGGGGTTCTTATTAATTGTACCTTATTAAAAAACTCAACAATCAACACAATTACCTTCAATAACTTTGAGTCATCCCATGCTCTCCGCCTAAAGCGGACTGGGAGTTTATCATGCGAATAGATATCATTAGTGTTTTACCAGAATTGCTTGAAAGCCCGATGCAGCACAGCATTATGAAAAGAGCACAGGAAAAAAAATTATTAGAAGTACATATTCATAACCTGCGCAAATGGGCAATAAATGAATATGGCCAGGTTGACGATTACCAATATGGAGGAGGTGCCGGCATGGTAATGATGTGTGAGCCGTTGGCAAAAGCCATTGAAGAACTTTTTGCAGAAAGAAAATATGATGAAGTCATCTTTTTAACTCCTGATGGAGAATTGCTTGATCAGAAAATAGCCAATACTCTTTCCTTAAAAGAAAATATTATCATGATCTGCGGCCATTACAAAGGCATTGATCAAAGAATAAGAGAACATTTTGTAACAAAAGAAATTTCTATTGGTGATTATGTTTTAAGTGGCGGTGAACTGGCAGCAGCTGTTTTGGTTGATTGTATCGGCAGATTGATCCCCGGAGTTTTAAATGATGAAACATCGGCTTTATTCGATTCTTTCCAGGATAATTTACTGGCGCCACCTGTGTACACAAGACCGGAAGATTTCAGAGGGTGGAAAGTACCTGATGCATTGCTTAGTGGAAACCACAGGCTGATAGAAGAATGGCGCAATGAAGAATCACTAAGAAGAACAAAAGAAAGAAGACCTGGTCTCTTGGAAAACCAGTAACTCTTAAATTGCCTGCTCTGTACCTGCCTTTGTTTCTCTTGTATTAAAATACCAATAAGAAGAAAACATAGTACAGCAGGATCATAATCACATTTACTGCAAAGGTCTTTTTCATAAATACGGATTGATAATACACTTTATATATTCAAATCTAAAGCCAAAACAGATTTGTGAGTACCGGATTTACTCCTGTAATTCGATTGATTTACCACAAGGAAAATTGTGTAGTATAAAAATGTTCCTCTCCTGACCATTTACATGCAGGGTAACTGTTCAAAGGATTTTTACTTTCAGATACTATGGTAATTCCACAGGTTTTGATTTGTTACCAAAATACCGTGTTTTCCTCCTTACC
>Ga0209798_10000985_pt1 | contig 17368 bp, 13 predicted proteins | sample DOMMetBare3Fresh_FD_187475 | JGI IMG/M metagenome (GOLD analysis project Ga0209798, IMG submission 187475) | Wetland sediment microbial communities from St. Louis River estuary, USA, under dissolved organic matter induced mercury methylation -... | ecosystem: Environmental > Aquatic >...
GAAGGTCACGAACTGCTCGTACTCCTCCTCCGACAGCGCGTCCGCGATGCCCGGGATCAGGCCCTTGACCAGCGTGATCCGCTCCTCGATCTCGAGGCCGGCGGCCTGGTCAATGATGCCCGGGATCACCGGGTGGTTCATCCAAGCGGTTTCCTGGCTGGTGGTCATGATCGGTGCTCCGATCGGTGTATGGGTGGCGGATCGGTCGGGACGAACCGGCCCCATGGAGGAGCGCATCATCCCACGCCACGAATCCAACATAGCAGCACGGGGTGGTGATGCCGACCCCGGCCAGCGTCACCCTGGGCAACGCGAAGGGGCCATGCGTCGGGTCATGGCCCCTTCCCCTTCACTGCGTTCCGGGTGACTCGGGGCCCCGGGGGGCCGCCGAGTCAGTTCCCATCGCCGAGGCGGATGCGTTCCACGCGGCGGGTCTGGGCCCGTGGATTGAAGATTCTGAGGGTGACGATGCTCCCGGGCTTCTCCGCCATGAGCGCCTTCCGGAGGTCGGCCTCCGACCGCACCGGCTTGCCCTCGATCGAAAGAATGACGTCCGGGCCGCCCCGCTGCGGGTCGTCGAACAACACCTCCCAGGCGGGGCCGCCGGGGGTCACGTCCGTGACGATCAGGCCGCGGGCGTCCGCCGGGAGCTGGAGCTGGTGTGCCGCGTCGGGCGTGACCGGCTCCACGCTGATGCCGAGGCGGTTCATCGCGGCGCCCGTCGGCGAGTCCGCCCGGTCGGTGTCGCCCGCGGTGTCGCCCGAGGCGACCTGCGGAGCGTCGTTGAGTGGCTGGAGCTTGACGTTGAACGTCTTGCGGACGCCGCCCTTCCGCGCCACCTCCACCTTGACCACGTCGCCCGGCCGGCGGAAGCCGATCACCTGCTGCAGCTGGCCGACGTACTCGACCGGCTTGCCGTCCACCGCCACGATGATATCGCCGGGCTCGATGCCGGCGGCCTTGGCCGGCGAGTCGTCGCTCGGGATGTCCTTGACCACGACCCCGCGGATCTCGGGCAGCCCGACGTAAGCCGCGTCGTTCAGGTTGACGTTGTCGATGGAGACGCCCAGCGCCGCCCGGTGCACCTTGCCGTCGGTGATGAGCTGGTTCATGACGGTGCGGGCGAGGTTGATCGGGATGGCGAAGCCATAGCCCGAGTAGAACCCGGTCTCGCTGGCGATGGCGGAGTTGATGCCGATCACCTCGCCGCCGACGCTCACGAGCGGGCCGCCGGAGTTGCCGGGGTTGATGGCCGCGTCGGTCTGGATGAAGTCCTGGATGCTGCCCTGGCCCCGGCCCGGCAGGCCGCTCAACGCGCGTCCCTTGGCGCTGACGATGCCGGAGGTGACGGTGAAGGTGAGGCCCTCGCCGAGCGGATTGCCGATGGCCAGGACCCATTCACCGACCCGCGCGTCTTCGCTGTTGCCGAGCGCCACCGGCGGGAGCGACCTGGCATCGATCTTCAGCACGGCCACGTCGGTGTTGGCATCGGTGCCGACGACCTTGGCCTTGAACTCCCGCCGATCGAGCAACCGGACGATGACCTGCTCGGCGCCCTCGACGACATGGTTGTTGGTCAGGATGTAGCCGTCCGCGGAGACGATGAACCCGGAGCCGCTGCCCTGCTCGATCTCCGGCTGCTGGCGGAACCGGGGCGAGAAGAAGCGCTCCATGCCCGGCGGGATGTGCGGCTGCTGGGAGGCGTGCTCGGTTCGCTGCGACCGGATGTAGACCACGCTGGGCTTCACATGCTCCGCCACTGCGGCGAAGGCTTCGCTGAGGTCCCGCAGCGGACGGGCCGCCGGTATCGAGGGCGCCGGCACGGGAGCGATGGCCGAGGCCTGCCGTTCCTGTTCCTGCGCCGAGGAGCGGATCGGCAGATCGAGGAGCCCGGCGAACAGCAGCCCGAGGGCGAATGCCAGGGCCACCAGGCCACCGAACTTGAGCCAGTTCAACGATCGTGCGGACATCGAGCGATCCTTCGGCAAGGCGTGGTGATCGGACGGCACGGACCTGCCTAATAATACCTAGATGTTCGGGCGGTTGTGTCGGTCGCCGGTGTGGCGCCCACGAGAGTCACCCTGCACGGGAGTCACCCTGAACGAAGTGAAGGGGCCATGCGTCCGCGCATGCCCCCTTCGCTCCGCTCAGGTGACTCGGACTCGTGGGCCCGGAGGGCCCTTTCGTCACTTCTTGTCGTCCACGATCTCGTAGTCCGCCTCGACCACGTCCTCGGGCTTGCCCCCGGCCGCAGGCTCGCCGGTGGCCGCCCCGGCGGCCCCCGCGGGCTGACCCTGCCCCTGGGCCTGGGCGCTCTGGTACAGCGTCGCGCCCGCCGCCGAATACGCGCCGTTGAGCTCGTCGAGCGCCTTGCGGATGATGTCCGGGTCGCCGGCGCGGAGCGCCTGCTTGGCGCCCTCAAGGGCGGCGTCCAGCCGGCTCTTGCTGTCGGCCGGCAGCCGGTCCACCCACTCCTTGCTGTCCTTCTCGACCCGGTAGATCAGGCTGTCGAGCTGGTTCCGCTGCTCGATCTGCTCGCGGCGAGCCTTGTCTTCCTGTGAGTGCTGCTCGGCCGCCTTCACCATCTTGTCGATCTCGGCATCGCTGAGGCCGCTCGAGGCCTCGATCCGAATCTTCTGCTCCTTCCCGGTGGCCTTGTCCTTGGCCGAGACGTGCAGGATGCCGTTGGCGTCGATGTCGAAGCCGACCTCGACCTGCGGCATGCCGCGGGGAGCGGGTGGAATGCCGGTGAGCTGGAACTTGCCGATGGTGCGGTTGTCCACCGCCATCTGGCGCTCACCCTGCAGCACGTGGATCTCCACCGTCGTCTGGTTGTCCTCCGCCGTCGAAAACACCTCGGACTTCTTGGTGGGGATCGTGGTGTTCCGGGCGATGAGCACCGTGGTGACCCCGCCGAGCGTCTCGATGCCAAGGGACAGCGGAGTGACATCGAGGAGGAGCACATCCTTCACCTCGCCGCCAAGCACGCCACCCTGGATCGCCGCGCCGATGGCCACGACCTCGTCGGGGTTGACCCCCTTGTGGGGCTCTTTCCCGAAGAATTCCTTGACGATCTCCTGGACCTTCGGCATACGGGTCTGACCGCCAACCAGGATGACCTCGTCAATCTGCTTGGGGTCGAGCCCTGCGTCCTTCAGCGCCTGCTGCATCGGCGGGATTGTGCGCTGGATGAGATCGTCCACCAGCTGCTCGAACTTGGCCCGCGTGAGCGGCAGGTTCAGGTGCTTCGGGCCGCTCTGGTCCGCCGTGATGAACGGCAGGTTGATGTCGGTCTGCGTGGTGCTCGACAGCTCCATCTTGGCCTTCTCCGCGGCCTCCTTGAGGCGCTGGAGTGCCATCGGGTCCTTGGAGAGGTCGATCCCCTGGTCCTTCTTGAACTCCGACACCAGCCAGTCGATCAGGCGCTGGTCGAAGTCGTCGCCGCCCAGGTGGGTGTCGCCGTTGGTGCTCTTCACCTCGAACACGCCTTCGGCGAGCTCCAGCACGGAGATGTCGTAGGTGCCGCCGCCCAGGTCGAACACGGCGACCTTCTCTTCCTTCTTCTTGTCCAGACCGTAGGCGAGAGCCGCGGCGGTGGGCTCGTTGATGATGCGCTGCACGTCGAGCCCGGCGATCTTGCCGGCGTCCTTCGTGGCCTGCCGCTGGGCGTCGTTGAAGTAGGCCGGGACGGTGATGACGGCCTTGTCCACCGTGTAGCCGAGGTAGTCCTCCGCCGTCTGCTTCATCTTCTGCAGGATCATGGCCGAAATCTCGGGTGGGGTGTAGCGCTTGCCGCCGATCTCGACCGAGGACAGGCCGCTCTGGCCCTCGCCGACCTTGTAGGGGACCCGCTTGGCCTCTTCGGTGATCTCGTTGAGGCGGCGGCCCATGAACCGCTTGATCGAGAAGATGGTCTGCTTCGGGTTGGTCACCGCCTGGCGCTTGGCCACCTGGCCGACCAGGCGCTCACCGTCCTTGGTGAACGCGACGACCGAGGGGGTCGTTCGCCCGCCCTCGGCGTTGGGGATGACGATGGGGTCTCCCCCCTCCATGACGGCGACCACCGAGTTGGTGGTTCCCAGGTCGATACCGATAATCTTGGAAGCCATGTGGACTCCGCTGAGTTCTATGGGTGCGTGAACCGGCCTGTCGAACTGCCGGTTCGCAGCCGACGCCTGGACGGGGGAGCAACTGTCGTACCCGGCAAAGCTGCCAAAATGGCCGACATGATACCCCAGTGACCCCGGTCACGACGCTCGAACGGCAGGCTTCGCATCATGGGGCCAGTCGGCAGCCGAACCCGAGGCCCTCAATTCGAGGAGGCAGCGATGCTGTGGACGATCTTGGTGATCCTGCTGGTGCTGTGGCTGCTGGGGGTGGCGACCTCGTACACGCTGGGCGGCTTCATCCACATCCTGCTCGTCGTGGCAGTCGTACTCGCCATCATGCAGCTGCTGCAGGGCCGTCGCGCGCTGTAGCCGGCGCCCATCCGTGGTGCGGGGGGCGGAGGCCCGGGGCTCGACGATCCCGGCCCTCCGCCCCCGTATATTATTGCCTCCATGTTCCCCTACCGCGACGACAACCCGACGCTCGCCACCCCCGTCGTCACGATGCTGCTCATCGGGCTCAACGCGGCCGTCTGGGTGCTGGTCCAGGGAATGGGCGGCGATGCGACGCTCGCCCGATCGGTCTGCGAGCTGGGCCTGATCCCGGCGGAGTACCTGGGACGGGTCATCCCGGGGACGACCGTCCCGCTGAGTCCGACCGCCAGCTGCGTGCTCGGCGTCGGGCGGCACTGGTACGCGCCCGTCACCTCGATGTTCCTGCACGGCGGCTGGTTCCATCTCATCGGCAACATGTGGTTCCTGTGGCTCTTCGGGAACAACGTCGAAGACTCGATGGGCCGGCTCCGCTACCTGGTGTTCTATCTGCTCTGCGGCGTCGCCGCCGCTGCGATGCAGACCGCCGTGAGCCCGTCGAGCATCGTCCCCATGGTCGGGGCCTCCGGCGCCATCAGCGGGGTGATGGGCGCGTACGTGATTCTCTACCCCCGCGTGCGGGTCCACATGCTCGTGGTGCTGTTCGTGTTCGTCACCCGCATCGCGGTGCCCGCGTACCTCATGCTGGGCTACTGGTTCCTGCTCCAGCTGCTCGGCGGCACTGCGGCACCGGGCGAGGGTGGCGTGGCCTTCTGGGCGCACGTCGGCGGGTTCGTCGCCGGGGCGCTGCTCATCTCGTTGTTCAAGGACCCGGAGCTGGTCCGAAAGCACCGCGCGCTCGCCCAGTATGTCTGACGGCGCGCTCCCGCCCTGGCTGGCCGACTAGGCCGGCGCGCAGGGGATCGGGCGAAGCGTCGACCGGGGATAAGAACACCTTCTCGTCGGATGGGAATCCTTGTCGGACGGCCGATCATCCGCTTTCCTTCTGGTCGCCGTATTCCGGTAGCTCCCCGGCTTCGACGCACGCGCATGTCATCATCTGGTCCGGAGGACTCATGCTCGACTCCTGGCGCCGCCGGCTCGAGGGTCTGCCGTACTACGGCAAGATGGTCACGCTCTCGGTCGTCGTCGCCGTCGCATTCGTCCTCGTGCTTCTGGTGAACATGGCGTTCGGCTTGCTGAACGAGCGACGTCTGGGCCAGATCGAAGGCGCGTATTACCCGTCGGTGGAGGCCAGCCGTACGCTGCAGGAGACGCTGGCCTCGGTGCAGCGCGGGCTCCAGGACGCGGCCGGCGCGGCCGATCTCGAGCGCCTTCGAGACACCGACTCCCTCCGCTCCGCCTTCCTGGCGGTGATCGATGCTGCGGTCGAAGGGCAAGCGGTCGACACCGCGCGCGCCAGCGAGATGCAGAGCGCGTTCGTCCTCTACTATGCGCTGGCGCGGCGGATGACCGAGCAGCTCATTGCAGGCGCCAGCGGCGACAGCCTGGCGACGGGGCTCCGCCTCATGCGCCAGCGCCATCACGTCATCGTGACGCTGCTCAAGACCAACACCGCCACGGACCAGCAGCGGATCCGGGCCGCCTTCGCCGATGCCCGGTCCCAGCAACGGATCGGTTGGACGCTCACGGGCGTGATCGTCCTCGCCACGTTGACGGCGGTGCTCTGGCTGTCGCGATTCATCACCCTGTCAGTCGCCGAGCCGTTGCGCGAGGCGGTGGACCTGGCGGACGCGCTCGCTCTGGGGGAGATGCAGGTGGACATCACCGTCCGATCGGCCGACGAGGTGGGGCGGCTGATGCAGTCGCTGCAGCGGATGACGACGTACCTGCGCGACATGTCGATCGCTGCCGAGGCCATCGCCCAGGGCGACACCGCGGTTCGCGTCATCCCGCGATCCCCCCGCGACGTGTTCGGCAACGCATTCGCCCGGATGATCTCGGCGCTCGAGGAGCGGGCACAAGTCGCCACGGCGATCGCCGAGGGCGACCTGTCGGTGCGGCTGAACCCGAGTTCGCCAGCCGACGTGTTCGGCCACGCCTTCGTGGCGATGACGCGCCGGATCACCGAGGTCATCGGGGGGACCCTCGGCAACGCCGAAGCGGTCGCCGCCTCGGCGCTGCAGCTGAGCGAGGCCTCGCGGCGGCTCGCCGAGTCGGCGACCGATCAAACGGCGAGTCTGGTGACGACGCACGGAAGCCTCGATGCGGTGGGGGTGGCGTTCGCGAAGAACACGGAGAGCGGTCGCCTGGTCGAAGAGCTTGCGTTGGACGGCGTGGCGAGGGCCGAGGCCAACGGGGCGGCAATGCAGCAGACAGTCGTGGCGATGGAGACGATTCTCAAGCGCCTTGCCCTGATGGACGACATCGCCGCGCAGTCCGCGCTGCTCTCGATCAACGCTTCGATCGAGGCCGCCCGAGCGGGTGAGTACGGCCGGGGATTCGAGGTGGTGGCGGATGAAGTGGGAAAGCTGGCCGACGAGAGTCAGAGCTCGGCCAAGGAAATCGGCGCCGTCACGGCCGGCACGCGCGAGGCGGTGGCTCGCTCGCAGGTGCTGCTCGATGCCCTGGTGGAGTCGATTCGGGAAACCGCCCGGCAGGCGCAGCTGGTCGCGGTGGTGTCGGCGCAGCAAGACGCGGCGTTGACCGAGGTCAACCGGGAATTGGCCCAGGTCGACGGTCTCGCGCGTCGCAACGCCGCCGCGGCCGACGAGCTGGCGAGTCTGGCGGGAGGCCTGGCGGGCCAGGCGGAATCGCTGGCCCGGGTGGTCGGCTACTTCCGGGTTCCCTCCGCGCGGCTCAGTTCGACAGCGGCAAGACCCTGACCCCCGAGCCCAGATTGCGCCCGGCCGAAACGTAGCCGACGGCCGCGGGGGTCGTACGGACCGCCTGCAGCAGCTCGTCCTCGGAAGCCTTTTCCACCGGGGGCGTCTCGCGGCCGGAATAGATCTGCTGCTGCCAGAAGGCCTTCACCGCCCCCACCGACTTGTGGTGGACGTCCTTGGAGAATGCGCTGCGGCTCGTGCTCTTTTCCCCCAGGTCCACCGGCACGGCGGTCTCGCCGGTCGCCCACTGCGTCTTCCGCTTGAGGAAGATGCGAGAGAGCTCCGTCCGGGAGATCGACTTGACCGGGCTGGAGGCGTTGACGACCACGACGTACCCTGCCTCCTGAGCCGCCAGCGGGCGCATGGCTCCGAAGGCGAACGTGCCCACGACACCCAGGAACAGGCCGAGTGGCCGCATCAGAAGCTCGCTCTCGCGCCCAGGCGAAACGCGCGGCCGTCCTGGGGGATGAGGTCCTGGGTATGCTCCTCACCCCCGGGATCGGCATAACGGGTGCGGAACAGGTTGTAGACCGAGCCGGAGAGCTCGCAGCCGCATGCCCGCCACGGACGGGCGAGCAGGGTGACGTTGGTCAGGGTGTAGGACGCGGCGTCGCCGCCCGCCGCCGTCGGGCGCTGCCCGACGTATCGCAGTTCGAGCGAGGCGCGGAGGCGGTCGTCGAAGGTGGGCACGGATACTCCCATCCGGACCAGATGGCGAGGCGAGTTCACCGGTGCGCCCTCGGTTCCGACGTCCTCGGCATGCTGGTACCCGTAGGTCACCCGTCCGTCCATCGGTCCCAGGTGCCCTTCGACCCCCACCTCGCCTCCGGTGGAGCGCGCCCGAGCCACGTTCCGGAACACCAGGAGCCCGTCCGTCGAATCCGTCTCGAGGCCGATGAGGTTCCGGACCCGCAGGTGGTAGATGGAGGCGACGGCTCGAATGCCGTTTGCCAGCGCTTGATCCGCCTCCAGCTCGAAGGTCTCGATGCGTTCGGGGCGCAGCGAGTTTGCGGGCTTCTGGGAGATGCCCCCGTCGTTGTAAAACTGCTCGTACTGGTTCGGGGCGCGGAACGCCCGGCCGTAGAGGGCCTTCAGGCTGGTGCCGGGACCGACGGCTGCGACCAGCGCGGCGCGCGGGTTGGTGGTGCCCCCGAAGCCCTGGTAGCGATCGTGGCGTACGCCGGCGTAGAGCTGGACCGCCGAGGCCAGCCGCGCGGAGGCCTGCACGAACGCCGCCCCCACCCAGGACGAGCGCCGGTCGTCCAGGTAGGTAAAGGCCGGGTCGACGTCGTAGACTCCCTGGTCCTGGTGTCGGTTCCACCGCAGCTCGCCGCCTGCGGTAAGGCTGTGTCCCTCGCCCACGAGGCGCAGGTACTGGGCCTCGAGCGTGTACCAGTCGGTGTGGGTGTAGTCGCGACTGAGGACGCCGCTGTAGGGGTAGGTGCCGTCGTAGCGGAAGGTATTGTAGGTCAGCGAGACCCAGAGCCGGGAGAGGTCCTCGAACGGATGCTCGAAGTTCAGGGCGGCGAAGGCCTGGCGGTCGGAGGTCTGCTCCCGGGGATCGTTGAAGTCGGTCCCATACGACGCCGTGGGGACGAGCTTCCGGCGGCGGCTGAAGGCAGCCTCCGCGGTGAAGTCGCCCACCCGCACCTTGGCGAGCCCCTTCTCGGTTCGGTCACTATCCGCCGCGGCGACGATGCCGCTGTTGGTGGCCGGATCGTCGAACTCGGGGTAGTAGAGTCGCTGCCCACCGCTGCGATAGACGCTCCCCGTCGCGAACACTTCGACCGTCGGCGAGAACCGCCGGCCCCATCCGAGCGTGCCGCGGTAGCTGTCGTAGCTCGAGCCTTCGACCCGGGCCTCGGCCGCAGACAGGGAGCGGCCCTGACGGGTGATGACGTTCACGACCGCGTAGAAGGCGTTGGTCCCGAACAGCGAGGAGCCTGGCCCGCGGATGATCTCGACTCGCTCGATTGCGTCCACGTCCACCGCGCTCTCGGTGCCCATGTAGCCGTTGTCCGAGGAGGCGTCATTCAACCGGTGGCCGTCCACCAGCAGCAGGATCCTGGTGTTGTAGTCTCCCTGCCGGGCCAGACCGCGCACAGTGACATAGGTGTAGTTGCGGTCGAAACTCGTGAAGAAGCCGCGGGCCGCTCCCAGGATCTCCCCGAACGTCCGATAGCCGTAGCGTTCGATCTCCGACCGGGTGATCAGGCTGACCGACGCGGGGGCTTCGGTGGTGGTCTGGGCGTAGCGCGACGCGGCGAAGACCAGCTGGGGGTCTGGCCCCGCATCCGGCACCTGTGCCGCGGCCGAGCCGGCCTCTTGTGCCGGCAGTGCGGAGGGGCAAGCGACCAGCAGGGCCATGAGGAGTCGTCGCACGAGCGCTCTCGAATCGGGGGTGAGTGACCGTCGCCGATGGGCTCCACTTTGGCAGGAAACGTGCCCTCAGCGGGCGATCCGTGCTGGCGGCGAGCGCGAACGGCAAGCTCATTGCCATCAACGGATTACATGGCTCGGACAACCGGCGGTTCGGTGCGTGGTCCCGGGGTCTGGGATCGCGATTCCCTCCTCGGTCCTGCGGCTTGCCGGAGGCACTCCATTCGTGCCCGACCTCGGCGGCCGGCGGTATATTGGGTCCACTGGTCGGGGCCTCGGGCGCCATCGGCGGCGTGATGGGGCCGACGTGATCCCCCAGCCCCGGGCCCACATGCCCATGCTCCAGCCGCTCACCCGCCAACGACACGCCCCTGCCCGGTATGTCTGACGACGCGCTCCCGCCCTGGCTTACCGCCGACGCCGGCGCGCGGGGGATCGGGTGCTACATCGATCACACCCTGCTCAAGCCGGAGGCCACCCGGGCGCAGATCCTGTCGCTCTGCGACGAGGGGCTCCGCTACGGGGTCAAGGCCGTCTGCGTCAACGGCGCGTGGGCGGGGCTCTGCGCCGATCGGCTCGCGGGGAGCGCGGTCGCGCTGGCGGTGGTGGCCGGCTTTCCGCTGGGCGCGATGGCGCCGGCCGCCAAGGCCCAGGAAGCACGGCTGGCCGTGGCGGCGGGGGCGTCCGAGATCGACATGGTCATCGCGCTGGGGGCGGCCAAGGCCGGGGAATGGGACTACGCGAGGGACGACATCCGCGGCGTCATCGAGGCGGCGCGCCCGGCGCTGGTCAAGGTGATCCTCGAAACCGCCGTCCTCGAGCCGGGTGAAATCGTGGCGGCCTGCGAAACGGCCGTCGCCGCGGGGGCGGGGTTCGTGAAGACCTCGACCGGGTTCCACCCCGCCGGCGGAGCGACCACCGCGGCGGTGGCGCTCATGCGGGAAACAGTGGGACCGGTGCTGGGGGTCAAGGCCTCGGGTGGGATCCGGACGGCGAATGCCGCGCTGGGCATGCTGGCCGCGGGCGCCAATCGGATCGGGACGTCTGCTACGGCCGGCATGACCGCCGTGCTTGGCCCGGGAGCCCCGACCCTGGCCGAGCTGCTCAAGGGCCTGGCTCTGACCCCTTAGCCGGCGATGTCGGGAGCGCTTCGGTCACACGCTCCAGCGCTGCCCAGACCTCCCCGCGCCAGTGCGCGCGGTTCGCGCCGAGCGTCCCGAGCGCCTGCTCGCGGGTCGCCTTGGCCCGGCCGTCGGTCAGCCGGGCATACTGGTCCGCCAGGCTCACGATCTGCCCTGCCACCGGCAATCGATCCGGCTGACCGTCGAGGCCGCGCACGATCGGAGCCACCTCGGCAAAGCACACGGTGGCCTCCAGCAGGTCGGCCGCCGCGGCCGGTCCGGGTAGCGCCGTCCCGTTGGACGCCTGCACTCGGCCGACCTCGTGGAGCTGCGCGGCCAGGCGGATCGCCACCTGCTCGCCGACGGGCAGTCCGAGGTCCGCGGCGATGGCCCCCGCGATCTGGGCGGCGCGGTCCATGTGCGCGGCGGCCTCCGGATCCACCTGGTGGAGCAGTTCGCTCCATGCCCGAACGATGTTCGGGTAATCGCCGCTCAGCACCTCCGGTCCGCGGAGTGCTTCGGGCACCTCGCCGAAGCAGCGGCTGGCGCGGAGCAAGTAGTCGATCGCCAGGTCGATGTGGCCCAACCGGCCCTGCAGCCTGCCGGCCTCGCAGAGCGCCTCTCCATTGGTCACCGGGGAGCCGCTCTCGCCCGCCAGCTCCACCGCCACCTCGAGCCGTGACTGGGCCAGCCCCAGGCGACCGGTCTCCCGGAAGACGACCGCGAGCATCCGCTGGACGTCGGCGATGGCCGCGGGCGCGCGCAGCTCCTCGAAGATGGAGAGCGCGGTCTCCGCGGCGAGCTGGGCGGTGTCGAAGCGCTTGAGCGCGATCAGCACTTCCACCCGGTTCGTCAGGCACAGTCCGCGCAGGTGATCGTCGCCCACGCCCTGGGCGGTCCGGCGTCCCTGCTCGAAGTACTGGTCCGCGGCTTCCCACTGCTTCTCGTCCACGCTGAGCATGCCGAGGTTGTTGTAGGCTACGGCGCAGCCGTGCTCGCTCCCGGCGGTGAGGAAGGCCTCGAGCGAGCGCTGGTAGTGCTCCCGGGCGGTCACCCGATCGCGCCGGATGTTGCAGAGGATGCCGAGATTCTGCTCGATGCGGCCGCGAAGCTCCGGCAGGTTTTCGCTCAGCCCGAGCGCCTGCTCGAGATAGTGCTCCGCCTGGTCCAGGCCCTCCCGCATCAGCTCGAGCCCGCCGAGGGTGTTGAGCGCCTCCGCGCGCAGCTGCAGGTGCCCCGCCGCCGTGGCCACCTCGTAGCTTCGCTGGCAAATCTCGCGCGCGCGCTCGGACTCGCTTCTGCGCTGCAGCAGCACCGCCAGCCGCCGGAGCGCGTCGGACAGGGTGGGGGCATCGGCCGGATCGGAGCCCGCCGCCTCGATGGCGGCCTCGAACGCCCCGAGCGCCTCGTCCACCCGCCCCGAGCGCTCGCACCGCCGGCCAAGCTCCACCAGGCGCTGCGCGGGGCGCAGCTCTCCCTGGGGCTCGGGCGGGCGTTGCCCCGCCCGGTGCGGGGGTTCCGTGGGCACGAGCCCATCATTCCGTCGGCGGACGGTCCAGTCGCGAGGTGTCATCGGCGCATGCCCAGCCTGGCCCCGCCGTCGACCGTCAGCTCCCAGTCGGGTAGGTCGGCGAGCCACGAGTACGGGTTGAGGCGGACCCCGGCCAGCGTACGCCGGATGGCCGCGACATTGCTGGGCGCGTAGAGGAACAGGGCCGGCGCATCGGCGTTCATCGTGTCCATGGCTTCCTGGTACAGCCGGCGGGCGCTGGTCACGCCGTGGGCGCGGCCGGCGCGGGCCAGGATCGAGTCGAACACCGGGTTGGCGTAGCGGCCGTAGTTGAGCCGGTCCCAGCCGGCCCGAGTGAACTGATCGGCGATGCCACGCGGACTGGGCTCGTCAAGGTACGCCCCGATGTAGCTGTCGAACTTGCCCTGCCGGATGCGCTCCTCGAACACAGGGAAGTCCACCGCGGTGACGCTGACCTCGGCGCCGGCGTGCCGCCACGCCTCCTGGAGCATGATCGCGGCCTGCTTCCGGACGGCGCTGGTGCTCGGCACCAGGATGTCGAACCGGAGCGGCTGCTGGCCGTGGGAGCGCACGGCCCCAGTCGAGCGCCACCCTGCGGACGCCAGGGCTCGGCCGGCCGCGGCCGTGTCGAACGGGAGGACCGCGATGCCGTCGCTGCCGATCCAGAGCATGGCGGACATCGGTCCCGCAGGCGCGCGCGTGTCCGGACCGAGCAGCGCGCGCGCCATCGTCGGGCGGTCGATGGCCAGCGCGAGCGCCCGCCGGACCTCACGTTGCGCGAAAATGGGATGGGGGCGCCCGGCGGGATCCGCGAGACGGAAGGCGAGGAACCCGTAGACCGCCGAGGGATACGGCCGCAACTCGAAGGCGGAATCCCCCTGGAAGCGCGCCTGCTGGCTGGGCGGGCCCACCTGCTCGAGCAGATCGGCCTCCCCGGCGAGCGCGAGGTTGAGCGCCGCGTCCGGATCGGCGGTAAAGCGCCAGAGCACCCGGCCGATCCGGGGCCGGCGGGCAGCGGTGGAGTCGGCCTCGAGGAGCACGAACTCGCCCCGCTTCCAGGTGCGGGGCCGGTAGCTGCCCGACCCGATCAGGAGGGCGACGCCGGTGTCCGCGCTCCAGGTGGCCGGCGGGCGCGAGGCCCAGACGTGGCGCGGGATGATCCGCACGTGATAGGTCGCGTCGTACAACTGCTCCGGAGAGGCGTCGCCGAAGCGAACCAGGAAGGTCGCGGAATCCTCGACCGCGACGTGCACTCGGCCCGCCAGCACGCTCCGCGCCTGGCTGTCCACGGTCGAATCGGTGAACGCCTCGAACGAGAAGCGCACGTCCTCGGCGGTGAGCGGCGTCCCGTCCTGCCAGCGCGCGCCGGGCCGCAGATGGAATCGCCACGTGAGCGAGTCCACCCGCTCCCATGCCGCCGCGAGCCGCGGCCGATACGCCGACGTGTCCGTCGGCGCGGCACCCGGGGTCAGCTCCGCGAGGCGCTCCCAGATCTGGTCGCCGATGTCCCGGCCCACCGACTCGCCGACCAGGGGCGGGAAGATTTGCGCGGGCTCCCGGACCGCCGCGATGACGACCGTGCCGGCAGCCGTGCCGGCAGCCGTGCCGGCAGGGCCGCGCGAGGCGGTCCCGCTGGGACCACAGGCGGCGAGCGCCAGCGTCGCGGCGCAGGCCACGGCGGCCTTCATCCAGGCTCTCATGACCCCACCGACCGCAGGAAGGCCGCGTACACGTCCGCTCGCCACCAGTGCCGGCACTTCTCCATCTCGATCAGGGCCTCCGCGTGCGACCGGGCCCCACGGTAGCTGCGCATGGTCGTCAGGGCATCGTAGACGTCGACCACGCAGATGATCGCCGCATCGAGCGGAATGGCGTCGCCCTTGAGCCCTCTGGGGTAGCCGCTGCCGTCATCCTTCTCATGGTGGGATCCGATGATCGGCCGGATGTCCCACGGGAAATCGATGCCCTGCAGCAGCTCCAGCCCCCATTCCGGGTGCTTCTTGATGATGTCGAATTCCTCGGTGGTCAGCGGACCCGGCTTGTTCAGGATCTCGTGGGGGACGCGCACCTTGCCGAGGTCGTGGAGGTAGGCGCCGAGCCGGATGGTGGTCTGCGCCGTACCGTCGAGGCCGATTTCCCGAGCGACGGCGACGCCGTAGTTGGCGACCCGCTCGCAGTGCCCGTGGGTGTACGCGTCCGCGAGTTCGATCGATTGGCCCCACTCTCGGACTACGGCCATGTAGGTCTCTTCCAACTCCCGCAGCTTGGCCGCGACGTCCACCAGATCCACCCGCGCGTCGAGCCGGTGGAAGAGGTGGTGGCAGGTCGTCAGCAGCTTGAGGGACTCCTGATTGCGGCTGGTCTGCTGATACAGCAGGGCCAGCTCGCGGGTGGCCTCGGCCTCGCTCAGGACCGCGCCGGTGCTGGCTGCCAGCTCGATGGCCGTGCGGAGGCGGGACTCGGCGAGCGCGTTGCGGCCGGTCACCCGGTAGACGACCCCGAGCATCTTGTACGTGTCGGCCTTGTCGAGGTGCGATCCGAGCTCATCGAAGATGGCCAGCGCGAGTTCCGCGCTCTTCTGGGCCTCCTCGTGGCGCTCCGCGGCCAGGTGCACCTCCGTGTGGTTGAGCAGGCACAGGGCGCGCAGATGGGTGTCGTGGATGGCCTCCGCCAGGAACAGGCTCTGACGGTAGTAGCGGTCGGCGTCTTCCCAGCGTCCCTGGTCGGCGCTGATCATCCCAAGGTTGTGGTAGGCGATGGCGCACCCGCGGTCGTCACCGACCCGCTGGTTGGCCTCGAGCGAGCGCTCGTAGTGGGCGAAGGCGTCAGGCAGGTCGCCCCGAATGTTGGCCAGAATGCCGAGGTTCTGTTCCACCCGCGCTTGAATCAGGTCGCTGCCGGTCGCAAGCGTGAGCGCGCGGTGGAACGTGCTCTCGGCGTCTTCCAGCCCGCCGGCCTCGAGTTGAAACCCCGCGATCGCGTTGAGCGCCTCGGCGGCGAGGACGTCGTCGCCCTGCGCCGCGGCCAGCTCGTAGCTCCGCTGGCAGAACTGGTGCGCGGTCGCGGGATCGTTGCGCCGATGATGGATGACGCCCAGGCGGCGCAGCGCCTCCGCCGCCACGATGGTGTCGCCCGCGGCCTCGGCGATGGCGATGACGGTGCGATAGCGCTCCGCGGCGTCCCCCACGTTGCCGTCCTGGTCCTGCCGCACCGCCTCGCGCAGCAGCAGGCTCGCAGCGCCAGGCCGAGCCTTGGCGGCGATCTCCTGCTTGCGAAGGGGTGCGTGGGGCATTTCGACTCCGCTGCTCGGGGTCCGCTGGAACTCGTCTCAGTGGCGCCTGGAGGGCCCGGCCCCGGTGGGGCAAGCGCCATACCAGAGTGCAACTTCCTTCTCGGGCGGCCGATTAGTGCCACTCCGTGCGCGGTTATCCCGCTAGCGGGCGTTGGCGGGTGCAACTTCTGATTGGCAAGAACGCCTCGGCCCATGCAGAATGCGCGGTGCGCGGCTGGACGGCTGACTACCACGCGGGTCGGAGCGCGGCCGCCGCCCGGCGGTCCAAACTGTGTCCGCGCACTCGCTTCGCCCGATGTAGGCCGGCTGCGTTGCCTCTCCGCGGCACGCGGCTTGCCCAATCCCTGGGCGCTGGCAAGTGCCAGTTGTTGAGCATCAAAAAATTGATCACCCGATAAGAGCACACCCGGAGCGATCCGGGGCCGCAAAACCAGAGGTCTCGTGCGGTTGGCGAGATGGCTCGGTGCCGAAGGTGGTTCACAGCGCATCCATCGCGCGGTGGCATCCGAGGCACGTAACCGGATGGCATCGCGCGTTTTCGCGTTGGCGTACCGCACACGAAAGGGGCACAACAATGTTTCGCAAGCACTTCTGGGCGATCCTGGCATTCGGCACCCTGGCCCTGGGCGCGTGTGCGGACGGCGGCCTGACCGACCCGAGCGGGCCGGCGACGCCGCCAAACTTCGCCAAGACCGTGAAGTCCGATTCGACCTCCTCGACCTCGACAGGCACTACGGCTCGGACGACGGATGGCTACGCGGTGGCCTGGTAAGGTGGGGCAGTGACCGGGGAGTCCAGTTAGCAGGCGGGCTCGTGCAGTAGTGCTGGCGGAGGCGCCAGCGGCAGGGTACCACGACAACTGATCACCCGATAAGAGCACACCCGGAGCGATCCGGGGTCGCAAAACCAGAGGTCTCACCGGCGGATCGGTGAGATGGCTCGGTGCCGAAGGTGAATCACGGCGCAACGTCGCGCGGTGTCATCCGAGGCACATCACGGGTGGCACCGCGCGTTTTGCGTTGGCGTGTCGCGGGACGGTCGGTGTCGTGAGCGAGGTGGACACTTCACATGGGAGGAAATGGGATGCATCGCTCTCCATCACCGATCGCCCTCAGGGCCGGGCTGGTTGCGGTCCTGCTCGGCGGCCTCACCCTCGCCTGCGGGCAAGGCGACATCGCGGGGCCCGGCCAGCCCGCGTTCGCAACGACGCAGGTGTCGACCGGGTCCGCCAAACTGACGAAATGCAATCGGCAATCGGCCAGGATCGTCTCGAGGACCGTGGACGCGAAGGGCGGCACCCTGACGCTGAATGGCCACCAGCTGGTCATCCCGCCGGGCGCGCTCTCCCAGGCCGTGACCATCACGCTGAGCGCGCCGGTGGATACGATCCGGACCCTGAAGCTGACGCCGGAGGGCCTGACGTTCAACCCACTCGCCCAGCCCACCCTCTACATGAACTACGCGGGGTGCCAGGGGGCGGCGGCCGGCATCGCGTACGTTCGCGACGACCTTGGACTGCTGGCCTTCCTGCCGACGACGGTGGACACCGAGGACCAACTGCTCATCACGCAGCTGGCCCACTTCTCCCGTTACGCGGTGCACTACTAGCCATGGACCGGCACCTGCGATCCGACGACATCACGGGCACCTGCGCGACCGGCGCGGCCCGCACGCACACAGGAACTCACACTGGGAGGACGCACCCCATGATTCGCAAGCATCTCGTGGCCGGCCTGACCCTCGCCACCCTCGCCCTCGCGGTGTGGGGCTGCAGCGACGCC
>Ga0209798_10000986_pt1 | contig 17365 bp, 16 predicted proteins | sample DOMMetBare3Fresh_FD_187475 | JGI IMG/M metagenome (GOLD analysis project Ga0209798, IMG submission 187475) | Wetland sediment microbial communities from St. Louis River estuary, USA, under dissolved organic matter induced mercury methylation -... | ecosystem: Environmental > Aquatic >...
AACCGCTCTGCACTGGCCGAGTTCTCGGCCGCAGTGCGCGCGGTGCAGGGCGAGCCCGACGCCACGCTGAACTGCGATCGCGCGCCCGGCTGCGACGACGCGCTGGCGGACATGCTCGCGCTGCGGCCCGGCGTCACGCTCGCGCTGCCGGTGGTCGAGATCGACACCTATGCGTTCGGCCGCGATGGCCAGCGGATGCCGCTGCGCGTCGTGGGCATCGACGCGCTGCAGGCCGTTGCGGTGGCGCCCGACCTGATCCCGCGGCCGGCAGCCGGCGAGGCGCGCTCGGCCTGGATCGACCCCGATGCGGTGTTCCTCAACAGCACGGCGCGCGACCAGCTCGCGATCGACGACGGCCGAATACTGCGCGTGCAGCACGGCAGCAGCAGCGTCGGATTGCGCGTCGCGGGGCGCATCGCCGCTGCGGGCCCGCCGCTGGCGGTGATCGACATTGCCGGCGCGCAGGCGCACTTCGGTTTCGCCGCCCGACTGACGCGCATCGACCTGCGGCTGGCCGCCGGCGCCGACCCGCGCGCGCTGGCCTCGAGCCTGCCCGCAGGCTGGCACCTGACGCGTGCCGACGACCGCGAGCAGCGCGTCTCCGCCGTCTCGCGCGCCTACCGCGTCAACCTCACCGTCCTGGCTCTGGTGGCGCTGTTCGTCGGGGCCTTCCTCGTCTTCGCGGTGATGGCACTGTCGGTGGCGCAACGCATCCCGTCGCTCGCGCTGCTCGGCGTGCTCGGACTGGGTGCGCGCGAGCGTGGCGCGCTCGTCGTCGCCGAGGGCGCAGTTGTCGGCGTGGCAGGCAGCGTGCTGGGCATCGGCGTCGGGACCTTGCTGGCGCAGGTCGTGCTCGCCTGGCTGGCGGGCGACCTCGGCGGCGGGTACTTCACGGGCACCGCGCCGACGCTGCAGTTCGCCTGGGCCGATGCGCTGGGGTTCGCTGCGCTGGGCATCGTTGCCGCGTTGCTGGGCGCCTGGCAGCCCGCGCGGCAGGCGGCGCTGCTGTCGCCCGCGCAGGCACTCAAGGGGCTCGGCGGCGCGCCACCGGCCCACCTGTCGGGTCTGGCACGTTGGCGCGGCCCGCTGCTGCTGGCTGCGGCGCTGCTGCTCGCGATGGCGCCGCCGGTGGCCGACCTGCCGCTGGCCGCCTATGCGGCCGTCGCGGCGCTGCTGGTCGGCGGCATCGCCTGCATTCCCGCGCTGATCGCCTTTGCGCTCGGCCGCTGGCCCGAGGCCACGTCGCCACTGCCGTTGCTCGCGCTGCGCCGCGCGCATTTCGAGCGCGACGCCGCCACGGTCGCCGTGGCCGGCGTGGTGGCCAGCGTGGCCCTGTCGGTGGCGCTCACGGTGATGGTCTCCAGCTTTCGCGAGGGAGTCGCGCGCTGGCTCGACCAGGTGCTCCCTGCGGACCTGTACCTGCGCACCGCGGCCACGAGCAGCGCGAGCGACCAGGCCTACCTGCCCGCCGGATTCGCCGAGCGCGCCGCGCGCCTGCCCGGCGTGGCGCGCCTGGAGGTCTCGCGGTCGCGGCCGATGTCGCTGTCGCCGACGCGCCCGGCGGTGAGCCTGATCGTGCGCGACCTGCGCGATCCGGCGCGCGCGCTGCCGCTGCTCGAAGCGCCCTCGCCGCCCGATGCCGCGCTGCCGGGGGTGTTCGTCAGCGAAGCGGTGCAGCGCCTGTACGGCGCGGCGCCGGGCGACGCGATGGACCTGCCGCTGGGCGACGTGTCGCTGCGCGTGCGCGTGCGCGGCGTCTGGCGCGACTACGCAAGGCAGTTCGGCGCCATCGCGATCGACCGTGTCGACTACGAGCGCGCCACAGGCGACGCGCGCCACAACGACATGGCGCTGTGGCTCGCGCCGGGCGCCCAGCCCGACGAGGTGCTGCGCGGTCTGCGCGAGCTCTCCGGCGGCGACGGTCTGTTCGACGCCGCGTCGGCAGCGCAACTGCGCACGCGGTCTCTCGCGATCTTCGACCGCAGCTTTGCGGTCACGCGCTACCTGCAGGCGGTGGCGATCGCGATCGGGCTGGCGGGCATCGCGGCCAGTTTCTCGGCCCAGGTCTGGGCGCGCCGGCGCGAGTTCGGGCTGCTCGCACACCTGGGATTCACGCGCGCGCAGGTCGTCACGCTGGTGACGGCCGAGGGTGCGCTGTGGTGTGCAGCGGGTGCGCTGCTCGGGCTGGCGCTGGGCCTGGCGGTGGCCACCGTGCTCGTGCATGTGGTGAATCCGCAGAGCTTCCATTGGACGATGGACCTGCTCGTGCCCTGGGGCCGCGTGGCCGCGCTGCTCGGCGCGGTGATGGCGGCCGGTGCCGCGACGGCGGCGCTGTCGGCACGCGGCGCGGCTTCGCACGACGTGGTCGCTGCCGTCAAGGAGGACTGGTGAGCGCGCTGCGCTTGAGCCGCCGCAGCGTGCTGGCGACGCTCGCGGCCTCGCCGCTGGCATCAACTGCCGTCACGGTCGAACCGCGCACCCTCGTGTTCCCGCGCGACCACGGTGCGCACCTCGACTCGGGCATCGAGTGGTGGTACGCGACCGGGTGGCTCGCGCGTGCAGGCGAGCTGGCGCCGGCCTGGGGCTTCCAGCTGACGTTCTTCCGCTCGCGCACCGGGCTCGCGCAGAACCTGAGCGGCCGCTTCGCGGCGCGCCAGCTCCTGTTCGTGCATGCCGCGCTGACCGACCTCGCCGCGGCCCGCCTCGTTCATGCCGAACGCATCGTGCGCTGGAACGGCGAGCCCGGCGCGCCGCGCGGCCAGGCGTCGCTGGATGACACGCGCGTCAACGTGGGCGCATGGGGCTTCGATCGCAATGCGGGTGGCGTGGCCGGCCGCTACCTGAGCCGCATGGGCGACGACGAAGCGGGCTTCGCATGGGAGCTTGCGCTGGCGACCACGCAGCCGCTGCTGCTGCAAGGCAACGACGGCTGGAGCCAGAAGGGCCCGTTGGTCAACAACGCGAGCCACTACTACAGCCAGCCGCAGCTCGACGTCGAGGGCGCTCTCACGCTGCGCGGCGCCCTGCGCATCGGCGTTCGCGGCCGCGCGTGGCTCGACCACGAGTGGAGCGATTCGCTGATGCCCGCAGGCGCCGTCGGATGGGACTGGATCGGCATCAATCTCGACGACGGCAGCGCGCTGACGGCCTTCCGCCTTCGCAACGCCGAGGGCCAGCCGGTGTGGGCCGGCGGCAGCCACCGCACTCGGGGCGGCAGGACGCAAGCTTTCGCCCCCGGGATGGTGCGCTTCGAGCCGCTGGCGTGGTGGTCCAGCGCGGGCACGCAGGCGCGCTACCCGGTACGCTGGCGCATTGACTGCCCGGTCGGCAGCTTCGAACTGCGCGCCCTGCTCGATGCGCAGGAACTCGACGCGCGCACGAGCACCGGCACGGTCTACTGGGAAGGCCTGTCGGAGTTGAGCACGGCCACGGGCGAGCGCCTGGGTCTGGGTTACCTGGAGATGACCGGCTACGCCTCGCCGCTGCGCCTGTGAGCGGCAGCACGCGGGCTCAGCGCGCCCGCGTTCCCCGAGGTCCGGGGCGGCCGTCGTCGTTGCCGGAGGGAATCCCGGCATGCCTCAGACGGGCCCGCGAACGCGCCGCCGCCTCGACGGTGCGCACGCAATTGCGGCCGGCGTGCTTGGCCGCGTACAGCGCGAGGTCGGCGTCAGCGATCAGTGCGCCCAGCGCTTCGTGCTGCGGCTCGAGCAGGACCACGCCGATGCTGGTGGTGGCGCGGATCGACTCGCCGCGCCATTCGAGCGCCAGTTCCGCGACGCGTTCGCGGATCCGCTCGGCCACATCCAGCGCGCCGAGCAGGTCGGCATGGGGCAGGAAGACGATGAACTCCTCGCCACCGAATCGGCCCAGCAGGTCGGGGTGGCGCAGCGTGCCCCCCACCGCGCGCGCGATCTCGCGCAGCATCAGGTCGCCGGCCAGGTGCCCATGCCGGTCGTTGATGCGCTTGAAGTGGTCCACATCGATCATCAGCATCGCTGCCGTCAGCTCGTAGCGCCGGCAACGCGCCCACTCGCGATCGGCCAGCACCAGCACGTGGCGGCGGTTGTAGATGCCGGTGAGGTCGTCGCGCGAAGCGAGCACGTCGAGCTGCGCGCGCGCCGCCTCGGCGTCGGCCCACAGCTTGAGCAGCGGCCACACGATCGGCGGGGCGATCAGCCCGGCGCACACCACGCTTGCGACAGCGGCAAGGACCTGCATTCCGTCGCCCGCGGCCAGCAGGACCCCCTGCACGAGCGCGAAGGCGGCCACGGCCGCGACCGCACTGATCGCCAGCGTCGCACGGTCCGGACCCAGCGCCAGCACCGCATGGCGCAAGCCGCGCCAATGCGTCGATCCAGAGGTGCTCTTGCGCATCGAGGGTGCGGGCGGCCGTAGGGGCCGCGACGCACGCGGACCATTCGACCACAGGCCCGCGTGCAAAGGGCACAGGGTCGATCCCGTGGGGGACGCGCAAACGCGGGGGTCCTGCCTCGATGCGTTGGCGCCACGAGCCCCCGAAGGGCGCCGGATTGCGCTATTATGATGATATCATTTAGATTACATCGCCGCAGCTGCGGCAGGAGCATCACATGCAACGCACCACCCGTGAAACCGAACTGCGCTCGATCGACGGCTACCTCGCCGTTGCCGTGGGCATCGTGCTGATCCTGGGCAGCGCGGCCTCGTTCGTCGCAGCCCCTGGCGCAGGCGGCGTGGCCGGCATCGTGCTGCGCGCCCTGCTGGTGTTGCTGGGCGTGTTCATCGTCGTCGGGCTGTACATGTTGCAGCCCAACGAGGCGGCGATCCTGACGTTGTTCGGCCGCTACGCCGGGACGGACCGCACCGAGGGACTGCGCTGGGCCAACCCTTTCTACGTCAAGCGCAAGATCTCTCTGCGCGCGCGCAACCTGAATGCGCCCACGCTCAAGGTCAACGACAAGCGCGGCAACCCGGTGGAGATCAGCGCCGTCGTGGTGTGGCGCGTCGACGACACCGCACAGTCGGTGTTCGACGTCGACGACTACGAGAACTACGTCAAGGTGCAGGCCGAGGCCGCGCTGCGCCACCTGGCCACGCAGTTCGCCTACGACGAGGGCGAGGACCTGGCGCCCGGCGAGACCACGCTGCGCTCGGGCGAAGCCGCGATCGGCGCGCTCAAGCGCGAGCTGCAGGAACGCTTCGACGCCGCGGGCGTGATCGTCGAGGATGCCAAGCTGTCGCACCTGGCCTACGCGCCGGAGATCGCACAGGTCATGCTGCGCCGCCAGCAGGCCGAGGCCATCATCAGCGCGCGCAGCAAGATCGTGCAGGGTGCGGTGAGCATGGTCGAGGCCGCGCTGAAGGGCCTGTCGGAGCGCGAGATCGTGCACCTGGACGACGAGCGCAAGGCCGCGATGGTGAGCAACCTGCTCGTCGTGCTGTGCTCGGACAAGGACACGCAGCCGATCGTCAACACGGGCACGCTTTACGCGTGAGGCTGCGTTGGATGCGAACACCGCCTACCGCCACGCCCAGCCCTTCACTCTGCTGTGGCTGCTGGTCCCGCTGCTCATGCTGGGCACCGCTTGGTCGGTATGGCTGAGCGGCGATTCCGGGCGGACCACGGTCCTGGTCGTCATCGGGCTGGCGTTTGCCGCGTTGCTCGCCGGTCTCGGGCGGCTCGTGGTCGAGGTGCGCCGCGATGAACTGCGCTGGAGCTTCGGCTTCCTCGGATGGCCGCGCTGGCGCGTGGCGCTGCGCGATATCGCCCACATGGAACGCACCCACGCCGCGGCAAGCCGCGGTGCCGGCATCAAGGGGCCGCGTGCCGACCGCCTTTACAACGCGACACTTGGTGGCCCCGCGCTGCGCCTGACGCTGCATGACGGCCGCGTCGTGACGCTGGGAACGCCCGAGCCGGAACGATTGCGCGCGTTCATCGAGGCGCGGCGTCCGCCCGCACCCTGATCGACGATGGCCGGCCCGGGCAAGAAGAGCTTCCTGCTGCGCATCGACCCGGACCTGTGGGTCGCGATCGAGCGTCTGGCGGCGCAGGAACTGCGCAGCGCCAACGCCCAGGTCGAGTACCTGCTGCGCGAAGGGCTGGCGCGGCGCGGGCGCAAGGCCGCGCCGGACACGCCGGACGCACAGGAACGCGACACCGCCAAACCCCAGAAGTGAGGCCGCGCGGCGCGCACCGATAGACTGCCGGCCGTGGCAGACAAGAATCCCTCCCTGCGCGCGGCGGCCGACTCGCCGCGCTCGCTGTCCGGACTGGCGCCTTTCCTGCGACCCTACAAGCTGCAGATCGGGCTGGCGATCGCGTTCCTGGTGCTCGCCGCGGCCAGCACGCTGGTGCTGCCGATCGCGTTGAAGTCGTTGATCGACAGTGGCCTCGTCCAGGCCGACCCCGGACAGCGCGTGATGCAGCTGCGCGAGCACTTCCTCGCGCTGTTCGGCGTAGGCGCGGCGCTCGGCCTGTTCTCCGCGGCGCGCTTCTACATGGTGACCTGGATCGGCGAACGCGTGACGGCCGACCTGCGCAACGCGGTCTACGCGCACGTGGTCGAGCAAAGCCCCGAGTTCTTCGAGACCACGCAGACCGGCGAGGTGCTCTCGCGCCTGACCACCGACACGACGGTGGTGCAGACCGTGGTCGGTTCCAGCCTCAGCATGGGGTTGCGCAACACGGTGATGGGCATCGGCGCGCTGGGCATGCTGGTGATCACGAACCCGTACGTGATGACACAGGTGCTTGGCATCCTGGTGCTGGTGGTGCTGCCCAGCGTGTACTTCGGCCGCCGCGTGCGCAAGCTCAGCCGCGCCAGCCAGGACCGCGTGGCCGACTCGAGTGCGATCGCCGCCGAGGTGCTGAATGCGATCCCGGTGGTGCAGAGCTATGTGCAGGAACGCCGCGAGGCGCGCCGCTTCGCCGAGGCGACCGAGGCCGCGTTTGAAACTGCGCGCAAGCGCACGCGCGTGCGCTCGATGCTGGTGGCCTTCATCATCACCGCGACCTTCGGCGCGCTGCTGTGGGGCCTGTACCAGGGCACGCAGGCCGTGCTGCGCGGCGACATCACCGCCGGCCACCTCGGCCAGACCGTCGTCTACGTGCTGATCCTGGTGTCCAGCGTGGCGGTACTGTCCGAGGTCTACGGCGACCTGTTGCGCGCCGCCGGCGCAACCGAGCGCCTGATGGAGCTGCTGGCCACGCATTCGCCGGTGCGCAGTCCGGCCACGCCGAAGCCGCTGCCGTCGGTGGCCGGCGGCTCGTCGGTCACGCTCGACGCGGTGACGTTCCACTACCCATCGCGCCCGCAGCACGCCTCGTTGCGAGAGGTGTCGCTCGCGGTGGGCCCCGGCGAGACGGTGGCGCTGGTGGGGCCCAGCGGAGCGGGCAAGAGCACGGTGCTGCAACTGCTGCTGCGCTACTATGACACCGAACGCGGCACAGTCTCGATCGACGGCGTGCCGGTGCGCGACCTGGCGCTGGCCGATCTGCGAGGCCGCGTGGGCATCGTGCCGCAGGACAGCGTGGTGTTCTCGGCCAACGCCCTGGAGAACATCCGGTACGGCAAGCCGGGCGCGAGCGACGACGAGGTGATCGCCGCCGCGACCGCCGCGTTCGCCCACGACTTCATCAGCGCGCTGCCGGAGGGCTACAAGACATTCCTCGGCGAGCGTGGCGTGCGGCTTTCGGGCGGGCAGCGCCAGCGCATCGCGATCGCGCGCGCGATCCTCAAGAACCCGCCGCTGCTGCTGCTCGACGAAGCCACCAGCGCGCTGGACGCCGAGAGCGAACGCATGGTGCAGGCCGCGCTCGAGGCGGCGATGACCGGGCGCACCACCATCGTTGTCGCGCACCGCCTGGCCACCGTGCAGCGCGCCGACCGCATCATCGTGCTCGATCACGGCAGCATCGTCGAGACCGGCACGCATGCCGAACTGGTGGCGCGCGGCGGCCTGTATGCACGGCTGGCGGCGATGCAATTCGACCTCGAGCCGGCACCGCCGCAAGCGGCGGCGCCAGCCATGCCTGCGTTGGCCGCGGCCGGATAATCCGCGGATGCGCGACCGTCCGATCCGCTCGCAGTACGAGGACTTCATGCGCCATGTGTTCGAGCATGGCGTGGCCAAGACCGACCGCACCGGCACCGGCACGCTCAGCGTCTTCGGCCACCAGATGCGTTTCGACCTGAACGAGGGCTTTCCGCTCGTCACGACGAAGAAGGTGCACGTCAAGTCGATCGTCTACGAGCTGCTGTGGTTCCTGCGCGGCGACGGCAACGCGAGGTGGCTGCAGGAACGCGGCGTGACGATCTGGGACGAGTGGGCCAAGCCCGACGGCGAACTGGGTCCGGTGTACGGCGTGCAATGGCGCTCGTGGCCGACGCCCGACGGCGGACACATCGACCAGATTGCGCAGGTGGTGCAGCAGCTGAAGACCAACCCGGACTCGCGCCGCATCGTCGTCAGCGCATGGAACGTGGCCGACCTGCCGAAGATGGCGCTGCTGCCCTGCCATGCGTTCTTCCAGTTCTACGTGGCCAACAGCAAACTGTCCTGCCAGCTCTACCAGCGCAGCGCCGACATCTTTCTCGGCGTGCCGTTCAACATCGCGAGCTACGCGCTGCTGACGCACATGCTCGCGCAACAGTGCGACCTCGATGTCGGCGAGTTCATCTGGACCGGCGGCGACTGCCACATCTACAGCAACCACCACGAGCAGGTGCGCACCCAGCTCGCGCGCGAGCCAAGACCCTATCCCACGCTGGCGATCTGGCGCCGCCCGGCGTCGATCTTCGATTACGCCTACGAGGACTTCGCGATCGAGGGCTACGACCCGCACCCGGCGATCAAGGCGCCCGTCGCGGTGTGAGGTCGCGGCGCGACACCAGAACCGAGGCCTCGGCGCCGGCGCGGGTTCGACGCGCCGCCACACTGCACCCCACATCCACCGCAAGACCGGCCGCACCATGAACCCCAGCCAGGCGAAGGCGCTCAGAGAACTCGTCCACGGTCAGCCCATCGCGGCGCTCGGCACGCTGCACGAGGGTCGGCCCTTCGTGTCGATGGTGCCGTTTGCGTTGCTTCCTGACGGGACCGGATGGGTGATCCACGTCAGCCACCTGGCAAGCCACACGAAGGACATGGTGCACAACCCCGAGGTCAGCATGCTCGTGGCGGCGCCGCTGGTCCCCGGCAACTCGCCGCTGTCGCTGCCGCGGCTCACGATCCAAGGCACGGCACACGCGTGCGACGACGCGAGCCCGGCTTACGCGACCGCCAGGGCCGCCTACATCGAACGGCTTCCCGACAGCGCCGGGATGTTCGAGTTCGCCGACTTCCAGCTGTTCGTGGTGCAGCCGATCATCGCGCGCTTCGTCGGCGGCTTTGCGCGGGCATCCACCGTGTCTGCCGAAGCGCTGGCGCAGTCCTTGCGCCAGGAGCCGTAGGCCGCCGGCCTGTCGGGACTCGCCGCGTCCGCGCGTCGCGGCGCGGGCCTCGTTGCACGACCGCGTCATGGGAATGGCGGGTCGCGCCCTTGTGTCATGCCATCGCTCCAAGCGCGGGCGGCATTGCGCCGCGACGCGCCAAGGGCTATCTTGCGCACCGCCACAGATCGTCGACGGTCCCGCGTCGCATCGGACCCCGGGGCGTCGTGAGGCTCACCACGCCGGCCGTTTCGAAAGCAATGCCATGGACACCTTGCCCAACCGCTCCAAAGAAGCCCCGTGGAAGCTGCGAACACCGCCTGGCACCTCCGAGTACACGATGCACACGGACGAGAAGGACGGTAAGCGGGTGCTGGTGTGCACGGTCGGCAGCACTGTGCTGCTGTACGACGCGCGCTGCGTCGGTGACCTGCACGCGATGCTCAAGAAGGCGGGGGACTGGGTGGAGCTCGGCGGCGCCGACGAGCAGAAGCCGGCCAAGGAGGGAACGGTCGAGGCCTGGGGTCGCTCCGAGGCCAACCCGGTTGGCGGTTGGTACGGCCTGAAGAAGGGGCTGCGAGGCCGCTTCGGCGTGTACATCCCGCCGTTGATGGAGGAACTCGGCCTGTGCGAACTCGAGCACAACGCGAAGAACAACAGAATGCGCGCCAAGTGAGCGTGGCCACGGCCAAAGCCTCGCGCACGCGCAGCGCCGAGGTCCGATCTGGAAATCGACGGCTTGCGCGCACCGCCGTCGTCCTGGCCGGCGCCCACCGTGGGGGTTCGACCGCCCTCACCTCGACCGTCAGGGACACCCCGGGGCTCCATCAGGACGGGCCGCTGTCCGAGGCCCTGCCGACGCAAGTCCGAGCCACCCGATCGGACCCGTGAGCGCCGTTGAGTCGCCGGAGGTGCCGGGCTTCGTTGTGCGCCGTGTCGCGCTGGCCGATGCAGCCGATTGGGCACAGTTCGCCGCGCTGCCGCAGGTGCAGCAGCACACCAGCTCGGCAGTCTCGAGCGCCGCTGACCTGCAGCCGATGATCGAGCGCTCGCTGTCGGGCGAAGAGAACGCGCCGGTGTGGTTCGCGGTCCGGCACGCCGCAACCCACCAGCTCGTGGCCACGGCGGGTTTCCACACGGTCTCTTCACTCAACCGATCCGCCGAGGTCACCTACGTGGTGCGGCCCGAGCAGTGGGGACAGGGGCTGGGCACGCTCGTGTGCGAGGCGGCGGTACGCTGGGGTTTCGCCAGTCGAGGCTGGGTTCGCATCCAGGCCACCGTGCTCGAAGCCAACGTCGCATCGATCCGCGTCCTGCAGAAGTGCGGCTTCGAGTACGAGGGGCGGCTGCGGAACTTCCGTCTGGTTCGCGGCCAGCCCACGAACTACCTGATGTACGCCAGGGTTCCGCGCGCCACGACGTGAGCCGGCAACCGAGGGCCGCCTTCGCCGGCGGGAATCTTCAGTTCGCCCGGCACCGCGGGGCGCGGATGCCCCCCAAGAACTCGCTACGGGGCGCTCTTGCCCCTGAAGCAACAAGCGCAGAAGATGCAACTGTCGTCCAATGGAGGTCGTATGAAGCATGCCGTCGTGTCGATCCTGCTGCTGTGCGGTCTTGCACCCGCGCTGGCCCAAAGCCCGCAGCTGACGCTGCGCGACATCGAAGACAAGAAGCCTCGCACCCTCACCAAGGACGAGGTCACGCAGTTGGTGGCCGGCGCCAAGATGTCGCGGATCAGCCCGCGGGGCAGCCAGAACTACTGGACCAACGATGCCGGTGGGTCGTTCGTGGCCTCGTCCGACAACCGGGGCGCCGGCGCCCTGACGTCCGCCCAAGGCAGGCCAACCACCGCACCGGGCAAGTGGCACATCTCTGACGACGGGCGCTACTGCATCCTGATCGAGTGGAAGGGCATCCCGTCCGAGGAATGGTGCCGCTACGTGCTCCAGACGACCGATGGCTACTACATGGCCAAGTCGACGACCGTGGGTACCGAGGCCGTCTTCAAGTTCGAGATCAAGAAGTAACCCGTGCGGCCGGTCGCATCCGGCTCAATGCTGCAGGATCTTCGACAGGAAATCTTTCGCGCGCGGTGAGCGTGCGTCGGGGTTGCCGAAGAAGTCTTCCTTCTTGCAGTCCTCGACGATCCTGCCCTGGTCCATGAAGATCACGCGGTGGCTGACCTTGCGCGCGAAACCCATCTCGTGCGTGACGACCATCATCGTCATGCCTTCCTTGGCGAGCAGCACCATCACGTCGAGCACTTCGCCCACCATCTCGGGGTCGAGCGCCGATGTCGGCTCGTCGAACAGCATCACGATCGGGTCCATCGAGAGTGCCCGCGCGATCGCCACGCGCTGCTGCTGGCCGCCCGAGAGCTGACCCGGGAACTTGTCCTTGTGCGCCATCAGGCCCACGCGGTCGAGCATCTTCAGGCCGCGCGCCCGGGCCTCGTCCTGGCTGCGGTTGAGCACCTTGATCTGAGCCAGCGTCAGGTTCTCGGTCACCGACAGGTGCGGGAACAGCTCGAAGTGCTGGAACACCATGCCCACGCGGCTGCGCAGCTTGGGCAGGTCGGTCTTCGGGTCGCTGATGCTGACGCCGTCGACCACCACGTCGCCCTTCTGGATCGGCTCGAGCGCGTTGACCGTCTTGATCAGCGTGGACTTGCCGCTGCCCGACGGTCCGCAGACCACGACGACCTCGCCCTTCTGGATCGAGGTGGTGCAATCGGTCAGCACCTGGAAGCTGCCGTACCACTTGCTGACGTTCTTGATGTCGATCACAACCAGGCTCCTAACGGATGATGGCGATCCTGCTCTGCAGCCGCTTGACGAGCATCGAGAGGCTGAAGCAGATCACGAAGTACACGACCGCCGCGACCAGGTAGGTTTCCACCGGCCGGTTGAAGTTCTTGCCGGCGATCTCGAAACCCTTGAGCAGGTCGTAGGCGCCGATCGCATAGACGAGGCTGGTGTCCTGGAACAGGATGATGGTCTGCGTCAGCAGCACCGGCAACATGTTGCGGAACGCCTGCGGCAGGATGATCAGCTGCATCGTCTGCTTGTAGTTCATGCCCACCGCGTAGCCGGCGTAGACCTGGCCCTTGGGCACGCTCTGGATGCCCGCGCGCATGATTTCCGAGTAGTACGCGGCCTCGAACAGCGTGAAGGTCACGATGGCCGAGAGCTCGGCGCCCATCGGCCGACCCAGCAGTAGCGGGATCAGCAGGAAGAACCACAGGATCACCATCACCAGCGGGATGCTGCGCATGGTGTTGACGTAGGCGGCGGCCGGGATCACCAGCCAGCGCTTGCCGGACAGGCGCATCAGCGCGAGCAGCGTGCCCAGGACAATGCCGCCCGCCATCGCGATCAGGGTGAGCTGGAACGAGAAGATCAGACCCTTGAGCACGAAGCTCTGGATCACGCCCCAGCTGAGGAAGGAGAAGTCGAGATTCATCTCTGCGGCCTCACGCCGGGCCGCCCCGAGGGACGCCGCACCCCCTCGGGGGGAGCGAACGAAGCGAGCTGGAGGCCCATCATTTGCCCCCGATCATTCCCGGCACGCGCACGCGGCCCTCGACGAACAGCATGATGCGGTTGATCGTGAACGCGCTGACGAAGTACAGCGCCGTCACCGCAAGGTACATCTCGATGTTCCTCGAGGTCTCCTCGCCGGCCTGCATCGCGAACATCGTCAGCTCGGCGATCGACACCGCGAAGGCCACCGACGAGTTCTTGATGATATTCATGCTCTCGCTGGTCAGCGGCGGAATGACGATGCGAAACGCCATCGGCAGCAGCACGTAGCGGTAGGTCTGGGGCAGCGTCAGTCCCATCGCCAGACCGGCGTAGCGCTGGCCGCCCGGCAGGCTCTGGATGCCTGCACGGACCTGCTCGGAGATGCGCGCCGAGGTGAAGAAGCCCAGCGCGAACACCACCAGCACGAAGCTCGGAAAGCCGCGCAGCACCGGGAAGATCGCCGGCAGCACGTGGTACCAGAGGAAGATCTGCACCAGCAAAGGGATGTTGCGGAACAGTTCGGTCCAGGCGTTGCCGAACAGCACGAGTCGCTTGTCCGGCGTGGTGCGCAGGATGCCGACGATCGAGCCGAACACCATGGCCACGACGAGTGCCAGCAGCGCCACCGACATCGTCCAGCCCCAGGCCGACAGGATCCAGTCGAGGTAGGTGATGTCGCCGCCCTTGCCGAAGCAACCGGCGACCTGATCCCCCGAAGTGGTCTCCTTGCAGAAGACCTGCCAATCCCAGGCCAAGTTGGATCCCCTCCCGCGCAATGACAAAACAAAGGGCCTGCGCGCAAAGCTGCGGCGCAGGCCCGGTTTGTACTACCGAATCACCGGATCACTTCTTGGCGTATTCCTCGACCGGCTTGTCGTTCGGGCTCGCCCAGGCGGCCTTGGTCGCGTCCGACAGCGGCAGGCCGACCTTGGTGTTGGAGGGCGCGATCGGCTGCATGAACCACTTGTCGTACATCTTGGCGATGTCGCCGGACTTCATCATCGCGACGATGCTGTCGTCCACGGCCTTCTTGAAGGCCGGGTCGTCCTTGCGGATCATGATCGCGATCGGCTCGACCGACAGCACTTCGCCGACGATCTTGAAGTCGGCCGGGTTCTTGGCCTTGGCGATGTTGCCCGCGAGGATCTGGCCGTCCATCACGAACGCATCGGCACGGCCGCTTTCGAGCAGCAGGAAGCTATCGGCGTGGTCCTTGCCGAACACTTCCTTGAAGTCGATGCCGGCGGCGCGCTCGTGCTTGCGCAGCAGCTGCACCGAGGTGGTGCCGGTGGTGGTGGCGACATTGCGGTCCTTCAGCTGCGCGATCGAGGTGATGCCCGAGTTGGCCTTGACCGCGATACGCACTTCCTCGACATAGGTGGTGACCGCGAACGACACGTCCTTCTGGCGCGTGGCGTTGTTGGTCGTCGAGCCGCACTCGATGTCCACCGTGCCGTTCTGCACCAGCGGGATGCGGTTCTGTGAGGTCACCGGCTGGTACTTGATGTCGAGCTTGGCCAGCCCGAGCTGCTTCTGGACGTCGGCGAGCACGCGAGTGCAGACCTCGACGTGAAAGCCCGCGTACTTCCCATCACCCAGGGTGTAGGACAGGGCACCCGAGGACTCGCGCACGCCCATGGTGACAGCGCCGCTGTCCTTGATCTTCTTCAGGGTGTCGGTGGTCTGGGCGTGGGCGGCGAATGCCGCCAGCGTGGCCAGGACGAGTAGCGACTTCTTCATGAGCATGAACTCCTAGGAAGGTTGAGGAACGATATCAACGCCGATTCTACGAACGCGGCATACGTGGTCCCGCGTATTCGCCCTGCACAGCGGGGGGGCGTGCCGCGTGGGCGGCGCCGCCGCGCATGCGGCAAGAGTGTGCGACGCACAAAGCACGCTGCGACCCGGCCCAGGGCACCTGAAGCCGGCCGGTTGGCAGGGGCACGGCCGCATCGGGTTAACCCGAGGTCAGCGGCTCGTGTGCACCAGGTGCTCCCACAGCGCCGCGGCATCAGGCTTGACGACGCGCGCCGATCCGGGACGTTCGCGCACCAGCCGCACGTCCATCGTCAGCTCCCATGCACCCGGTTCGCCGGCCGGCGCGAGGCGCTTTGCGCGCACGTCCTTCTTCACCGAGCTGGCGGGCAGGAACGCGAGGCCATGGCCTTCGAGCGCCATCGCCTTCAGGCTCTCGGCCATGTCGGTCTCGTAGACCGGGTCGAGGTGCGGCGCCTGGGGAGCGCCTTTGAGAATGTGCTCGACCAGCCGCGCCATGTACGCGCCCGACGCATAGCTCAGGAAAGGCAGCTTGGACGGCGCCGCGCCGGGCAGCCGCCACAGCGGCCGACCCTCGCTGTCCGCGCGTGCGTACGGCACCAGTGTGTCCTGGCCCAGCGTGAGCATCTCGTAGCGATCGGGCGCGAGCTGCAGCGGCTGCGACGGGTGGTCGTAGGCCAGCAGCAGGTCGCAGTGCCCCTCGGTCAGGCGCAGGACCGCGTCGTGCACGTTCAGCGCGATGAGCCTCGTCTTCAGGCGCGGGAAGGTGCGCCGCAACTCGAGCAGCCACTGCGGGAAGAACGCGAAGGCCAGCGTGTGCGGCAGCGCGAACTCGATCATGTCGCTGCCGCTGGCCTGGTGGGTGCGCATCAGGTTGCGCGTGGCCTGCAGCGACGCGAGCATCTCCTGCGCCTGCGCGAGCAGGGTTTCGCCGGCCGGCGTGAGCCGCGTCGGGAAGATCGAGCGATCGACCAGGTCGACGCCGGCCCAGGCCTCGAGCGCCTGGATGCGGCGCGAGAAGGCCGGCTGCGTGACATGCCGCAGTTGCGCGGAACGCGAGAAGCTGCGCGTGCCCGCGAGGCTCACGAAGTCCTCGAGCCACTTGGTGTCCATCGGATGCTATGCGTCGAGGTTCGCCTGCTGCAGCTGCCACATCGAAGCGTAGCGCCCACCCAGTGCCAGCAGCACCGGGTGCGACCCGCGTTCGACGACGCGACCTTGATCGAGCACGACGATCTCGTGCGCATCGACGATGGTCGACAGCCGGTGCGCGATCACCAGCGCCGTCTTGCCCTGCGCCGCGCTCCTGAGCTCGGCCTGGATTGCGCGTTCGTTGGCCGAGTCCAGCGCCGACGTGGCCTCGTCGAAGATCAGGATCGGCGGGTTCTTGAGCAGCGTGCGCGCGATCGCCACGCGTTGCTTCTCGCCGCCCGAGAGTTTCAGGCCGCGCTCGCCGACCATCGTGCCGTAGCCCTGCGGCGTGCTCGAGATGAAGGCATGGATGTGAGCGGCCTTGGCGGCGCCCTCGACGGCCGCACGGTCGGCACCGGGGCGGCCGTACGCGATGTTGTATTCGACCGTGTCGTTGAAAAGCACGGTGTCCTGCGGCACGATGCCGATGGCCGCACGCAGCGACGCCTGCGTCACCGTGCGGATGTCCTGGCCGTCGATCGAGATGCGCCCGCCATTCACGTCGTAGAAGCGATAGAGCAGCCGCGCGAGCGTCGACTTGCCGGCGCCCGAGGGGCCGACCACCGCGACCGTCTTGCCGGCCGGCACCTCGAAGCTCACGTCGTGCAGGATCGGCCGGTCCGGGTTGTAAGAGAAGCTCACGCCCTCGAAGCGCAGCGTGCCCTGGCGCACCACCAGCGGCTGGGCGTCCGGCGCATCGGCGATCTCGCGGTTCTGACCGAGCAGGGCGAACATCTTCTCCATGTCCACCGTCGACTGCTTGATCTCGCGGTAGATCACGCCGAGGAAGTTCAGCGGGATGTAGAGCTGGATCATCAGCGCATTGACGAGCACCAGGTCGCCCAGCGTCAGCTGGCCGCCGACCACGCCCAGCGTCGCGCGCCAGACCAGCAGCGTGACCGCCGCCGCGATGATCAGGCTCTGGCCGAGGTTGAGCACCGACAGCGAGGTCTGCGATTTCACCGAGGCCTTTTCGAGCCGGTGCAGGTTTTCGTCGTAGCGCGCCTCCTCGAAGCGCTCGTTGTTGAAGTACTTGACCGTCTCGTAGTTGATCAGGGCGTCCACGGCCCGGGTGTTGGCCTTGCTGTCCTGCTCGTTCATCGCGCGCCGGAAGTGGGTGCGCCATTCGGTGACGCTCACCGTGTAGGCGATGTAGGACACCAGCGCGACCAGCGTGATGCCAGCGAACCAGGCGTCGAACTTCGTCGCCAGCAGCGCGACCACCAGGCTGATCTCCACCAGCGTGGGCAGGATGTTGTAGATGAAGTAGTTCAGCAGCGAGTGGATCGCGCGCGAGCCGCGCTCGATGTCGCGCGACACCCCGCCGGTCTGGCGCTCGAGGTGAAAGCGCAGTGACAGCGCGAGCAGGTGCTCGAAGGTCTGCAGCGCCACCTTGCGCGCCACCCGCGCGGCCACCGGGTAGAACAGGTACTCGCGCAGCTCGGTGAACAGCGTCACCGA
>Ga0209798_10000987_pt1 | contig 17362 bp, 13 predicted proteins | sample DOMMetBare3Fresh_FD_187475 | JGI IMG/M metagenome (GOLD analysis project Ga0209798, IMG submission 187475) | Wetland sediment microbial communities from St. Louis River estuary, USA, under dissolved organic matter induced mercury methylation -... | ecosystem: Environmental > Aquatic >...
TCCGGCGATAACTCCATCCGGGACTATTACATCGAGAAGTTCATGGCGCTAACCCCAACTCAGTACCACCTCCTCAGGCAATGGTCGGAAGGTAAGTTCGTCGGCGACCGAGAAGACGACTGGGCTTCGTGGGCGAGCCCCTTGGATATCGCCACTGCGGGCAACGCGGTTGGCGAACCCATGGCGCCGGGGATCGAAGTAACGTGGACCATGCGCAATCCCGTTGTATTGGTGCCAGGGGATCCATTTCGCATCAAACTCGTGCCTGGTGATAACTGGCCCCTGAGTGCGGAACGTGACGAGACCATCGCGGGGGATGGCTGCGAACCGGGCGACCTGACCAAACGAATGGCGGTACCCTGGCAGGCGGACTTTTTCGACTGTACGGTTCAGGATGTGAACTTCACAACACCCACGACCAATAAGACGATCAGCAACCTCAACATGATTCCCCTTGCGCCGACCTTCTACGCTTATTGGTGGCCTGCGCAAAGCCCCTTCAATGTATACAGCGGAGCAATTACCACTTCGGAGCAAATGCTCGACGGGAACGCCATGATCGGCAATGCGAACAACGGTCAGGTGCTTGGACAGAATATGCTCTACCACCGCGGCCTGAACAGTTTTGGCGACGCGGTCGTAGGCTGGAAATACCTGGGGTTCGTCTTGAACCGCACAACCGGACCGCACCGCCACATGCTCCAGTTCTTCGTGGAGAGCGAACGGTCCTATGAAGCCTTCCAGTCGGGTTACTACGGGATGATTTCCGATGGCACTGTGCTGACCACCCAGCCAACCACCCTCACATCGACTGCGGCCCTGAACGCGACGAGCCAGAACGTATTTCCGATTCAGTGGCTGATCGGGAACTGACACCGAAAACTGATGCGAACGCCCATCGCAATTGTGGGTGGAGGTCCGGCGGGTTGCGCGGCGGCATTAACGCTGCGGCGCTACCTCCCGGACCTTTCGGTCACTCTGGTGACCAGACCAGATTCATCCGTGGAGGGTACGCCGGTCGTCGGCGAGACCCTCTCTCCCGGTGTCTTGCCGCTGCTCAACTATCTTGGGCTGCGCGAGGAGTTTGTGCGTCTGGGCCATCTGCCGTCTGCCGGGACTGCTTCGGCATGGGGTTCGGGAGATCTGTTTGAGAGAAATTACCTGTTCACCGGCAGCGGCCATGGGTGGCACCTTGACCGATCGTGCTTCGACGCGTGGCTATTGTCCAGAGCGGAAGCTGCCGGCATCCACTGCATACGGTCTCGCGCAATGCGGGCTACCCGCTCCGAAGGCCGCTGGTGGATTGAGCTGGAAGAGGGCGGCGAACTTGTCGCCAGAGTGATCATCGAGGCGACGGGCCGCTCGACATGGCTTTTGCGGCAACAGGGCACCGCGCTGCGGCGGGACGATGGACTGGTGGCGGACGCCAAATGGTTCCGGCGTGACGACCATCCTGAAGCTATTGCCGACGGCGCACTGGTGGAGTCGGTTCCGGACGGCTGGTGGTACTCCGCATCATTGCCCGGCCGGAGCGGCGTGGCGATGTTTATGACTGACAACGACCTCCGCAAACAGACCTCATGGGACGACCGCCTGGCCGCCGCACCGGCCACGAGGGCACGGCTGGCATCATGGCAGCCGACGGGGCAGGCTGTCGTGAGGGCTGCCAACTCGCAGTGCTCAGAAGTTGTGGTCGGCGAAGGTTGGGTTGCTGCCGGCGACACGGCGGCCGCCTTCGACCCCATCTCCGCGTTGGGGATCGGCTTTTCCCTCCGATCAGGCATGGAGGCCGCCCGCGTGGCGGTGGCTTCTATTGAAGATGATGCCAACCCAGCTACTGGATACGCAGCCTCGATCGTCCGAATCTACGCCGACTATCGCGCCCGCTTGCGAGCGATCTACGAACTCGAACAGCGGTGGACAGAGAATTCCTTCTGGGCTCGGCGACAGCAACGATTGGCTCCCCATCATTGAAAAAAAGAGCGGGCCACCGCCTGGGGCGCTTCACGGATAACTACTCTCTGCTGATGACGTTGCTAGTGCACGGTAAGCAAGAGATCGCGGCCTTCAGTCGCCTCGTTACCTGAATAATCCGCAGCCATGATGCGCAGGATGTAATCGCCGGCGGGCAGTTCGGCAGTATTCCAGACTCCACGCGCGCAACGTCCATCGCGGACCGTGTTCGTCACCTCGTATAGAAATCTAGTCTGCGCGCTGCCGTAGACCGTGATGCCGCTTTGTTCTGCATAAGTCACTTTCGGCGCGTCGCGGTCCGCAGGCAGCCGATTAAACACGAGGTTGATGCGTGGCTCGGCAAAGCCCGGCGCAGCGCTGCCATCAGCCCGCAAGATCTGGTAACCCAGCCGGTACAAACCGAGCCGGCGCCTGCTCGAGTTCAGATCCCCCCGATCGAAGGCGTCCACGACGATGCGCAAACGACCATGGACCAGCAGCCGCCCGGCCCGTTTCTCGACCTGGCGCACGCCGGTTTCGTCGAAGAGTTGAATACCGTCGCGTTCAATTTGCGGCGCCACACGATCGCTAAACCCGACCGGCGAAAGAGATAAAGGATTGATCTCTGCTCCTGGTGGGCCGACATTCAAATGCACGTGATACATGCGATTGACCGTGCCCAGTGCATCACCAACCTTGAATCGCGTGCCGCGCCGGATGCGCATGCGCGCGAGCGTCCCGTCGTGCCCTTTAACGGGGATAAAACGCGCATCCGGGAAAGGTTTGCCCGTCGCATCACGTCCCACTTGTTGATGAATGTAAGAAATAACACCCAAGCGCAGTCCCTCGTTAAGACCGGCGAAGCCCCAGTTGCAAAGCGGACTGACAACCTTTTCAGCACGAACGGCACGCACGACCTCGCCATACGCGCCAAACACGTCGAGACCACTGTGCAAATGGTCGCGACTATCAGTCGAATCAAAAGCGCCACGCACTTCTCCCATCGTCGCCACCACCTCGTGCGGCCGCTGTTGTGGATCAAGCGGCCACGGCAGAGATCGTTCGTTCAGCGTTTCATTGCTCAGTCGGGGCAATGGTTCATTCTCGGTTGCGAAAGCTGAGCTTTCGTTGCTGACTGTTTTGCTTAACCGCCGCACCAAATAATGGCCGGCGTCAGTGACGCAGAGATCTCCACGTCGCTCGCCTTGGGGATAAATTGCCACCCCGGCGAGTTGATTAAAACGCACAAGTTCCCCACCGTTTGCAGCGCCTGCTTCATCACCAGCGAGCACGCGCGCTGCACCGTCGGGGGCAATCTGCATTACGCGGCCCAGGTCGAGTTCCGTCACATAAAGAAACCCGTCGTGCGTGACCGCCAAACCTATCGGCTTAAAGAGATCAGGGCGCGTAACAGCGGTAGGAAACACGACGCCCATGGTGTTGACCATCTTTCGGTCAGGAGAAATTCGCCGCAGGCGATTGTTGCCGGTATCGGCCACGATCAGCGATCCATCAGCGGCCACGACGATGCCACAGGGAGTATCGAAGCGAGCCGCTGCCGCAGCGCCGTCAGCGTATCCGAGTTCAGCGCCCGCGACCGTGCTGACTTCGCCGCCGGCGCTGATCATGCGCACACGATCGTTGTAGCTATCAGCCACGTAGACGTTGCCCTGCCGATCGACGGCGATTCCAATTGGACCATCGAATTGTGCCTGGGCCGCCGGGCCATCGCGATGTCCGGCAGTTCCCTCGCCCGCGACGGTTGAGACAATTCCCTGCGGCGTGATTTTGCGAATGCGATTATTGCCCGTGTCAGCGACGTAGAGATTTCCACTACCATCCAGGGCGAGTGCCGAAGGCGTATTGAAAAATGCAGTCGTACCTGGTCCGTCAGCAAATCCTTCGCTGCTGCCTGCAAACGTGGTTACGCTGCCGTCTGGTGCAATCTTGCGAATGCGGTTGCTTTCCCCTGCATCGGAGACAAAGATCGAACCGTCGGCCGCGATGGCAATACCAAAGGGATCAGCGAATGCGGCCTGCGCAGGTTGAGCCGCATCGCGAAAGACAGGAGAGCCATCACCGGCGACTGTGGTTACATGAGCGCGCCAGCCCAGCAGCGTCGGCGCAACGCGTCGCTCACGCAGCACGCGAACGACGATGAAAGCCCCAGCGCCGGCAAACAAAAAAATTAATACGACGATAAATTTGCGCATCGTTTTGCCAGGCGTTTAGGGTACCGACTTCAGTCGGGCTTTTTAGCCTTGAAGAGAAAAACCCGACTGAAGTCGGCACTCTAAGCGCCTCACTTCCATACTACCTCATTTGCTTGACGACACGTGGCCAGCAGGCCGTGGCAGGCGGATCACAACGGCTCATCAGCGGCGCTGGCCGGTCCCGTCGTGCTAACGCAGATGCCGTTATCAGGATCCGTGTAGTAGAAGTTCTTGCCGGTAGCGCTAAATCCTTCCCACTGCTCTGGGTTCGCATTGACTGCATAGCTGGCGGTCTTGCCCTCAGACCTGGGTATCGAAGTAAGAATAAAGAAATAGCCGCGAATGTTTGGCTGATCGACATTGAACCTCTTGTCGAGATAACCCTCGGCAAAAAGCTGTGGGAAGGTGCCAAAATGCTCCTTGTGGTCAATTATGTATTTCGCCTGAGCTACTTTGATGGCGTTGAGGGTGCTAACGGCGGATGCCTCATTGGCTTTGCGGGTGCTGCTTTTGAGAGCCGGCACAATAATCGCGGTCAGTATTCCAATGATGCCAATGACAATGATAAGTTCAATCAGAGTAAAGGCTTTGGCGCTTTGTAGTTGTTTATTCATAGCCATGCTGGTTACCTCAGCGCAATTCACGAGCGCACCAGCCGCAAGTTCCACAATGTTTCTCTCACGGTCCCTTTTAGAACGCTACCTTTGTGCCACCTGAACGGTTCCAGGCGACGCTTGGCGCACATCTGGCTTTGCAGACGGCTTCCGTGGCCTGTCGCGCCTGTCGCGCCTTGACACTGGCAAATTCGCACTGTTAGAGTACGCGGTCTTTTGATCATTGCCATTAACGGGCTTTACTACTGCTACTAAGGAGTTTGCTTGAGTAACGAATCCAGTTATCTATTCACTTCCGAATCCGTCACCGAAGGCCACCCAGACAAGATTGCAGACCAGATTTCCGACGCCGTCCTCGATGCGGCACTCGGTGAGGATGCAACTGCGCGCGTGGCCTGCGAAACGCTCGTGACTACAGGTCTGGTCGTCATCGCCGGCGAAATCACCACTTCGGCACGCGTCGATTTCACCAAAGTTGCTCGCGACACAATCCGCGAGATTGGCTATACACGAGCCAAGTTTGGCTTCGACTCAGAGACCTGCAGCGTACTCTCCGCACTCGATCGGCAGTCGCCGGACATTGCCATGGGCGTGGATACCGGGGGCGCCGGCGATCAGGGGCTGATGTTCGGCTTTGCCTGTAACGAAACGCCGGAATTGATGCCGCTGCCGATCCAACTGGCGCACCTGCTTTCGCGCCGCCTGGCGGAAGTGCGAAAGTCGGAAGATTTGCCCTACCTGCGACCCGATGGGAAGTCTCAGGTAACGGTCGAGTATCGCGACGGGAGACCTTTCCGCGTCGAAGCCGTGGTCATCTCTTCTCAACACGATCCCAACGTAACGAATGAAAAGCTTCGTGCCGAGATTGAGGAACATGTCATCCGTAACACTGTGCCGACGGAGCTGCTCGATAAGAACACGAGTTTCCATATCAACCCCACGGGCCGATTCGTTACGGGTGGGCCGCAGGGTGACGCGGGCTTGACGGGTCGAAAAATTATCGTTGATACGTACGGCGGTTACGCGCCACATGGCGGCGGCGCCTTTTCGGGCAAAGACCCGACGAAAGTTGATCGCTCGGCCGCATATATGGCCCGGTACGTAGCCAAGAATATTGTGGCGGCCGGTCTCGCGGATCGCTGCCTGGTGCAGCTTGCCTATGCGATCGGCGTGGCTGAGCCGGTCTCGGTGCTGGTTGATACCAGTGGCACTGGTCGCATCAGCGAGCCTGCGCTCGCCAGACTCGTGCGCGAGAACTTCTCGATGAATCCCAAGGGCATCATCGAGACTCTGAACTTGCGCCGGCCAATCTATAAAGCGACTGCTGCTTATGGCCACTTTGGGCGCGAGGGTGAGGGCTTTACCTGGGAAAAGACCGACAAAGCCGAAGTCCTGCGCACCGCCGCAGGCGTTTAGCTGTGGTTAATCGAACATTTCAATTATAAGGAAGAAGGAAGCGAAAAAATGAGTGCAACAACAACCAGCTCGCTTGAGTACGACGTCAAGGACATCGGCCTGGCGCCCCAGGGAAAGCAACGCATTGAATGGGCCGAACGCGACATGCCGGTGCTGCGATTAATCCGCGAGCGCTTTGCCGTCGACCAACCGCTCAAGGGCAAGCGACTGATTGCCTGTGCTCACATTACGACGGAAACGGCCAACCTGGCCCGCGCGCTCCAGGCCGGCGGCGCAGAAGCAGTTCTGATCGCCTCCAACCCTCTCTCGACCCAGGATGACGTCGCCGCTTCCCTGGTTGCTGACTGGGGCATCCCGGTCTTCGCAATCAAAGGCGAGTCGACCGAAACTTATAATCGCCACGTGCGCACGGCTCTCGATTTCAAGCCTGAGATCATCATCGATGATGGTTCAGATGTGGTTGCGACCCTGCTCAAGGAACGCGGCGATCAGATCAAGGACATTATTGGCACCACGGAAGAAACTACTACGGGCATTCAAAGGCTCGAGTCCATCGCCCGGGCCGGACTGTTGACCTTCCCTTCCATTGCCGTCAACAACGCGCAAACCAAGCACTTTTTTGACAATCGCTACGGCACCGGGCAATCGACCCTGGACGGCATCATTCGCGCCACCAACATTCTGCTGGCGGGTCGCACGCTGGTGGTCGTTGGCTATGGCTGGTGTGGTAAGGGAGTCGCCCTGCGGGCCCGCGGCATGGGATCAAATGTCATCGTTACTGAAGTCGATCCCATCAAGGCAGTTGAAGCTGTGATGGACGGTTTCCGGGTCATGCCCATTGCCGCCGCCGCTCCTTTGGGCGACATCTTCGTTACCGTGACGGGCAATCGCCACGTGATTGACGGCGCCCATTTCGCGGTTATGAAGGATGGAGCGATTGTTTGCAACAGCGGCCACTTTGACCTGGAATTGAATCTGGTGGCGCTGGGCGAACTGTCCGCGGCGTCAACCAGGATCAGGCCTTTCGTCGAGGAATATAAATTAAAGTCCAATGGCAACCGCGTGATTGTTCTTGGCGAAGGCCGTCTGATAAATCTCGCCGCCGCCGAAGGACACCCAGCCAGCGTGATGGATATGAGCTTCGCGAATCAGGCGCTCTCGGTGGAGTACCTTGTGAAGAACCAGGGAATACTACCTCCCGGCGTCCACCTCCTGCCCAAGGAAGTCGACGCAGAGATTGCAAGCCTCAAACTGAATGCGCTGGGAATGGCGATAGACACTCTCACTGCCGAGCAGGTTGAGTATATCGACAGTTGGGAACACGGAACTTAAGGCGCGAGCTTAGGTTCGGATGCGGGCCAGAAAGTAAGTCCCGGCAGCAGCAAATATCACTGGTGGCGCCCAACCCGCCACCGGTGGTGGCAACAAGCCATGATTCCCGAGTTGCTGAAACCCACCACTCACTCCCCAGTAAGCAAGGCTCACCGCCACCGCCGAACACAAGGCAATGACAGTCCCACGCCTGCCGAAAGAGAGCGCCAGAGGAATACCCAGGAAAGCCATGACCATCACGCTCAATGGGCCCGAGTATTTGCGCTGCAGTGCCACGGCCAGCGCGGATACGTCCATGCCACGGCGCTTCGCCGACCTGACGTAATCACGCAGACCAACACTGCTTAATTGCGATGGCTTGTCGACGGTAGGCTTGAAGATCTGCGGCGCCTCGACTCCGCGCAGTTCCATTTGTGCGCTCCGTTCACGAACCAGCTCCAGGCCGTGCAGTGTGACAGTTTCAGCCTGCTCCGCGACGATTTCGTTGGGGGAACGCCAACTTCCCTTCGCCGCCATGGTGACCTGTTGCAGATGTACGCCGCCCGGTTCAAAATCATAAACCGCAAAATCAGTCAGAGTCTGATGCTGCTCGTCGTATTCATACGAGTACAGTCGATTGCTTTCTGCGGACGCCAACCACTGGCGCCCGCTTCTCGTGATGGCCCTCGCTGCCCCGCCTCTGATCATAGCGCGCAGCGAATCCTGGCGGACGTTCGCGGATGGCATCAGGTGCTCCTGAATCATCCAAATACTTCCAGCAGCCACCAGTCCAAACAGCAACCCGGGAAGCATCAGACGATAGACACTCTGGCCGCAGGCCCACCAGGCAATCGCCTCGCTGCGTTTTGCCAGCAAAGCATATGTGACCAGCACGGCGATCAACATCGTCGCCGGAAATAGTTCCACAGTGATCAGCGGCAGGAGAAAGAGCAAATACTTCGCCACCAGGCCAGCGCCGGCTTTGTTGATAGCGATGAAGCGCCAGAGTTCAAAGAGCGTGAAAATGATGAAGATCGAAACCAGGGAAATAAAACCAAGTACGAAGCTCGTCAACAGAGTCCGCAGCAGGCTGGAGTCAAGCAGGCTGGGGAAGCCCCAGTGTCGTGCCCGGCCGAGGACGGTTTTTCTGGTCTTCGTCGTATCCGCTGCTATTCCGAGTTTGGGGCGATTCCGTGCCAGTAGTCCAGACAGCGGATGACGATTAATCCGCAGAAACGCAAGGCTTAACAAAAGCATGAAAGCGGTGGCCATCCACGCGCCCACGAACGGCGAGACAGTACCCACGCGTGAAAGAGACTCACCCAAAAGAAAGACGAGGTAGTACGCGATCAGCATACCCAGCGACAGGAGCACTCCGATGCCGCGCCCGCCTCTGCGCACGCGTACCCCGAGGGCCCCACCGAGCAAGGCAAAGACGAGTGGTGACAAAGAAAAAGCAAGGCGCTTCTGCAGCATCCGCTGAGCTTCGCGGACATCCTCGGGCTTGCCTGAGCTGGCGGCGCGGCGCAGATCGCTCCACTCCAGTTCATCGGGGTCAGGCGCAGCCTGTTCCAACTTGGTCAGCAGGGCGCTGCGCCCGGTATCAAACGCGATGCGAAACTGGTCGGAGCGTTCTGCCACATACTGGCCGGTCGCGGCTGAGGCGGGACCAGGAAATTGCGTTAACACAGCATCCTTCAATACCAATTCTGACTTGTCATTGGAAGTGTCGATTCTGCCTGACCGGGCTGTCAGAATGCGGGTTGCTCCGTCGGGCTGTTGGTTGTAGATAAAGACCCGGCCCCAGACTCCTTCGACTTTGTTGCCGTCGCGCACATAGATGACATACCCAGGAATCTCTGTGGTAAAGGTGCGCGGGTCTACCGGCGAATCCAGTTTGCGTAAGGCGCCCAGGATTGCCGCTCGCTTGAGACCGCGGGCCGCCTGCGGAGCTTCTTTCATGTTGATAAAGAAGCTGACGGCAGTTACCAATAACCCGAGGAAAAGCACCGGCCATAAAAGGGACCAGGTACCCACGCCGGCAGCACGCAAAGCCACTATTTCGCTGTCGCTGCCCATGCGCGCAAAACCAATCATCACGCCGGCTAGCATGGCCATGGGGAGAGTAAACACCAGGACATTGGGAATTATGGCCGCTTCGATCTGTCCTAACAGGGAAAAGGGCAGCTGCGCGTAAAGCGCCAGCTCAGCAAAGCGCTCAGATTGCTGCGCCATGAGGATGGCAGTGAGCAGCGCCAGCGACAGGAGGAAATACGGGAGGGCCGCCGCCAGGACATAGCGGGCAATCAGTTTTCGCCCCGAGAATAGTGCTGACACTCGTTTCATCCAGTCGCCGGGGCAGCCCTCTGAGCAGGAGATGTGTTCACAGCTGCCCGGAGATAGAGGCCAATTGAACTCTTGGTTGCCTCTCAAGCACGCGCCCGATCATGCGCTGCATCAATTCAGCCAACTCAGTGTGCACGGCAGCCGGCAGCGCACGCGATTCCTGGACAAAGAGACTCGGGCTCTGTATCTGGCTCGCGCAAAGTCGCGCATAAGCGCTCCGCGATAAGACCTCGCCCCTTCCCTGAGCACAGGACGAACAAAGTAAGCCCAGCTCGCGACTTAACCGGACGCTACCTTCATCGCTAAGCGATCGGCCGCAGTCGGCGCAGCGCCGTAGATCCGGCAGAAACCCTTCCAGGCGCAGAATCCAAACCTCAAAATACCTGAGAACCAACTGCAAGTCCTGCGGCCCGGCGGCGATTGCCTCGAGGCAGGCAGTGATCATACGGAACAATTTGTCGTTGGTTTGATGTGGTGGCGAGAACTCAACCACGAGGTCGCCAATGTAAGCAAGACCGGTCAGGATATCCGGATCGCGAAAAAGGTTAAAGTGTGACTTTATGATCTCGGCGCCGTTCATGGATGCCAGTTCCTGATTTTCCTTCTGGTAATACGTGAGGTTAACGAGCGTGAAAGGTTCTAAGGCAGCCCCAAATCTATTCTTTATCTTTCGTGACCCCTTAGCTACTGCGCGCACGAGGCCTGAGCTTCGGGTCAAACACACAACTATCTTATCTGCTTCCGCGAGGTTATAACTGCGCAACACGAGTGCTTCGGTTTCGGTAATCATTCCGGGATCATCTGACACCTTCCAAAACCGCCTGGGACCCCCTGGGACCGCACGCATCCTGCGTGCTCACTCTCGCCTCCACCTACTTCCCCCCGAATCTGGGCCGCAACTTACCAGGGCAGAAAATACAATACCCAACTGAGCGCCAGCCCGATCACCATGAACTCGGCAAAGACCTTCAGTCCATAGAGGATCCGATCCCCCGCTGTGTCCCTGGCGACGGTGCCAAACACCGCCGCGGCAATAAAAGCAAATGCCGTCATCACCAGAAAGTGTCTCAAGGCTTCCTCCCAGCTGCGATATCAAAGGCGTCCAGCATCGCAAGGTAATTCAGCAGGCCGGCAATCAATAGAAACGTGTTCCCGTATTCATAGGTGGCGCGCGCTGCATGGACGGGATCATCGGCGAGGCCGACTCCCAACAACCAGCAGACGAAATAGAGGAGACCTGAACCGAGGTTTGCGATTGTCGGCGGCACTTGCAGCAGACTCGAGATTCCCTGGTCCATTCCACTGACGCTGAACAAGTGGCCGCCCATTGAAAGGCCGGCTACAAAACACACCCAGACTGCCCCGCCCAGAATCAAAGCCCGAGCCCACTTGCCCTGAAGCATGTGCCCGGCGCCGGGAAAAATCCAACCTGCGGTTCCCATTATCCACGGCTGAATCGAGCCGGCCGAATATTCACTTTCCGTCAAACTTACCTCCGCTCAAATTCCAAACTCATTGCGCCCCTTAAAGTGTTGCGCTAACTGCTGGCTGGCAGTAGCGAGTCTTAACGCCAGGCCACCTTGAGTGCTCACTACTTACCTCAACAGTCGGCGCGGCGGCCCTTAACGTGTAACTCAAGCTTTTCTCCTTCGCTGGTGTGCACTACTGTTTACGTTTCACTTCAACCATACAGGAGATATGGTTCGCGCGCCTGCTTGAAAGCCTCTAGTGGAGCGCGCCAACTTGCCTCGATGGCCTCAATCGAATCACCGCGTTCGAAGGCTTTTCTCAACTCGTCGGTTCCGGCGATCACGTCAAATGGATTCCGATCGTAAACATATTCGTAGGGCGGCTCTTTCCAGCGAAACTCTTCAGGATACATTTCGCGAGCCGTCTGCACCATGGCCACTCCAACTACTACCGGCTCGAACACTTCCCTGTTCGTAACATGTAGTTGAACGCCGCCGCAACTGGTGCCGGCATGTTTCTGAAACGTAGGTTGAAAAACACAACTCCTGAAGTAGACACCGGGAAATCCGATCGCGTTTAGCCGCGCCGCATACTGCTCGGGAACGATGTAGGGCGCGCCAATAAGTTCAAAGGGGCGAGTCGTGCCCCGACCCTCTGATATTTGCGTACCTTCAAAATGCACTGTACCGGGAAAAACTACGGTGCTGGCAACAGTGGGAATGTTGGGTGAAGGCATTACCCAGGACGCGTCCGTGTCGTCAAACCAATCGCTTCGGGACCAGCCTTCCAGCGGCACCACTTCCAGATCAGATCCCAGCTTAAAGTGCTCATTGAACATCAAGGCGAGTTCGGCAACCGTCATTCCGTATCGAGTAGGCAAAGGAAACTGGCCTACAAACGAAGCGTGCTCCGGTTCCAAAACATTTCCCGCCACTGCGACTCCACCAATCGGATTCGGCCGATCGCAAACAATCACTTCCTTACTAAACCGCCGAGCGGCCCGCATGCAGTTCGCCATCGTGTAATTGAAGGTGTAGATGCGGCAACCAACATCCTGCATGTCGAAGACCAGAATATCAACGTGGGCCAGCATCTCTTCGGTCGGCTCGCGCGTTTCGCTGTAGAGCGAAAAGATTGGCACTCCGGTAATACGGTCAAACGCATGTTCCGTTTCGATCATGTTGTCCTGCAGGTCGCCTCGACTGCCATGCTGGGGTCCAAACAGAGCAGTAAGGTTGATGTCTGGATGTGCATGAAAGAGATCAGCCGCATGCTGAAAGCCGTGATCGACCGAGGCCTGGTTGCACACCAGACCAACACGTGCTCCTTTCAGCAAACCAATTTTGTCGCGCAGCAGCTTCTCGAGCCCAAGGGTAATATGCTTTTTCATTTGTAATGAAGCTTTAGTATCGCTTTAAAAGTATCGCTTTAGATTCTAACCGAGCTTTGCCCGAAAAGTCCGCGTTCAGCGGACGGCCGAAAATAGCCCAGCGATTTATCGCTGGGAACCGTTGCCTGTCCGTTTCACAGACTGGGACTCAGGTTGGGCCTCCCCCCCAGCAGTTGAACTGCTGGGCTACTTTCAATTGTTCGCTAACGCGGAAAAAGAGACAGCACTTTCGGGCAAGACTTTCTAACCGCACAGCACTGAGCCGCCGTTTACGTTGAGCACTTCGCCGGTAATATGCCGTGCCCACTCGCTGCAAAGAAAAACGATTGGGAGCGCAATGTCGTCGGCGCTAGCCACGCGCCCCACCGGTATACCATTCTCGATCGCGCGTCGATTGTCAGGATCGCCAAGTGGTTCACCGCTCAATTCCGTATCGACCCAGCCGGGCGCAACCGCATTTACTGTAATGCCGAATGGCCCGAGCTCGGTTGACAGCGCCTTGGTAAAGGAAATCTGTCCGCCCTTTGACGCGGCGTAATTCGAATAGTGCGCCTCGCCTCGCTGTCCGGCAGTCGAACTGACTATCACGATGCGACCAAAATGCTGTGTCTTCATTTGCGGTATGGCCTCGCGACAAACTGTCCAGGTTCCCTTCAAGTTGATTTCGAGAGTTCGGTCCCAAACTTCTTCGGACATGTGTTCGACCGCATCACCTTCCCAGATACCTGCATTACAGATCAGCAGGTCGAGACGCTGGAAATGGGCCAGGGTTTGGGCTACGAGCTCGCGTGCACCGCCAAGCTTTGAAACATCTGCTCTTATGGCAATCGCTTCGACGCCATGTTGCCGAGCCAGGCCGACGACCTCATTGGCTGCCGCCTCGTCGCGCACGTAATTGATCACGACCGGCGCGCCCAGCTCTGCTAATCGCAGGGCCACCGCGCGACCAATACCGCGCGACGCGCCGGTAATAACCGCGACGCGTCCAGCCAGCTTCAAGCTATCAGGATTCAATTGTTTCACCTCAATCTGCCAGGGATGCAAACTATCGGCGCAAGCTGGCCTGCGGCACGGTGGCCAGTGCTTCCCTGCCCTTTTGTGCAAACGCGCGCGCTTCGCAAACGAACCGCTCGAATAAGGCCTGCGAAAAGCTGTCCTCTTTCCACCCCAATTCCGGGTGCCATTGAACGGCAAGCGCAAACCGATCGGAACGCGTGTCTTCGATGGCCTCGACCAGATCGTCTGCCGCCCAGGCGGTTGCCAACAGATCACGGCCGACCGTTTCGACTGCCTGATGATGATGGCTGTTGACCAGGGCCTGTTCGGCATTGCGCAGCGCGGCGAGGATACTCTCCGGCAGCAGTCGCACTGCGTGTGAAGGCCGGTCGCGCGGCTTACCCTGCTGGTGCTTGATGGCCTCGGGAAAATCTGAAGGAATATCCTGAATCAGGGTCCCTCCGCGATGAACATTCAGCACCTGCATGCCAAAACAGATGGCAAACAGCGGTGTGCCCCGCTTTTCGATCTCCTCCAGCACCAGCAAATCCGTTTCGTCTTTAATTGGGTGGACGCTGCCGAGTGCCTGATGAGGTTCACGCCCGTAACGCAGCGGATCGACGTCGGAGTCACTACCGGGCAGCAGAATTCCATCCAACCCGGCCATTGCCGAGGCAATGTATTCCCTGTCCGGTATCAGGCTCAGGTGGACCGGATCGCCGCCGGCCGCAGCCACCGCCTCGCTGTAGTAGCGGGCGAGGTAAAAGCGGTCCGTCTCCAGCTCGATGCGCATCGTTATGCCGATACGCGGTCGTTTCTCTTTCATCGGTCTATCTGCTCTCAGGTCAAGCTAAAAATCGAAAAAACATCATAACTCAAAACACATCATTTGCGCTTCAGGCCCCGAGCAGACGATCGGGTCAGTTGGTTGCTGATCTCTATGCAGAGTTAGATTCCGCTGAGTGAATTCGCGAATATGGCGAGGCACTCTTCCTGACTGTGCCCTGCCAATGGGCCTCGCCTTGACTTACATTCGCGCGACTTCCTATAGTGCATATACCGAAATGCCTACTGGAAAAACTCCTATTGTTCGCAGCACAACCATTCTGCTTGTACGCCGAGACGGCCACGTCGCGCTTGCCGGTGACGGTCAGGTCACGATGGGCGAAACGGTGATGAAGACGAGCGCCAGAAAAGTGCGCCGCCTTTACAACGACAAAATCCTCGCGGGCTTTGCCGGCGCCACCGGAGATGCCTTTGCCCTTCTGACCCGGTTCGAGGCCAAGCTGGAACAGTATCACGGCAATCTCGAACGGGCCTCAATTGAATTGAGCAAGGAGTGGCGCACCGACAAGGCCCTGCGACATCTCGAAGCCCTGTTGGTGGTGGCCGATGATAAGAGCTCCTTCCTGCTGTCTGGAAACGGCGACGTGATTGCTCCGGATGACGGTGTGCTGGCAATCGGCTCGGGTGGTTCTTATGCCTTGGCGGCCGCGCGTGCCCTGCTAAAACACACGCAACTGCCGGCAAAGGAAATCGCGAAGGAAGCATTGAGCGTGGCTGGTGAAATCTGTATCTACTCTAACCAGAGTATCATTGTTGAAGAACTGTAAGGCGAACTTGAATTAAAGCAATGGTCATATACCTCGCCGGAGAAACAGAAGAAGAGGTCCGTTTGGACGAAATGACACCGCGTCAGATCGTTGCCGAACTGGACAAGCATGTGGTCGGCCAGCGAAACGCCAAGCGCGCCGTGGCCATTGCCCTGCGCAATCGTGTCCGCCGGCAAAAACTGCCAGCCGAAATGGCCGTGGACGTGATGCCCAAGAACATCATCATGATTGGCTCCACGGGTGTCGGCAAGACCGAAATCGCGCGGCGCCTGGCCCGCATGTCGAACTCCCCGTTTCTGAAAGTCGAGGCTTCGAAATTTACCGAGGTGGGTTATGTCGGGCGAGATGTGGAAAGCATGATCCGCGATCTGACAGAGATTTCCGTCGAGATGACCCGTCAGGAGAAGGTCGCCGAGATTTCAGAGAAGGCGGAGTTGAACGCCGAAGAGAGAATCCTGGACATTCTGCTGCCTGCACCCCGCTCGCAAGCCGGCTTCTACGATTTTGATTCCGGCAACGCAGCGGAACCGGAAGCCGTGCCGGACACCGAGGTCGCCGTGCGCGACGATCAGTTCCAACGAACTCGCGAAAAGCTGCGCACGCAATTGCGCGGTGGCAAACTGGACAATCGTTTGATCGATATGGAAATTCGCGAGAAGAGTTTCCCGGTGATCGAGTTGGCCGGTCCACAGGGTGTCGAAGAGATGGGCATCAACATGAAGGACATGCTCGGCAACCTGTTTCAGGGGCGCACCAAACGCCGCAAGATGCGGGTCGACGAAGCCATGGAATATCTGATTCAGGAAGAGGAAGAGCGCCTGATTGACATGGACAATGTGGCGCGTATGGCGATCGAGCGCGTGGAAAGTTCGGGGATGATTTTTCTGGACGAGATTGACAAAATTGCCGGTCGCGAGTCAGGTCATGGACCAGATGTCTCTCGCGAGGGCGTGCAGCGCGACATCCTCCCCATTGTTGAAGGCACCACCGTCAACACTCGCTATGGCATGGTGCGCACCGATCACATCCTGTTCATTGCCGCCGGGGCCTTTCACGTTTCCAAGCCTTCCGATCTGATACCGGAACTGCAGGGGCGTTTTCCGATTCGCGTAGAGTTGGAGTCCCTGACGATCGAAGACTTGCGGCGGATCCTGACGGAACCAAAAACGGCGCTGATTAAACAGTATCAGGCGATGATGGAGACTGAAGGCATCACCATTGATTTCACCGAAGATGCGATCGCCGCGGTTGCCAACTTTGCCGCGCGGGTGAACGAGCAGACTGAAAACATCGGAGCGCGCCGGCTGCAGACCATCATGGAAAAGCTTTTGGAAGAGATCAGTTTCGAAGGACCCGACCTCGAACCCAAGCACCAGGTTATCGATGCTGCGTACGTGGAAGGGATGCTTTCAGAAACCGTCAAGAACCAGGATCTCAGTCGTTATATTTTGTAAGCCGCTATCCGTACTTTCTTTATCTTGATTCCCTTGCCTGCAAAAACGACGCGACGATGCAGCAGTTGGTCCGTTTCGGAGCGCGGCCAGCGACCGGCCCTGGCTACGTCACTGCTGTTCGCTGGTGGCCTGGCGCTGCTGTTGGTATCAACAGGCTGCGGTAAACGCGTACCGCCGCAACCCCCCGTCGAGCGCGTGCAGCAGCGCACTGAATTGTTGTCCGGCGTGCAGCGCGGCAACCAGGTGCTGTTGAGTTGGCCTGCGCCTTTGCGCAATGCGCCCAACAGCAGCGTGCAAAGTATCCGGCGCATCGACGTCTATCGACTGGCGGAAAAGCCGAGCGCGCACTTGCCGCTGACGGAAGAAGAATTCGCCGCACGCTCGCTCCTGATCGGATCAGTGACCTATGACGAGATCAAAAATGCCAAAGGAGAGCTGACTTACAGGGACACGCTGGAACTTGCCGGCGAGCCAACGCGTTTGCGCTACGCAGTCCGCTACGTCAACCAATCGGGAGAACGGGCGGCCTTTTCCAACTTCCTGCTGATCGAGCCGGCAGCGCGCATCGCCCAGGCCCCTACCCTGC
>Ga0209798_10000989_pt1 | contig 17335 bp, 16 predicted proteins | sample DOMMetBare3Fresh_FD_187475 | JGI IMG/M metagenome (GOLD analysis project Ga0209798, IMG submission 187475) | Wetland sediment microbial communities from St. Louis River estuary, USA, under dissolved organic matter induced mercury methylation -... | ecosystem: Environmental > Aquatic >...
TAATCGGGACGTGTCTACCAGTTCCACCACCGGGGCGATCGCATATTAATATTAAGAACTCTTTTCTATCCCAAAGTAATTTAACTGTAAACATTGCGGTTCATCCCGATTTAATCGGGACGTGTCTACCAGTTCCACCACCGGGGCGGTCTTTGAAGTTAAAAAAAATCCACCAGTTGAAACTGATGGACTTTTGAGCGGAAGACCGGGCTCGAACCGGCCACCCCGACCTTGGCAAGGTCGTGCTCTACCAAATGAGCTACTTCCGCTAATATCTTCCTAAATCAATAAAAGAACTTGAGGGCTGCAAAAATAAGACAGGAGCCCTTTTGAAAAAAATTTTTGAATGGCTTATTTGTACTTTGGTGTGTACAAGCTGCTTTCCTGAACCTTTACTTCAGGCTTGTCAAATCGCTTGTTATAAAGCATATAGCAGCCTCCCAAAACAAAAGCTACAATACAGGCTACTTGCAGGTAAAACAAAAATGCTGAAGATGAAACCCAGTTGTGAGTAAAGTCTTTGTCCTGTACTTTCTGGAGTTCCTCTTTATATTCCTGCTGATAATTCATATCGGGTTATTTGTGGTGCAAAAATAAGCGTTCAACAATAAAATTGAACTTATTTTATCAACTGTGAAAAATATTTTTTGCCTTTTACGAAATGCTGCCAAACCAGGTTACCCTTGTAAAGACCAGCTAATTTCCCAACTTTTTTCTTTGGGAAAATGCTTTGTTTTTGGTTAAATAAAACCCAGTTTAAAAAAGAAAAATGTGCCCGTAAAATTGCAAGAAAATAACCACCATCGCCTATAAAAAGTCCTTTCCAGGCCGATACACCATCAAGAAACATCCGGAAAGGTATCTTCCACCATTTCTGCGACAATGGAAGATTTTTGTAAAGCATGATCTGGTTGTTCCTGAAATTAAGATAGGTTTTAAGTGAATTGCCACGAGGTAGTGTGCCGCCACCAACATGATAAACCACAGAGGAGGGACAAGCGAAAAGTTTATAGCCGGCAAGCTGCATTCGCCAGCACAGATCAATCTCTTCCTGGTGAGCAAAAAAATAATTATCAAATCCTTTCATTTCGTTAAATACTCCGGCTCGTATAACCATTGCTGCGCCTGTTACCCAAAAAACTCTTTCGGTGCTGTTGTATTGACCTTTATCTTCTTCACATACATCAAAAACTCTTCCTCTTGCAAATGGGTAGCCGAAACTATCCAACCAACCACCGGCGCCACCGGCATATTCAAATAAATTTTTATTATTGTATGAAAGCAATTTGGGCTGGCAAGCCGCATTCAATTTATCCTGCTCAAGTAAATCTATGATTGGTGTAAGCCATCCTGGTTCTACTTCCATATCGGAATTGATCAACGCATAATAGTCTGCCTTTACGTTTTCAAGAGTGATATTATAACCTTTTGTAAAACCATAATTCTTATCCAACCTGGTGAGGCTTACTTGTGGAAATTTATTTTGCAGGAAGGAAACAGATTCGTCGGTTGAGCCATTATCTGATACGATCACTTCAAAATTCTCATATGCTGTTGCAAGCACAGAAGGCAAGAATTTTTCCAGGAAGCCCCGGCCATTCCAGTTAAGGATTACAATAGCAACTTTAGGTGATCGGCTCAAAGGTTTGTAAATAATTTGCTCAAAAATAAGGGAAGCCGTTTATCCTTATTAAATTCGGAAAATGTTTCAGCAAATAATTAACTGGCGAATGCTGCTGGCATTAATTGCCATAGGGATTGTTACCAGCACCATTTTCTACTCCCGGTATGTCTCAAAAAAAATTGCGAAAGAGGAAAGAGACCGTGTTACTGCCTTTGGTGAATCCCTTAAAATGAAGGCCATCTCTGATAATCCGGATATTATTGCTTTTACCAACCAAATAGCTGTGGAAAACGATGATATACCAATCATTGAAACAGATGAAAAAAACAATCCCACAGGCGTTTATATTAATCTTGATTCATCAGTAGTTGCAAATGATACTAACTATCTGAGAAAAATGGTTCAGGAATTCGGGAGCATAAATGACCCTGTACCGGTAGAGATAACAAAAGAACCTCCAGTTTACAATAAATATTTCTATGGCCCATCCAGGCTGCAGGCCGAAGTAAGGTATTACCCGATAGTGCAACTAATAATAGTCGGGTTATTCATCATTATTACATTATTGGCGTTGAGAAGCAGTTATCGTTCTGTGCAAAACCAGGTATGGGCAGGTATGGCCAAAGAAACAGCGCATCAACTGGGCACACCGGTTTCTTCTTTGCAAGGATGGGTAGAAATGCTGAAAGAAAACCCTGACAATGCTAAAATTGTTCATGAGCTTGAAAAAGATGTGGGCAGATTGCAGTTAGTCAGCGATCGTTTTGGTAAGATCGGCAGCTCTCCTCAATTAGAAAATAAAGACATAGTCGGCCAAATAACATCGATGGTAGATTATATGAAGAAAAGGGCGCCGGGTAAAGTAAGCTTTTCAATAAGCACGGGTAATGAAACCCGGGTCTTTGCTCATATATCTCCTCCATTGTTTGATTGGGTGATCGAAAACCTATTGAAAAATTCTTTGGATGCAATGGAAGGAACAGGTGAAATAAAGATCAATATTGAAAACTTAGCTGATAAAGTATATATTGATCTGAAAGATACAGGCAAGGGTATACCTCTTTCCATGCAACGAAAAGTTTTTAAACCCGGTTTTACTACAAAGAAAAGAGGCTGGGGACTTGGACTCAGTTTATCAAAACGAATTATTGAGCAATACCACAAAGGAGAAATTTTTGTAAAACATTCTGAGCCAGGAAAAGGAACTACATTCAGAATTGTACTGAAGAAATAGTTCAAAGGGTTTAAGACGTTTAAAAGTTTAAAGGTTATCCTTTTCATTTCGCCATATCATTTATATTTGCAATCCCGAAGTCTTAAACCTTTAAACGATTAACCTTTGGAACCTTTAAACCTTGAAATGCCCGGGTGGCGAAATTGGTAGACGCACTACTTTGAGGTGGTAGCGTCCGAAAGGATGTGCTGGTTCGAATCCAGTCTCGGGCACCATCGATGTGCCCCGATTAAATCGGGGTCACGGATACTTTAAATAGAAAGCTTTATCATCTGATAAAGCTTTTATATTTTTAGAAATGTTTGAAAGAATACTTACAGAATTTGGAATCAGTGCAAATGCAACAGTTAGACCTTTTGGCAGTGGTTTAATTAATAATACCTGGCTTATTAATACTAAAGGAAAAGATTATATACTGCAGCGGATCAATGACAATGTATTTAAGAAGCCAGTAGATATTGCTACCAATATCCGGCTGATCGATGAATATCTTGAAGAAAATTATCCGGATTATTTGTTCGCTACGCCCTACAAAACCAGAACAGGTGATGATATGTATTTTTTAAAGAATGAGGGTTACTTCCGTCTTTTCAGTTTTATAAAAGATTCACATACCACTGACGTGGTAAATTCAACTTCGCAGGCTTTTGAAGCGGCAAAACAGTTTGGCCGCTTTACAAATTTGCTCTCAGGATTCCCGGTTGAGAAATTAAAATTTACGATCCCTGATTTTCACAATTTGCCTTTGAGATATTCTCAATTTGAATCAGCAACGCTAAATGGTAATAAAGAAAGAATAGATGAAGCAACTATTACTATCAACTTTTTAAAAGAACAACAGGAGATCGTAACAATTAGTGAACAGATCGCAACAAACCCAGGCTTTAAAAAAAGAGTAACTCATCATGATACCAAAATAAGCAATGTGCTTTTTGATGAAAATGATAAAGGGCTTTGTGTAATTGATCTCGATACGGTGATGCCGGGTTATTTTATCAGTGACTTTGGTGATATGATGCGAACATATTTATCGCCGGTAAGCGAGGAAGAAAAAGATTTTTCTAAAATTGAAATAAGAGAAGAATATTTTAAAGCAATTGCAGACGGTTATTTAAGTGAAATGCGAAATGAGTTGTCAGCTATTGAAAAAGTTCATTTTGTGTATGCAGGAAAATTTATGGTGTATATGCAGGCACTTCGTTTCTTAACCGACCATCTTAACAACGATATTTACTACGGAGCAAAATATGAGGGACATAATTCAGTTCGTGCAAATAACCAGGCAACATTTCTGAAAAGAATTATTGAAAAAGAAAAGTTATTACAAGAAATAGCAAGCATTTAAACCGTAAGCAAACTGCAACCGCGAAGATCGCTGCCATCCATTCTTCCCAAAACCTCAAAACTTCCATCATGGTATAATTTACCAACATCATCAGTGGCAATAAAAGAACAGCTATAAACATTTGCAAGATCAATAATATTGATAGCCCCTGCTATCGGTGTCACGGTTTCAAACCGTGGCACCGATACTGATAGCGGGTCTTCGTCATCTCTTATCAGCACTCTCATCCATGACGGGCATTGGAATCTTCCCTCCTTCTTTGCATAAGCCTGTGACAGTAATTCCGTCATTCCATACTCTGAATGGATTTCATTTACAGAAAATGCTTTCTTCAATTGTTCATGCACTTCAATTCTTGTTAATTCCTTTCTACGACCTTTCATTCCACCTGTTTCCATTACAATTGTATGCTTTAAGTTAATAGGGAATTCTTCAGCAAAGTCAAGCAATGCATAAGTAACCCCTATCAATAAAGTTTTTTGTCCTGAATTTTCAAGTGAGATCAGCGTATCTTTTAATTTTTCATGCTCGTATAAATAGACTCCGCTTTGTGGATGCTGGCTTTGTTTTATCAAACTATCAACCATATAAACCAGTGAAGAATCTCCTTTTTCAAGATAAGATGGCAATAAGCCCAAAATGCACCACTCATTTATTTTGCCATACATATCTTCGAAAGCCCGGGAAAAACTTTCCTTATAAATTGAAATATCTTTTACATAATGCCGGCTGTTAGCTGTTTGTGTTGTGCCACTGCTTTTAAATATGATGTCGGCATTAAACTTTCCTGATCTTACGTCGTCTGTCTTAAAAAAACCAACAGGCAAGAACGGTATCTTCTCAATTTCATTAACATCCGCAGGCTTTATTCTGAGTGCATCTGTATAGGAATGATAAACGGGATTCGAATTATATTGAAAATGGAATATTTCCAAAGCAAGCTCTTTAAAGCCGTCTTTTCCTGCTGAAAATATTTTATCATGCCATTCACAGGTCATTGTAGGCTTGTATCAGGTTAAATCTTAAATTTGTTTATAATTAAACTCACAATATGAAAACCAGTGTAACACTTGCTGCCATCATAGTTCTTGCAATGCTTTCATGTGGCAAAGATAAGTTTCAGACCGTACCATCATTAAGACTTAAATCTAAAAGCACTGATGTTGTTGCATTTAATGGATCATTAAGAGTAACACTTGAGTTTACAGATAAGGAAGGCGATGTTCATGATTCAATTTGGGTGAAGAAAAAAAGGCTGAATCAGCGGGTAGCCGCTACACTCCGCGATTCGTTGCTATATAAGATCCCTGATTATCCGGATAAAACAAGAGGTGAGTTTGAGATCACATTAGATTACCAATCTATTTTATCTGCCATCAATCCTCCTAATATTCCCGGAAGCAATCCTCCTAAAAAAGAATCTGATACATTAAATGTAAAATTTGCAGTGAGAGACAAAAACGGACATATCAGTGACTCTGTTTCCATAGGCACAATTGTTGTTCTCAGAAGCTTATAGTTACAGCGTAAATGAATTTCAAATCAGTTTTTGATTTTTTTCTTTTTACTTCCTTATATATTGCCTGTTGCGCCGTGATAATGTTGTACCAGGCATATACACTTATCATCGGCAAACCCGTTAACGTTTACTTTGCAGCTTTTGCTTTCTTCTCTACCGTTTGCAGTTATAATTTTCATTGGGCATTAACGCCACATTCAGTGGCTCCTTCGTACCGGTTGCAATGGGATGAGAAACACAAAAGATATCATTTGTTGTTATCGATCATTGGGCTTATCGGTTCAGTTATATTTTTCTTTTATTTCATTGAGAAGTGGATCTACATTGCCCCTGCAGCAATACTTACTTTTTTATATTCAGCGCCAAAGATCCCATTACCTTTTTTCCGGTTCTTAAGAAAAGTGGCTATCGGAAAAACAATTTTCCTGGCAATGATTTGGGCCTATGTAACCGCAGCATTACCTGTTTTGATAGAAGGTGATTTTTCAGAAAGAGCCCTGTTTTTTTGCTTCGGCCAGTTCTTCTTTATTTATGCTATTTGTATCTTATTTGATTTCCGCGACAGGGAAGATGATAAAGCAGATGGTATTCGCAGCATGATCACTTATTTTAATGAACGTGGCATTGATATGCTGTTTATGATCTCCGTTGCTGTATTTATTATTTTAAGCATATTGCTAAACCAAACTGGTTTACCGTGGATAAATATTGGCATCCTGCTTGTTCCAGCTTTGTTACTTATAAGTATATATAAATACTCAAAAAGAAATTTTTCTGATTACCTGTATTATTTTGTGCTTGATGGACTGATGATGTTATCAGGCCTGTTATTGTGGATAATGAACAGGTTTTAGTTACTTTTGCCCTTTATAATATCATACTATGGCAAAAACTTCCAATAAGAAATCAAAATCTATCCTTACTGATTCTTCATTTTCTTTTTTTAAAAATTATATCAACAATGCTTCGCCGGTTGGTTTTGAAAGCGGCGGTCAGAAACTGTGGCTTGAATATATAAAACCTTATGTTGACACAAAATTTACCGATCCCTATGGCACTGCTGTTGGAGTACTAAATCCCAATGCCCCTTTCAAAGTTGTGATAGAAGCTCATGCTGATGAGATAAGTTGGTTTGTAAACTACATCAACCCTGAAGGACTTCTGTATTTAAAAAGAAATGGTGGTGTAGATGTACAGGTTGCCCCGGCACAACGTGTCTTTATTCATGGAAAAAAAGGACTGGTAAAAGCTGTGTTTGGCTGGCCAGCGATCCATACAAGATCAAACAATACAGATCAGAAGGAACCGACGCCGAAAGTTGATAATGTATTTCTTGATTGCGGTGCAAGGAATAAAAAAGAAGTTGAACGACTCGGGATTCATATCGGCGCAGTAGTTACTTACCAGGATGGATTTGATGAATTGGCGAATGATTATTATATCGGCCGTGCATTTGATAACCGTGTTGGCGGTTTTATGATCGCTGAAGTGGCAAGACTTTTAAAACAAGCAAATAAAAAATTGCCATTCGGCTTGTATGTAGTAAATGCAGTACAGGAAGAAATTGGTTTACGTGGCGCTGAAATGATAGCAAGAAGAATAAAACCTGATATTGCAATTGTAACTGATGTAACACATGACAGCACAACTCCGATGATCAGCAAATATGTTGAAGGAGAAATAGCTTGCGGCAAGGGGCCATCGCTTGCTTATGCACCAGCTATACATAATAAACTTTTAAGTTTTGTAGAAGGTATAGCTACAAAGAAAAAAATACCGGTGCAATGGAGAGCATTGAGCAGAAGCACAGGCACAGATACAGATTCTTTTGCTTATTCAAATGATGGCTGTCCTTCTGTGCTGATATCAATTCCTTTGAGGTATATGCATACCACTGTGGAAATGCTGCACAAGGATGATATTGAGAATACAATTAAACTGATGTACGAAACTTTACTGGCATTAACGCCAAAAACAAATCTCAGTTATTTTGAGAAGTAGTGCTTTTAATATCTTCTTCTTTTCTGCGGGAGCAATCAAAAACAATATTAAATGCCACGTCTTTCAGGTAAAGGATTTTTTCATCGATACCGAAATAACTTACCCGGTCCTCAATCAATTTAATGAACCAGCTTTCAATATCACTTTGCGGACAGGCGGTTAATGCAGTATCAAGAATAGTAAATTTTATCGTCGGGCCTTTTATAATGTATCTGCCGGAAAGCTTGTTGCAGCCTACATAAGCTGCAAATAAATTGTCCTCATAAAATTCAATATAAGCTTCAGCTAAAGAATCAGGAACAGCTCTTGCCTGTCTGCGCATCACATTTATAATCCATTTGCCTTTGAACTTTGGGCTAAGGTCAGGTGTTATAAAACCGATCTCAGTTTTATAATAAACGATGGAATCGGTTCGAAGGCTGTCACCAATAACTTCAAAGATCTTTGGACCCTTTTCTTCCACTTTAGGTTTTTTATTTTTCGATTTCTGACCGAAAGCAGGAGATTGAAAAATAAAAACTGTTACTAATAATATGATAGATAAAAAGCGCATTGGTTATTGATTACACAGTACAGGAGGCATTTCAAAAGGAGGAACGTAAATTTATTCAATTCCTGTCAGAATCACCATCCAATTCTTTGGCCAAATTTCCCCAATCCGAAATATTCATTTAATTGGAGGTTCAACCCTAATTGGTTGTAACCAGTATTATTCTGATAATGAGTTATTGCATAGCGAACCTGTATCTTTTTTACAACCAACCCCACTCCTATTGAAAAACCATTTAGCCCATTTGTGGTATTGTTGATATTTAATTCTTGCCTGCGAAGATGATTGTAGCCAACTGTCAGCTCCAACTGAGGCACTGGAAAAACCTGTGCAGCAAAAACAAAATGTCTGAATATTTTATCAAAAGTAAATTTTCCGCTTTTATTTATGCCAAAACTATTTTCATTATTAAATGCTGTGTCGTTATAGCGAATATCAAACTGATGTAAATGATGCGCAGTAAAAGAAAAAGACATCGGGGCATTCCTTAATTTCTTTGTGATACCAACCTGAAGGTCAAATGGCAACTCTTCGGCTTCGGTACCAGCATATTTTTTTAATTGATACCCTATATTCTTTGCAACCATCGATGCGGAAAAAAGATTAGCTGTGTCTGAGTACAAAACTCCCATATCAATGGCGATGCCATTGGAACGATAAATACCATAGTTGGAAGAAATGAATTTGAAACTGGCTCCATAGTTCCATTTTTGCAAATATCTGCGTGAAGCAGAAACCTGCATTACCCAATCTGTTGGCTTTATAAGCCCAAGAATATTACCAGAAGGATCTGTTTCAGAAATTTTTCCATAATCAAAGTATGTAAGACCCCAGCCGAAATTTGTTTTTAATTTTTCATGCCTGTATGCAAATGATAAATGATATGCGTTTATACCTGCATAAAAACTATTGAACACTGCATTCATTTGCGTATGCATTTCTTTTTTAAGCAATGCAGGATTATTAAATGCCAAACCAACATCGTTTGATGTGACAGAAACATTTACTCCGCCCAAAGCTGTAAGCTGCGGCGTGCCGGGGAGTTTTAGAAAATTAAAAACTGAATTGCCGCCAATAGTTTGGGCACATAGTGATGAAGAAAATAAAAACGATAATATGGGTATAACTAGTCGCAAACGGCTAAGTTGAGAAAACTTACGCAGAGTTTGAAACCGGGCATAAAAAGAAATTCCCCCGGAGAGCCAGGGGAAATTCTATATTAAACCCTTAAAACAACCAACACGGAGAAATTTGTATATAATCTAATAACAAAAACTACCCATAAAGGTTGCCTGTAACTAAAAATATTTTTATTCTAAAGCATGATCCAGCACCTGGCTCATGTTTTTTATATAGCGGAATTTTATCCCCTTTATAAAATCAGGATTAATTTCTTCGACATCTTTTTCATTTTGCCAGCAAAGTATAACTTCTTTAATACCGGCACGTTTAGCGGCCAGCACTTTTTCTTTTATACCCCCTACCGGCAGCACCTGGCCACGAAGTGTGATCTCCCCTGTCATGGCTACAAATGGCTTTACCCTTTTACTTGTATAAGCAGAAGCAAGTGAGGTCATCATTGTAATACCTGCGCTGGGGCCATCTTTAGGCACTGCACCTTCAGGCACATGTATGTGTACATTTCTTTTATCAAAAAGTTTTTGATCAATGCCATACTTTTTTGCATTTGCCTGTAAATAACTAAGCGCTGTGCTTGCACTTTCCTTCATCACATTTCCCAGGTTACCCGTGATCTTTAGTTCACCTTTTCCTTCACTTAAACTTGATTCGATAAATAAAATATCGCCGCCGACATAAGTCCATGCAAGGCCAATCGCCACACCTGGCATATTTACAGTTTTATACAGATCATTACTATACTTTGGTTTGCCAAGTATCCGTTCAACATCATTGCCAGAAATATTTGCTCTTACTTTCTCATTCAATGCAAGTTCCTTTGCCTGGTTACGCATAATGGCTGCGATATGCCTGTCCAGTTCACGAACACCACTTTCCCTTGTATATTCCTGAATAATTTTCTCGATCACTTTATCATTGATGGTAAAATTTGTAGTCTTTAAACCATGAGCTTCTTTTTGTTTAGGAATTAAATGGCGTTTTGCTATTTCCAATTTCTCCTCAACTGCATAACCACCAAGATCAATTATCTCGAGCCTGTCACGCAATGCAGGCTGAATATTCTGAAGATTATTTGCAGTTGCTATAAAAAGAACTTTGCTCAGGTCATATTCTAATTCAAGATAGTTATCATAAAAAGTATTGTTCTGTTCCGGATCAAGAACTTCAAGCAATGCTGAAGAAGGATCGCCGCGAAAATCATTACCCACTTTATCTATCTCATCAAGTATCATCACCGGGTTTGAAGTTTTCGCTTTGCGGATCGATTGAAGAATACGACCGGGCATTGCTCCAATATATGTTTTTCGATGTCCTCTTATTTCACTTTCATCATGTAAACCGCCAAGACTTTGTCTTACATATTTTCTGCCGATCGCATTTGCAATACTTTTACCAAGAGAAGTTTTACCAATTCCCGGAGGTCCGACAAAACAAAGTATCGGGCTTTTCATATCTCCTTTCAATTTCAATACGGCGAGATATTCTAAAATTCTTTCTTTGATCTTTTCCATGCCGTAATGATCATTATCCAACACTTTCTTTGCTTTCTTCAGGTCATACTTATCCGCAGTATATTCTTCCCACGGAAGATCAAGCATCAGGTCGAGATGATTATATACAACCGAATAATCCGGAGTGGTCGGATGCATTCTTTCCAGTTTCTCAATTCCTTTTTGAAACATTTCTTTTGCAGCTTTTGGCCATTTTTTAGCATCAGCCTTTTTCAGCATCTCTTTTATTTCCCTGTCATTTGCATCACCACCAAGCTCTTCTTTGATGCTCTTCATTTGCTGCTGCAAGAAATAATCCCGCTGTTGTTTCTCCAGTTCCGTTTTTGTTTTTGTAGTTACCTTATTTTTTAATTCGGCAAATTGTAATTCACGTTGCAGCATCTTCATAAGCATATCGGCCCTTTCACGAATGTTATTTGTTTCTAACAGCTTTTGTTTTTCTTTCAGATCAGCACTAAGATTACTTGAAACAAAATGAATAAGAAAGGAAGGGTTCTCAATATTGCGCAAAATGATCGAAGCTTCGGCAGGAATATTTGGCGAAAGTTGAATGATATCAGATGCAGTTTCTTTGATATTAGAAACATAAGCAGCAAAGTCCTCATCCTTCGGCGACTCTTCTTCTTTCATAATTTCAATACTCGCTTTGAAATAGGGTTCATCTGAAATAATGCTTTTTACCTTGAAACGATTTCTTCCTTGTATGATAACAGTTGTGCCTCCATCGGGCATTTTTATCAGCTTTACGATTCTTGCAACAGTTCCAACATTTTCTATATCAGGAATTCCGGGATCTTCTATGCTACTGTCTTTTTGCGCCAGCACGCCGATCAATTTGTCAGCCTTATAAGCATCATTAACGGCCTTTATGCTCTTATCACGGCCAACTGTTATCGGCAGAACTACTCCAGGAAACAGTACAGTATTCCGAAGCGGAATTACAGGCAGTTCGTCCGGAATATCAGTCCCATCGCCAGTTTCACTATCACTCTCATTTAAGGGAATTATCGGGATAAAGTCCATTTCATCTTCAGCACGCAGTAAAAAATTTGAATCTTTCATTAGTTGAGCCTCATTTTGACAACCTGACACCAAAAAGTGTAAGGGGTTAAAAATACATAGTGAATCTATAGTTGTCAAGTTTTATACCACGGAAATAAGGGATTGATTGGATTAATTGGGATTTCACGGAGCTTTTAGCCGAATCTTCTTTATAATTCTGTGGAATCCGATACTAATCTGCGAATTCCGCGATAAAAAAATCCTCTCGCCTGGGGCGAGAGGATTAGCTTCACGAGATATATGATCTTAGAGAGACAATCCTACGGATAGTTGTATTGCCTGGCTTTTCCATTTGTCTTTATCATCAATGTCATTAATATTGGCAAGACCGATAACATAACGTCCGGAAAGATATAGTCTCGCCAACCTGATCTGTGCACCACCAATCATTGAAAAATCTCCTTTCTTAAATGCATCTCCACCATTTTGCAAAAAGTTTTTGTTCTGATCCATCAATACACTGAATGCAGGACCTGCTTGCAGGTAAATTGGACCAAGCAATTTGTAATTAATTAAAATGGGAAAAGAAAGATAATTAAGCTTTACACCACTTTGATGTGAGTTGATAACGTTCTCATAAATGGATTTGAAACTGCTGTCGAGAGTAGTGGAGTACTGGTTAAATAAAACTTCAGGTTGAAGAGAGAGCTTTTTATCTTTTGTAAGAACAATTTCTGCAAAGCCACCTATATGGTAGCCGTACCTGAATTGATCGTCAAATGAAACTCCATCTACTTTTACAAGATTTGCGCCTGCTTTAGCGCCGAGGCGGAATTGGGCGGATGCAGCCTGCATTGTAAGCAATGCAATGGCCATGATAGCGAGTTTTGTTTTCATGTCAAGAGATTTTTTTGTTTGGTGTGTAAAACTTCAACTATAATGCCACCGGGAGTTTTATGCTGTTAAAATCTTTAAAATACAATTCATTAACTGCTGCTTTAAAAACTTATTGCCCTTGAATTGGTAACAAAATGCAAAAATCAGAATATCATTCCAAGATTAAATGAGAACAATGTGCTGAAATTACCTTGCTCAGTGGGAAAGTAATAATCAAACACAAGCTGCGGCTGAATAAAGAATTTGCCAATGGAATATTCGCCTCTTAAAAACATAGTGAGTGAAAGAGGTTGAAAATCGAGCTGATCATCGAGATAAACATTCTCGGAATTATATAAGACATTGGCGCCGGTACGGAGTATTGTTGCGTATGTATTTGCCGATTGATTGAACCCGAATTTTTGCGTACCGCTGATAAATGAAAGTTGCGGTGTAATTCGAAAATGATCTTTGTATGAAAAGATTCCCAGCCAGTAAAAATCATGTCGAACAGAAGTAATGACAGAAAAATCGCTGATCGATTCTCTTGAGTTGATCCTTGTAACTCCGCTTCTTCGCAAACGCAGATCCTGGATCAATTCCTCCCTCTCCATATAATCAGTCCGGTTGCCCCAGCCATAACTCAAAGCTATGGTTGGCCTTACCCACCATTTGCGATAGCTGAAATAAGCATACACTTCATTTTGCAATGGTGTAGTGTAAAAAGGCAACGAATCTTTTGTAAAAAATCTTGTATAAGTAAACCCGGCGGCGAGATTTTTATTTTCAAGATAATCATAGCCTGGACTTACTGCAACCTGGTAAAGATTTAATTTGTTCTGATGATTAATGATATTACCTGTTGCAGTCAAACTAAGTCCGTCCTTATGAAAAAAGCCAACTGTTGGAGTGTATGTAAACGCTTTCTTTGTTGCAAGAAATGATTCTTTACTTGTATAATTAAAAAAACCTCTGCCGATAGCAAGACTCCCTAAAAGATAACTATGCGGTGATGAAATAGAATCAAGAAATGATTCCATATCCTGCAATAAAAGATCGTAATCAATAGTAGAATCAATAGCCCATTCATCTGCCTTCTCTTGCTTCTTTGTGCTGTCAGGTGATGCCACCTGTGAGAACATGGTGATGCCCAAAAAAAATAGTGGAAGTATTGTGATGATTTTTTTCATCATACTGCAGTGGTTTCCGGGTGTCCTGTTTATTTGGCCAAATAAATTCAAAAGCTGTGACTTATAAATACTTAGATAGTTTAAAACCTATTTTACCAGACTTAAAAACGCCGGTCAGGGCTGCTTTATTTAGTTTTTTCGCAATTTTATTCATTAAATCAGCTCGATAATAGTGATTTCCGGTAAAATCCCCACCCGGCCTGGATAACCGATAAAACCAAAACCACGGTTGATATAGAGTTGCTGTTTCCCCTCCACATAATGCCCTGCCCATTGTTTATAAACATATTGCACCGGGCTCCATTTGAATCCGGGTATTTCAACACCAAACTGAAAACCGTGAGTATGACCGGACAACATAAGGTCAATACCAGGGTATTTCGTCCTTACTTCTGAATCCCAATGTGACGGATCATGGCTCATAAGGATTTTAAAATGTGAATCATCAACCCCATTATATGCCTTTGACAGATCACCATAACTTCTGAAACTCTTACCACTGATATTTTGAACACCCAACAACGAGATCTTTTCTCCATTCTTTTCCAGTTGAGTATTTTCATCAAGCATCAATCGCCAGCCAAGGTCAGCATGAACTTTTTTTAGCCGCTCAAGATTGGCTTGCTTTTCTTCAGGCGACTTCCATTGTGTATAGTCACCATAATCATGATTGCCTAATATTGAATAAACACCCATCGGCGCTTTTACTTCCCTGAAAATATCCATGAACTCATCCATTTCATGGCTCCGGTCATTTACAAGATCACCTGTAAAAAGTATAAGGTCAGGTTTTTCATTTAGAACTTTCTCCACTCCTTTTCTTACTGCATGTTTATCTGTAAAACTTCCGGAGTGTATGTCTGAAATATGAACAACTTTCAATCCCTTAAAAGCAGCAGGTAATTTTTCAAAAGATAACTGCAACCTTCGAAGTTGGTAATTGTATTTATTGCCAAAACCATAAATTAACGAACCAAATAATCCGCCACCCATTAACATCCCTGTCCAGCTAAGAAAAACAGAACGGGAAATCTTTTCACCCGCCTGGTAGCCCTCTCCCTCTGTATTTGAAAAAAGCACTTTGCCGGCGATCCATTGCACAGCACGACGAATATCATCAACAAGAAAAATAGCTGACGCTATGATCTTTGCAAAAAATAAACCGGCGATACAGGCAAAAATCGTGTTTCGGAAAAACTTGTTCTCAAAATTTATATACGGAAGTAATATCAAAAGAACAATAGCGCTGACAGAAATTGTCCAATACAAAATGAATATGATCGTTCTTGTTTTTGAGCTGGCAGACTGAGTAACTGTCTTCAAGGCCTGGAAGAAATAAATGTCAAGCAAGACCATAAACCCGATAAGTACCCACCAGAAAACTGAGTTTCTCATAGTGCTCAAATTTAGTATAATTACACAAGGCGCCGTAATCAGTTCTTCACTCACAAAACTTACATTTGCCCGAAACGTTTGGTGTTTGGTGTTTGGGATTAGGGGTTATTCCAATGTAAAATAAAAATCTAACTATGGCCACCATAAAAAGATTTGAAGATTTAGAAATATGGCAATTAGCCAGAGAAGTCGAAAATAAAGTGTTTGAAGAAACTGAAAAGGGAAAGCTATCTAAGGATTACAAACTCAGAGATCAAATGAACAATTCCAGTGGTTCTATTATGGACAATATAGCGGAAGGCTTCGGTAGATCAAGCAGATTGGAATTCATACAGTTTCTTAGTATATCAAAGGGCTCAGGAAATGAATTGCAATCTCAACTATACAGATGCCTGGATAGAAAATATATTCAACGAGAAAAATTTGAAGAACTATATGAACTTGTAGATGAGCTTTGCAGAAAGATTTTTGGGTTTATGGATTACCTTAATAAATCTTCAGTTAAAGGACAAAAATTTGCAAATAGAACTGTTTCAATACAATCCCAAACTCCAAACCCCAAACCCTAAATATGAAGCTCACGTATTACGGTCACTCCTGTTTCATGGTAGAAACATCCAGCAAAAAGATTTTGTTCGATCCATTTATAACTTACAATGATCTTGCGAAAGACATCGATATAAATTCCATTAAGCCCGATTATATTCTTGTATCACATGGTCATACCGATCATATTGCAGACTGTATTCAAATTGCTGAAAACACCGGCTCCAAAGTGGTTTGTAATTGGGAGATCCATGAATGGCTGAACAATAAAGGAATTAAGAATACTCATCCCATGAACACCGGCGGCAAATGGAATTTTGGAGAGTTCACCGTAAAATGTACAGCGGCGCAACATTCAAGTGGTCTTCCCGATGGAACCTATGGTGGCAACCCAATGGGATTTATCGTGACATCAAAAGATGGAAGCTTTTACTATAGCGGAGATACGGCTCTTACAACCGATATGAATTTGATTGCAAAATGGGCAAAACTAAATTTTGCCGTTCTGCCGATAGGCGACAATTTTACCATGGACGCTGCCGATGCTGCGGAATGTGCCCAAATGATCAATTGCAAAACCATTGTGGGAGTTCATTACGACACTTTTGGATTTATTAAAATTGACCATGAAATGGCCAGGAAAACATTTGCAAACAAAGGCGCTGAATTATTATTAGTTAAAATCGGGGAAACAATTACAATCTAAATAAGCATGGGAAGAATTATTGGTGTAGCGAATCAAAAAGGAGGAGTAGGAAAAACCACAACAGCCATTAACCTGGCAGCAAGTCTTGCTGTTCTTGAATTTAAAACGTTGTTGGTTGATGCAGACCCACAGGCAAACAGCACAACCGGCGTTGGCTTTGATCTGCATAACATCACTCAAAGCCTTTATGATTGCATGGTAAATGAGGCAAGTGCGAAAGACGTTCTATTAAAAACTGAAATTCCCAATCTTGATCTCATCCCATCGCACATAGACCTGGTAGGCGCTGAAATTGAAATGATCAACTATCCGAATCGTGAGCTTGTTTTAAAAAATATCATGGAGCCAATCAGGGATGATTATGATTTTGTAGTAGTTGATTGCTCACCATCACTTGGCCTTATTACTGTAAATGCATTAACTGCATCTGATTCAGTTATCATACCTGTACAATGCGAATTTTTTGCATTGGAAGGGTTAGGCAAATTGCTTAACACAATTAAAATTGTTCAAGGCAGGCTGAACATGAACCTGGAGATCGAAGGAATTTTAATGACCATGTATGACGGCCGGCTTCGTCTCTGCAACCAGGTAGTAAGTGAAGTAAGAAAACATTTTGAGGATATTGTTTTTAATACCATCATTCACCGCAATTCAAAATTAAGCGAAGCTCCAAGTGTAGGAAAGCCGGTGGTT
>Ga0209798_10000990_pt1 | contig 17326 bp, 17 predicted proteins | sample DOMMetBare3Fresh_FD_187475 | JGI IMG/M metagenome (GOLD analysis project Ga0209798, IMG submission 187475) | Wetland sediment microbial communities from St. Louis River estuary, USA, under dissolved organic matter induced mercury methylation -... | ecosystem: Environmental > Aquatic >...
CAAGGGTAGCAGGATTTTGCGGGCCCGAAATGGGGAAAGGCCGCAGCGCTTGAGCATTTCGATGGCAATGTCGATGAGCGCTGTCAGGTGGCCGGAGGCCATGACCGCCGCGGCGTGGTACAACGCCTTCTCGCTCGAGGCAATCGAGAAGCCGTATCCGCCGAGGTCTCGGACCAGGCGGCGAGCCACTGTAACTGCGACCGGATCTCCTTCCAGACAAAAGAACGCTCCTTTGAAATTAGTGTTGATTGAGGAGGAATCGCTTACGGAAACCAGGGGATGCAACGAGCCTGTATGAAAACCCACGGCAGCCAACGACCGCAGCACGTCAGAGGACAGCGCTCCGCTTGTATGAAGCGCCACGCGTTTAGCCGGCATTGTCTTCTGGGCAGTCGCCAGGCGCCGGGTCACCAATTTGATTACATCGTCCGGTGTAGTTATCAGGATTATCTGGCTGGCAGGGACATCTCTCAGCTGCTTCTCAGCCAGGGCCACTCCACTCCCGCCAATTAGATTCCTGGCTTTTTGGGCTCGAGCGGGGCGGCGGGCCACCAGTGCCTCAATGGCATACCCCCGCGCGCCCAGCGCCAATGCCAGGGCAGTTCCCAGGCGGCCTGCGCCTATGATTGAAATTCCGGGTCGCCTGCTTATTTTTTCTTTTCCTTCGGGCATTTGATCTGGTCGATATAGAGATCTTGCTGCGCTAAGCCTCGCACGTCAGTTCATAGGTTTTTGAATGGCGCTGCATTATAATGGCCTGCGCGTCGCGAGCGTTAAGGAAAACAGGTTAGTTCCCTAAAGTTCTCTCAAGCTTTTCCCCAGCTGGAAAGGCCGGTGGGTTCGCGCAACCCTCAACTCAGAATAGTGCATCATAGGTTGCGCGTCTGAAAAAGGTCCTGAATTTCTCTTTAGATTGCGTCCTTTGATGTTTTAGCCCTGCGCCTTGAAAAAGCAAGTCGCGGCTCTACGGAGGAAGTGGCCCTTTCCTTCGGGCCACGCTTTCGGATTTTGGAGGTTTTAGAACATGAGTCGTCGATTCTCCCGATTGCTGGTCGCGTTAACTTTGTCTTCTTCGCTGCTCAGCAGTTCCCTGGCAACTTTCGCAAGGACACGCGTAGCCCAGACACCTGCTGCCCAGACAGGTCCGACAGAGCCAGCCAGGAGCCAGGAGCAGGCTGCCCCAAGCCAGGACAAGAGTAAGGCCCAGCAACCCGCGCAGACGAAATCCGGCAAGCCGCTGTCCACCAATGAAGATCCCGATATGATAGGGAAACGCAACCTCAATAAGGGACTGGTGGCGAAAATAAGTGGCTCGACTGAAAAAGAGGTCAAGCTTGGCCGCGAATTGGCGGCTGAGGTTGATCGCCAGTCAAAGTTTATTGATGACCCCGTGGTTACTGAATACATCAATCGGGTTGGACAAAATATAGTCCTGCATTCGGATGCAAAGGTCGCTTTCACCATCAAAGTCATCGATTCCGATGAAGTTAATGCCTTTGCCCTGCCCGGCGGCTTTTTCTATGTCAATAAGGGCTTGATTTTGGCCGCTGATAACGAAGCCGAACTCGCCGGAGTGATGGCACACGAGATTGGTCATGTGGCGGCGCGGCACGCTGTAGAAAACCAGACAAAAGCGACCCTCGCCGAGTATCTCGCGATGGGCGCGTCGATCTTTATTGGTGGCATTCCCGGCATGATCTATCAGAATACTGCTGGCTTGGGCTTGATGGGGATGTTCATGAAGTTCAGCCGCAGCGCCGAGGAAGAAGCCGACAAACTCGGCGTACAGTACATGTATGCGGCCGGCTATGATCCCAATGCGATGGCTACGATGTTCGAAAAACTGGAGGCCAAGAACAAGAAAAAACCAGGCCTGATTGCCCGGGCGTTCGCTTCCCACCCGGCCCCGCCCGATCGCCGGGCTGCAGCTCTGGCCCTGGCAGCACGGTTTCCCGAGCACGAGGAATACGTAATCAGTAGCTCAGAATTTCAACGGGTGAAGGGCAGGTTGCTGCGGCTTTCCAACGCTCGAGCCTCAAACGCGGGCGATTTGCAGGGTGATAACGGCCCGACCGGACGTCCGACATTGAAACGCCGTCAACCGACTCCGGACGATTCGACTTCACCCACGGCACCAGACCAAAAACCCGCGGAAAAGCAGGATACCGGGGCGCCTAAGCTGAAGCGAAACGAGACCCCGCAGCCCACGCCCTCGCCGCAGCCTTGAGGACGGCAATGAGTATGACCAGAAGGTCCCTCGGATTGAAGTCCGAGGGGCCTCTTTTCTTTGAGCATACTCTCAATATCCGGACCCGGGCAGCCAGAACCAACGGTACTCCGCCTGACGAACCTCAACTTGACAACTTTCTGGGCGGTTTGTATTCTATCCGTTCGCGTTTTGCACGCTCAAAATAGGAATAATTCACTATGTCAACATACTTTCCCAGTGGGAAGGAGCTCGCTGGAAATAGAAACTGGTTCGTGGTAGACGCCGCCGGTCAGACCGTCGGTCATTTGGCCTGCGAAGTAGCTGCTATTCTCAGTGGCAAACGGAACCCCAGGTGGACTCCTTTCCTTGATATGGGCGATCACGTCATCGTGGTTAATGCACGTAAGGCAGTGTTCAAGGGCTCAAAGAACGAGCAGAAGGTGTATCGGCGACACACGCTGTACCCCGGTGGTCTGCGTGAAGTTTCCGTCAAAGAGATGTTCGAAAAGCACCCCGAGCGGATTATTGAACTCGCGGTCAAGGGTATGCTCCCAAAGAACAAGCTCGGCAAGGCCATGGCCAAGAAATTAAAGGTCTACGCTGACGCTGAACATCCCCACCTCGCACAACGACCACGTCCCTACGAACAAACTCCCAACTCAGACTAATCAGGACTCAGAGTCCAAGAGGAAAGATAAGCAGTGGCTGAGATTCAATATTACGGTACCGGGCGGCGCAAAACCTCGACCGCCCGCGTTTATTTGCGACCTGGTGGCGGTGATGTCACCGTGAACAAGAAAACCTTCGCACAGTACTTTCCCAATGAAACTCTGCGCATGATTATTCGCCAGCCTTTGCAGCTGACCGACACCACGAGCAAGTTCGACATCGTGGTCAACGTTGGTGGCGGTGGTCCAGCGGGCCAGGCGGGTGCAATTCGCCACGGCATCACGCGAGCATTGCTTGAATTCAACGCTGATCTGCGGCCAGCCCTGAAACAGGCCGGCTTGATTACCCGCGATCCGCGAATCAAGGAACGCAAGAAGTACGGACAGAAGGGCGCGCGCAAGCGCTTCCAGTTCTCGAAACGCTAAAGGAGATTTCGGCTCACGAGATTATCCTGATTCCATTGCCGCGACTCGGATTGGTTGCCCCTCCAGTGAAGGGAGCAGGGGTCGCGGCGAGTACAATAAACCAGTTCACTAGAAGGAGAATAAGTTTGGCTTCGGTTACGATGAAAGAATTGCTGGAGGCGGGAGTCCACTTCGGCCATCAAGTTCGACGCTGGAACCCGAAGATGAAAGAGTACATTTTCGGCGAGCGTAACGGCATTTACATTATTGACCTGCAGAAGACGCAGCGGATGTTCCGCGACGCGATCAGTTTCGTTTCCAACCTCATCGCAGAGGATCGGGGCAAGACAGTCCTCTTTGTCGGCACCAAACGCCAGGCCCAGGACGCAATTCGCGAAGAATCAGAGCGCTGCGGGATGTACTTTGTCAATCAGCGCTGGCTGGGCGGCCTTTTGACAAACTTCCAAACCGTGCAGAAATCCATCAAGCGCTTGAAGGATTTGGAAGCGATGCAGACTGATGGTCGTTATGAAAAGCTGACCAAGAAGGAACGCATCAAACTGGATCGGGAACGCGAGAGCCTCAATAAGAACCTTTCCGGCATCAAGAACATGAATCGCCTGCCGGACGCCGTCTTCATCATCGATGTGCGCAAAGAGGAAATCGCGGTGGCTGAGGCGAACCGACTGGGAATACCGATTGTAGCGGTCGTCGATACCAATTGTTCGCCTGAGGGGATCGATTATGTGATTCCGGGCAACGACGACGCCCTGCGTGCCGTTCGTCTATTTGCTTCGCGGATATCGGACGCAATTCTCGAAGGTCAGCAGATTGCCACCGAGGGCGCGACCGCCGTGCAGACGGGACAGGAAGAAGAGCCCGCGAGCGACGAGGCCTCGGCCCCCCTTGCGGAAACAGCGCTGAATGGCGGCAATCCGCTGGGGACGGAGGCGAAAGCCGGTGCAGCAGAGTCGCCGCTCGTGGAAGTAACAAAAGCTGCCACGGAACCCACGCCGGAGGTTGCCGCGCCGGAACAGAAGCAGGAGCAAGGCGCTGAGTCCGTAGTCGCAGTTACCTAGCCTGGCTAAAGAGTTTTCACTTAAATCGGCGAGCGCAGCCTTTCAGCGGAGTTCCGCCGGGCTGCGCTTTTCAGTGGCTGAAAGTCCGACAATCGATTTGTCGGTAAGAATGCGGTCTTTGGCGACCTGATTGAAAATTAAGCTGTACGCAGGTCGCAGCCTGAGTGCACAGCAGATCGAAAGTTATTTTATCGGACGGGAGAGTTTGTAATATGGCAGATATAACCGCAAGTGCAGTAAAGTCCCTGCGCGAAAAGACTGGGGCGGGCATGATGGAATGCAAGAATGCGCTAGTCGAATCGGCTGGAAACGAAGAACGCGCCGTTGAAATCCTCCGCGAGCGCGGCCTGGCTTCGGCGCGCAAGAAAGAAGGGCGCGTCGCCGCCGAAGGCGCGGTAGGCTCATACATCCACATGGGTGGCAAGGTCGGCGTGCTGGTCGAACTCAACTGCGAGACCGACTTTGTGGCCCGGAGCGCTGAATTTCAACAACTGGTCAAGGACATCGCCATGCACATAGCCGCAGCTGAACCGCGCTATGTCTCGCGTGAGGACGTCCCGCAGGGAGACCTGGAAAAAGAGCGCGATATTGCCCGCGCCCAGGCGAAGAACGAGCCCAAGAATGCGAACAAGCCAGATCAGGTGATCGATAAGATCGTCGAAGGACGAATGAACAAGTTCCATGAGGAATTTGTGCTCCTCGACCAGCCGTTTGTAAAGGATCCGGCTCGAACGGTGGGCGAATTGGTGACCGAAAAGATTGCCAAGACTGGAGAAAAAATCACCATTCGTCGATTCAGCCGTTATAAGATGGGTGAAGGACTCGACAAACGGAGTGATGATTTCGGCGGTGAAGTCGCGGCGATGCTGGGCTGATTAAATGATAGAACAGCTTCCCCAACCAGTTACAAAGGGTGCGGCATATCGCCGCGTCCTTTTGAAAATCTCCGGCGAGGCCCTGATGGGCGCGCAGAACTACGGGATTGATGTTGATGTCGCGCGCACCGTGGCCGACGAATTGAAGGCTGTGCGCGATTTAGGGATCGAGGTTGCAGTCGTCGTCGGTGGGGGCAATATCTTTCGCGGGGTTTCCAAGAGCGCGGGCAACATGGACCGCTCCTCAGCCGATTACATTGGCATGCTGGCGACGGTCATGAACGGTGTCGTGCTGCAGGATGCCCTGGAAAAGCTGGACGTCCACACTCGGGTAGTAACAGCCATCGACCTGCCGCAATTGGCCGAGCCTTTTATCCGCCGCCGGGCAATCCGTCACCTTGAAAAAGGGCGCATAGTTATCTTCGTCGCCGGCACGGGCAACCCCTACTTCACAACCGATTCGGCCGCAGCCCTCCGCGCCCTGGAAGTAAAAGCCGACGTCATTCTCAAGGGGACCAAGGTCGAAGGCGTCTACTCCGCCGACCCGATGAAAGATGCAACCGCCACGCGTTATGACTGCATTACTTATCAGGAAGTGCTTGAGCGGCAACTGAAGGTTATGGACGCCTCGGCTATCTCCTTGTGCATGGATAACAATCTGCCCATTGTAGTCTTCAACATGCGAGTGCCGGGTAATATCGTCCGCGTAGTCAAAGGCGCGGACGGCGTTGGCACTAAGGTTTGCGTGGAAAGGTAGCTTATGAGCGAAAAGGACGTCATCAAAGAAACGAGACCGCGGATGGAAACCGTTATTGAAGATTTTCGGCGTAAGCTCGCCACCATTCGCACTGGCCGCGCGGCGGTCAGTCTGCTGGACAACATCACTGTCGATTACTACGGCACGCCCACGGCCTTGAACCAGATGGCTTCAGTCCATGCTCCGGAACCGCAGCTATTAACCGTTCAGCCCTGGGACCAATCGCAGGTCACGGTGATTGAAAAGGCCATCCGCGCTTCCGACCTCGGTCTCAACCCCTCGAACGACGGTAAACTCGTTCGTATTCCAGTTCCCGCGTTGACTGAAGAGCGCCGCAAACAGCTCGCCAAGCAGGTCCATGAAGTTGCCGAGGATCATCGCACGGCCGTGCGCAACATTCGCCGCGATGCCAATGATCGTCTGAAGAAAATGTTGAAAGACAAACAGATTTCTGAGGACAACGAGCGTGATGGTCTGGACGAGGTGCAAAAGCTGACCAACATTTACATCGGGCGCATCGACGAATTGACCGCCAGTAAAGAGCAAGAGATTCTCAGCGTTTAGTGAGATCTGCAAGACACGGCGTCGCAACTTCATCGGCTCGCCACCGGTCTCAATCTACTGCTGGGACTATGCTCGGTCGAAAGACTGACGCGCTGACCCCTACACCCGGTTTTCAGACACAAAGTCATTCTCCCCGTCCTACTCAATTAGGGAGGGCAAAAACATCATCCCCGATCGCTTGATTTAACTTTGCATCCTTGACCCTGTATTCGGCGAAGCCAGCGCCCTGCTTCATTTCGAGTCGCCAGGAAAAACTATACGGTATCAGCACGCCTTCGACTTCTTTCATTTTGCTGTTCTCGACGGCGAAGGTATAGCCGTTCCGTTCGGTCACAAAATTCACCAGTCGCCCGTTGGCTGCGTCAATATAGAAATCCGTGGCGTTGCCGTCGGGATCAGTGATTCTAAAGCCACGCCTCTTCTTGACGTCAGGTAGCGCCGTCACTTTGTAACCAGGCTGATCGAACCTGAGAAGGACCGGAAGCCCAAAGGTACGGGGTTGAGGGAGTGGCGGCATATTGGGCAGTGAAGAATAAGAGTTTTGGCCATCGAAAATCTGTTGAAAGCTAAGTAGCGGGGCGGTGACATCAATTCGCGCGCGGTCGCCGGCAGTGACCAGCGCGAATTTCCCGGACAGTGATTGCGTCGAGTTCGGCGCGTAGAGTTCTACGGTACCAATCAGAACCAGACTCTTTAACTGTTTGAACCGGTCTCCCCCTTGCGCGGCCAGCGCTGCCCGGGCCAGATCCTCAGGTGGAGTAGCGGCCGTAATCGCTGCCGGCGCGGCGGCCGAAGCGGAGGAGGTTGCCGGACTCGTCCTGGCGGCGTCATTCTGGGCAAAAGTCACGGGCCCATCAGCCATCATCAAACCCAGAAACAGCAGCGCTGCTGGCAATTTCATATTCATAAGAGTCCTTTCCAACATTTGAACTAAAAACTGAAGCGAATACGGCCGATGATGCGCCGGTTACCAGCTCCCGCACTTCCCAGAACACCAAAGCCGCCGAAGCCATTCAATCCCAATGATTCACCAAACGCGGGTGATGAGAGGTTGCCTTCAGGCGGCTGTAGATTGGCGTGATTAAGCAAATTCTGAAAGCTGATAGAGAACTGCATGCTGTATCGTTTGGCCTCTTTGGCAGCGCCTCCGCCAGCCAGGCCTCCTGGTCCCACCCCGGGAATGCCCGCACCTACCGGCCGGGGTGCGGCTCCGGAACCGGCAGGCGCTTTAGCAGCCGAACTGCTCGCAGACTTCCCGGAATGAATTGTGCCGAACGTCCACGTCTTGCTGGCGGTCAGGTTAATGATGAAATAGCCTGGCGCTTGTCCATAGTTTCTGGGGATGAGCTTTTCGCCCAGCGCGGGCTGCAAATTAAAGTTGCCAAATTTCGTGCAGACAATGTTGGCTGGTTTTACCGCGCCGCTGCAAGCTACCCCAGCCGGGGCAAAAGCCGGTCGCTCTGAAAACTGACCATCGCCATTGGTATCGGCGCCAGTGATAATGTTGAAAGCAGCGCCCGAGGAGGCGAGAATAAACGGATTCAAGCTCAGGCCCCACCAGGGCAGGGTCCACGTTCCACCAAAGGAAAATCGGTGGCGAATATCAAACCCGCTGCGGCCGTATTCGCCGCGCAGATCGTAATTGTTTACTGGAAAGCCGCGGCTTCCCTGGCCGTCAGCATCATTGTTGCTGTGGCTAAGACTATAGTTGCCGAAGAAGCTGATGGTAGGATTGAAGCGATTGTTGAACCCAATAAAAATCTGATTCTGGTTGAATCTGGCGCTGGATTCGTATTGATAAATGTCGCCAACATTGCCGTGAGGTCGAACTCCGTTCGGGTTGGCCTGTGTGATAGTCCCGGGCAAGGGCGCATTGATGTCCCTGATTCGAATTACATGCTGAATCTGAACCAGGAAGATGCCGGCGAAGATGGTGAACTTGTAGGGCAATTGTCGCTCGACTTGTACTCCTCCGCCATAGACCGTGGGAGCCTGCAGGTCCGGCGCCACGCGATAAGTAATCTGGCGAACAGGGCCCACTCCCGTCAAGGACGGCAAACCGGGAAAGGCATCGAGGGGCGTGCTGCCACTGGGTGGAACAAAAACCGGATTGCCGTTTTGATCGAAAACATACAAGGGACTTTCCCGGAAAAGAAATTGCTGTTGATTAACTCCATCAAAGCGCCGCGCCAGCAGGGTCAGACCTTCGCCAAAGCGATTATAGAAAACACCGAACCCAGCCCTCAGCACCATTCTCGGTGGATGTGCACTGTTGGCAGCTCCGGGTGACCAGGCAAACGCCAGTCTGGGAGCCAGGTTCAACGGGCTACTGATATTAGTCTGGCTCTCGTAGCGCAAGCCATAACTCAGCGTCAGGTTGGGTCGAATACGCCAGTCGTCCTGCCCATAAACGCTGAAATCAAACTGAGACACAGAGGCTTTCGCATTGCCGGTGTTAATGCTGAACTGCGCTGCGCCGCCACCGCGAGCCCGCAGGTCCAACAACGACAGGTAGCGAGAGTCGCTGGTGGGAAGCTGCGTCCGCGGAAATAAGAGCCGATTCCTGCGATATCGTTCCAGGCTGTCGACCGCGATTGGCGCCGCGTTCGGAATAGGTTCGCCAATGGCGTCCAATTGCGGTACGAGACCACCGGTGAAAACATATTGTCCGCCAAAGTTTGACGGATTGATGTTCTCGACATGCACGCCCCGCACACGTCCGCCAACCTTCACAGCATGTTGCCCCGCTTGAATGGCCGTAAAGTTGTTAAGTTCCCAGCGCTGGTCGGTATTGATGGAGTGGCCAACCTGCGAGCCGCCGCCAATAAACGCCCCGCTGACAATCAAGGTGCTCTGCGAACTGTCCCCCAGGCTCTCGTTACGTGATCGCGTGAACTGGAACCGGGTCTCATTGATTGTTGTGGGATTGATGACGGCCGTCTCAGTGAATTGAAAATTGTGCGACGACGATAGCGCGGTATAGCCCCGCTCAGGCAAAGAGAAGTTACCGATTCCATTATTTTGCAGGTTTGAATGATTGTAACTGTAACGGATCACCAGGGTGTTATTGGCATTCAAGGCATAATCGATCCGGGGACTGAAATTAATAAAACGCCGGGGCGTAAGCACCCCAGCGCCAATCGAGAGACGGTTAAGACTGGGATCCAGAATAGTCGCCGTAACCAATTCGTTATCGTTGACCTCGCGCCGCTCAAAGTCCACAAAGTAGGAAGCCTTATTAGCCACCAGCGGCCCGCTGAGGTTTCCCCCGAATTGTCGCACTTGAAACGGCGTGCGTTTTCGCGAGGTGGTGGCAAACGGGTTACGCGAATTGAGACTCTCATCATTGAAATTGAAGAACGCGCTGCCTCGCAGTTTGTCCGTGCCGGGCTTAGTGAAAACATCGATGCGACCGGAGGGCTGATCGTTCTCCGCTGCAAACGGATTCTGATTAATGCGGATTTCGCGAATCGAGTTTTTTGCCGGCATGCTGCTGCCGGAAAAACCATCGATAAAAATCTGCCCGCCATTTGGCCCCATTGAGGGTCCGGCCAGCGCCTGCAAGGCTGCCGCCAACTCGTCAGGATCGTCCGGCAGGGCGTCGAGATCTTTACCGGAAAGGACGGTCTGATTCGCATTGGCATTAGCATCAGTGCTGACCGGCGCCGCCCCGGCGATCGTTACCTGTTGCTCCTCAATGGTCACTTTTAACGTGAGGTCCAATGAATGCTTCTCGCCAGGTTTCAGCGTCAGCTCGTTATCGCCCGACGGCGCAAAGCCCTTTGCCGACGAGCGCACGGTGTACTTACCCGGCGCGAGGGCGTTGAACTGATAAAGACCTTCGTTGTTGGTGAGGGTCCCTTTTGTCTGGCCGCCGGCATCGGTAAGAGTCACGGAAGCCCCGATAATCACCGCACCTAACTCATCGGTAATCAGACCACGCACGGATGCCCGATTCTGCTGAGCAAACAGGGTGGACGCCGCCAAACTCAGAACAAGAGGGATTCGCAGCGAATAGCGCAGGAGAGTCGTCAACATAAACCAGCCCCGGAGTCAATTGTTCGACAACTTGAGTTGAGCGCTAACGCTCAAAGTCGTAGAAACTGGGAGTTCCCTGATAAACAGCTACGGGCTACAGCTATGGCAAGCCAATGCCAAAAGTCACACCAGAACCCAGACCGGCAGCCGGATTAGGCGCCTGGGCTGCGCCGGGCTGTGGCCGGGGAGCCATCATAGCCAGCAGAGTGTCAGCACCACTTATTAGAGTAATCGCGGTTAGACGCGACGGATCCGCTCCGGTAGTACTGGACACAATGATTGTGTCGCCCGCTTTTACATCTGCGGAGGAAATCAGCGGCAGGCGATCCAGCATTTCCTGAATATTGGGACCTCCTCCTGCGCGCGGCCCGCCCTGCCCGGGCCCGCCGGCGCCCTGACCGGAAGCGGCGCCTGGCCCACCACCCGCGCCTCGTCCGGCCATCATCATGGCGAACTCGGCTGGGAACTTCCGCAAGATGGAATCTGCTTTGATCACAATGACGAGCGGCTGCTTGTTTTGTAAGTCGCTAATCCGAATCTCACCGGTAGCAGCGTCGACGGCCGTGACCTTTCCGGCAACTGTGCGAAAGGATCCGGACACGATCTTTTCCGGAGTGAAGCGAGTTCCGTCGGCGCTTTTGTCGCCAAGGGCTCGCACTTGATCGCCCACCTTGAATTCTTCGAAAGAGCTGGGTTTGGCATCGCTGAACTTGATGGAGTCAGGAGCGTAACGGCGAATGTCGAGCTTATCCGAGATGGGAATAATGACCGGTTGCGTGCCCAGGGCGCTGCGAGTGGAAATAGTTAATTCCCTGGTCTCACGCTTGACTGAGGAAACGATTCCCAGAATTCCGCGCCGGCGCCATTCCAACCGTTCCGCTTCCTGCTTTTTGGCGATGTCGGCCTTTGTCATTACCACCAGCGTTCGCGCCGTCGCCGATTTGCGGTCGTCGGCCACCTTGCCCGTGGCCAGGACGCGATCGCCTTCTCCGAGATCGACCAGAGTTATCTTGACGGCCTTGGCCATGGTGGTCTCTCCCGGGGGCAAGCGCGAGTAACTGGTCGAGTCTGACAAAGTGACTGTCACTATCGAACCCGCATCGGTCTTCACGACAAGTTGTTTGGCGGCGGCATCTATTGTCCTGACTTCACCGATTACACGCGTCCCGGTAACTCCAGCATCGGCCTGCACCGCGCCGGCGGCGGGCTGTGCCTTGGCAGGCTGAACGCTCAACACGGCTATTACCAAAGCAAGAACCGTTATCAACGATTTCATACTCTCCCCTTCTTTGATTGGAACACCGCCAAAGTAGATTTCATGACAATCAAACGCGGACTGACCTTACCAGGGAACGGGCTAACAATGAATCCCTGTGACAGTCTTAACGCTTTCAATTCTGCAAATGTTCTCATTTGCGCCGAGGCTTTGATGCACCTGGACGGATTTTTGTACGATTTTTCCGGATAGCTTGAGGGCTTAAACTGCGTTGGCTCTCTTCCAGACGTTGCCGCGCCCACCGGTCAGTGCCAACCCCAGACTAAGCACCAGTGTGCCGGCCAGAATGAAGGGCCAAACATATGGTAAGGAGGACAATGCGCTCCAAAACACCGTTCCCAAAAGCAGCGCTATCGATTCTGAATGCTGACCTCGAGTGAGGAACCGGCGCTGAAGCCACCGCCCCGTGGCTGCATAAATAACGACACGCCCAAATATTCCGGCCCCAACGATCAGCATGATGGTCATCAGTCCCAGCAGCGTGCTGAAGGGTGCGGGCAGCAATAACAGACAGGCTTCTCCCAGGCCGATCACGATGGCTCCCAGAAATCCTATGGCCGCTAAGCGGAGGCTGGTCAACTGGAGCCGAGTCACGCCCCGGCTAACTGCGCCGGGCAGGGTCGCGGTCACAACCATCGCAATCACAAACCAGAAAAGCACAGCCAGCAGACGCAGACCAAAATACGTCGGTGTCCACGCGGGCGAGAGGAGTCCGGTGGGATTTTGCATCATGTCGCGCAGCTCTTGCTGGTAGCCGGAATACATCAACGTCATTTTCTGCGAAGGCCGATTAGGTATCCGGTCGGCGTGTCGATAAGTCCCGCCGACGACGATCACATCCCCGCCGATGCGCGCCCCTTCAAGCTGAATTACCGAACCGCCAATAGCAGCGACATCGCCATCGACTGTGCCCTGAACAATTACATCGCCACCAAATGCGAGCGCTCCCTCCCGCACTGTACCGGTGACCTTGATCGATTTACCGACACCGTAGGCATTGCCGTCAATGACTCCTTCGAGCACTTCGATATTTCCGCGATCACTCGGCGAAACAGCGGCGTCCTGAGCACGTCCACTGGCGAAGATTAATAGCGACAGTAAGACCACTCCCCCCAGCCGCAACACCGTCTGGGCAGCCAGGGTCGGTGCCGGATCCTTCATGCCGAAATGGTTTGCAGTCACTCCCTGAGACATATTGGCAACGGTCCAGTCTTATTCGACGAGGCGTGTTCGGTGGTAGTTCGCGATTAAGCGCGACAAGGCCAAAACGGCGAGACCCAGCACAACAAAGGCCAGCAGCCCGGCCAAATGCGAGTCGCGGACGAAGCTCCGGCTCAACACTCGCGAAATAATGTTTAAGCCATTGGCAGCGTCGTAGAGCGTCCTCCAAACGACATCCAACACGGCAGATAGCGGACGGGTCACCGTCAGGGCACTGTTGAGGACAAGACCCTGCGCCGCTAATCCCAAAAGGGCCAGCGAGGCAAACCCCAGCAGCACGCACACTCGCAAAGCACGTCTATGTTCACGGCGCTCACGCAGGCCGCTCATATCACTTTCAGCGCGCGCCGCCACTATGCGGGCAAAGTCTTTTGGCAACGGCAAATCCGAAGCGCGGTAGAGGACTGAGTCCAACTCGCCTAACATTCGCTGTTGTCCGGCTAGCTCCGCGGCACAGCACGAGCATTCTTTCAGGTGGGCCTCAAACAATGAAGCGGCGGTCTGGTCCAGTTCTCCGTCCAGATATGATCTTATCTGTTCGATCTGGCAGTTCGATTGACCGGTGTGCATGCTCATAAACTCAACAACGTTATTCCCCTCTGAACAAAATGCTGGCGCATCATGTCACGGGCGCGGAAGAGACGGTTCTTGACCGTCCCCAGAGGTAAGCCGGTTACCTCAACAATCTCTTCATAAGTCAGATCCTGCGAATGTCGCAGAATGATCAGTTCGCGATAGGCTGCGGGTAGAGAGCGTATGACGCTCTCAATCTCGATCCGGCGCTCTCTTCGCTCGCTTTCCTGTTCCGGACTCAAGCGGCCGCTCTCGAGAGGCAACTCGTAAGAGTCTCCTTCCATTCCGGTCACGAGGGATTGTTCACGGCCATTTTGGCGACGCAGGTGGTCAACAGAGCAGTTATGGGCGATCTTGTAAATCCAGGTTGAAAACTTGAACTCAGCGCGATACCGAGCCAGTGACCCATAAACCTTGATAAAAATCTCCTGAGTCAGATCGAGCGCGGTATCATAGTCGCCCACCATGCGGTAGACATAAGCCGCTATAGGGCGTTGATAGCGCCGCACCAACTCTTCGAAGCCACCTTCGTGACCGGCGACAGCACTGGCGACCAGGGCCCGATCGACCGAGGCGTTAAAAGGGGCATGGGCGACGGGGGAGGCACTCATAGTCATGATGCTCAGGTTTTACGCGTTGAAAAGCGTAAATGTTTCAGGAGGTCTTGCGTCTTTGGTCTTTGGTCTTGGGTCTTGGGACTTTGGTTTTTGTCTTTGGACTTAGAGTGCCAGCCCTAGGCTCGGAACACGCGGAAAATAGTCAATGACCTAAGACCAAAGACCCAAGATCCAAGATCCAAGACCCAATTCAACTCCAGTGAAGCGTGGCCAAGCCAGCCGGCGCGGCAATGGAATCAAAGCGTAAATCGCCTGCCGGAAGCTGCAAACCGAGATCTTCCGGTCCCAGCACTTGAACTGGGGAACCTAATGTCTCGTGGGCGATCTCACTGGCCCGCTCTTTTCCAAAACCACGACCGACAACCAAGAGTCGCGTCAATGCCGGCTCTGCGCCATCAACTTCCGCGGCCCGACGATCGCGATAAAACAGCAACAGTCTAAAAAACTCGTCCTCGCGTTCCTCTGAATCGCAAACCACCGTACGCAGGATGAGCGGTTCGCCGTCACGAAAGATAGCGGCCGTAAAGCCATTTTCATGGGCGGTCAACAACAGCGAATCGCCTTTATTGCCGTTTCCCATCAGCCAGCACGCTTCGCCAAGGTGGCGGGGCAGGATGAGTCCGGCGCGCCATCCCAAAGCGGCAAATACGCTTTCATATTCCGACAACACCGAAAGCCTGATCGCAACCGCAAGGTATCGCACGCGCCCCTGAGTATCTCGCGACATTGGCTCGCTGGAGATGGACAACTCGTCAAGCGGCGCACCGAAGCCGCGCTCCATTTTCCACTTCAAAACCTCATCAGCTTCACTCTTTGAACCAGCGTGGTTTTCCAGGGTCAGAATCAGCGCGCGCATGGTAGCTTCCGGGAGGGTCACGGACCACTTGCGCTGCCGCAGCAGTCCGGTGCTGGTACCCAACTCGTTGAGCGCTTCAACCAGTTGCGCCAGGTCTGCGATGTTCACGCTATCAAATCCTGGCGTGATTAACGATTCCGACAACGTTATGCTGGCGGCGCGGCGCAAGGCGAAGACCCCGCGACGCCCGCCTTCCAGCTGCACCATCGAGGCGACGCCTTTTTCGAGGCCCAGGGCAGTCGCCGGGTACCAGGGTTGAATTAGTTTTGCTAAAAGTTTAGGCATCGAAGAATTGCGGCTGGCGGTTTTCGAATTGCGAAATTGTGGTCAACACACAGACTTAGATACACGATGATTTAAGGCATTTCGCATTCCGAAGCTCGCAAGCCGAATTCCTTCACCATTCGCTATACGGCTTCCCATCGGATCCCACTTCCGGAGACGCGCTATGCACATTCGTAACTCCCGATTCGCCGCTGTTCGAAGCCGGATCTTCGCCCGTGGTAATGGTCCAATCCGCTTGATCGGTAAAGGGATCCACCGGTACCTCACGCATGTAACCGGAACTAACCAGATCGTCAATCGCTTGGGGCAGCTTGCCCTTATCAGCGGCGTACTGATCCAGCAGGCTGCGCATCTTGTACAGGTCGTCGCGCAGGACTGCTTCGCGGGCTGCGGTGATTGTCTTCTGATACTGCGGCAACACAATGGCCGCCAGAATGATGATAATCGTGATCACGATCATCAACTCCAGCAACGTAAACCCGCGGGAGACAGAAGGCAGCGGACAGCGAACGGCAGGCATAAACCCTTTTCGCCTTCGCCCCCCTGTCTTCTGCCGCGTGCCGTCTGCCGTCAGTCCGTTACCAGTCACTGTACTTCTCTCCGTTTAACGCTGTGCCTTTGGACTTGGAACGAACGTCAAAGACGTTTTCTCCGCCCCAGGAATCTGAGTCAGCTGCATCGTAACAGGAGCGCAGATCCCAGTCGGCACTTCCCGTCATGGGATCGATCGGGAGTGCGCGCAGATAGATCTTCTTTTTTGTCGACAATTGACCCACTTGGGTGGCATTCACACCTACCTGCCCACGGCCGCCTGCGGCGGAGATAGGGATGACATTGACGCCATTCACGAGTGTTTCCAGATCGGGGGGATAACGATCGGGATTATCGACGCCAAAAATCGTGCAGTCGGTGATCGCCACTTTGATACGCGGATCGGTTGGCAGTTGTTGTTGCTGTGGCTGTTGCGCCTGACCAACATTCTGCTGATTACAGTTATAGATCAAAGCCTCGCGGTGAAACTGATCTATGGCTGCCCGGATGGTCCTCAGAGTCTCACGGAGTTCCTGTTCTTTCTGACGCTTGACCGCCATCTTGACCAGCGGTAAGACCCCCAAGGTCAGGATCGTCATGACAGTGATGGAAATCACCAGCTCGATGAGCGTAAATCCCGAAGTTGCGGTGGCAACGCGGGCGGACGCGACAACGCGGTGACCACTTAAGTGCACTACCTCTGCCGTGTCACCGCGTTGTCCAAGCGCCGCGTAATGTTCTCTGCTACGGACCATTTACTCCTTGACCACCAGCGAACCCGGTAACAGATCCAGCACTACATCACGCGAGTCAGCTGCCATCAGATTCGTTTTTTGTCTGTCAAATTGAATTGAACCGTCACCGGCGCCAATCGCTTCAATGTCCAAAAATAACATGACGCCTGCACCTTTCAGCTGCACCAGGCCTCCGAGGGCTGAAACTGACACGAGGCAAACGCCACTGGTGTCAAGCGAGTGGCTGATGCCCGGCAATCTATCCTTTTCGGTCCCGAACATTGTTCCTCCGGAGACACCGTTGACTTTGATGACCCGCGGATCAAACCTCAAAGTCAGGACAGCCAGACCCAGCGGTACCTCAGACCTTAGCTCGATCGCAAGGCGTCGCTTTTCACCAATCTTCAGAGGTTCGTTCGTGCTGGAGAGTTTAAGCTGAGCCACCCTCGCCGGATCCGGTTTCCCAACTGAGACATCGATGGGACGGGCCAGGCTCGTGAGGATTGCGTTAGTGTTGCTTTGGGTATTGACTGCCGCAACCTCGGTGGCGCCCTGACTGGTAATCATAGACTTTGGAGCCGGGACATATGGCGGCGGCTCATCGATAGCGACCTGGGTTTTTTGCGTCTCCACCGTTG
>Ga0209798_10000992_pt1 | contig 17285 bp, 11 predicted proteins | sample DOMMetBare3Fresh_FD_187475 | JGI IMG/M metagenome (GOLD analysis project Ga0209798, IMG submission 187475) | Wetland sediment microbial communities from St. Louis River estuary, USA, under dissolved organic matter induced mercury methylation -... | ecosystem: Environmental > Aquatic >...
ACCAGCGACAAGAATAGCCGCTAATAAGGGCCCTAATTCACGAATAATGCTTAAGCCCAGAATGTCAATAATATAAATTTCCGCTCCGAAAGTTTTCAATTGCAATGCTGACAAATAACTAAGCACTATGCCGATCAAAAAGCCCACCAGTGCCGTAATACCCAAAGCCCTGACACCTGCATCATAAATCGTAATGGAAATTTCCGCTCTGGGGATATCACCCGGATGACTCAGCAAATGACTAAAATCCAGAACCAGTTGACCTAACAAGGTCACCAGATTCAATAGCTGCCCCCAAAAGCCCCAAATCAGTTGCTGCAAGTAGTTAAAAAACAAACTGAAACGAGAAACTCCAGGTTCAGCAACAGGCACTATTTGTGCTTGCCAGCGATCAAATAAATGCTGGTGTTCCGGTTTTATCTGTAACTGAACCGGCATTTGTTCCCCCCATGCTTGCCAGATTATCAACGCAGCCGCACTATCAAGCACACCAATCGAGCGCATGTCCCATTGCATGGTTTTGTTACCCGCATTGAATCTTATTTGCTGTTGCAGGTCAGGGGCTGTCGCCAAACCACGAAGATTCCAGTTGCCTGTCAATTTGACACACAACTGCCCGTCGTCTTGCTTAATGACTTTTAGTGTGGGCGATAGATCTGGACTTGATTCGGTATCAATCATGGGGAGTTGAACTATTGTAAATACTGGCGTCCAGTTTATCGTATTATGTTCTGGTACTTAATAGATTTAATTTAACCCTGTGCTGCGAAAGTCATGTAATAATTTGACTATTCTGAAATTTATGTAAAGCTGAATAGACAGTTTTTATTCCAGAACTTTTTTGCTCTCCCTCACTTATGACATTTAAAATCTTTTTTTATATAATTTTTATGATACTCAGTACAGCAAACCAGGCAGATTCAACATCAAAAAAAACATTGCCACCCTGCCGGGATAGCCCTAACTGTGTTTCCAGTCAGACCGAAGATGCCAAACAATATATTGAACCTTTTAAAATCAGTGGCAGCCCTGAAGAAGCATGGCAGGCATTGAAAAAAGCCATTGATAACCATAGCCGCATGGTTATTACCCATGAAACAGCTGATACGCTTCATGCCGAGGCAACCAGCCTGGTTTTTCAGTTTGTTGATGATATTAACGTGGTTCTTGATGCTGACACGAATCTCATCCATATCCGCTCCGCCTCGCGAACAGGTCATAGTGACTTCGGGGTTAATCGCAAGCGTATAGAAGCTCTACGTTTGCAGTTGCAAAAAGCGCATGTGATAGATTGATTACCCAAATAACAGCAGTATCTATTCCTGGTTTGCTCGTGTTAAAAAACCGGGGCAATGAGTTTATTATTGACGATTATTCATTTTCGGGGACTTGCGTTTGAGTCTGACGATTAAATAATGCCTGATAAGCTAGTGCGGATTGTTCCGGCTGATGGTCAAATAATCCCCCGATGACGGCTAACAAATCGGCTCCTGCTGTCAGTAATTGCTCACCATTATCGGGCAGAATACCGCCTATGGCGACAATGGGAATATCAAGTAAAAATCTGGCTTTTCGCAGTGTTTCAATCTTCGCAGGTGCAGCCAACGGTTTTGAGGAAGACGGAAAAAAGCGCCCGAATGCAACATAAGTAGCCCCCTGTCCTTGTGCATCCAATGCCTGTCCGGCAAAGTCATAACAGGAAACGCCGATGATGGCATCGTTACCTAAATGCCTTCTTGCATCTGCAATAGCGCCGTCTTCTTTGCCGATATGGACACCATCAGCGCCCACACTTGCAGCCAGCTCGACGTCGTCATTAATGATAAGCGGAACCTTATGCTGATGGCAGACTTTAACCAGCTCTTTTGCCAGAAAAACTGCATCAGCCGGATTTTTATCGCGATACTGCACGATCACTGCGCCGCCTCTAATAGCCGCTGCCACTTCGTTAACAATAGTATCGCCGGATTTATTATCCGTCTGAGTAATAGCGTAAAGCCCGCGCGTTGGAAATCTCATGTGTCTTCCTCCATCCAGAAAAATCGATTGGGAATGTGCTGTCCTTTGCCCGGTTGATAAGCACTGTTTAACGAATTCCAGGTGTATTCCTGAGCCTCCATGACGGCTTGAACAGGCTCCAATCCATGCGCCATCAATGCCGCAATGCTGGTAGCCAAGGTGCAGCCGGAGCCATGATAACTGGCCGGCAACCTGTCCCAGGTATAGGTCTCCCAGCAACGGCCATCATGAAACAATTGATTGCTGACTGAAGGCGTGGCCTCATGCGTTCCTGTAATCAAAACATATTCACAGCCTTGATCCAGCAACTCCAGGCCACATTCATCAAGCTCATCAAATCCTGTCAGTTTGCGGGCTTCTTCACTATTGGGTGTTAATACGGTGGTACATGGCAGCAGCAAATCGACAATAGTCGCTATCAGCCGGTCATTCGATAATTCAGTACCACCACCCGCCGCCAGTACCGGATCTAAAATAACCGGAATGTGCGGATGTTGTTTTAAAATCGCATAAATGGCTATTGCCGTCTCATGATGCCCGATTAAGCCAATTTTAAAGGCATTAACGTGCAAGTCATCCAGTAAAGTATTCGCCTGACTGATAATGTTTTCCGGGCTTTGCGGAATGAGCTTTTTTACATTCCGGGTATCCTGCTCGGTCAAGGCAGTAATAACACTGGCCGAATGACACTGATGACTGACCAGGGTTTCAATATCCGCCTGCACGCCTGCGCCGCCGCTAGGATCATGTCCGGAAAACGAGAGTACGACGGGGCGGTTAGAGGGCATTGGGCTTCCTTGGAACATGACGGATGATGCAGATTTTTTTGACAGCTGGAACCTAAAGTATCGCAGTATCGAGGAGTGGGCAACCGTTTTTTAGTGTTATCCGGCGATTAAACAGTGATAATCAACTACGCCTACGCTTACTCTGGTTAAAACCAACTTTACGCTTCTTCCGGGGGCGCTTCGGAGTAGATACGGATTCTGCATGCCGTGCATCTGATTCCTGAAATGCAATAGGAAATTTGTCCATATTGCGTAACACCGGAAACCTCCACATGCAAAAACCTGTTATCACCAGTGTCGCAATGCCGCCAATAATGACCGCAGGAATCAGCCCGAACCAGGCTGCCGTCAAACCGGATTCAAATTCACCCAGCTCGTTTGATGCACCGATAAATACCGAATTCACCGCACTGACCCGGCCACGGATCGCGTCCGGAGTTTCCAGCTGAACCAGCATATGGCGTATATAAACGCTAACCATATCGCCTGCACCCATCAGAACCAGCGCGACCATCGACAGTTGAAAATTCTCTGAGAAACCGAACAGCACTGTTGCCGCACCAAACAAAAGCACACCCCCAAACATCCAGCGTCCGACTCGACGGGAGATCGGTACAAAACCGAGCGCCACGGCAGTAAGAGCAGCACCAACACCCGGCGCGGTGCGCAGTAAGCCAAGACCAGCCGAATCGACATGCAACACATCGCTGGCGTAAGCAGGCAAAAGCGCAGTAGCGCCTCCGAACAGCACAGCAAATAAATCCAGAGAAATCGCCCCCAGTATAACCGGACGTGAACGCACAAAACGCAAGCCTTCCAGCACTGTATGCCAGGAAGCCGATTCCCGTTTGACCCGGGTTGGCTGCATACGAATCGGCAACAACAGCACCATCGCCAGAGCCAATAAAACGCTCACCAGGGTATAAACCGTCTGCGCTCCAAACAGATAGACCCAGCCACCCAAGGTTGGCCCGGCAATAACGGCTACATGAAACGACGATGAACTTAGGGCTACGGCATTGCCAAAACTCTCCGACGGCACCAGATTAATCAGAATAGCCTGACTGGCCGGCATCATAAATGCCCGGGCTGAGCCATATAAAGCCATGACCGCAAACACCGGCCAGACCGGCTCAAGATCAGCCAGTGAGAAAGCCAGTAACAGCAAACCACACAACATCTCCAGAAAGACGCATCCGACAATAATCCACCGGCGATTCCATTGGTCCGCAACATGCCCGGCAACCAATATCAGTAAAGCGAAAGGTGCAAATTGAGCCAGTCCGATGAGCCCCAGATCCATCGCGTTACCGGTTTTCTCATAAACTTGCCAACCTACAGCCACACTTTGCATCTGCACAGCCACAGAAGCTATAAACCGGGCAGACAGGAACAAGGTAAAATTTCGATGGCGCAACGCGCTAAATTTATTGATAGATATTGACATGTTTAGCTGATAAAAAAGTTTTGTAACTATTCAGCACATAGAAATGGAACATGGATGCCAAAAGTAGGCGCCTCTAGGCGACACGGATTAAACTGATAACCTTCTGATTAAAAAACTTAAAAAGCGCCAGACAAACTTGGCTTAGGCTTTTAAAAATCCGTTTAAATTCGTCCAATCCGCATCATCCGTGTTCTATTAATCATAGTTAGCATACGCTGAATAGTTACAAAGTTTTTAGATGTTAAATACACACGTTGCAAAGTGACCTTGCTCCCTCTCCTGCTGGAGAAGGAGCAACAACACTTGTGTAGATACCCTAGTAATTATCGTTCTTAATCCTTATTTATTAGCCCGGTGATCAATAATCTCTTCAACTACCGACGGATCGGCAAGTGTCGAAGTATCACCTAGATTATCAAGTTCATTAGCGGCCACTTTACGCAAAATACGGCGCATAATTTTACCTGAACGGGTTTTTGGTAAGCCGGGCGCCCACTGAATAATATCGGGATTGGCAATCGCACCGATTTCTTTTCTAACCAGATCAATCAGTTCTTTTCTCAGCGCTTCCGAAGGCTCTACACCCACGTTCAAAGTGACATAAGCATAGATCCCCTGCCCTTTAATATCGTGCGGATAACCCACTACAGCCGCTTCCGCGACCTGGTCGTGCAGCACTAATGCGCTTTCAATTTCTGCCGTGCCCATACGGTGCCCGGATACGTTAATCACATCATCGACACGCCCGGTAATCCAGTAATAACCATCTTTATCTCGACGGGCACCATCCCCGGCAAAATAATAGCCGGGATAGTTTTTAAAATACGTATCAATAAAACGTTGATGATCGCCATACACGGTTCGCGCCTGCCCTGGCCACGGGCGACTGATAACCAAAATGCCCTCCGCTACACTGTCCATAATGCGGCCCTGATTGTCCATGATTTCTGGCAAGATACCAAAGAACGGCAAGGTTGCCGATCCGGGTTTTAATGCGGTAACCCCAGGTAAAGGCGTTATTAATATGCCGCCCGTTTCGGTTTGCCACCAGGTGTCCATAATAGGACAGCGTCCATTGCCGACGACATGGTAATACCATTCCCAGGCTTCCGGGTTGATCGGTTCGCCTACGCTACCCAGAATACGCAGACTGCTACGGTCGGTGCGCGTAACAAATTCATTGCCCTGTGCCATCAAGGCGCGGATCGCGGTCGGAGCGGTGTAGAAAATATTCACCTGATGTTTGTCGACAACCCGCCAGAAACGATCCGCTTCAGGATAGGTCGGCACGCCTTCAAACATCAATGTGGTAGCGCCGTTGCACAGCGGGCCGTAGATCATATAAGTATGACCGGTCACCCAGCCTATATCGGCGGTACACCAGTAAATATCGCCATCGTGGTAATCAAACACATACTTGTGAGTCATCGCTGCAAACAGCAGATAGCCGCCAGTGGTGTGCAAAACACCTTTGGGCTTGCCCGTTGAGCCTGACGTGTACAGGATAAACAACGGATCTTCTGCATCCATTTCTTCAGGGAGGCAATCGCTGGAAGCATCCGCCATCGCCTCGTGATACCAGATGTCACGCTGTTCATGCCAGTTTACCGAGTTGCCGGTGTTCTTTATGACGATAACTTTTTCAAGCCGGAGACAGGCCGTAGCCGCTTGATCGACATTGGCTTTAATAGGTAGGGTTTTGCCGCCACGGTAGCCTTCATCGGCGCAAACCACGTATTTGCAATCCGAGTCCAGTATGCGGTCTTTTAAAGCTTCGGCGGAAAAACCGCCAAAAACGATTGAATGCACGGCGCCAATCCGGGTACAGGCCAGCATAACCGTTGCCGCCTCGCTAATCATCGGCAAGTAGATACAAACGCGGTCGCCTTTTTTTACCCCCTGCGTTTTCAGGACATTGGCAAATTTGCAGACTTGCTCATACAATTGCCGGTAAGTGATCTTTTTATCATGAGCCGGATTGTCGCCTTCCCAGATAATAGCCACCTGGTCGCCGCGTGTTTCAAGATGACGATCTATACAGTTGACGCTGACGTTAAGTTTTCCGCCTTCAAACCAGCGTATATAGCCTTTTGGGTAATCGTAATCCATGACGGTATCCCAGCGTTTGCTCCACACTAAAAACTGCTCCGCCTGCTGTGCCCAAAAAGCGTCCGGCTCATCAATCGAAAGCTGATACAATGTTTTATAGGTTTCGGCGGTAATATGCGCCCGGGCTGCTATGCCGGGTTTTACATCATAAATTTTAACGTCTGACATTCGTTAATCCTTGGATTGTCTGAAGAGTGTGTGCAAACTTTAGTAAATTCCAGGCCTGATTGCACGAGTTTTGTGATTCCTAATGACGGGGGGATAAAACTTACCAACTAAGCCCACTTGCTTTGTGCATATAGAGTCAGCGCTCTTGGCTACTGTTCAGTGTCCACGTCGGCCTCAGAAGCGAGATAAAGAATCTCAATAATACAGTGCATAGTGTTGGAGGTTCGTTGCCTCACCCTAATCAGGAAGACGAAGCTCTAGCTTCGCGTAACAGGAAGCTCCAAAAGGTACGCGGTGCCTACCGGGCTCAACAGTGTATGCAGGTATGTTGTGAAGGTAAGCAGTTACTGTCAATAATCGTCTGCTAAATGAATTGCAGGTAAAAATTTAAAATCCTTACGATTGTAGGTAAGTAATGGCATTTGGTAATAAATAGCAGTTGCACCAATAACCGCGTCAGGCAAAGCCAAGCCGTGCGATAATCGGTATTCTCGAATGAATTGCGTTGCTAAATCAAAAATAGTTTGTTGCATAATTAACAGGCGAAACGGCTCAAGCTTTTTCTCTATGCGCTGCAATTCATTTTTATCAAGCGCTCCTTGTAACAATTCCATTTCGATAATTGAATTGACAAACAAGATAGCATCATTATTTATCAAATCGTTCAGCAGTTGGCTACGCCCACTCATAAAATCTATGATGACACAGGTATCACAGAGCAATAAATCAGACATGCTTATTTCTTTGCCACAGTGAAGTTCTTAACTGTTTTCCATAAGCCGCCGCATCTTCAACGGCTGTAAATACTGGCTCATCATCTACTTCTGATGTTGCATAATCGATAGGCCGCGAACACTGTAACGCGTCCGGTTTTTGCCTGATTTTTTCGTGATGAGGGAATTGTTGAAGCAGTCGGAAAACCAATTCCAAATAATGCTCATCAAGTTGTTCAATTTCATCTTTTAAGTGTTCTTTAGTTATCATGGGTACACCTAACGGGTAATTATGTAGGCTTAAACTTTAAAGATGATTATATGTTAATCGCACTCTAACGGCTATTTTGCTCACCGGATTAGCAGAAAAAAGCGGGCAGAAAAGCATTGCTCACCCGCGTTACACTGTTGTTTTTCATTCATTGGCCGATGGCAGGCATCTTTCGCACTCGATGATCTCCTCTGTTTTCCCTGTATTCCTTCGACTGCGCTCAGGACAGGCTTTGTGGTAACCTGATGTTTATACGATAATACCACCCTAAACTGTTTAACAAGGCATGGAACTGGACTACTGATGAAGCTGGGAGAACACAAAGAAGAACCAAAAGGGGGCTTTAGATGGAAAATAGTGATAACAATCATCTTACTAGTTGCAGTGTCGTCCTTTATTATCAAGTTTAACAGCGCCCAAACAGGAAAAGAGGATTATAAAAAGTCGGGGAAATTTACCGAATCGGATGTTGCCGTTGCGGCTGTTGCCGCTATACAGGGCAATTTTCCTGTTTACCTGACTGGTCTGGGAACGGTCACGGCATTGCGCACGGTCACTGTTAGATCGCGTGTTGACGGGGAACTTGTCCGTGTCGCTTTCAAGGAAGGTCAAACGGTTAAGGTTGGTGAGCTTCTGGCTGAAATTGACCCGCGTGCCTTTCAGGTACAGCTTATGCAAGCCGAAGGCCAGTTGCTCCGGGATGAAGCGCTGTTGAAGAATGCCGAGATTGATCTGGTTCGCTACAAAACCCTGCTGGAGCAAGACTCCATAGCAGCGCAACAGACCATTACCCAGGAATCTCTGGTTAAACAGCACAAGGGAACCGTAGCAATAGACCGAGGACTGGTTGCTAATGCCAAACTCCAGCTGAGTTATGCACGCATCACCGCGCCGATTACGGGACGCCTGGGCTTGCGTTTGGTCGATCAGGGTAATATTGTCAAGGCTTCCGATGCCAATGGACTGGTTGTCATTACGCAAACTCAGCCTATCGCAGTGGTATTTACCTTACCGGAGGATGAGTTACAAGCCGTGATGAAACAGTTTCGTTCAGGTGAAGGTTTGGCAATTGAAGCGTATGACCGTAGCGGTAAGAATAAACTGGCTCAGGGACAACTTTTGGCGGTGGACAATCAAATTGATACCACCACCGGAACGGTTAAGCTCAAAGCACAATTTGGCAATGAAGACGGTGCTTTGTTTTCAAACCAGTTCGTCAATATCAAGATGCTTATGGATACGATGCAATCGGTAACCATCATACCTACTGCCGCTATTCAAAGGGGAACAATGGGAAGCTTCGTTTATGTGGTTAAGGAGGATCAGACGGTGAGCGTGCGACCGTTGACTTTAGGGCCGACCGAGGGTGAAAAGGTTGCGGTACTAAAAGGCCTTCAGCCGAATGAACAGGTTGTAGTGGATGGCGCCGACAAGCTGCGAGAAAATATGAAGGTTAAATTGATCACTCGCGAGCCTGCATCTTCTTCCAATGTAGTTTCTCTCCCGAATAAAGAGATCAAGCAGGAAAATAATCGAAAGCACGGTAATAACGAGTGACCTTTCTTCCCGGTAATATGCCCTTCTATGGGATCAGGATACTTCATTCATGAATCCTTCACGCCTGTTCATCCAGCGTCCGGTCGCCACCTCATTATTAATGCTGGCGCTGTTGCTCGTTGGGATAGTGGCCTACCGTGAACTGCCGATTTCAGCCCTGCCGCAGGTCGATTACCCAACGATCCAGGTAGCTACACTTTATCCCGGTGCGAGTCAGGAAGTTATGACTTCGCTGATCACCGCACCCTTGGAGCGCCAGCTGGGCCAGTTGCCAGGCTTAAACCAGATGTCTTCTTCCAGCTCGGGCGGCGCTTCGGTCATCACGCTTCAGTTCAACCTGAGCTTGAGTCTGGATATTGCTGAACAGGAAGTACAGGCGGCTATTAATGCCGCCAATAATTTGCTGCCTAACGATCTGCCGATGCCGCCGATATACAGCAAAATTAACCCGGCCGATGCGCCGATCCTGACGCTCGCAGTCAGCTCGAAAACACTGCCATTGCCCAAAGTCGAAGACTGGGTGGATACCCGGCTGGCGCAAAAACTTTCGCAATTGTCGGGGGTGGGGCTTGTTACCATCAGCGGTGGCCAACGACCGGCCGTTCGCATCCAGGCTAATCCTACGGCAATGACGGCTTACGGATTAAGCCTGGAAGATCTGCGCACAACAATAACCAGCGCCAACGTCAATCAGCCGAAGGGTGTATTCGATGGGCCAACCCGAGCCGCTATTATCGATGCCAATGATCAGCTCAGATCAGCCGCAGAGTACGGTTCTCTGATCGTCGCTTACCGTAATGGCAGGCCGGTACACCTGGCGGATGTTGCTGACACCAGAGACGATGCAGAAAACGTGAGACTGGCTGCCTGGGCGAACGGAATCTCAGCCGTTATTGTCAACATTCAGCGTCAGCCGGGTACTAACGTTATCGAGGTTGCCGACCGCATCAAGCAACTCCTCCCGCAATTGCAGGAAGCACTGCCAAACAGCCTTGACGTTGCGCTGTTGACTGACCGCACAACCACGATTCGCGCCTCGGTGCGAGACGTAAAAACCGAGCTCCTGATTGCACTGGCTCTCGTGGTGCTGGTTATTTTTCTGTTTCTGCGCAATGCTTTTGCGACGGCTATACCGGGCATTGTCGTGCCGCTGTCTTTAATTGGCACTTTTGCAGTCATGTATCTGGCCGGTTTCAGCATCAATAATCTGACGCTCATGGCGCTGACCATTGCCGCAGGATTCGTGGTTGACGATGCCATCGTCGTCATCGAAAACATTTCCCGCTACATTGAGCAGGGTGAATCACCTATGAATGCGGCGCTCAAAGGTTCCGAGCAAATTGCGTTTACCATCATCTCGCTGACTTTTTCACTGGTTGCGGTTCTGATCCCTTTATTATTCATGGGCGACGTAGTCGGGCGCTTGTTTCGAGAATTTGCTATCACTCTGGCCGTGGCCATTCTCATTTCCGCCGTCATTTCCCTGACGCTTACGCCCATGATGTGCGCAAAAATGCTACGCCCGCTCTCCGAGGAACGAAAAGGCCGGTTTTATCTAGCCAGTGGACGCTTTTTCGATAGCGTCATTTCAGGCTACGCCAAAATGCTCGACCGGGTTCTGGAACATCAGGGAGCCACGTTACTTGTGGCTATAGCAACCCTGGCGCTCACTGTGCTGCTATTCATCTTTGTACCTAAAGGCTTCTTCCCAATCCAAGATACCGGTGTTATTCAGGGTATCTCGGTAGCGCCGCAAGCCATTTCTTTTGCCGCCATGTCTGAGCGGCAGCAAGCCTTGGACAAGGTCATTCTTGAGGATCCGGCGGTTGAAAGTATTTCTTCTTTCATTGGCGTAGACGCTGCCAACCCTACGCTTAGTACCGGCCGCTTGATGATCACCCTGAAACCGTTGTCCACGCGCGGCATCAACGTCATGGACGTTATCCACAGATTACAACCCAGACTTGGTCAGGTTCAAGGCATCACATTGTATCTCCAGCCAGTGCAAGACCTCACCATTGAAAATCGTGTCAGCCGCAGTCTGTACCAATTGACTTTGGAATCAGCCGATCGTGAAGAGTTGAGTCGCTGGACAGCACTGCTTGTCGCGCAACTTTCCAAGCAACCGCAGTTCGCTGATGTCACCAGTGACCTTCAGGATCAGGGTCTACAGGCATACGTGGACATAGATCGTGGCACTGCCAGCCGTATGGGCATCAGTATTGCCGCTATCGATAACGCGCTTTACAATGCCTTCGGGCAGCGGCTGGTTTCCACTATTTATACCCAGTCTAACCAGTACCGCGTTGTGCTTGAGGTAAAACCCGGCTATCGACAAAGTCTGGAAGATCTTAAAAACAGCCGGGTTGCCTCTGTCAGTGGCATACAAGTACCACTCTCAACTATTGCCAACATATCCGAACGGCTAACCCCGCTCGTCACCCATCATCTGGGACAGTTCCCTGCCGCCACCATTTCTTTTAATCTGGCTCCCGACGCTTATCTTGGTGAGGCTATCGACGCTATCGAAATAGCCAAACAACAAATAGGATTACCGCTTAGTGTGCTGGCCAATTACCAGGGCGCCACGCTGGCTTTTAGCGCGTCGCTCTCGAACACGCTATGGCTGATTCTTGCAGCCATCATCACCGTTTATATTGTGTTGGGCGTGCTTTATGAGAGCTATATACATCCGATCACGATACTTTCAACGTTGCCTTCAGCAGGGGTTGGCGCTTTGCTTGCGCTTATGCTGTCAGGTAATGATCTAGGCATAATTTCGATCATCGGCATTATTCTGCTCATCGGCATCGTCAAGAAAAATGCCATCATGATGATTGATTTCGCCCTCGATGCGGAGCGCAAACAAGGCATGTCGGCGCGGGAGGCTATTCATCAAGCCTGTCTTTTGCGCTTTCGTCCGATTATGATGACGACGATGGCCGCGCTGCTAAGTGCTCTCCCCCTTATGCTGGGTACCGGAGTGGGATCGGAATTGCGTCATCCCTTAGGGATCACGATGGTTGGAGGCTTGCTTCTGAGCCAGTTGCTTACATTGTTCACAACCCCGGTGATTTATCTGGCTTTTGACAGGCTGGGCCTGCGACTGGCGGGTATCGAAACCAACCTTGATCCCGGCAAGGACTTGCCGTGACCCTATCAGCTTATTTCATCGATCGTCCGGTCGCGACCACACTGCTCACGCTGGCAATCACTCTGGCCGGCCTGATCGCCTTCTTCCAGTTGCCGGTCGCGCCACTGCCTCAAGTCGATTTTCCGACTATCTCCGTACAGGCCTCGCTACCCGGAGCCAGCCCCGAAACCATGGCCACTTCGGTGGCTACCCCGCTGGAACGTGTACTTGGACATATTGCAGGCATTACGGAAATGACATCCGCAAGCTCTGTCGGCACCACCAGTATAATTTTACAATTTGATCTGGGTCGCAACATCGATGGTGCTGCGCGGGATGTGCAGGCGGCGATCAACGCTGCAAACAGACTGCTACCCAGCGATATGCCCAGCCGCCCCAGCTATCGCAAGATCAACCCGGCCGATTCGCCAATTATGATTCTGGCGCTAACCTCGAAAACCATGACCCGAGGCCAGCTTTACGACGCAGCCTCGACAATTCTGGCGCAAAAAATATCGCAAATTCAGGGGATTGGGCAGGTTAGCATCGGCGGCAGTTCGCTACCTGCGGTTAGGATTGAGCTCAATCCTGTCGCCCTAGGCAAATATGGCATCGGTTTCGACGACGTACGCGCTGCAATAGCTGCGACTAATGCCAATCGTCCCAAAGGCGCCCTGGAAGACGCCACGCATCACTGGCTGATCCATGCCAATGATCAAGCCAAAAAAGCCAGCGATTATAGGCCGCTCATTGTTACTTATCGTAACGGCGCTGCTGTTCATCTCGCCGATCTCGGCCAGATCATCGATTCCGTAGAAGACTTAAAATCTTCGGGACTCAAGGACGGCAAACCATCGGTAGTATTGATGCTAAACAAACAGGCCGGCGCCAACATCATCGAAACCGTTGATAAAGTAAAGTCACTGCTACCGCAACTACAAGCATCCATCCCGAGCGCGATTGATCTCTCGGTAGTCATCGATCGCTCCACAACTATCCGCGCTTCTCTTAATGAAGTTAAACTCAGTCTTATAATTGCTGTTGGTCTGGTGATTCTGGTGGTATTGCTGTTCTTGCGCAATCTGCGTTCTTCGATGATCCCTATCGTCACCGTACCAGTGTCCCTTATAGGCACTTTCGGCGTGATGTATTTATTCCACTATAGTCTGGATAACCTTTCCTTAATGGCGCTCACCATCGCCACAGGCTTTGTTGTGGATGACGCTATTGTGGTTTTGGAAAACACCTCACGCCATATAGCGAAAGGTGTCCCACCTCGTGAGGCGGCTGTGAAAGGCGCCGGTGAGGTTGGTTTTACGGTGCTGACTATGAGCTTATCCCTTATTGCAGTGTTCATTCCCATTTTATTGATGGGTGGCATCGTTGGGCGTCTTTTCCAGGAATTTGCAGTCACTCTCTCGGCTGCCGTAATGGTTTCGCTGCTTATCTCGCTGACTACTACACCCATGCTGTGCGCCTTGTGGCTAAGACCGGTAGAAACCCGTTCACACGGTCGGCTTTATTATTTGACCAAACGGTTTAACCAGCGCTGGATTGCCGGCTATGAACACTCCTTGCACTGGGCGTTACGCCACGGCCCATTGGTGATGTTGCTACTGTTGTGTACGATAGGCTTAAATATCTATCTCTACACGATCGTACCCAAAGGCTTCTTCCCAGTGCAGGATACCGGCAGACTGATGGGGAGAATACAATCGGATCAAAGCATTTCATCCCACGCCATGCAGCAAAAACTGGCTAACTTTGTCGATATCATGCGCCAGGATTCCGAGATCAAGACCGTTATCGGGTTCACTGGCGGGCAACGAGGCATGAACAGTGGGGAAATGTTCGCGTCTCTCAAGCCCCTGGAAGAGCGCAAACTGAATGTCAATCAGCTCATGGCGCGGCTGCGCGGTAAGCTGGAAAATGAACCGGGTGCCAAATTGACATTGCAACCTCCTCAGGATCTCCGTATTGGCGCACGCGGATCCTCAGCCTTGTTTGAATACACACTGCAAGCCGATGATCTACCGGAACTTAGAGCCTGGATACCCCGGCTCGTTAAAGCCTTATCCCAACGCCCTGGACTGGTGGATGTGAATACCAATCAGCAGGACAAAGGGCAACAAATTGCGCTCCAGGTGAATCGTGATATGGCAGCTAGATTGGGCGTCAGTCAGGCGCTAATCAATGCCACGCTGGGTAGTGCATTCGGACAAAGACAAGTATCTGTGATTTACAATCCGCTTAACCAGTATCATGTGATCATGGAAGTCGCGCCCGAGTATTCGCAAAGTCCGGAAACCTTAAAGAATATCTATGTCAGCGTGCCACCCGGGCCCCAGTTTCCGTCCGGCGGGCAAGTGCCATTATCTGCTTTTACAAGCTACGGCGTGACCAACACGCCGTTATCTGTCAATCATCAAAGTCAATTTCCCGCTGGGACAATCTCTTTCAATCTTAAACCCGACACTTCGCTGTCAACGGCAACCCAGGCGATAACAGAGACAATGTCCGACCTGGGTGTCCCTGCTTCAATACACGGCAGCTTTCAGGGTACGGCCAAGGCCTTTAAAGAATCTCTGAACAATCAACCCTGGTTGATTCTGGCTGCGTTGCTCTCGATTTATATTGTCCTGGGTGTTTTATACGAGAGTTATGTCCATCCGCTTACGATTCTTTCTACCTTGCCATCGGCTGGCGTTGGTGCCATTTTAGCGCTGTTGGTTTGTGATACCGAATTCAGTATCATTGCCATGATCGGCGTGATTTTGCTAATCGGCATAGTGAAAAAGAACGCCATTATGATGATAGATTTTGCTTTACATGCAGAGCGCACATTGGGTATGAGTCCTGATGCAGCGATTTTCACTGCGTGCATGATGCGTTTTCGGCCGATTATGATGACGACTTTCGCAGCCTTGCTGGCGGCGCTGCCTCTGGCGCTCGGCACCGGTTACGGAGCTGAATTGCGCCGTCCTTTAGGAATCGCCATTGTTGGCGGCTTGTTACTTAGCCAATTACTCACTCTTTACACAACCCCGATCATTTATCTTTATCTGGATCGCTTTCAGTCATGGTGTCGCCGCACCCTGCACCGCAAGACTTCAAATACTGTATCAACCCAAATAGATTCGCTATGAGTACGCACTTATATAGTTGTCCAGAAAAGCTACTTCTATCACTGCGGACATCCGCTGTAGGGCCTGCTATGCATGCCTTGAGAACTAAGGCAGGCGCGCGCAGCACGCTTTATATTACCTGCTCATTACGGTTATTGACCGTTATCTGTCCCTTAATACTCGCCGCGTGTACGGTAGGGCCTGATTACCGGCGTCCGGCCAGTGCCGCGCCCGCAAAATACAAAGAGCTTAAAGGCTGGAAGCAAGCGCAGCCCCGTGATCACGCGCTACCCGGCAAATGGTGGGAGATATTTAAGGATTCTTATCTGAATACTTTGGCAGAGCAAGTTGATATTGCCAATCAATCTATCGCTCAGGCCGAGGCTCAATATCGACAGTCCCAGTCGCTCGTGCAGACTGCAACAGCAGCCTATTTTCCCACTGCTACCGGTTCTGCAACCGTCAATCGCTTCCGCGCCGCGAGTGGCCAAAGCGTGGCAGTTCGTGGAGTCAAGTACCTATTCGGAGCCGCATTAAGCGCAGCATGGGAACCGGATTTATGGGGCAGTGTACGCAGACAGGTTGAGTCAAGTGAAGCAACAGCCCAAGCCAGCGCTGCCACTTTGCAGGCATTGCGTTTGTCTACCCAGACTACGCTAGCCCAAAACTACTTTCAATTACGGGCGCTCGACGCGCAAATAAAACTATTGAACGATACCGTTGAAACCTATCAAAAAACACTCAAAATCACCCAAAACCGTTACTCAGCAGGGATAGCCGCCAAAGCAGAAATTATCCAGGCTGAAACCCAGCTTGAATCCGCACGGGCGCAAATGCTCAATCTTGGCGTACAGCGAGCTCAATTCGAACACGCCATAGCAATATTGATAGGCAAGACTCCCGCCGAACTAACGATTACGGTTGCTCCGCTGAATTCAATAATACCGGCGATCCCAGTCAGTATCCCGTCACAACTTTTAGAACGGCGACCGGATATCGCCGCCGCCGAGCGTCAAGCTGCTGCTGCCAATGCGCAAATTGGCGTAGCCAAAGCTGCTTATTTTCCTACCCTGAATCTCGCGGCTACTAATGGTCAACAATCCAATCAGCTTGCAAGCTTGCTGGCTTCGGCTGCACGTTATTGGGCTCTGGGGCCAGCGGCACTAGCAATCCCCCTATTTGATGGCGGTGCTCGCGGCGCACAAATGCAACAATCTATCGATACTTACGATGCCAGTGTGGCGGCCTATCGTCAGGCTGTTCTAGTTAGCTTTCAGGAGGTGGAAGATAATCTAGCCACACTACGCATTCTGGAACAAGAGCTGCAAGTTCAAAACAAGGCAGTAGAATCTGCGCAGAAGGCCGTTCTGTTAACGACCAACCAATACCAGGCAGGGACGGTAAGTTACCTTAATGTCATGATAGCTCAGGCGGCCGCTCTCGCGAATGAGAAAACGGCTGTTGATCTTCAAGGACAGCGCTTGAGCGCTGCTGTGCTTCTCGTCAAAGCCCTTGGAGGCGGCTGGAACGCGTCAGCACTACCCAATAAGGATCAAGTCGGCGGCGAAGTCAAATGGTCCCAGTTTCTTCCTATTCCAGTAAGGTGATTTAAAAAAATATATCTCTGAAGCCAGGTAGGTGTATCGGCATGCATTTGAAATCGGCCATGCTCGCATTCCATTTGCATAAGCTCACATTATTTGCACCTGTCGGAGAAGCCTGTTTTCATCTCATTAAGGTCTAGGTTTTCAATCTGGTATGCCTCAAAAACCTAAATCAAACCCTATTGATACGCGAAGTTGTCTCAATGGCAGCGTGCCGTACGGCTATACCAAAATGGTACAATGGCGAAAATCGATCAAGAAGAATTAGTCGCCAGTTTCCAGTGAACGGCTGATCAACCTTAAAGCAGTCATTCAGCGACCGCCATTGATCGACAGCCAACGGCCAATTTC
>Ga0209798_10000993_pt1 | contig 17279 bp, 16 predicted proteins | sample DOMMetBare3Fresh_FD_187475 | JGI IMG/M metagenome (GOLD analysis project Ga0209798, IMG submission 187475) | Wetland sediment microbial communities from St. Louis River estuary, USA, under dissolved organic matter induced mercury methylation -... | ecosystem: Environmental > Aquatic >...
CGCCGACGCGGGCGGCGGCGGGGCCCAGTGGAGCGGCACGCCGGCACAGGCCCTCGGCGCGAAGCGCGGCGGTCCAGGCGGCCAGACGCTCGTGATCCGGGTCCATCGGCCGCCCCGGGCGTATACTCGCGAGCGGGGCGGGGAACAGGAGCGCGGCCGCGCTCGCGGCGGCCTTCATCAGGAGTTCCCTGCGGGAGAGTGGCGTGCTCACTGGTCACCGGTGAAGGGATGGGCCGAGCCCCGACGTTCATGCGTACGGTTATGCGTACGATACCTGCCCGCGGCCCGCAAGTCGCGTAGACTTCTGATCCCCGCTCATTCGGAGGAGCGATGCTGGTCCTGGTGAGCGACCTGCACATCACCGACGAAACCACCGCCAACAACGTGAATCCCGAGGCGCTCGAGCTCCTGGGGGCCGACATTCTGGAGACGGCCGAACGGCGCGGAGCCAGGGAGATCCATCTGGTGCTGCTGGGAGACATCCTCGACCTCGTGCGCACCGACTACTGGCACCGGTCGGGCATCCCGATGCGGCTGCGTCCCTGGGGCGGCACGCTCGATCTGCGCACCGGGATGAACGCGGACAGCAGCGCCATCCGCGAGCAGTTCCACGCCATCCTCGGCGGGATCCTGGCGACGCCGACGGCCGGCGCGCTGGGCACGACGCTGGCGACGCTCGCCGCCGGGCCCGTCCCGTTCCGCGCCACCTACGTCGTCGGCAATCACGAGCGGGTGATGTGGAACTTCCCGTCGCTGCAGGAAGCGGTGCGCGCGGCCATGCCGGCGATCGCGGCGTTCGCGCCCAGGGTCGAGAGCACGGAGTACGGCGTCCTCGCCCGCCACGGACACGAGTGGGACGAGCACTCCCACGGGTGGCAGTTCCGGCGCACGGTGCTGATCCCCGGGGCGGAGGTGGATCGCTTCGCGCCGGAGGCGTACGAGGTGATGGCCATCGGGGAGGCCGTCACCGCCGAGCTGATGAGCGGCCTGGTCTACCACGCCCGAGACCAAGGGGCGCCGATGTCGCTGGTGGACCAGCTCAAGGACGTCAACAACCTGCGTCCACTGCTCGACGTGTTCGCGTGGCTCGAGTGGATCGGCGGCGCCCGCGAGCGGGACCTCCGTCGGATGCTGCACGAGTCCCTGAAGCGGGCGCTCGACGGCCTGCTCGAGACCAGCCTCGCCCGCCAGTGGGATCATCTGAGGACCGACACCCTCGTATCGGGCGACCTGGTGGACCGCCTCCAGCAGGCCCGCGCGTTCCTGCTGGGCCCGGACTTCGAGTCGTTCCGCGGGCGAGTGCAGTGGCTCGGGCGGCTGCAGCGGCTGGTGCCGGCCTTGCTGCCGGCGGAGGAGGGATTGCTCGCGGGCGCGCGCTCGGAGGCGGTGTTGGGCCAGGCAACCGGCCCGGGCGGGACTCAGCGGGTGATCTACGGCCACACCCATCGGGCGCGTCACGACTACTTCTCGAGCGAGCCCGACGGAACGGTGCGGATGTACATCAATACCGGCACCTTTCTTCCGCTCATCTCCCGTGCCGCCGACCGGCGCTCGTTCTCGAGCGTGCTGCAGATGACCATGGTCTACGTCTATCGGAGCGACGAGGACATGCAGCGGAAGCGGGCCGGCACCTCGTCCCTCGACATCTGGAACGGGACGCGGTACAAGCTGTACGCGTGAACGCGGGGCTGCACGCACCCGCCTCGTTGCGGCGGCCGGGGACTGCTTTAGGTTGAGACTGACTGGGCCATCTGGAGTCACAGGGGCAACCATGACCACGGCACCGCGACCAGGGGTGGACGAGTACGCCGCGGCCTTCGCCGATTACGTCGCCCGCATCGGCGACGGCGAGGAGATCGTGGCGGTGCTGGCCGGCCAGCTCGATCAGGTCCTCGCCCGGCTCGGCCGCATTCCCGAGGCCCGGGGCGACTACCGCTACGCGCCGGAGAAGTGGAGCATCAAGGAGGTGGTCGGCCATCTGTCCGATACCGAGCGGGTGTTTGCGTACCGGGCGCTCCGGGTCGGTCGCGGCGACACCACTCCGCTGTCCAGCTTCGACGACCAGGCCTATGTTGCGGAGGCGCAGGCCGGAGCCCGCACGTTGGCCGGTCTGGCCGCGGAATGGGGCGACGTCAGGCGGGCAACCCTCGCGCTCTTTCCGAACCTGCCGCCCGCGGCCTGGCATCGGCGGGGAATCGTCGGCGACCACCCCATCAGCGTCCGCGCACTCGCCTATGTCATCGCGGGCCATGTGCGGCACCACCTCGAGGTCCTGGAGGCGCGTTACCAGGGGTGACGAGTACTCCCATGCCGTCTGATCAGCTCGAGCGCCTCCGTACCACTCTGGCGGGCCGGTACGCCGTCGAGCGCGAGCTCGGCCGGGGCGGGATGGCGATGGTCTACCTCGCGAACGATCTGAAGCACGGCCGCCGGGTGGCGCTTAAGGTGCTCCGGCCCGAGCTCGGGCCCCTGCTCGGCTCCGACCGGTTCACCCGCGAGATCGGGATCGCCGCGACGCTCAATCACCCCCATATCCTGCCGCTGTACGACTCGGGCGACGCCGGCGGCCTCCTGTTCTACGTCATGCCCTACGTGAAGGGCGAATCCCTGCGGCAGAAGCTTGCCCGCGAGCGGCAGCTCTCGGTCGACGAGGCCATCGGCATCGCGCGGCAGGCCGCCTCCGCGCTGGACTACGCGCACGCCCACGGCCTGATCCACCGCGACATCAAGCCCGAGAACATTCTGCTCCACGAAGGCGAGGCGATGGTCGCCGACTTCGGCATCGCGGTCGCCCCCGGTTCGGCGCCGGGCGACCGGCTCACTGCCACCGGCCTCATGGTCGGGACGCCCGAGTACATGAGCCCCGAGCAGGCCGCGGGCGAGCGGACACTGGATCCGAGCAGCGACGTGTACAGCCTGGCCTGCGTGCTCTACGAGCTGCTCGCGGGCGAGCCGCCATACACGGGCGCCACCGCGCAGATGGTCGTCGCCAAGCGGTTCACCGACCCGGTCCCTCGCGTGCGCCGCCTGCGGCCCGCGGTGCCGCCGGCGGTGGAGCAGGCGCTGGTGAAGGCCCTCGCCATGGTGCCGGCCGACCGGTTCGCCTCCGCCACCGCCTTCGCGGCCGCGCTCACCGCCATCGCCGCCACCGCGACGGTCGCCACCACCGCTGCCCAGCCGCGCGCTGCGTCGGTCGCCGTCCTCCCCTTCCTCAACCTGAGCGCGGACCCGGAGAACGAGTTCTTCACGGACGGGATCACCGAGGACGTGATCGCCCAGTTGTCCAAGATCCGCTCGCTGAAGGTGATCTCGCGCACGTCGGTGATGCCGTTCAAGAAGCGGGAGCAGAGCCTGCGCGAGATCGGCGCGAGGCTGGACGTAGCGACGCTGCTCGAGGGGAGCGTCCGGCGTGCCGGGAGCAGGGTGCGGATCGTGGCGCAGCTCATCGATGCCGAAACGGACCGGCACCTCTGGGCGGAGACGTATGACCGGGACCTGACCGACATCTTCGCCATCCAGACCGATGTCGCGTTGCAGATTGCGGCCGCGCTCGAGGCGGAGCTTTCCTCCGAGGAGAGAAGCCGGATCCGGAAGCCGCCCACGGACGACGTCCAGGCCTATCAGCTCTACCTGCTCGGCAAGCATTGCCTCGTTCGGTGGACCGAGGAAGGGATCGAGCAGGGTCTCAAGCACCTCGAGCAGGCGATCGCACGCGACCCGAACTATGCGCTGGCCTACGCCACCATCGGCTTTGCCTACACGGAAAACGCGATCGGAGTAGCCGGGACACTCCCGCCGGACGAAGCGTTTCGACAGGCCAAGGCTGCCGTCGCCAAGGCCCTCGAGCTCGACAGCGGGCTCGCCGAAGCGCATGCCGTACTGGCACACCTCAAGGTCGCCTGCGACTACGACTGGACCGGGGCCGAGGCGGAATACAAACGGGCAATCGAGCTGGACCCGAACAGTGGCGTCGCCTACGACTCCTACAGCCTCATGTTGTCCGCACTCGAGCGCTATGACGAGGCCATCGAGATGCATGGGCGCGCGCACGAGCTCGATCCTCTGGCCCACCGAATGGATACCGCGACCATCCTCCTGCGGGCCGGCCGGTACGATGAGGCGCTGGGATCCGTCACTCGGGTCCTGGAGGTCGAACCCCACTTCGCGCTGGCGCATGCGACCCTCGGATGGGCTTACTACCTGAAGGGGATGCCGGACCAGGGGATCCTCGCGCTGCAACAGGCGTTGTCGCTCTCCCCCGATAGCACCCTGTACCTGGCGCAGCTCGGGCAAGCCTTCGCGCTCGTGGGTCGGACCGAGGAGGCCCGGGAGGTGCTGCGACAGCTCGATGAACGTTCGCGTCAGCGATACGTGTCGCCTTATCACGTGGCCTATGTGTACACGGGCCTCGGCGAGCACGAACGAGCGATGGATTTCCTCGAACGCGCCTATCAGGAGCGAGCCGGCGGCATCTTCGGTGTCAGGGGGTCGTTCCTCTTCGCCCCTCTGCGGGGGCATCCCCGTTTCCAGGCGCTGCTCCGAAAGATGAACCTGGCCTGAGAGTGCGTTAGGCCTCCCCAACGCAGCGCCGGACCCGCCTCACCGCCCCGCCGCACTCCGCACGACCACGCAGCTCCTGGCCCTCGCCGGCCTGGCCACGACGCCTGCCGCCGCCCGCAGAGCGAGCGAGCTGAAGCGGGGCGCGATCTCACCATCCTGGAGATGGACATGCGGTTCGCCAGCCACACGGTCTTCCGCCGAGCCGCTGCACTCATCTAGTCTGGAGCAGCCCCATCCTCCGGAGAATCGCGGCGCCGCGCGGGTCCCGCCGCAACGGCTCGAGCCGAGATCCGCGGTGGGGCGCTCCTCGAGCTGGCGGCGCTGTCCGGCGGCGAGCGCCACGCCGAGCTCGCGGGCCACCCGCTCGGCGACGTCCGCCTGCACCTGGAAGACGCCGGTGAGCGGCGCGTCGAACGACTGCTGCCAGCGGGTGGCGCCGCTCGTCGTCTGCACCAACTCGGGGCTCACCCGCACCTGGCTCCGGCCTCCCTCCTGGTCCCAGCGCACGGTCCCCGTCAGCCGGTAGTCCACGCCGAGCTCGCGGCGGTAGCGGCCGGCGAGGGCGTCCTGCAGTCGGGCCAGAGGGTCGGGCAAGCCGGATCGTGTGAGGGAGACGACCGAAAGATGGATCGGCGCGCGGGCGCTGTCTGCACGGCCTCCGGCTATACTCGAAGGAGACGCCCGGGGAAGCCCCTCTTCCCCGTGGTGACACCATACGACGTGAGGATGTCATGCGACTCGAGGATGCGAAGGCGCTGGTGACGGGCGGGAGCAGCGGGATCGGCTACGAGGTGGCGCAGGTGCTCGCCGCCGCCGGGGCGAAGGTGGCCATCTCCGGCCGCAACGCGTCGCGGCTCCGCGAGGCGGCGGCCGCCACGGGCGCCACGGCGATTCCGGGCGACGTGAGCGTCGAGGCCGACTGCGTCCGCCTGGTGCGGCAGACGATCGACACGCTCGGCGATTACAACGTGCTGGTGAACAACGCGGGGATCGGCACCTTCGCGCCGCTGCTCGAGACCACCGCCGCCGACATGCGCCGAGTATGGGAGACGAACATCCTCGGCGCCACCCTGGTGGCGCGCGAGTCGGCCCGCCACTTCGTCGCGCGCAAGGGCGGCAACATCATCAACATCGGCTCCACCTCGGGGCTCCGCGCCGGCCCCGGGAGCAGCGCCTACGCCTCGACCAAGTTCGCGCTCCGAGGGCTCACCGAGTCGTGGCGGGCCGAGCTCCGGCCCCACAACGTGCGCGTCATGCTGCTCAACCCGAGCGAGGTGGTGACGGAGTTCGCCCGGCGGGCCGGGCACGCGCAGCAGGACAACCCCTCCAAGCTGCGGCCGGCGGAGATCGCGGAGGCCGTGGTGGCGATGCTGACGATGGACGACCGCGGGTTCATTCCCGAGCTCAGCGTGTGGGCCACGAACCCGAAGTGAGCCCGTCCGCCGCGGGCGCCGTCAGCGGCCCGCCCCGACGCTGGTCATCCACAGGTCGCTCTGCCGGTCCCCGAGCGTGAAGTAGAATCGCCCGCCGGACGCGGCGAACCCGTACCGATGCCATTCGCGCCCGGGATCGTCGAAGCGCACCAGAAGCGTCCGGTCCGCCGTCCGCGGATCGAGCCCCCAGATGCTCGCGCGGTCCAGCGAATCCAGCGCGAGATAGTAGAGCGTCCGGCCGTCCGCCGACCAGCTGACGTACGTCGGCCGGAGCTCGCGTGAGCGGTAGCTCCCGGGCACGACCACCCGCGCGGAGTCGCCGCGCGGGGTGGTGAGCATCAGCCCCTTGTCCGTCCCGAACGCCACCCAGCGCATGTCGGGGGATTCCGAAGGGACCAGGGCATCGCCGCGGATGAGCGTTACCGGTGCCCCCCACCCGCCGGTTGCATTCCGGGGGACGAACCGGATCTCCGCCTCCGGGGAGTCGTAGTCGTGCAGGTAGTACACGCCGCGTCCGTTCCGCTTCCACTCCGCGGCCCGCTCGTCGCCGTTCCCCGTCGGGATGGCCGCGCGACCACCTCCGTCGGATGCCTGCCATCACGCCCACCGCGTAGATGTCCACCCGGTGGTCGAGGTGCGGATCGGCGGCCACCTGCTCTGGCGCCATGTAGCGCGGGGTGCCGAGCGCGATGCCGGTGGCGGTCAGCGCGTCGGGGCCCGTCCGCGCGAAACGTCCGCGCTCACCACCGAACCGACAGACAGCTCAGCCCCCCGTCCATCTTTCGGTACTCCGACATCTCCAGCGGCACGACGTCGTAGCCCAGGTCGCGGAGCAGCGCGGCGGTCGCCGGGAAGCCGCGGGGGATCAGCAGCGAATCATTCACCATGACGCAGTTGGCGGCGTACTCCTCCCCGTCGGGCACCCGCACGACCTCCCATCCGCGGAGCGCCGCGTGTCCGGCGATCTCGCCGGCGGCGAGCAGCCGGCGCCCTCCCAGCCAGGAGAGCCCGGTCTTGAGGTGCAGCAGGGCGGGGATCCCCCGGATGTCGATGACGCTCGAGCCGAAGCCGCGGCCCGCCAGCCACTCCGCGATCTGGGCCGCGCCCTCGGCGTTGGTGCGCGCCGAGCGGCCGATGAAGAAATGCTCGCCCGCCTCGCAGATGTCGCCGCCATCCACCGTGCCGGGGGCGGTGATCGCGTCCAGCTCGGGAAACCAGGGCCTGAGCGCCGCGGCGAGCGACGCGACCTCGCCGGCGCGGCTCGGCGCGCCGGGCCGGGCGAGGATCGCCCCGCGGGCGGTGACGATGGCGGCGTCCTCGACGAAGGTGGAGTCGGGAAAGCCGGCATCGGGAGCGAGCCTGACGAGCGAGAGTCCCAGACGCTCCAGCGCCCGGCAGTACCCCTCGTGCTGTTCCAGCGCGAGCGGCAGGTCCGGCGGGCCGAGCCCGGACGTGGTGATCCCGGCGGCGAAGCTGGCGGCGGGGGGACGGACGATGGCGCGCGTGAATCGCATCGCTAGTGATCCTCGGTCATGGGCGTGAGCCGCCGTCATCCCCAGCGCCTTGGCATCGGCGTCAAGGGCATGGACTGAGCGGACGATGCGGGTCGCCTACCCTCGGCCGCTGACCCGCCTTATTCTACAAGCTCACCTCTCCGGCTCCCGCACCCTCAAGGCACCATGGCCGATTTGCGCGCACAGCTCCAGGACGGGTTGGCGGGCCAGTACCTCCTCGTCCGGGAGCTCGGGCGCGGAGGGATGGCCACGGTTTTCCTCGCCACCGACCTGAAGCACGACCGCCCGGTCGCCTTCAAGGTGCTCCACCCCGACCTCGCGCAGTCCCTCGGCCCCGAGCGGTTCCAGCGCGAGATTCGCCTCGCCGCCCGGCTGCAGCACCCCCACATCCTCACCGTCCACGACTCGGGCGAGACCGCCGGCCACCTCTGGTTCACCATGCCGTACGTCGAGGGCGAGACGCTGCGCGAGCGGCTCCGGCGCGAGCGGCAGCTCTCACTCGACGACGCCCTCCGCATCGGCCGCCAGGCGGCCCAGGCGCTGCAGTACGCCCACGAGCACGGTGTCATCCACCGCGACATCAAGCCCGAGAACCTGCTGCTCACCCGGGACGGCAACACCCTGGTGGCGGACTTCGGGATCGCCCGGGCGCTCGGGGTGAGCGAGGACCAGCTCACCCAGACCGGGATGAGCGTCGGAACGCCGGCCTACATGAGCCCCGAGCAGGCGACCGGCGACCGCGCGGCGGACGCCCGGTCCGACGTCTACAGCCTCGGCGCGGTGATCTTCGAGATGCTCGCCGGCGAGCAGCCGTACACCGGGCCGACGGTGCAGGCCATCCTGATGAAGCGGCTCACCGAGCCGGTGCCGAGCGTGCGCTCCGGCCGGCCGACGGTGCCGGAGGCCGTGGACCAGGCCGTCATGAAGGCGCTGGCCGTGGTGCCCGCGGACCGGTACGCGACCGCGGCGCAGCTCGCCCAGGCGCTGGAGCAGGCGGTCGCCACGACCAGCGGGGCCACGGCGGTGGTGACGCCGGTGGCGACGGCCGCGGCGGCGACGCGCACCCGCCGCCGGGGAATCGGTGTAGCGCTCGCCGGCGCCGCTGTGCTCATCGCGGCGCTGCTCGGCTGGTGGAAGCTGCGCCCGGTGCCGGTCGCGCTGACCACCCACAACCACCTCGCCGTGCTGCCGTTCGCGGTCCATGGCGGGAAGAGCCTCGACTTCCTGGCCCAGGGGCTGGTGGACCTGCTGAGCCGGAATCTCGACGGCACCGGCGGGATCCGCAGCGTGAACGGCGCCACCGTGCTCGCGGCGGCGCACGCGGCGGGCGGCGGGGTGGCGGACCTCGAGGAGGGGCGCCGCCTGGCCCAGCGCCTCGGCGCCGGCCTGTACGTGCTGGGCAGCGTGAGCGCGATCGGCAACCAGGTGCGCATCGACGCCAGCCTCTATGACGGCGCCCCGGCGCAGCCCGCGCTCGTCTCGCAGGCGAGCGTGAGCGGCGACACCACCCAGCTCTTCGAGCTGGTAGATCACCTGGCCGGGGACCTCATGGTCCGGCAGCGGCGCGGCCCGGGCTCGCGGCTGCTCCAGACGGCCGCGGTCACCACCCAGTCGCTCGCGGCGCTCAAGGCCTATCTCGACGCCGAGCAGCACCTCAGGGGCGGGGAGTTCGACTCGGCATTCGCGGGGTTCCAGAGCGCCGTGCAGCTCGACAGCACCTTCGCGCTGGCCTATTACCGCCTGGCAGTGGCAGCGGCCTGGGCCCGTCGCGAGGCGCTCATCCGGCCGAACACGATCCGCGCGGTCGCCCTCGGCGGGCGGCTGGGCGAGCGCGACAAACGGCTCCTCACGTCGTTCGCGGCGCTTGCAGCGGGGAAGCCCGATGAGGCCGAGCGCGGCTACCGCGACGTCTTGCAGGACTATCCGGATGACCTCGAGGCGCAGTGGCAGCTCGCCAGCCTGCTGTACTTCTACAACCCCCTGCGTGGCCGGCCGGCGGCGGAGTCGCGGCCGGTGTTCGACGGGATCGTAAAGCTCGACCCCGAGTTCCTCTGTCCCATATGACCCATGATGCACCTCGCCGTGCGCGAGGACGACCTGCCGAGAGCCGAATCGCTGGTTGCCCGTGTCGGGATGGACTTCGCGGATAGCACGATGTTCGCCGTCGCCCACGGCGACAGTGCGACCGTGGCCCGCCTCCTCGCCGAGGCGGGGAGCACGGCGGGATTCGGCCAGGTGGTGAGCGCCGTGTGGCAGGTGGGCGAATGGCTCGAGCGGCCGGCGGTGGCGGAGCCGTTTGCGCGGACGGCCGCGGCCCGGCCCGAGGGCGCGGTACGGGGCAACGGGGTGCTGGCCGAGAACCTGATCGCGCAGGGCCGCTGGACGGCGGCCGACAGCGCGCTTGGCGTGGCCGAGCGGGCGGCAACCGATCCGAGGACGCGCATCGTGCGGGGCCTCTGGGCCACGCTGCCGTTCCTGGCCGTCCCCAGGGCGCGGCTCGAGGCCATCCGCGCCGACGTCGCGGCCTGGGATCCGGCCAAGGAGCCGAGCCCGCCGGGCCCCGCCAACGAGCTGCTGCCGCAGGTCCAGCGCTATGTGCTGGGCCTGCTGGCGTCGCGCCTGGGCGAGGGGGATGCGGCGCTGCGGGAGGCCGCCCAGCTCGAGGCGGCGCAGGTGTCCGAGGGGAACCGGCCGGTAATGCGCTCGCTCGCCGCCGCGGTGCGGGCCGACGTCGCGCTCGGCGCGCGCCGGCCGGCGGATGCGCTCAAGGCGCTGGAGGCGGTGCGGGGGGAGGTGCCGCTGGATCTCAGCGGCGCGTCACCGTTCGGCGAGGACTACGCGCGCTTTCTCCGCGGCGAGGCGCTGCTCGGCACGGGCAACGACGGCGAGGCGCTGCGCTGGCTCGAGCACGGCTTCGACGGGACGCCGGACGAGATGGCCTTCCGGGCGCAGGTGTCGCTCCGGTTGGGCGACATCTACGAGCGGAAGGGCGAGCGCCAGAAGGCGATCGACAGCTACTCGCAGTTCGTGCGGCTCTGGTCCGCGTGCGATCCGCGGCTGCAGCCGGCGGTGGAGGGCGCACGCGTGCGGCTGGCGCGGCTCACGGGGGAGCCGCGGTCCTGACCGGCTCAGCCGGCGCCGGCGCCCGCGACCGAGCGCTGCGCGAGCAGCCGCTCCGCGAACTCGAGGCCCTCTTCCACCCGGCTGAGCCTGGTCTCAAGCTCCTCGATGTACCGCCGCTGGTCCTCGACCACCTGACGGAGTTCGGCCACGTGCTCGCGCTCGCCTTCCCCTTCCCGCTGCCGGCTCCAGCGCCGCTGGTGGCGTCCCCTCATCAGCAGGAAGCACACGAGCGGGATGATCCACCACCACAGCATGCCGTGCCACATGGCGTCACCTCGGCGCTGAGGTCTGCCAGGCCCGCTCGATGTCGTCGGCGGCCTGCTTCAGGATTTCGGCCACCCGCCTGACCGCGGGGTCATTCGGGCCCCTCCGCCAGGCGTGGCGGAACGCGCCCCGGGCCAAGCGCGCGAACTCCCCCTGCAGCTCACCGACGGCACCACCGGTGAAGTCGCGCACGGTCTCACTCACCCGATCCACGATCTCGTCGAGCAGATCGCGATGCTCGTCCAGGTACTTCAGGCCTTCCGGGGTGACCTCGTAGATCTTCTTGCCGTCGGCCTCGACCGCGCGCAGGTAGCCCTGATCCTCAAGCAACTGGAGGGTCGGGTAGACGGTGCCGGGAGACGGCGTGTAGCACCCGGCCATTTTCTCTTCCAATGCCTTGATGACCTCGTAGCCGTGCCGAGGCTTTTCCTTCAGGAGTCGCAGGATGACGAACTTGATCTCGCCGGCCTCGAACATCTGGCGCCGGCCGCGTCCGCGTCTTGGGCCGCACTCGGCCCAAGTTCGGCCCCAGAAGGGGAACCCGGCGCCGAAATCGAACCCGGTGCGCTGACTGCACATGACTGCCTCCAATTCCCAGGCGATATGTCTGACGATATAACTGACGATATAGCTGCCGATATATCGTAGTAACAAGGTGGAACACTGTCAAGAGGGTTGGGGCTTGGCCCCCTCGCGGAGTTTACCCTGAGCCCCAGCGAACGGGCTCAGGGTGACTCGAAGGCTCGTGAGCCAAGCGTGATCGTGGACGCCCGCGGCGGGCCGGCGCATACTCCACACACAGGACTGGAACCGTAACGGGCACCTGGGAGCCGAACATGGAAATGCGGGTGGACCTGACCTTCGCCACCGGCCTCGCCGTCGCCGGCCTGGCCGGCCTCGCGGTGGGGATCGAACGCGAGTGGTCCGGCCACGCCACCGGTCCCGAGGCCAGGTTCGCGGGCGCCCGGACGTTCATGCTGCTCGGGCTTCTGGGCGGCCTGGGTGGCTGGTTGATCGGCGGCGGCCTCGTCGGCCCGGGGGCAGTTCTGCTCGCGGCCGGCGCCGCGCTCTCCGTCGCCGCCTACGTCATGGCCGCAGTCCGCGGCGGGAGGGGCATCGAAGGGACCACGGAGGTGGCGGCGCTGGTGGTGCTGGCGCTCGGCGCCGTCGCCGGCCTCGGCTTCCCCCTGGTCACGAGCGCGGTGGCATCGGTCATGGTCCTGGCCCTGGCGGAAAAGACCCGCATCCAGGCGGCGATCAAGCGCATGGGCGAGCGCGAGCTCACCGCGGCGCTTCAGTTCGCCGTGCTGGCCCTCGTCATCCTTCCGCTGCTTCCCAGCGGCCCGTACGGGCCGTACGACAGCATCCGCCCGCGTGCCCTGTGGCTGGTGGTGCTGCTGTTCTGCGCGCTCAACTTCGCCGGCTATCTCGTCACCCGGGGGCTGGGGCCGCGCCGCGGATACAGTCTCACCGGCCTGCTCGGCGGCCTGATCTCCTCGACCGCCGTGACCCTGCAGTTCTCTCAGCGCAGCCGGGATGCCGAGGCCATCGGCACCGCGCTCGGCCTCGGCGTGATGGGCGCGTGCACCATGCTGGTCGTGCGGGTCGGGATCCTCGCCACCGTGCTCAGGCCCGCCGTGGGGCTCGCGCTGATCCCGTATCTGGCTCCGGTGCTGCTGGTGGGGGCCGCGGCCCTGCTGGTCGTCCGGCGCCGACGGGAGGAGGCGGGCGCGCCCGTCGAGCCGGCCCGGAATCCGTTGGGCCTTTGGTCGGCGATCCGGATGGCCGTCGCGTTCCAGGTGGTGCTGCTGCTGGTGCCGGTCGTGCAGCACGTGTGGGGGGTGACAGGCGTGCTGGCCTCGGCGGGCGTTCTGGGTCTCACCGACGTGGATGCGTTGACCTACTCGATGACCCAGCTTGCGTCCGGGGCCGGCGCCGCCGGGCTCGGCGCACAGGGGATCGCGGTCGGCATCCTGTCGAACACCGGGCTGAAGCTGGCCATCGCGCTCTTCCTGGGGAGAGGCGAGTTCCGAGCGGTGGCGGGGCTGGGTCTGGCGGCGCTGGGAGCGGCGAGCTGCGCCGGGCTCTGGCTGGCCTCGGCGCTGCGGTGATGGAGATCGAGTCACCCTGAGCGAAGCGAAGGGGGCATGCCCTGACTCATGGCCCCTTCGCTTCGCTCAGGGTGACTCGAGGTGAGAGCTTCCCGTGGAACCACTCTGGTTCCACGTGGACGGGCGGTTCATCGAGCCGGCGGTGAGGCCGGCCTGCCGCGTTGCGCCGACCGATCACCGGTGAGGGCCACGAGCCGCCGCTCGATCGGGTCGTAGCTGATCAGGAGCACCGCCCCTGGCGCCAGGGCCACGGTCGTGTCGATCCGAAGCCTTGGCGGCAGCCGCTCCTGCCGCTGGCGTCGCCGCTCCTGGCGCTCGCGCGCGCCGCGGTCGAGCTGGCCCTCGCTCGGCGCCTCCGCTGCCCTCGCATCCCCTGCGTCCTCCTCCGCCTTTTCGCTCACGCCGGCGCTGTCGGTGCGCGCTACCTCGACGGCGAAGGTGTGCGGGCCCGGCACGACGGGATACTCCCGCAGCATGTGGATCGACCGGTCGCCGCGGAGGCCGCCCCCTGACACCGTGTCCGTCGAGAGCACGGCGCCGTCGCTCAGCACCCGCACGCCATAGCGCGCCGACCGCCCCTCGCACTCGAGCCGCTGGCGCATGTGCGGCGGGACCTTCTCGAGCTCCTCGTCGCTGAGCTCCCGGCATCGCTCGATCCGCGCCGGCCGGCCGCTCCACGACACCCGGAGCAGCGCCTGGTCGTCCCGCGTCACCTTGAATGGTGCCCGCGAGAGCGCCACGATCGCGGCCGTCAGTGTGACGGCGAACAGGGCGGCCGCCGCGCGGCGGAGGAAGGGCGTCATCGCCGCGCTCCGCGCCGTGCGGCCGGCGGCCGCTCGCACTGCTGGTCCACTTCCACGCTCACATCGGCCGCGGGACGGTCGAGCGCGGCAATCCCCTCGCGGAAGCGGCGCACGGCCGTCGTGGCGGTCCCGTCGTCGTGCGCGCCCGCGGGCACCACGGCGACCCGCCGCCGGTCCACCCGGTCTTCCAGCTCCGCCTCGCGCCCGGCGTAGATCCGGTCGGCCAGCCAGCGCGGCCCTTCCCGGTTGCGGCAGTCCCGGGCGTGGCATGTCAGCACCAGCACGCCACCCGCGCCGCCGCGTACGAGCAGCTCGACGACGGAGGTGTGGAGGTTACCGGCGCAGTCCACCGGGTAGACGACCGCCCCTTCGCGCTCGAGGACCGGCGCCAGCGCCCCGGCGCCGGATTCACAGGCGATGGCGACGAGCTCGCCCGGCCGGCGCCCCGGGTCGGCGAGGAAGTCGCGGACCCGCGCGAGCTGGTCGCGGCCGGTGCGACCCGGCGGGCCTACCCCCATCGGTGCGCACGAGCCCGCGCAGATGCCGCAGCTCACGCACCGCTCTGGATCCACGCGGGCCACCACCTCCGCCCGGCCGCTCGCCCGCGGGAGCATCGTGATGGCGTCGTACGGGCAGTCCCAGGCGCACTGCCAGCACCCCACGCAGATCGCCTCGTCCACCACCGAGGGTGGGCGCGCCCCCGGCGCGGGCCGCGTCCAGCGGGGCACGAGGAGCAGCAGCACCGTGCCGGCGAGGCCGGCGAGCCACACCGCGCCCCTGGGCAGCGGGCTCGTCAGCGGCAGCCATCCGCCGTAGAACCAGTCGAGCGTGATCCGCGGCGGCAGTGCGAACGCGGTGCCCTCGGCGTCCATCCCGAGCGGCGCCGCCAGCGCCGCGACGAGAAGCAGCGCCACCACGGTCCAGGTCAGGCGCCTGGGCGGCAGCACTGCAGGGCGGGCGAGCCGGGAAATGTGCAACCAGAGTGCCGCGCCCATGCCGAGCGGCACGGCGATGTGGATGAAGAGCGTGAGGAAGAAGAACGTGCCGGGCACCGGTCGCTCGCCCACGAAGGTCCGGCTCACCGGCTCCGACAGGACCGGCAGCGCGTCGAGGATCCGGGCGCCCTCGACCGCCAGCGCGCGCCCGAAGGTATCCCACACCAGCACGAAGCCGGTGACGCCGCAGAGGAGCAGCAGGCCGAGCAGCACCAGTCCCGACACCCAGGCGAGCAGGTGCGGGCCCCAGGTGCGGCGCTGCACGATGATGCGGGCGGCGTGGACGAGGGTGGCCACGATCGCGGCGTCCGATGCGTAGCGATGCAGGCCCCGCATCCAGCGACCGATCCACGGGTCCGCGGTGATACGGCCGACCGACGCCCAGGGGGCGCCGATCCGGTAGAAGAACACGAGCCAGATCCCCGTGGCGAGCAGCACCAGCAGCAGGGCCACGACGATGGTGCCGCTCTGGTAGAGGGGGTTGAGGCTCGAGCCGTACAGCCGGTTGACGAGGGCGTCGGCCGCGGCGAGCAGCCGGCGCCCGGGGCGCTTGGCGGGAGTCATGGGGAAACGATATACCGATCCGTGCGGCAAGTGTGAAGGCCGCGTGAATCCCGAGTCAACCGGCGGCCCCCGCTTGCGGGTTCCGCGAGCGTATCGCATTCTCTTACACCTTCCCCGCACACCACGCACCAGATCTGCTGCCAGGAGGTGCCATGACGCATGGTTCGCGTCCGCCCCAGGGCGACCCGCCGGACATTCCGCTGGGACAGCGGCTGTTCGACAACGTCTTTCTGCTCCTGATCGCCGGCATCGTCGTGGTGGCGGTGCTGTACACCGGGTGGGGGATGTGGGAGATCCTCACCCTTCCCGCCGCGCAGCTGCCATGAGGAGCGACCATGACGCCTGAGACCCACACCGGGCTGGACTCGCCTGCCGGCATCTGGTGGCGGCCGGCGCACCGCACCGAGAAGCTCTGGGTCGGCATCGCCTTCGGCTGGTGCATGGTGCTCTTCGCCATGATGCCGCTCTGGCATCTCAAGGGCGGGCAGAACCCGTCCGGCATCCGGCGCAAGACCGACCCCGCCGCGTACTACCGGCGCACCCAGGAGTTCATCAAGCAGTACAAGGTCGGCGACGACCGCGGCATGCCGATCGTCGAGCCGCCGCCGGGCAGCGACGTGTATCTGGCCGGCATGACCTTCCAATGGACGCCGATCCTGCGTCTCCGGCAGGGTGCGCAGTACACGCTGCACATCTCGTCGCTCGACGTGAACCACGGATTCTCCCTGTTCCCGGTGAACGTCAACTTTCAAGTGGTACCGGGCTACGACTACGGTCTCCGCGTCACTCCCACCGCCGCCGGCGATTTCCGCATCATCTGCAACGAATTCTGCGGGATCGGCCACCACACCATGGTGGGGCGCGTGATCGTGGTGGACAGCGCCGGCCGCGAGATTGCCCGCTCCGGGGAGGCCCGATGACCGCCGCCGCTACGATGTCCGCCGGGTTCCGCACCTGCCCCGTCACGGGGCGGCAGATCCACCTTCCCGCCGAGCGGCTGGTCAAGGCCAACGCGGTGGTCTCGGTCGTGGCGCTCCTGATCGGCGCCATCGCCGCGATCCTGCTCGTGCTCACCCGCTGGCAGGCGGTGCACCTGCTGCCGGCCGAGTGGTTCTACCGGGTGCTGACCGCCCACGGCATGAGCATGCTCATCTTCTTCATCATCTTCTTCGAGATGGCGGTGCTGCACTTCGCCAGCACCGCGCTGATCAACGCGCGCGTGGCCGCGCCTAGGCTATCGTGGGCCGCGTTCGGCCTGATGACCGGCGGCGCGGTGCTCGTGGAGGCGATGATCTGGGGTGGGAAGGCCGATGTGCTGTTCACTTCCTACGTGCCGCTCCGGGCGCACCCACTGTACTACCTGGGGATCATCCTCTTCGCCGTCGGCGCGCTGCTGGTCACCGGCATCTTCTTCGCCAACCTGGTCGTCGCCAAGCGAGAGCGCACCTACCAGGGCTCGCTGCCGCTGGTGGTGTACGGGGCGGTGACCGCGGCGATCATCGCGGTGATCACCCTGCTCCACGGCGCGGCCATCTACGTGCCGACCTTCCTCTGGTCCCTGGGCCTGATGAACGTCGATCCCCAGGTGTACCGGCTCATCTGGTGGGCTCTGGGGCATTCGTCGCAGCAGATCAACGTGGCCGCGATGGTGGCCCTCTGGTACATGCTCGGCGCCCTGACCGTGGGCGCGGTGGTGCTGAACGAGAAGATCAGCCGGCTCGCCTTCGTGCTCTACATCCTGTTCATCTCGATGGCCTCGGCCCACCACCTGCTGGTGGACCCCGGCATGGGCCCGGCCTGGAAGGTGGTGAACACCAGCTACTTCATGTACATGGCGGTGCTGGCGAGCCTGATCCACGGCTTCACCGTGCCGGCGGGGATGGAGCTGGGGCAGCGGCTCCGGGGCGTCGGG
>Ga0209798_10000994_pt1 | contig 17254 bp, 14 predicted proteins | sample DOMMetBare3Fresh_FD_187475 | JGI IMG/M metagenome (GOLD analysis project Ga0209798, IMG submission 187475) | Wetland sediment microbial communities from St. Louis River estuary, USA, under dissolved organic matter induced mercury methylation -... | ecosystem: Environmental > Aquatic >...
CGCCCTGATCGGGCGCCGCTTGCTGATCACCGACCCCGTGGTCCAGAGCAGCGTGCCCGCCAGTACGATCGCGATGCCCACAAGCTGCTCGCGGGTGCCGCTGAGGCCGGTCAGCCGCGGGAGCATGAGCACGCCCAGGCCGACGAAGCCCACCACCAGGCCGACGATCCCCCTGGCCGACGGCCGCTCCATCCCCGGCACCGCCGTCTCCGCGAGCGCGATCCACAGGGGCAGCGAGGCGACGATGAGCGCCGCCAGGCCCGACGGGATGTAGGCTTCGCCCAGGAACGTGGAGAACATCCCGCCGACGAGCAGGAAGATACCGACGACGACGCACGTGACGAGGTCGCGCCGGCGCAGCCTCAGGGGCACGCCGCGCAGGCGCGCGAAGCCGAGCAGGATGAGGCCGGCCGGGATGAGGCGAAGGCCTGCGAAGGCGGCAGGGGGGAGCGCGGCGTTGAGGCCGATCTTGATCGCCAGGTAGGTGGAGCCCCACACCACGTAGAGCGTCGCGAAGGCGGCCACCATCTTCGAGCGGCGCGACCACGTGAGCGGGTTGAGCGACGGCATGTGTGCGCTACCTTCCGGGCGTGGGCGTCCGTACACGATACGACAACGCCGAGGGTACGCTAAACTCGCAGCATGCCTGACTACTCGCACGCTCGCCCTGCCCTCACCGTCGACGTCGCGGTCTTCCGCGGCCGCGCCGGCGACCGCGACGTGCTGCTCGTGAAGCGGGCCGAGGATCCGTTCGCGGGGACCTGGGCCCTGCCCGGCGGCTTCGTCGACGAGGGTGAGACGCTGGAGTCGGCGGCCCGGCGTGAGCTGCTCGAGGAGACCGGGCTGGAGCCATCGGGACAGATGGAGCAAGTCGGCGCCTACGGGGACCCCGGCCGCGATCCGAGGGGTTGGACCGTCACCGTCGTCTTCAGCGCGACTATCGGGTATGACGAGACGGGTGCGGTCACTGCCGGGTCGGATGCGGCTGAAGCGGCTTGGCATCCGGTCAACGCGCTTCCGCGCCTTGCGTTCGACCATGACCGGATCCTGGCGGACGCACTGAGCCACGCAGCGTTCGGGATGTAGGAGGTCGACTCGAGTCATGCCTGACATCCTTCACCGGCTGGGCCGCGAGGTCCTCGTCATCGACGGGGCGATGGGAACGATGCTGCACCGCGAGGGCGTGGGGCCCGAGCAGAACCACGAGCAGCTCAACGTGACCAATCCCGAGATGATCGGACAGATACATAGTCTCTACGTGCAGGCGGGCGCCGACTGCGTGACGACGAACACGTTCGGCGGGAGCCGTCCGAAACTCGCGGTCTACGGGCTCGGCGACGAGGTCGTCGCGTTCAACCGGGCGGCCATCCGGATCGCGCGAGGCGCGGGCGCCCAGCACGTGCTGGCCGACATCGGCCCGACCGGCCTCGTCCTGGAGCCGCTCGGCCCCGCGACGTTCGACGAGGTCTTCGAGCACTTTGTCGAGCAGGCGCAGGCTCTGGCTTCCGAGGGCCCCGACGCGTTCCTGCTCGAGACGTTCACCGACATCGCCGAGGTCCGCTGCGCGCTGCTCGCCTGTCGGTCCGTCAGCGACCTGCCGGTCTTCGCGTCGGTGACCTTCGCCATGTCCGGCCGCATGGACCTGTCGGGTACCGACCCCGAGACCGCGGCCGTGATCCTCGAGGCGTGCGGCGCCGCCGCGGTGGGGATGAACTGCGGCCTGGGGCCTCAGCAGATGCTGCCGCTCGTGGAGCGGATGGCGGCCTCGACCACGCTGCCACTCATCGTCCAGCCGAACGCCGGCATCCCGCGGGTCGTGGACGGCGTCACGGTGTTCCCCGGTACTCCGGACGAGCTGGGTCAGTTCGCTGCGGAGTTCGTGGACGCCGGCGCCTCCCTTGTCGGGTCATGCTGCGGCTCGAGCCCGGCCTTCACCGGCGCCATCATGGACTTCGCCAAGATGAAGCGCGTCGTGCAGGAGCGTCGCCGGCCGCGGGGCGTGGCCGTCGCGAGTCCGCGACGTACGGTGCGCGTCGGCGTGGGATGGCCACTCGCGATCATCGGCGAGCGGATCAACCCCACGGGCAAGAAGCAGCTCGCCGACTCGCTGCGCGAGGGCTCGGTCTCCCGCGTGCGCACGCTCGCCGAGGAGCAGGAGCGCGGCGGGGCGGACCTTCTCGACGTGAACGTCGGGGCGGCCGGCGTGGACGCGGTCGATGTGCTGCCCAAGGCCGTGAAGGCCCTCGTGGGCATCACGGACCTGCCGCTCGTGCTCGACACCACCGATCCCGAGGCGCTCGAGGCGGCGCTTCGCGTCTATCCGGGCCGGGCGCTCGTGAACTCGGTCAGCGGCGGCGCGGATTCGCTCACGGCCGTCCTGCCGCTTGCCAAGCGATACGGCGCCGCCGTGATCGTGCTGGCTCTGGACGACGACGGGATCCCCAGTGACGCCGAAGGACGGCTCGCGATCGCGGAGCGCGTCCAGCGGGCCGCACACGCGACCGGCCTGAGTGACGATGATCTCATCGTCGATTGCCTGGTCATGACCGCCGCTACCGAGGCCAAGGCCGCACTCGCCACACTGCGAGCGGTCGAGACCATATCGGAGCGCTGGGGGCTCGCTACCGTCCTTGGCGTGAGCAACGTGAGCCACGGACTGCCGGGCCGGCCGGCCCTGAACGCCGCGTTCCTGATGCTCGCGCGCGAGCGCGGTCTTTCGGCAGCGATCTACAACCCGGCGGAGCTGGATGCCGCGACCGACCCGGCCGCGGTGGACGTGCTGCTGGGTCGCGACGCGCAGGCGAGGCGCTGGATCTCGCGCGCGGTCCCGGTCCCGGCGGCGCCCGCGGCCGCGGACTCCGCGCAGCCGAATGCGGCCAGCCTGCTCGCGGACGCCGTGCGGCGGGGAGACGCCGAGGCGGCTCCCCAGCTGGTGGATGCCGTGCTGGCTGAGGGCATGCCCGCCGAGAAGGTCATCGGCGATGTGCTGACCCCGGTCATGCAGCGCCTCGGCGACGCGTTCGGCCGGGCCGAGATCTTCCTTCCGCAGATGATGGTCGCGGCGGACGCCATGAAGTCGGCCGTCGGCCGAGTGAAGGAACACCTGCCGGAGGGCGGCGCGTCCGCCGGGAGGGTGGCCTTCGCGACGGTCAAGGGCGACGTGCACTCGATCGGCAAGGACATCTGCGTCTCGCTGCTCGAAAGCCAGGACTACGCGGTGGAGGACCTCGGCGTGGATGTATCCGCCGAACGGGTGGCGCAGGCCGCGTCCGAAGCGGACGCGGTGTGCCTCTCCGCGCTCATGACGACGACCCTCCCTGCCATGGCGGCCACGGTCGCCGCTGTCCACGAGGGCTCACCGGGCACGCCGGTGCTCGTGGGCGGTGCGGTGGTGACCCCGGAGTGGGCCGCCGCGGTCGGCGCCGGCTACGCGCCGGACGCGCCGGGCTGCGTCGATGCAGTGCGTGCCGCTCTTGGAAAGGCGACGTAGATGATCATCACCCAGCCGCGGGAGTGGGCCCGGATCCGGGAGGATCTCGCCTCGCTCGGTGCCAGGCGGGTCTTCATCATGGGCTGCGGCCAGTGCGCGACGGCCGCCAACACCGGCGGCGAGCCGGAGGTCCTGGCCGCGCAGGAGGTCCTCGAGCGCGAGGGCTTCGAGGTCAGCGGCTGGTCCGTGGGCGAGGTCGCGTGCCACGCCGGCGGTCAGCGCCTCGAGGCCCGCAAGCACGCGGGCGAGATCGCGGGCGCGGATGTCGTCCTGGTGCTCTCGTGCGGCGCGGGCGTGCAGACGATGGCCGACGCGGTGGAGACAAAGCCCGTGATCCCGGGACTCGAATCGGTCTTCCTCGGCAACGTCGTTCGTCACGGCGTCTTCGAGGAGCGCTGCCAGATGTGCGGAGACTGCGTGCTGGATCGCACCGGAGGCATCTGCCCGGTGACGACGTGCCCGAAGGGCCTGCTGAACGGCCCGTGCGGCGGGATGTGGGACGGCAAGTGCGAGGTGCTCGTGGACCGCGAGTGCACGCACGTGCGCATCCGACGCCGTCTCGCGGAGCAGGGACGAGCCCGCGGCACCGAGCCGCTGCCGCCGAAGGACTACTCGAAGAAGCTCAAGCCGGGGCGGGTCAGCCTGCGCGAGACCGCCGGCGGCGGGGCGCCGGGCGGCTCTTCGAGCGCCGGCACCTCGCAGGGTGACCGTCCGTGAGCCGGCTCCGCGACCTCCTGGAGGCCGGTACGTTCGTCGTGACGGGCGAGATCGCGCCGCCTCGGGGCACCGACCTCTCGGTCATGCAGCACTCCGCCGAGCTCATGCGGCCGGTCTGCCACGCACTGAACGTCACCGACAACCAGGGCGCGTCTTTGCACCTGTCGAGCCTGTCGGCCTCGCGCGTGGTGCTGGACATGGGCATCGAGCCGATCTTCCAGCAGACGTGCCGCGACCGTAATCGCCTGGCGCTCCAATCCGACCTGCTGGCCGCCTGGACGCTGGGTCTCGAGAACCTCCTCGTCGTCACCGGCGACGATCCGCGCGGCGGCGACCATCCCCAGGCGAAGGGCGTCTTCGACCTCGACTCGACCCAGCTGCTGCAGGTGGCTTCGGCCATGAACGCGGGTGCGGACATGCTCGGTCGTCCGCTGAAGGGCGGCACCGACTTCTACGCGGGCGCGGCGATGTTCCCCGAGGCCGAGCCCTGGGACATCCAGCGCGCCCGCACGGAGGAGAAGATAGAGGCCGGCGCACGGTTCTTCCAGACCCAGGCGGTCTTCGACATCGGCAAGCTCGCGCGGGCGACCGAGGTCATCCACGCTGCGGGGGCGAAGGTCATCGCCGGGATACTCCTGCTGCGGAGCCCGAAAGCCATCGACTTCATCAACGCCCGGCTGGCGGGGCTGATGGTCCCGGAGCACATAGCGCAGCGGATCCGGTCCGCGGCCGACCCGGCCGAGGAAGCGGTCCTGCTGGCTATCGAGCAGGTGAAGGAGATCCGCGGCATCGCCGACGGAGTGCACATCATGCCGCTCGGACTCGACGACCAGGTCGTGCGGATCGTCACCGAGGCGGGCCTGGTCTAGCCGCGTCTCAAGGGGGCATTTGTAGATGGCCGCACAGCTCAGGTTCTCGCTCGCGCTCGGCGGCGGTGGCGCCCGCGGGCTCGCGCACGCGGGCGTGCTTGACGTCTTGGACCGTGCAGGCCTGCGCCCGGTCGCGGTCGCCGGCACGAGCATGGGCGCGCTGATAGGCGCCCTCTACGCCGCCGGCATCAAGCCGGCCAGGATGGGCGAGACGCTGGACCTCCTCGACCTCAAGGGCGTCGTCTCGGTGACCGCGATCAACCTAGGTCCCGAGTCGGTCCTGACCGGGGACAGGTTCGAGGCACGGCTGCGCAACGTTGTGCCGGCGACCTTCTCGGACCGGCGCCTGCCGTTCTCCTGCGTGGCAACGGACCTGGTCACCGGCGAGCGGGTCGTGATGACTGACGGGGATCTGCCGCTCGCCCTGAGAGCCAGCATGTCGATACCGGTGATGTACGAGCCGGTTCGCCGGGAGGGCCGCCTGCTCGTGGACGGCGGCGTCGTCGATCCCGTACCGGTGGAGGCCGCCCGCGCGCTGGGCGGCGACCCCGTGATAGCCGTCGATGTGAGCGCGCTGCTTCCGGTCCCGACCACTGCACAGGAGGCTGGCATCGCGCGCAGCCGCAAGCCGGAGCTGACCTCAGATGGGACGCCGACGGCCATCCAGGTCGGGACCCGCACGTTCGACGTGGCCAGCCACTGGCTGTCCATGGCGCAGCTCGCCACGGCTGCGGTCGTGATCACGCCGGACGTCGGCGGCTACTCGATCGCGGACTTCCTGGACAACCCTGCGATCATCGCCGAGGGCGTGGCCGCCGCCGGGCTGCAGATGCCCGCGATCCAGCGGGCTCTCGCGGAATCGACCCGCTCGCCGCTCTCGCGCTGGCTCCGCACGGTGTTCTCGGGGTCCTGAGGCCCGCTAGACCCCCGCGACCGGTGGGACTAGCCGCCGGCGACCGGCGGGAAGATCGCCAGACGTGAGCCGGCGCGGATCGCGTCCGACTCCTGAACGCCGCGGCCGTCGATGAAGCAGATCCTCGGCTGGTCCGGCAGCCCGAGACGCGCGACGACCTCCCCGACGGTCGTCCCGTCGGGGAGGTCGATCATGCGCGTCCTTCGTCCGGAGCCCACGTCGGCATCGGGCAGGTACGGTTCCAGGCTCGCGAACAGCGCCAGCTCGATGCGCACTCGGTTGCCCCTTTGTCGGCGGTCGCCCTACTCGGGCTTCGTGATGCCCATCTCGGCCGCGGTGGCGGCCACGAAGTCGTGCACGGAGTCGAGCTCGGCATCGGTCACCGTGAAGACGGATCCATGTGGCGGCAGCTTCTCGGTGAGCATGTACGCCGGGATGCGGTCGTCGGCCGCGGTGAATCCCGCGCCCTCGTTGAAGAGGCGCTCGAACGCTATGGCCTCGCGGCCCAGCTTCATGAGCGCGTCCGCGTCCCAGGTGTCGCCGGTGTGCGCGCTGGCCATCTCGAAGATGGCTTCGAACGCCGCCGGGATGTCGAGCACGGGGAACGCCACGAAGATGCAGAGTCCGAACGAGTCGAGCATCGCGGTCGCGATCTGAAGGCCCTGAGACAGAGCCGCCTGGCCCTCGGACTTGAGCGGATCGACGGTGCCGCCGACGCCCAGGACGTTGGCCGTGATGCTGTAGCCGGCCGTGTGGTCCGCGCCCTGCGTGCTGGTGGCGTAGGTGACGCCGATACCCTGGATGGGGCGCGGGTCGTACGCCGGCATCGCCTGGTGCTTGACGACCGGGATGCGGGTCACGCCGAAGGCATTGCCGGTCGCCTCGGCGCCGTTGCCCAGGATCTTGCCGGTCTCGGTGCCCTTGGCGCACTCTTCGAGCGCGGCGAGCGCTCCCGCGACATCACCGAACGCGACCTTGCCGGACTCCATGTAGACGGCGATGACGTTGCCCATCTCGATGGTGTCGAGTCCGAGCTCACCGCACCGGCGGTCCAGGGCCGCGACGCCGTCCATGCTGTCGATCCCGCAGTCCGCACCGAACGCCCAGGCCGTCTCGTACTCCGGGCCCTTCGTCCAGTAGCTGCCGTCCTCGTGCACGTAGTAGCGCGAGCACTGGATGACGCAGCCGGTGTGGCAACCATGCTTGACGTTGCCGCCGCGCGCCAGCGTGATCTCCCGCATGGTCTCGCCGGAGATGCCCTCGACGCCCTCGAAGCGGCCGTCTGAGAAGTTGCGCGTCGGGTAGCCGCCGGCCTCGTTGATGATGTTGGCCAGGACGTTGGTGCCGTAGGTCGGCAGGCCCTGACCGGAGACCGGGTGCTCCTTGAGCGCGTTGGAGAACTTGCGGACGGCCGCGATGAACGCGTCCTTGTCGGCGTGCTCGACGGCCTTGGTGCCGCCGGTGGCCACCGCGATGCCCTTGAGGCCCTTGGAGCCCATGACGGCGCCGAGGCCGCCGCGGCCCGCGAACCGGTTCGGCAGGTCCTTCATGTCCGAGAACGCGATGCCGGCGGCCTTCATGAGCATCTCGCCCGCGGGGCCGTTCGTGACCGTCGCGATCTTCGCGTCGCCCTTGAAGGCGCGCATCTTCTCGGCGGTCGCGTAGTTGTCGAGCCCCTTGAGCTCGGGCGCGGCCATGAGCGAGCCGTCGCCGTTCTCGTCGATGTCGAGCACGTAGACCGTGTTCGCGTCGACGGGCTTGCCCTCGACGACGACCGCGGCGAGACCCACCTTCGAGAGCGCGTGAGCCACCTGACCGCCGGAGTTCGACTCCTTGAGGCCGCCGGTCAGCGGGCTCTTGGCGCCGACGGAGATCCGCCCGCCGTTGGGGGCTGTCGTACCGCCGAAGAGGCCCGGCGCGAAGACGAGCTTGTTCGCGGGGCCCAGGGGATCGGACTTCGGCGGAACCTCGTTGAAGATGATCGCGTCCGTGAGCGCGCGGCCCGCGTACTTCTTGTACTTGTCGGGGACCGGCTCCTTCTTCACGGACAGGTCGGACATGTTCACCCTCAGGATGCTGGCCATACGCGGCCTCCTTGCCGCTCGGGGGCGTCACGCAACCGCCCGTGTGTCCTACGGTCGCTATCCATCATTCCACTCGAAGTATTCGGTCTGACCGCACGTGGAGCCTAAACTGGGACTTAGCGTGCCGAGTCTCCGGCTGGGACGTTCGCGCGCGTACTCCCGGCGACGCCTGGGTACGCTATCATCGTCCGCACCCACGGCCGGGACGCTTCCGGCTTGGCGGCATCGATCACCTCAGGGAGGCAACAGACCATGCATATCCTCGTGCTCGGCGGCGGTCCCGGCGGCTACTCGGCGGCGTTCGAGGCCGCTCGGCTCGGAGCGGAAGTGACCCTGGTGGAGCGGGAACTCCTCGGCGGCACGTGTCTCAACTGGGGCTGTGTGCCCACGAAGACGATCCTGCGCTCCGCGCGCATCGCCCATGACGCAGCGAACGCGGCCGAGTTCGGCCTCAGGCTCGATCCCGCGAGCGTGGACATCGAGCGGCTGATGGAGCGCAAGGAGGGCGTCGTCACCGAGCTCCGCTCGCAGATCGAGGCGACCGCGAAGCGGCTCAAGGTCGAGGTCGTCTACGGCGAAGGCCGCCTCGAGGGTGCGAAGAAGGTCCGCGTCACGACCGAGGGCACCCACGTGGACTTCGAGCCGGACGCGATCATCCTCGCCACCGGCTCGGTCGTGTTCAAGTTGCCGAGCATCGACCACACGCTCGAGCGCGTGTGGACCAGCGACGAGGCCGTCTCGCTGGTCGGTATCCCGGAGCGGGTGCTCATCGTTGGCGGCGGGGTCATCGGCCTCGAGTTCGCGTGCGCCTACGCGTCCTTCGGCAGCGAGGTGCACGTCGTCGAGCTCACGCCGAGCGTGCTGCCCGGCAACGACAAGCGCGTTCAGAAGGCCGCGCAAGCGGCGCTCGAGGCGATGGGCGTCCGCTTCTATCTGGGGACGAAGGCCGACTCGGTGGCACAGTACGGCGACACGATGGAGACGGCGCTCGAGGACGGCACCATGATCGAGACCGACATCGTGCTGTCCGCTGTGGGTCGCATGCCGAACTCCGCCGGCCTGCACGTCGAGAAGGCCGGCCTCGAGATGGACCGCGCGGCGGTCAAGGTGGACGAGCACCTCCGCACGAACGTGCGGGGCGTCTACGCCATCGGTGACCTCATCGGCGGCATGATGCTGGCGCACGTGGCCGACGAGGAGGGCGTGGTCGCCGCGCGCAACGCGGTTCGCGAGTACGAGTTCGCGGAGTCCCAAGGCCTGCTCGCGAAGCTCGCGCACATCCCGCACCTCGAATCCGTCGACTACTCGTGCATCCCCGCGTGCGTGTACACGTTCCCGGAGATCGGCGTCGTAGGTAGGACGCGCGACGGGGCGAAGGAGGACGGCCTCGAAGCCGTGCAGGCGGTGTCGAAGTTCGCCGCCAACGGCAAGGCGCTCGGCGAGGGCGAGTCCGACGGGTTCGTGCAGCTGGTCGCCGAGGCCGGGACCGGTCGGATCCTCGGGTGCCAGATCGTCGGTCCGCACGCGGTCGAGACGATCCACGAGGTCGCGCTGGCGATGCGCCACAAGCTGACCGTCCGTGACGTCGCCGAGACGGTCCACGCGCACCCGACGGTCTCTGAGGTCATCAAGCTGGCGGCGATCGACGCGGCCGTGAAGTGCGGCGTCTAGCACGCTCAGCCGGTGTGGCCGGTGTATCATCGCTGGCATGAGCTATGTACACGGAAACGACTCCGCCTCGCGCCGCATGCCCTCCTGGATGCGGCGTCCGATCGCCACACCCGGGCGCGCAGGCGACGTCGTGGACGTTCTCGAGGAGCTGAACCTCAACACCGTATGCCGCTCGGCCAAGTGTCCGAACCGTGGGGAGTGCTACGCATCAGGCACGGCCACGTTCCTGATCATGGGCGCGTACTGCACGCGCGGCTGCCGCTTCTGCGCTGTCGAGGGCGCGGAGCCCCTGCCGCTGGATGCCGACGAACCCCGCAGGGTCGCGGAGGGGGCCGCGCGCATGGGCCTTCGCCACGTGGTCGTCACCACGGTGACGCGCGACGACCTGCCTGACGGAGGTGCGGCGCACTTCGTCGCCGTCGTGGAGTCGCTGCGTGGTGCGCTGCCCGACGCCCGGATCGAGGTGCTGACCAGTGACTTCGGCGGGAATCTGGGCGCTGTCGACGCGGTTGCTGCGGCGCGGCCCGATGTCTTCAACCACAACGTGGAGACCGTCCCGCGCATCTACGCTGATGTCCGCCCCGGGGCCGACTACGCGCGTTCTCTCGCCGTTCTTGCGCGGGTGCGTGACGCGACTCCCGAGACGCCCACGAAGTCCGGCCTCATGGTCGGGCTCGGCGAGACGTTCGACGAGGTGGTCGAGGTCCTGCACGACCTGCGCAGAGTGGGCGTGGACATCGTGACCATCGGTCAGTACCTGCGTCCGAGCGCGGCTCATCTGCCCGTCGCGCGCTTCGTCGACCCGTGGGAGTTCGACCGTTACGCCGACGTCGCGACGACGCTCGGGTTCGCCGGCGTCGCGTCTGCGCCGTTCGTGCGTTCCAGCTACCATGCGGCCGACGTGGCCGACGCCGCGCAGCGCGCCTAGAACTCCCGCGCGAGAAGCACGGGGTCGGAGACACGGTCGCGTCCGGCCTGCTTCGCGGCGTAGAGGCCGTGGTCGGCGTGCGCCAGCAGCTCGTCTGCGCGTCTCGGCTCCGAGTCCGCGGGGTCCATCATGACCGTCAGGCCGATGCTCGCCGTGGTCTTCACGTGTTCGCCATCCTCCGCGACGATCTCCGTCGCGCGGATCGCCTCGAGGATGCGCTCGACGAGCCTTCGGGCGTCCTCCGGTCCGGTCTCCGGCGCCAGGATCGCGAACTCGTCGCCTCCGTAGCGCGACGCCATGTCCGAGGCGCGGATCGCGCCTGCGATGGCTTGGGCGATGGCGGTGAGCATGGCGTCTCCGGCCGCATGGCCGTGCTCGTCGTTCACGCGCTTGAAGTCGTCAACGTCCAGCAACGCGACCGTGAGCGGTCGCCCGTAGCGCCCCGACCACGCGGACCACTGCTTCAGCTGGGCGCTGAACGCCCGACGGTTCGAGAGCCCCGTCAGCGGGTCTCGCGTCGCGTACGCTGCCAGGCGCCGGTTCTCGCGCAGGGACCTGCGCAGGACACGCGCCAGGAATCCGGCCATCGTCTCGCCGCGATAGTGTGCCTCGACCGCCGCGATGAGCCGCTCGATGTGCCGTGAGTACGCTTCGTGCCGCTTCCGGGCCAGCGCGGGCTCTGCGAGGTCGAGCAGCTCCGCGAAGAGGGGGTCCAGCATGAAGAACTCGATGCTGACGGCGACCGTGAGGCACTCGTCGGCGCTGAGAGGGTGGTCCGACGCCGGTGTGGCCGCCTCCAGGGAGGTGAGGATCTCGGTCATCTGCTCGTGGACTTCGGTGCTGTCGGCGTAGATGTCGGGCAACAGCCCGCGGTCCCAGGCGGAGAGGAGCTCGCTCCACCACTGGACGTGGGTGACCTCCTCGGTGGCCATGGCCTCCATCACGGCGGCGACCTTCCAGTCGTCGCACGAAGCCGCCATCGACGCGTACGTGCGACTCGCGAGATCGTCCATGCGCGTGCACAACTCGAGGATCTCTCGCATCGGACCCCGCCCTCCGCAACGTAGTCGCTCCTACACTCATATTCCCGAAACGAGGCAGTACGGCTGCCACCGCCGTTCGGCGCGCCGCGGCGCTTGCCGGGCGGACCCGGCACGGCATTCTCTCCACGTGAGCCCGGCCCCGGCCCGCTTCAGCGGGCGGGGTGTAAGGTCCGACCGATCCGAACGTCTGTGATGTCATGGATGCTTCCGCGCTCGCACTCAAGGGCTGGCTCGTTCGCCGTCAAGGCGACCGCGAGCTGCTTTCGGTCGCGCTCGGCGGCGACCCGGTGGCCTTCGCCGAGGTGTATCGGCGCTACAACACGCGCATCCACGGGTTCTGCCTGGCCAGGCTCGGTGATCCGGAGGCGGCGGCGGATGTGACCCAGGAGGTCTTCATCCGCGCGCTGCGCAGCGAGTCCACCGACATCGAGAACCCGGGGGCATGGCTCTATGCCATCGCCCGCAACGCCGTAGTGGACGCGCAACGTGCCGCCATGCGGCGCCCGGTCCCCTGCGAGATCGATGAGGGTGCCGCGACGGTGAACGGGCTTGCGCTGGCGGGGACGCACGAGGTCGTGGAGTCGGGGCAGGACGTCGATTCGGTCCTGCTTGCCATGCGGGCCATCGCGCCCCGCTACAGGACCACGATCATCATGCGCGACATCAAGGGCCTGTCATCCGCTGATGCTGCCGACGCGCTCCGCACGAGCACGGGCGCGCTCGACACCCTACTGCACCGCGCCCGTCGTGCGCTGGCGAAGGAGCACGGTCGTCTGGAGGCGCTGCCGCCCGCATGCCTGCGGGCGAACGAGCTGCTCCACGCCGTCGATCCGGGCTCCGTCCCCCAGTCGGACGCTCAGTCCCTCGCGGTGCATCTCCTGGGTTGCGAGAGCTGCCGAGGGGAGAGGGCGCGGATGCGCAGGCGTCGCACCCTGCAGGCGCTGCTCCCGTTCGTCTTCCCGCTGGAGCGGAGCGTGGACGCCATCTCGCGCGTGGCGCTCCTGGGCGCACACCCGGTTCTGCGCGTCGCGGCGGCAGGTTTCGCCGTGGCCGCCGCGGTGGCCGTGCCGGCCACCCTTGCGCCGAGCTTCCGGTCGGCTGGCCATCCACCTCTCCGGGCGCCGATGGTCGTCGCCCGGTCGCAGACCGTCTCGCTGCCCGCGCACGACGTGACCGCGCGCCTGACCGCGCCCCGTGGTTCGGCCCGCGGACTGTTCCGATCCGACGCCGGGCGCCTCTCGACCAAGTCGCCGATACCGGGCATGTCCGCTGGACCGGCGGGACGCGTGGGGCTCGCGCTCGGCTCGCAGCGCCGGGCCGCGGCGGCGATGGGCGCTCGCCGGTCGACGGGCGCTTCGGGATCGACGTCGGTGCGGATGATGCCCGGGCCTCGCGTTCCCGGGTCCGGCGGCATGACCGGCCAGGGTGGTCCCGGAGGATCGTAGTCCCGATCCTGACCGGATGCCCGCCCCGCCCGTCGCGTCCGACGTGTAAGGTCCGCGGGTTCGGCGCGTCTTCATGTACGACGGCCCCTCGGAGGGCGTCAGAAGAGCAAGGAGACATGACTATGCTCATGAAGAGAATGATCGCGGTCGCCGGTTGCGCCGCACTGATCGTCGGGGCGGCATGGACCGCTACCGCACTGGCGTCGGACATGCTCGTCCCGCCGGCGGATGACCAGCCCGTCGCGAGCGCGATGACGACGCCCACGCCTGCGCCCGGCATCGAGGGTACGGCCACCGCGCCCGTCGAGCCCGGGACGCACGCGCCGTGGTACACGAACGACACGACGCAGTCGGTCTCGACGACCGGCGCGCCGTTCGGCTGGACGATCCGGATGCTCGCGCACATGAAGCAGTCCGGCGAGTCCTCGGGAACGCCGTTCGGGTGGACGGTGCGCATGCTCGCCCACATGAAGAAGTCGGGCGAGACCACCATGCCGGTCATCGCGGACGGCACGCCCTTCGGCGAGTGGGCCAGTTCATGGGCGCACCGGCGTGAGGGCGTGGAGTCGACGGGCACGCTCGCCCCGGCCATGCGGTCCGGCGCGCGAGTCGGCGCGACACGACCCAAGGTGCACGGTCCCAAGATGGTGAACCTCGGCACGGCGCATCGCCCGACGCACGGGTCCACCACGGCCGCCAGTCCTTCGGCCGCCGCCCCCCGCTCGATGGGCAGCCCGGCCGGCATGATGGGCCGACGCAAGTAGCAAGCACGGGTACTCTCGAACCGAAGCGGGGCGGGCCTTCACTGGCCCGCCCCGCTTGTCGTGTCCCGCGAACGGATAAGATGTGTCTGGCAGACGAACGCGGGACCGGCGACGACCAGGATCGTGCGCCCGGATCCGATCCAAGGGAGCGACATGGACGATATCGACGAGTTGGACATGCGCGAGGCGCAGCTGCGCATCAAGCTCTATGACGAGTACCGCGACGCGGCGAAGCTCTTCGAGTACTACGTGGAGACCGAGCTGAGGGCGTATCTCGCCAACGGCGTCGAGGTCGTCCCGGTGAACGCCGCGGGCGGCGCGTACTTCGAGGTCACGCTGAAGGACGTATGGATCTACGAGGCCGAGCGGCTGAACCGGTTCGTGCCCGAGGTGCGGATCTGGTCTGTCAACGACGTCCATGTCCAGCGGCTCAAGGGCGAGGACGACTAGTGCTCGACCGCGCCGACGCGGCCGCGCGGATCGCGGCCCTGCGCCGCGAAATCGACCACCATGCCTATCTCTACTACGCCCAGGACGCCCCCGAGATATCGGATGCGGCGTACGACGCGCTGACGCGTGAGCTCATCGAGCTGGAGGCGGCCTACCCGGACCTGGTGACCCCGGACTCGCCGACGCAGCGGGTCGGTGCCCCCGGGGTCTCGACCTTCGCGCCGGCGCGTCACGCCATGCGCATGTACTCGCTGGACAACGCGATGGACTTCGAGGAGCTCGACGCGTGGTTCGATCGCGTGGCGAAGGACGTCGGCGAGCGCGAGTGCGCTTTCGTGGCGGAGCTGAAGATCGACGGCTCGAGCTTCGCGCTGACCTACGGGGACGGATCGCTCGTGCGCGCGGCGACGCGAGGCGACGGGTTCGTCGGCGAGGACACGACCGCCAACATCCGCGTGGTGAAGACCGTGCCGCTGAAGCTGCGCGTGCCGGCGCCGGGCGAGGTCGAGGTGCGCGGCGAGGTCTACATGCCGAAGGCCAGCTTCGAGCGGCTCAACGCCGAGCAGGATGAGGCGGGTCAGCCGGTCTTCGCCAATCCGCGCAACGCTGCGGCGGGCTCGGTCCGCCAGAAGGACCCCGGCGTGACCGCATCGAGGGACCTGTCGACCTTCGCCTACCAGATCGCCGATCCGCGGCCGCTGGGCATCGCGCGGCAGTCTGAGGCTCTGCGCTGGCTGGCCGGCGCGGGCTTCCGCGTGAACCCGGACATCCGCTCGTGCGCGACCCGCGAGGACGTGCGCGCGTTCTGCGAGACGGCGCTCGAGCGGCGCCACGACCTGTCGTACGAGATCGACGGGGTCGTGGTGAAGATCGACTCGTTCGCGCTCCAGGACGAGCTCGGCTACACCTCGAAGGCTCCTCGCTGGGCGATCGCCTACAAGTTCCCGCCGGAGGAGAGGACCACGATCCTGCGCGAGATCCGGGTGCAGGTCGGCCGGACCGGAGCGCTCACGCCGGTGGCGGAGTTCGATCCGGTGCTCGTCGCGGGTTCGACGATCGCCCGGGCGACGCTGCACAACGAGGACGAGATCGCCCGCAAGGACGTGCGCCTGGGCGACACCATCGTCGTTCGCAAGGCCGGCGACGTCATCCCCGAGGTGGTCGGTCCGGTGCCGGGGCTTCGGCCGGTCGGCGCGGACCCGTGGCGCATGCCCGCGGCATGTCCGTCGTGCGGCGGCCCCGTGTGGCGCCCCGAGGGCGAGGTCGTGCCGCGATGCACGAACCTGGGCTGCCCCGACCAGCGCCTGGCGCGGCTGCTGCACTGGGCGTCGCGCGGGGCCATGGACATCGACGGCCTGGGCTACGAGATCGCTGCCCGGCTCGTCGAGCAGGGACTGCTGCACGACCCGTCGGACTTCTACGAGCTGACCTGCGACCGACTCGCGACTCTGGAGATGGGTCGGAGCAAGAAGGACGGATCGCCCGTCGTGCTGGGGGAGACGGTCGCCGAGAAGCTGGTAGCGCAGATCGAGGCGTCGAGGGCGCGGCCACTCTCGCGCCTGCTCTACGGGCTCGGGGTCCGCCATGTCGGCACCACGGTGGCCGAGGCACTCGCCGGCGCGTTCGGCTCCGTCGACGTGCTCGCCGCGACGCCGTCGGACGAGATCGCGTCGGTGGACGGTGTCGGTCCCGTGATCGCCGCGTCCGTGCGCGCGTTCTTCGACAACCCGGACAACACCGCGGTGGTGGAGCGGCTCCGGGTCGCGGGCGTCTCGCTCGCTGAGGAGCGGCGCGCGCCCGAGCGCCCGCAGACGCTGGCCGGCATGACGTTCGTGCTGACCGGCGGGCTGGCCAAGTACACGAGAGACGAAGCGGGGGCGTTCCTGAAGGCCCTCGGCGCGAAGGTGTCCGGATCCGTCTCCAAGAAGACCTCGTACGTGGTCGTGGGCGAAGACCCCGGATCGAAGTACGACAAGGCCCTGGAGCTCGGGGTGCCGGTGCTCGACGAGGGTGCGCTCGACCGCCTGCTCGAGAGCGGCGAACCGCCCGCTGCGGGCTAGCGCACACCTACCCGCCTAGTCGCCGAAGTCCTCCACGACGCCGTCGCGCATCCGGATCGTGCGGTCGCACGCCTCGGCGACCTCCGGGTTGTGCGTGACGAGCAGGAACGTCGTGCCGGTCTCCGCGTTGATTCGCCGCATGGTCGCTACGATCTCGGCCGACGTCGCGGTGTCCAGGTCCCCGGTCGGCTCGTCGCCGAGGATGATCGTCGGGTCGTTCACGAGCGCCCGGGCGATGGCGACGCGCTGCTGCTGGCCGCCGGACAGCTCGCTCGGGGAGTGGTGCATGCGGTCCCCGAGGCCGACGAGCTCGAGCAGCTGCTGGGCCTTCGCCACAGCGTGGCCGCGGCTCGTCCCGGCGTACTCAGCGGCCAGCGCCACGTTGTCGATGGCGTTGAGCGTGGGGATGAGGTTGAAGCCCTGGAAGATGAAGCCGATCTCGCGCCCGCGCACGCGCGTGACCGCGCGGCCGCGCAAGTCGTCGACGCGCCGGCCGTTGAGCCAGACCTCGCCGTCGTCGGGCATGTCGAGACACCCGATGATGTGCATCATCGTGGACTTGCCGGAGCCCGACGGGCCCATGATGGCCGCCATCTCGCCCCTGCGGATATCGAGCGACGCGCCGCGCAGGGCATCGACGAAGTTGTCCTTGCCCAGGCGGTAGCGTCGCTTCAGCCCGCGGACGTGGATGATGTGCGCGTCGTCAGAGCCCGGAGCGTGCTCGAGCGTGTCGACCCCGGCGGCCTGTGCCGCGGCGGCCTGGTCGGAGCCGTCGGAGCTCGCGGCGCCGGCGACCGCGGGCGCCGCCGCGTCTGGTTCG
>Ga0209798_10000996_pt1 | contig 17244 bp, 17 predicted proteins | sample DOMMetBare3Fresh_FD_187475 | JGI IMG/M metagenome (GOLD analysis project Ga0209798, IMG submission 187475) | Wetland sediment microbial communities from St. Louis River estuary, USA, under dissolved organic matter induced mercury methylation -... | ecosystem: Environmental > Aquatic >...
GACGAGCCGCGACAGCTCGCCTTCCTCGCGACAACGCTGGTGCTGGGAGCGACCTTCGTCTTCGTCGCCCGTGTCTCGCTAAGCCTCGTCAGCAGCCAGTGAGCGCGGTCGCGCGCTGCAATATGGCTGCCTGTCTGCTAATTCAGGGCATAAGCTGCACGAATATACGTGTTCGCTCCGGTAGTTCCCCCAGTGTAGGATCCCCGGCCGCGCCGATGCGCCACGAGCGGTTCGCTGGAATGCTTGTTCCAGCATGAGGGGGTGAGAGCAATGAAACGAGCTCTCGCAATCATCCTCGCCGCTCTGGCCGTGCTCATCGTGGGCACGGTGGCGATGGGCGGCGTGGAGGCGCTGATCACCGGCGCCGACATCAAGGACGGCTCCATCGGCACGAACGACATCAAGCCGGGAAGCCTCCAATCCCACGACATCCGGGACGGGACGATCGCACAAGTCGACCTCTCGAAGGTGCTCCTGACGTCGCTGCAGGGCGCCCAGGGCCAGACCGGCCCGCAGGGGGCGACAGGCGCCCAGGGCCCCCAGGGCCCAAAGGGCGACCAGGGCGCGCAGGGTGTCCAGGGAGCCAACGGTGATACGGGCCCCGCCGGCCCGATGGGCGACAAGGGAGCGAAGGGCGACACAGGTGCAGGCCTGCACGTGAAGGGCACGCTGGCGACGGTGGCGCTCCTGCCGATGACGGGCAATGCCCTCGGCGACGCGTACTTCGTCGCCGGCAACCTGCACGTCTGGAACGGGAGCGCGTGGGTCTTCGCCGGGTCCCTCGTCGGGCCGCAGGGCGACAAGGGAGCCAAGGGAGACACAGGAGCGAAGGGCGACAAGGGAGACACCGGAGCCAAGGGCGATACCGGCACCGGCATCCACGTGAAGGGCACGGTCACGGCACCGAGCCTTCTCCCGGCCACGGGCAATGTCGCGGGCGATTGCTATCTCGTCGCGGGCAGCCTGTACGTCTGGAGCGGCACCGCCTGGGTCAACGCTGGTGCGTTCGTCGGACCGCGTGGCCCGGCAGGGGGCCTGGCAGGCTACGGCCTCGTGACAGGATCGGGCGTCACGGCGCCCTCGGGCGCCTGGACGACGGCCACGGCGGTGTGCCCGACCGGCAAGGTGCCTCTCTCCGGTGGAATCCGGAGCGAGCACTCCAGGCCGAGCATCACCGACTCGTACCCGACCGCGACCGGGTGGACGGTCAAGGTGTTCAACCACCTCGCGGACGACGTGATCACGCCGTACGTGACGTGCGCCACACCTGCCACTCCGTAGCGCCTCGGCACGGCAGCGCTTCTGCTGCCAGAGGAACGGAGGGAGGGCTTATGCCCTCCCTCCGTTCGAGGCTCGAATGGCGACCCGGGGTCGGCTAGTCGGTGCCGCCGCCGTCGTCAGCGGCCTGCTCCTCGCACGAGGCGTATTTCGGGTTGAAGAGGAAGTCGGGTGCGTTCTGCCAGCCGTGCCCCGGCGCGGTTCCGTCGAAATGGCCCTGCAATGCGTTCTCGCTCACGTGGATCAGCACGTAGGGGTTCGTGTCGGACGCCGTGCCGTGGCAGAGGGACACCTTGGCGGCGGGAGCGCTCGCCTGGGCGGCGACGGCGGCGGCAAGGGCTCCTGCGGCGCCGACCGCCAGGAGGGACGAGCGGGTGATGCGTCTCATCGACGGTTCCCTTCGGGTGTGGAGGTGCCCTCACCGTCGGCGCAAGGAGGAGGCGTGTCTAGCCCTGAGTCGAGTGACCCGGAGGCGAGGGCCACGCTCCGCCGCATCGCCACCCGGGTTCGCGGGCTCGGCCCAGCTCCTACCCATCGCGCCTCGCATTGTTGCCCGTGGCCTGTCATCCTTCCCTGATGATCGAAGCGTCGAATGCCTTCGAGCTCGGAGCCTCACCGACGCTGGACGAGGTGGTGCGCCGCCGCGCGGATCTCTACCGGGCGATCCTCCAACTGGAGCAGGCAGCCGCCAGGCCTGCGGTCGCCCGCGAAGAGCAGTGGCGGGACGGCATCGTCGAGGCGCTCGAGGAGCTCGAGCGTGAGATCGCCGACCACATCGAGATCACCGAGAGCCCGAACGGCCTCTATGCGGAGATCGTCGAGCACGCGCCGCGGCTGAGCTACAGCATCCAGCTGCTTCGTGACGAGCACCCCGAGCTGCGGGAGGCGGTCACAGCGCTGAAAGCTCGCTTGCTGGCTTCGACCCCCCCACCCGTCGAGGAGGCGCGAGACGAGATCCAGCGCGTGCTCGGGCGCCTGGTCAAGCACCGCCAGCACGGGGCAGACCTGCTCTGGGAGGCGTACAGCCTGGACACCGGCGGCACGGACTAGCGACCTGTCGGCTCCTGGGGCCGGAGCCTCCGGCGGCCACGTGCTGCACCGCCCCGAGGCGGCGAGTAGCGTCTGCGGCGACGTGATCGCCGCACCTCTCCTCGCCGCTTCGGCACTCACGTTGCCCTCCTGCAATCTCGGGAGGGCGAGGGCGCAGATCAAGAGCTCGCAGCTCACGATCCCAGCGTCGCAGTCGATCTCGAGCGAGTCGTTCCGCGTCGACCCGAGTCGGGCCGACCAGGTCATCTGCATCCGGTTTCCGCGCGACAAGGTGGTCCTGATGGCGGTCACGATCGCGAGTGGCTTCGGCACTGCGGGCGTCGTCGACTGGGTGGTCTTTGTGGGCGGAGCCCACGGCTACAAGGTCTCGCTCGTCCGCGGCGGCTACAGGCTCGGCCTCGCCCGGGTCGGCTCGGACCTCGTCGAGACCGAGCCCGTCTACCGGAAGAAGGATCCGAACTGCTGCCCAACGGGCGGCTTCGACCACACGCGCTGGCGCTGGGACGGCAAACGCCTCCGGGTCGTGCGGAGCTGGCACGACACGAGCTTCAAGCCCCACCCGTAGCGGTGAGGGTCGCGCGGCCCCGAACAGCAGCAGGCGCGTCGTGGGCGCGCCTCGCAAACGGGTGCCGGCGGCGGACGTTCGGTAGTTGCAGGTAGCCGGGTTCAGCGGCGGCGCTGATGTGCCCGCTGCCACGCGGTGGCACGATGATGTGTGAGAAGGGGGCATTGTGAGCGTTACTCAGCCTGATCGAGCTCAGCTTCCACGCCAGCTGGAGCCCGGGCGACGGGTGGCGATCGCATCGTTGCTGATGGTTCCGGCGCTGGCCCTCTCCTATGTCACGGCGTACTTCGCCGGGGTCGCGCTGCAGGATGCGCTTGGCCTGGCCGAGGACGAGAACCTGAGAGAGGCCGGGGTGTGGGGCGTGGTCGCAGGCGTGTTCCTCATCGTGCTGATCATCGTCCCGCAGATCGTCGGGATCGTGCTCGGCGTCAGGGCGCGTCGGCTGGGTGAGCGTCGGCTGGGGACGACCGGAATCGTGGTCAACGCGGCGATCGCAGCGTTCTTGCTGCTCACCGGCGTGCTCGGCCTCGTGCTGGCCTGACCTTCGGCGGAGCGTTCGCCGGGTGCCGCGTCGCAGCGGTCACCAGGACAGCGTCCTGGCGGTGGAAGCGTCTACCTGTGGCCGACCGCGACGGGCCTGGCCTGTGGCGCACGTGCCGAGCCGGGCTCGTCGGTTGGTCGTTCCGCGCCGAGATCGGCCGCAGGAGTCGCCTGCGCCCTCTCGGAGCGGTAGGCAAACCAGGTGACGAAGAGCGTCGCACAGGTCGCCAGGGCCGCGACGGGTACGACTGCCGGAACCTTGCTTCGGGTTCCGCCCTTGCCACCGGTTTCGGTGACGATCTCGCCGCCGAAGACACCGGCGAAGGCAACGGCCAGCCAGATCCCCACCAGCGATACCATCGTCCCGAGCGACCTCCTCTGAGCCGCCATCTCGTCCTCCTCTCACGTCACGCCAGCACCGGCGAGGCCTTATCGCCTCGCATGAGCACGCTAGAACCGACGCGCCCCTCCGCCATCCGTGTCGCCCCGGAACCCTCCTACCCGCAACTACCGAACTCCTGCGGCCGGCACTCCGGCCAGAAACGTCAACGCGGAGGGTCAGGCGCCGCGCCGTTCGGCCTCGCACCGGCGGAGTGGCGAACTACGAAAGCCAAAGGCGCTGACGCGCCTGCTCCGCCATCGACATGGGGATGGCGCCGTCACGCGGCCGGTGCATCCAGTAGTAGACGATCGCCATGATCCATGGCGACCCGAACAGCAAACGAAAGGCCCGCGTTTGCGGGCCTTTCTGAAGCGGATGATGGGACTCGAACCCACGACCTTCTGCATGGCAAGCAGACGCTCTACCAACTGAGCTACATCCGCGAACGGTGGCCAGTATAGCCGCGCCTCAGCGGCAGTAGCCCCACCGGGTCAGGTCACGCATCAGGGCTTGTGCGTACCGTGCTCCCACCGGCCCCAGCTCCTCGGTGCGCGGCGGCGAGAAGGCGCCGGCCGCGAGCAGCGTGCGCAGGCGGGCCTCGACACGTGGCCTGCCGCCGAGGCGACACGTGTCGGCGGCCCAGGCCGCGAACAGGCCCCGCACCTCGTCCTCGCCCGGCAGCAGCTTCGCGAGCTCCTGCTCGAGGCCCCGGGCGTCCGCCGCCACACGTCCCGGGTACGACGCGGTCACGTCGACGAAGCGCCGGCCCCGCAGGCGCCAGAGCTGCAGGGGCCGCCCCGAGGCGGCATACGAGGTGTAGAGGTAGGAGAAGCGGTCGTCCTGGGACGAGAAGACGGGCACGGCTCCGATGCGGCCGATCGTCGCGCCGGGGTTGCCGAAGTTCTTGACGGCCGGGGCGCCGCCGGCGAGCGGAACGACCTGCGCGACCGAGCAGCAGTGCGCGCCGCCCGTGTACAGCCAGAGTACGGCGGACGGCCGGCCGCCGCCGAGGTCGTCGAGCTCGAGCAGCCGTGCCGTGTCGTCGATCACCGTGCAGCCGCCGTCCCGGCAGGCCGGCGGGAGCTCCACGCCGCGGTCGAGCACCGTCCCGCCGCGCAGCGTCACCCGCAGGTGGACGCCGCGGATGAGCGCGAAGGCGTCACGGGTTTCCAGCCTGACGGTCAGCGTCGCCGTCCAGTCGCGGAGACGCACCGTCTCCACGTGTGTCGGCCCGCCTCCCCCGCCGGCTGCGAAACCGGCCGCTTGTGACACTGTGTCACAAGCGATTGCGAGCGCCGAGGCGACGACAGCGCCGGCGAGGAGGCCGCCCGCCTTCACGGGGCCTCGAACACGAGCGCGGCCGCCTCCTGCGCCGCGCGTGCCGCCGCCGCGCGGTTGACGGCGTTCACGATCGCACGCAGCGAGGCGGTGAGGATGGAGCCGTGCACGCCGACGCCCCAGAAGGCCTCGTCGTCCACGTCCGCCTCGACGTATGCAGCGGCTTTCGCGTCGGCGCTCGCGGCCATCGCGTGCTCGTGGTAGTCGCGGATCGAGATCCTGACGCCGAACGCCTTCGCGAAGGCGTCCACGAGCGCTGCGATGGGGCCGTTCCCCTCGCCCTCGATCACCCGCTCCTCCCCGTCGACGCGCACGCGGGCGGCGATCTGATCGGAGTCCTCCTCGCTCGAGTGCGTGTAGGCGACGAGCTCGTACGGCCGCACGTGGTCGAGGTAGCCGGCGTCGAACGCGTCCATCAGCTCGGCGGCCGTCAGCTCTCCCCCGCGCGCGTCGGTGATCTGCTGCACCTTGCGCGCGAAGTCCACCTGCAGGCCGCGCGGCAGCTCCAGGTGGTGCTCGGCCGCCATCAGATACGCGACACCGCCCTTCCCGGACTGGGAGTTGACCCGGATGATCGCCTCGTAGCTGCGGCCCACGTCCTTGGGGTCGATGGGCAGATACGGCACGTCCCAGACGTCGGAGCCTGACCGCTCCTGCGCGTCCATGCCCTTCTTGATCGCGTCCTGATGGGAGCCGGAAAAGGCGGTGTAGACCAGCTCGCCGGCGTACGGGTGCCGCGGATGCACCGGCAGCTCGTTGCACTCCTCCACGATCGCCTTCGTCTCGTCGAGCGAGGAGAGGTCGAGGCCGGGGTCGACACCCTGCGTGAGCAGGTTCAGCGCCAGCGTGACGAGGTCGACGTTGCCGGTGCGCTCGCCGTTCCCGAACAGGCAGCCCTCGACGCGCTCCGCCCCGGCCATCAGGCCGAGCTCGGCCGTCGCCACGGCCGTGCCCCGGTCGTTGTGCGGGTGCACCGAGATCACCGCGGCGTCGCGAGCGGAGAAGTGCCGGCAGAACCACTCGATCCGGTCCGCGTACACGTTCGGCGGGAACTGCTCCACGGTGGTCGGCAGGTTGACGATCATCTTCCGCTCCGGCGTCGGCTCCCACTCCGCCGCCACCGCCTCGCAGATCTCGAGCGCGTAGTCGAGCTCCGTGTGATGGAAGCTCTCCGGCGAGTACTGGAAGACGATGTCCGTGCCGGTCTGCCCGGCGAGCTTCCTGCACAGCGCCGTTCCGCGTACGGCGAGATCCGTGATTCCCTGCTTGTCCATCCGGAAGACGACACGACGCTGCGTCACGGAGGTCGAGTTGTAGAGGTGCACGATCGCACGACGGGCGCCGTCGATCGCCTCGAACGTCCGCTCGATCAGCTCCGGCCGCGCCTGGGTCAGCACCGCGATCGTGACGTCGTCGGGGATCAGGCCCTCCTCGACGAGCGCCCGGGCGAAGTCGAAGTCGGTCTTCGACGCGGACGGGAAGCCGACCTCGATCTCCTTCACGCCGAGCGAGAGCAGAAGGTCGAAGAACCTGCGCTTGCGCGCCGCGTCCATCGGGTTGACGAGCGCCTGGTTGCCGTCGCGGAGATCGGTCGAGCACCAGATCGGCGCCCGGCCGAGCACGACGTCCGGCCAGGTGCGGTCGGGCAGGGCTACGGTCTCGTAGGGTCGGTACTTGTGGGACGGCATCGGCATCGGGGCTCTCCTCGAGGACGGACTTCTCCCGCGATGTGCGCGGGCACGGTCGGGTGTATGTCGTCGCTCGTTTCCCCTAGCGGGGAAGGAGGAGGGCAAGCGCGAGCAGGCCGAGGCCGGGCCGAAGAGAGGTGTGCGCGCCTGCTGCCATCCCGGATACCGTAGCCGACCGCGGCCCGCAGGACAACGTGACCCCGGTTCACCGGGGGCGCCGAGCTCAGCCCTGCGCGTCGAGCGCGTCGTTCACGAGCCGGTCGGCCAGCTCGTTGTGCTCGCGCCGCACGGCCGTGTACGTCACGGAGCCGACGGCCCGCGCGAGCCGCGACGCCTCGAGCGAGAGCGCCCGCAGCGCCTCGTTCTTGACCCTGTACTCGCCGCGCATCTGCTTCACCATCAGCTCGGAGTCGGAGACGACCTCGAGCTCGGTCACGCCCAGCTCGTCGGCCCGGCTCAGGCCGTGCAGGAGCGCGGTGTACTCGGCCACGTTGTTCGTGGCAATGCCGATCGCCTCACCGCGGGCGTCGAGCACGGTGCCGTCGGGGGCCTCCAGCACGAAGGCGGACGCGGCCGGGCCGGGATTGCCGCGGGCGCCTCCGTCGGTGAAGAGACGCGCTCTCACGGGCGCGGAGGGAAGGGGGAGCTCATGCTGCCCGACACGGTACTCGACGCCACTTGCATACAACTTCGTTACACGCTGAAGGGCTTCTTTCCGAGCTTCGGCTGCTAGCTTGTGACACGAGCAAGCGAGGGAGGGAGGTGCAAGCATGGGTCAACTACTCCTCATCGGGCTCTCGATCGTGGTCGGGCTGCTGTGCGGACTCGGCCTGGCGCAGGACTCGATCAAGAACGCGCGACTGCGCAAGTCGGCGTAGGGCTCGCGTCACGAGCCGACGTCGAACACGATCCCCTGCGCGAGCGGAAGCTCGCTCGTGAAGTTCACCGTCGCGGTCTGCCGGCGCATGTAGGCCTTCCAGGCGTCCGAGCCTGACTCGCGGCCGCCCCCGGTCTCCTTCTCGCCGCCGAACGCCCCACCGATCTCGGCTCCGCTCGGGCCGATGTTGACGTTCGCGATCCCGCAGTCCGAGCCGGACGCGGCGAGGAACCGCTCGGCCTCGCGCAGGTCGGTCGTGAAGATCGAGGAGGCGAGGCCCTGTGGAACCCCGTTCTGCAAGGCAATCGCCTCGTCGGGATGGGCGTAGGTGAGCACGTAGAGGATCGGGGCGAAGGTCTCCTGCTCGACGACGGCGGTCTGCGCGGGCATGCGGACGATCGTCGGCTCGGCGTACCACGCGTCCGGCCACCGGTCGGCGAGGGCGCGGCCGCCGCCGACGACGACCTCGCCGCCCTCGGCGCGTGCCTGCCCGAGCGCCGCTTCCATCCGGCCGAACGACTCGCCGGTCATGAGCGGGCCGACGAGAATCCCCGGTTCGCGGGGATCGCCGATCGGGACGCTGCGGTAGGCCTGCGCGAGCCGCTCGACGAGTGCGTCGACGATCGACTCGTGCACGATCAGGCGGCGCAGGCTCGTGCACCGCTGCCCCGCCGTGCCGACGGCGGCGAAAAGCACGCCGCGGACGACGAGGTCGAGGTCGGCGCTCGGCGCGACGACGGCGGCGTTGTTGCCGCCCAGCTCGAGCAGCGAGCGGCCGAGCCGTGCCGCGATGCGCGGCGCGATCGCCTTCCCCATCTGCGTCGACCCGGTCGCCGAGACGAGGGGAACGCGCTCGTCGTCGGCGAGCTGCACCGCCCGGTCGGCGCCACCGATCACGAGCTCGAAGAGGCCGTCCGGCACGTCGCCGAAACGCTCCGCGGCACGCCGGAGTAGCGACGTGGTCGCGATCGCGGTCAGGGGCGTCCGCTCGGAAGGCTTCCAGATCACAGGGTCGCCGCAGATGAGCGCGAGCGCCGCATTCCAGCTCCAGACGGCGACGGGGAAGTTGAACGCGCTGATCACGGCCACGGGCCCGAGCGGGTGCCAGGTTTCCGTGAGCCGGTGCCCGGGACGCTCCGACGCGATCGAGCGGCCGTAGAGCTGGCGCGAGAGCCCGACCGCGAAGTCGCAGATGTCGATCATCTCCTGCACTTCACCGAGGCCCTCCTGCGCGATCTTCCCCACCTCGAGCGTGACCAGGCTGCCCAGTGTCTCCTTCTCGCGGCGAAGCTCCTCGCCGAGCAGGCGGACGAGCTCGCCCCGGCGCGGCGCCGGGACCTCGCGCCACTGCGCGAACGCCTCGGTCGCGCGCGCGACGGCGGCAGCGGTCGCGGCAGCGTCGGTGCGGGCGACTCGGCCGATCTCCTCGCCGGTGATCGGCGTCCGGACGACGAGGTCGCCTTCGCGGGTCGAGCCCGGGTCGACGGCGAGGCGCTCGAGCAGATCGGCTGCGGATGTCAGGGGTGCGACGGTGGCCACGATGCGCTCCTCCACGAGACGGCGAGACACCTCGACGGTACCTATCGCGCGGTGATGTAGTCCTTGAGGTACTTGATCTCGAAGGTCTGTTGCCGTGTCTGGAACTTGACGAGGTCTCCGATCGAGACCATCCCGACGAGCTTGCCGCCGTCCGTGACCGGAGCGTGCCTGATCCTGCGGTCGGTCATCAGGGCCATGCTCTCCTCTATGCCCGTCTCGGGCGTGACGCAGATGACGGGCGCGGACATCACCTCGCTGACGTTCGTGGTGCGCGAGCGCCGGCCCTCGACGGCGATCCGCCGCAGGTAGTCGCGCTCGGTGAAGATCCCGACGATCTCGTCACCTTCGGTGACGAGGAGCGCGCCGACGTTCGCCTCGACCATTGCCTTGACGGCGTCGAACACCGTTGCGTCGCCGCCGATCCTTATCACGTCGCCGGGCTTTCCCTGCAGGATGTCCGCGATCGTCTTCAGCGAGGGGCCCTCCGTGTCATGCAGGCAGTTGAGCGCGCGACACCGGCGCTGTCAAGTGGCGCAGGCGGCGCGGGCGGCCGCTCACACGCGGGCGATGTTCGGAACGACGCGGCCGTCCTCGTGGACGACGGCATTCCAGCTCTGGTAGCCGTGCTCGAGGTCGGCGATGTCGTGGCCGCGCTCGGAGATCCGCACCGGCTGGGCCGACTCGGGCGAGACGCGGTACTGGTACCAGGAGATGTCCCAGGCGAACGTGAGCACGAGCTCCGCATTGACGCCCGACAGCGGCGTGATCGAGACGCGCGGCTCGCCGAGCGCCTTCGCGACCCCGGCGATGGTGCGGCGAAACTGGCTGGCGTTGAACAGCTCGGCCGCCTCCACGAGCGCGATCTCGTCGTCGGAAAGCCTCCGCAGGATCGGCTCGCTCACGACCGGCTCGTGATCCTGCGCGCGCGAGCCGAGCAGCGACTGCCAGAGCGACCGGGAGCGGCGGCGGCGAACCGGCTGTTGCAGCGCACGTGAGACGGCGACGCCCTCTCGTACCCAGCCGTGGTCGAGGGCGATCTCGGTGCACAACGGGCAGACGTCGACGTAGCGGCTTCCGTCCGGTGAGAACCGGAAGGCCTGCTCTCCCATCAACAGGGTGCGCTCGCAGACCGCGCACTCCCTGGTGACGTTGGCGTTCGTCACGCGCATGGGCCGATCACTATAGCCCGCTTGCAGGGGATTTCGAACTCGAATCAGAATGACGCTTCGTCGGCTGGGCGTGATGGGCGCGTGCGCTGCGAGGACGCAGGGAGCCCCGATAGCAGCGCTATCGGGGCGACCAAGGACGAAGCAGCGTGCCCGCACAGCGCGTCCAGACGGCACAAGGCTTCATTCTGATTCGGGTTCTTACGCTGTCGCCGACTCCCGTGCCTTCTTCGCGTCCTCGATCACCTTCTGGGCGACGTGGGTCGGCACCTCCTCGTAGCGCAGGAAGTGCATGGAGTAGTCGCCGCGCCCGCCGGTCATCGAGGTGAGCGACTGGGCGTAGGAGAGGAGCTCCGCCATCGGCACCTCTGCCCTGATCGTCGTCAGCCCGGACGAGGGCTCCATCCCGTGCAGCCGGCCGCGGCGTGAGTTGAGGTCGCCGTTGACCGCTCCCACCGCCTCGTCGGGGACGGTCACCTCGAGCTCCATGATCGGCTCGAGCAGGACCGGGTTGGCCTTGCCGTAGGCGTCCTTCCACGCCATCGAGCCGGCGATCTTGAAGGCCATCTCGGACGAGTCGACCGTGTGGTAGGAGCCGTCGACGAGTGAGACGCGCACGCCCTGGACAGGCGCCCCGGCGAGCTCGCCGTGGGCCATCGCCTCCTGGACGCCCTTGTCGACGGCGGGGCGGTAGCTCTGCGGGACGACGCCCCCGACGATCTTGTCCACGAACTCGTAGCCGACCCCTCCCTCGAGCGGCTCGATCAGGATGTGGCAGTCGCCGAACTGGCCGCGACCGCCGGTCTGCTTCTTGTAGCGCCCCTGCGCCCGCGCCTCGGAGCGGATCGTCTCGAGGTACGGGACACGCGGCGGGTGCAGCTCGACGTCGACGCCGAAGCGGCGGTGCGCGCGCTCGAGCGCGACCTCGACGTGCATCTGGCTCATGCCGGAGAGGATCTCCTCGCCCGTCTGAGGGTCGCGCCGGAGCCGGAGCGTCGGGTCCTCCTCGGCGAGCCGGCGGATCGCGTTCGCGACCTTGTCCTCCTCACCTTTCTGCCTGGGAGTGATCGCGAAGCTCATCACGGGGTCGGGGAAACGGAGCTCCGGCAGCCCGCCGTCGATCTCCCTGTCGGTCAGCAGGTCTCCGGTCTTGACGTCCTTCAGCTTGGCCACGGCGCCGAGGTCGCCCTCGCCGAACTCCTTGACCCCGGTGGTCTCCTTGCCCTGCGGCTGCAGGAGCGTGCCCATGCGCTCCTTCGCGTGCCCGCGGGCGTCCACGAGCGTCGAGTCGGTGGTGACCGTGCCCTTGAGCACCCGGAAGAGGTTGATCTTCCCCGCGAACGGGTCGGCCACGGTCTTGAACACGAACGCGGCCGTCGCGGCGCCGTCCACCTCGATGGGGGCGCCCTTCCTCGCGGGCGAGGGCACGCCTTCGACGATCAGGTCGAGGAGCGCGTGCGTGCCGAGGTTCTTCGTGGCGACGCCGCAGGCGACGGGGAACACCTCGCCTCGCGTGACGGCGATCTTGAGGGCGGCGGCGACGTCGTGCGGGTCGAGGTCGCCGCCCTCGAGGTACTTCTCCATCAGCGTCTCGTCGGTCTGGACGACCTCGTCGAGCAGCTTCTCCCGGTACTCCTGCGCGATCTCGGCCATGTGGTCGGGGATGGGGCCCGGCTCGCCTTCCTTGCCTCCGTCAGGACTCGTGTACGCGCACATGTGGAGCACGTCCACGATCCCCTGGAGGTCGTGCTCGGCTCCGATCGGGAGGTGCACCGCCACGCAGCGCGACGAGAACTGCTCCTGGATCTGCGCGAGCGTCCGGTAGAAGTCGGCCCGCTCGCGGTCGAGCATGTTCACGAAGAGGAGGCGCGGGAGCCCGAGCTCGTCGGCCACCTTCTTGACGCGGGCAGTGCCGACCTCGAGGCCCATCACCCCGTTGACGACGACGAGGGCCCCTTCGACGACGCGGAGGGCGCAGCGGGACTCCCCCTGGAAGCTCGGGTCGCCCGGCACGTCGAGCAGGTTGATCTTGCGGTCCTGCCAGGAGGTGTGCACAAGGGTGAGCGCGATCGACATGCGCCGCTTCTGCTCGTCCTCGTCCCAGTCGCTGACCGTGGAGCCCGCCTCGACCGTGCCGAGCCGGTTCACCTCTCCGGTCTGGTAGAGCAGCGCCTCGACGAGCGAGGTCTTGCCGGTACCGCGGTGTCCGACGACAGCGACGTTGCGGATCTTTCCGGGCTCTGTTGCAGCCATGGGCGTCCGTTCCTCCTGAAGATGTCCGGTCGGGACGATCTTAGAGGCTCCGGCCGTGCAGGCTCGCCGCGAACCAGACGAGCGGCTAGGTCTCGGCGGGCTCTCGCACGCCGCCGGAGAGGCGGGCCTTGAGGCGCAGCACGGCTTTCGTGTGCAGCTGCGAGACACGCGACTCGGTCACACCGAGCACCTCGCCGATCTCGCGAAGCGTCAGCTCCTCGTAGTAGTAGAGGGTGACGACGAGCTTCTCGCGCTCGGGCAGGCGTGCGATCGCCTCGCCGAGCGCCTCCTTCATCTCCGTCTGCTCCAGTGAGAACTCCGGGTCGGGTGCGCCGTCGTCCTCGATCGTGTCGATCAGCGAGATCTGGTCGCCGCCGCCGGAGGGCGTCCACAGCTCGTCGAGGGCGGCCATGGACGAGCGCGAGATCTCCGAGAGGCTGGTCTCGAGCTCCGCCTCGGTGATGCCGACCTTGGCGGCGATCTCCTCGTCGCTGGGCGCCCGCATCAGGGTGCGCTCCAACTCGGCGATGGCACGCTCGATCTCGCGGGCGCGCGTGCGGACGGAGCGGGGCACCCAGTCGAGCGAGCGCAGCTCGTCGATGATGGCGCCCTTGATCCGCGCGATCGCGTAGGTCTCGAACTTGATCTCGCGGTCGGGGTCGAACCGCTCGATCGCGCCGATCAGCCCGAGCAGCCCGTAGGAGACGAGATCCTGCTCGTCGACGTGCGCGGGTAGCCCGGCGCCGAGACGGCCGGCCACGAACTTGACGAGCGGCGCGTAGGTCAGGATCAGCCGGTCGCGCACCTGACGGTCGCGATGCTTCCGGTAGTCCTGCCACAGTGCCTGGGTCTCTCCCCCGGTCTTGCTAACGCTCACGGGGAGAGAATACGCCGCGCGTCGGAGAACTCATGCTTCATCGTGCCAGAGAAACGGCGCTACCGCGGCCAGGCCTTGCGGGCGAGATCCGCCATCCACAGCGCGATCCCGGCGGCGGCGACCGCGACCACCCAGGCGCGACCCCCCGAGAGCGCCGCATAGACGGCGATCGCACCCAGCGAGAGGGCGATCAGCGAGAACAGCAGGGTGAGGGCACGACGTTGCATCTGGACGAGGCTACACTCCGTCACTGCAGCATCGCTGCCACCCAGGGGCGTAGCTCAATTGGTAGAGCACCGGTCTCCAAAACCGGGGGTTGCAGGTTCGAGTCCTGCCGCCCCTGCTGGCTCGAACAGGCGCAATCCGCTCTTCAGCGGGTTTGCGCCTGTTCGGGACTCGGGCCCATCCGCCGCATGTGCTTGCATGCCCTGGCATGCTCGCCGGGCGAAGCGTTCGACGCGCCGATGCGTTACAACACTGTTGGGGGCACTCGCTGCGCCCCGGAGGTTTGGTTGAGGCTGGAACGTCGTCGTTGCGGGGTCGTCGCTCTCGGTGCAGCGCTTGCGCTGCTGATCCCGGGCGCGGCAGCCGCCGACGTTCCGGACGAACCCCCTCCCACCGATCCCACGCTCACAGTCCCGGCCTTGCCGCAGCCGACTCCCGAGCCGACGCCGCCCCCTGAGTCATCGATCACGATCACGCTGCCGCCCGTGCTCGGGCAAGCGACGAAGCAGCTGCCGTCACACAAGCAAACGCTGCCGCAAGAGCCGGCCGCCGCGAGCACAACGCATGGAACCGAGCAGCCCAACCCCGCGCCGGACGCACGAAGCGCGGTCACGAGCCCTCGCCCCTCATCCAGCAGAGGAGGCAGGCGCGACTCGCCACCCGAGCATGCCAGGCCAGCGAGCTCGAGGCCGGGAACGAAACCGCATCGCGCGAAGGCCAGAGGTCAGAGGATCGCGAACAAGCGCGCGGCCGTCCTGCGGAGCAGGCCCGCGGCCGACAGTGCTGCCGAGGCTCGAGCGGCGGCCGCGAGGGCGGGATTCGGGAGGCAGCAACCGGACGGCGATACGTTTCTCCCGCCGGTGGCCTCCCCGAACGTGACGCTCGCCGCCGAGGCCCCGAGCATGCCGATCGCAGCCCTGGCGACGATCATGGTCGGCGTGCTGCTCCTCGCCGGAGCCGCACTGGTGCCTGGACGAGTACTCGCCCAGTTCGCTGGAGAAGCCGGCACCGGTATCCGGCTAGGAGCTGCCGCGGTCGGATTGAGCCTCCTCGCCGGGACTCTCGTCACGCTCCTCTCCTCCGCTTGACTCGGCGCGAGGCCCGACGTCGCTTTCTGGCACCCACGGGGCGGCGATAAGGTGGCATACTTCAAGAGGTGCGGCGGAGCCGCACCCCAGGGAGTGCTCCCCCCTCTCGTCGCGGCCCCGCCCGCACCTTTGCACAGGTAGGCATCGCCGTAGGGTGATTCCGCGGGCCGGGCTCTGGCCCTTTCGAGGGATTTTCATCACTCGTACTGGTTATCCCGTGTCACCCGATTACGCTCAGAACGTGACGGGGGATTACGACGACGGGAGCACCCAGCCGGAAAGCTGCGACTGCTGCGGCCGCGATGCCGAGGACTGCAGGATGACGGAGCTCGGGTGGTTGGTGGGCGAGCCCGGCGACGAGCTCTCAGGCAGCTACTGCCTCCAATGCGCCGCTGCCCTGCGCCTGCTCCCGTGGTTCGAGCGGTGCGCCATCTGCGAAGCGACGGTGGACGACGAGCGCGAAGCCGAGCAGGAGGGCTGGCGCTACTTCACCGACGGCCACGGCGACCTGCACCCGTGCTGCCCCGCCTGCGTGGAGCGCACGGCACGGCTGCGCGCACGTCGTAGCTGACGACCGCCCCGGGCCGCGATAGGCTCGGCTCCATGACCACGCTCTCGAGCAGAGTCGAGCCCGACTCGGCGTTCGCACGACGCCGCGAGCACATGCAGGCGCTCGTCGCCGAGCTGCGGGAGCGGACGGCGTCCGTCGCCCAGGGCGGCGGCGAGGCGTCGATGGAGCGGCATCGCTCGCGCGGCAAGCTGCCGGCGCGAGAGCGGATCGACCTGCTCGTCGATCCGGGCAGCGCGTTCCTCGAGCTCAACGCCCTCGCAGCCTGGGAGCTGTACGGCGGTGAGGCGCCGTCGGCCGGGATCGTGACGGGCATCGGCGTCGTGGAGGGCCGGCACTGCGTGATCGTCGCCAACGACGCCACCGTCAAGGGCGGCTCGTACTACCCGCTCACGGTGAAGAAGCACCTGCGCGCGCAGGAGGTGGCCGAGCAGAACCGGTTGCCGTGCCTCTACCTCGTCGACTCGGGCGGCGCCTTCCTCCCCTTGCAGGCGGAGGTGTTCCCCGACCGCGAGCACTTCGGCCGCATCTTCTACAACCAGGCCCGCATGTCGGCCCGCGGGATCGCGCAGATCGCAGTCGTGATGGGATCGTGCACGGCGGGAGGCGCGTACGTGCCGGCCATGTGCGACGAGACCGTGATCGTCGCGGGCACGGGCACGATCTTCATCGGCGGCCCACCGCTCGTGAAGGCCGCGACCGGCCAGGACGTGACGGCGGAGGAGCTCGGCGGCGCCGACGTGCACACACGCCACTCGGGCGTGGCCGACCACTACGCGACCTCTGACGCGCACGCGCTCGCGCTGGCGCGACAGATCGTCCGGCACCTCGGCGACCCGTCCCCCTGCCCCTGGCAGCTCGCGGTGCCGGCGCCGCCCGCCGTCGACCCGGCCGACCTCTACGGGCTCATCCCCGAGGACTTCCGTCACGAGCTCGACCCGCTGGAGGTGATCGCCCGCATCGTCGACGGTTCCCGCTTCGCGGAGTTCAAGCAGCTCTACGGCGATACCCTCGTCTGCGGGTTCGCGCACATCGAGGGCTACCCCGTCGGCATCCTCGCCAACCGGGGCATCCTCTTCGCCGAGTCGGCCCAGAAAGGGGCGCACTTCATCGAGCTCGCCTGCAAGCGCCGCATCCCCCTCGTGTTCCTGCAGAACATCACCGGCTTCATGGTCGGCAAGGAGTACGAGGAGGCCGGGATCGCTCGCGACGGCGCCAAGCTCGTCACGGCCGTCGCCTGCGCCGACGTGCCCAAGTTCACCGTCGTCACGGGCGGCAGCTTCGGTGCCGGCAACTACGCCATGTGCGGCCGTGCGTACGGCCCCCGGCAGCTCTGGATGTGGCCCAACGCGCGCATCTCCGTCATGGGCGGCGAGCAGGCGGCGATCGTCCTCAGCATGGTCGGGGACACGGATCCCGACACGATCCGCGAGACCTACGCGCGCGAGGGCAGCCCCTATACCTCGACCGCCCGCCTCTGGGACGACGGCATCATCGACCCGCTCGACACCCGCAACGTGCTCGCGCTGGGCCTCGCCGCCGCCGCCAATGCTCCCGTGCCGGAAACGACCTTCGGCATCTTCCGCATGTAGACGGCGGCCCTCCGGCGCGTCAATCTGTAGCGCGACATCCACTTCGAGGAGGCGGCGATGGCGTACAAGGCGCTCGATGCAGAGGACGTGAAGCTCACGTGGGGAACGTTCCGCATGATCCGCCACGAGCTCGGAGGCTCGGGCTTCGGCATCAACCAGATCGACTTCCCGCCCGGCAAGGTCGGGCCCGAGCACGACGAGCTGAAGTCCGGGCAGGA
>Ga0209798_10000997_pt1 | contig 17230 bp, 15 predicted proteins | sample DOMMetBare3Fresh_FD_187475 | JGI IMG/M metagenome (GOLD analysis project Ga0209798, IMG submission 187475) | Wetland sediment microbial communities from St. Louis River estuary, USA, under dissolved organic matter induced mercury methylation -... | ecosystem: Environmental > Aquatic >...
TGCAGAGCGCCGCTCGAGCGCAGCTTGCGCAGCAGGTTGAGATTGATGATGCCGCGCGTCGCCGGTGTCGCCGGCAGCAGGCAGACCAGGATCTCGCTGCGGCGCAGGAACTGTTCGAGCCCTTGCGCGCCATGGAAGGTCTCGAGGCCTGGCAGTGCCTTCGGTGTCCGGCTCCAGCCCGCGACCTGGAACCCGATCCGGTGCAGCATCCAGGCCGCGCTCGTGCCGAGCACGCCCAGCCCCATGATGCCAACCAGCACTTCGCTCGCCGCCGGCTGGCTGTGCTCGCGCCACAGGCGCTCGCGCTGCTGCGCCTCGTACAGACGCTGCCGACGATGGTACATCAGCACATGCAGGACCACGTATTCGGTCATCCGCATGGTGAGATCGGAGTCAACGATACGCACCACCGGCACATCCGGCAGCTCGGGATCGGCGAGCAGATCATCGGCGCCGGCGCCAAGCGAGAAGATCGCCTTGAGATTGGGAAATCCGGCGAGCAGCCCCGCTGGCGGCTTCCAGACGCAGGCATAGCGGATGTCGGCCGGGTCGCCGATCTGTTCGGGCCACGTGCGGATATCGTGCTGCGGCGCGAGCGCGCGAAAGCGCTGCTCCCATCCCTTCGGGTCCCAGCCCATGATCGCAAGAAGGATATTCGACATTGCACCTGTATCGGCCGGACTGCCAGGCAGCCTGCGGCGCGAGGATTGCCTATTGGGCCACGATGCCCTCGGGCGCGGTGTCCAGGTTGAAGGCGGCCGCGAACAAGGCGCGGGTATAGTCGCTTTGCGGCCGCGCGAAAAGGTCGGCGGCAGGCCCCTCCTCCACCACCTTGCCATGGCGCATGACGATGAGGCGGCTCGCCAGCGCGGCCACCACCCGCAGGTCGTGCGAGATGAACAGGTAGGTCAGGTTGAGCCGCTTCTGCAGGTCCCGCAGCAGATCGACGATCTGCGCCTGGATCAACATGTCCAGCGCGCTGGTCGGCTCGTCGAGCACGATGAAGCTCGGCTCCAGCACGATCGCGCGCGCGACCGCGATGCGCTGGCGTTGCCCGCCGGAGAATTCATGCGGATAGCGGAATCGCGTCTCCGGATCGAGACCGACTTCGTGCAACGCGCGGATCACCTTCTGCTCCTGCTGTTCCTTTGACAGGTTCGGCTGATGGACCCACAGGCCTTCCTCGATGATGTCCGCAAGCGACATCCGCGGGCTGAGCGAGCCATAGGGATCCTGGAACACGACCTGCATGTTGCGGCGGAACGGCCGCATCGCCTTGAAATTCAAACCATCGATCGGCTTGCCCAGGAACGTGATCAACCCTTGTGAGGAAATGAGCCGCAGAATGGCGAGCCCGAGCGTCGTCTTCCCGGAGCCGGATTCGCCCACGATTCCCAGCGTCTCGCCCTGGCGGACCTCAATGGTGATGCCGTCGACGGCCTTGATGTGCCCGACAGTCTTCCGCAGCACGCCGCGCTTGATCGGGAACCAGACCTTGAGATCGTTGGCGGCGAGCACGACCGGAGCGTCGGGCATGAGCGGTGCCGGATCGGGCTTCGGCTCGGCCGCGAGCAGCGCACGCGTATAGGGATGCTCGGGCGCAGTGAACACGCGCTCGACCGGGCCCTGCTCGACGATCTTGCCCTCCTTCATCACGCAAACCCGGTCCGCGAGCTTGCGCACGATGCCGAGGTCATGGGTGATGAACAGCATGGCCATGCCGAGCCGCGACTGCACATCCTTGAGGAGCCTGAGGATCTGCGCCTGCACGGTGACATCGAGCGCCGTGGTCGGCTCGTCCGCGATCAGCAGGTCGGGCTCGTTGGCGAGCGCCATGGCGATCATCACACGCTGGCGCTGTCCGCCCGAGAGCTGATGCGGATAGCTCTGCAACCGGCTCGCCGGGTCGGGGATGCCGACCTGATCCAGCAGCTCCACGATGCGCGCGCGCGCGGCCGCGCCGGTCAGTCCCTGATGCAGCAGCAGGACTTCGCTGATCTGCTTTTCGATCGTGTGGAGCGGATTGAGCGACGTCATCGGCTCCTGAAAGATGATGGTGATGTCGTTGCCGCGCACCTGCCGGATCTGCCGTTCGCTCATACCGAGCAGATCCTGGCCCTTGAAGCGGATCGCGCCCGAGGGATGGTGCGCAGTCGGGTACGGCAGGAGCTTCATCACCGACAGCGCGGTCGCCGACTTGCCGGAGCCGGATTCGCCCACCAGCGCCACCGTCTCGCCTTCCGCGATATCAAACGAAATCCGGTCAACCGCGAGCGTCTCGCGCGTGCCTTGGCGAAAGCCGATGGAGAGGTCTTTGACCGAAAGGAGAATCTTGGAAGCGGTCATGCCAGCACCCTTAGGATTTCAGCAATACCGCTTGCGTCTGGCGCAATTCTTTTCATTTCGACCGGCGGGTTAATCCCCTTATCCGCTGATGCGAAATATCTGCATTTTCTCCGAATAGCCGTGACGAGGTGAATTGCATCAGGCAGTTTCAATTTCTTGCCGTGACTCTCCCGATGCGCAAAGCGCAGATCGGCGCTCTCATAGAGGATGTCGCGGCTGATCGGAACGAGATCAAGAAATTTACTCCAGACGATCAGGTCGAGATAAGCACGCTTTATGGGAGGACGGTGCGGCACTTCCGAGCCAGCCAAGACTTCCGCCAGGGTGAGCTCACTTGTAACTCCGGCGCCTGGATGCGCCTGCAGCGCTTCAAGCAAGTTCTTCATCGGCTCAGCAACCGACGGCTCTCCTTCGACCGCGAAGATAAATGACATAGCATCCAGATACACGACGGCTGCCGGCGGGGGTTCAGTCATCCCACTCGTCTCTGAGCTGTCTGATCCCACTAACGATGTTCTCAACCGAGCGGTACGGCGGCCGCCTCAATGCCCAGATTTCTTCCAAGGTCATTGGCTGATAGGACGGTGTGTCCTCTGTTACTGTGACGGTCACCCGCGTCAACGGATCGATTCCTTCGCGGAGATCCTCCGGAAGCCTTGAGGCCGGATAATTTTGGCGAACGATCTTGTTCATCGAAGTGGCTCCTAGTGCCCCGTTTCCGAAGCTCGTGATACACCTCAGCACGCTCTGACACGAGCTTCGGAAACAAAGGGGCACTTGCAACTCTATGATTCTAGTGCCGCTTTTCGATTTGAAGTTCCTAACCGAGCTTGCTGCAGGTGGTGTAGGAACTTCAAATCGGCGGCACTAGCCTAACACATTCTATCCTTATCTCACCGGAACGTCTTGCGCGGATCGAAGGCATCGCGCACCGCCTCGCCGATGAAGATCAACAGCGACAGCATGATGGCCAAGGTGAAGAAGCCCGAAATGCCGAGCCAGGGCGCCTGGATGTTGGCCTTGCCTTGCTTGAGCAGCTCGCCCAGCGAGGCCGAGCCAGGCGGCAGGCCGAAGCCAAGGAAATCGAGCGAGGTCAGCGTCATCACCGAGCCCGACAGGATGAACGGCAGGAACGTCATGGTCGCCACCATGGCGTTGGGCAGGAGATGCCGGAACATGATCACCGGGTTCGACACGCCCAGCGCACGCGCGGCCTGGATGTACTCGAAATTGCGGCCGCGCAGGAACTCGGCACGGACCAAACCAACCAGTGACACCCAAGAAAATAACAACAGGATCCCGAGCAAAACGAAGAAGCTCGGCACCAGGACCGACGAAATGATGAGCAGCAGATAGAGCCCAGGGACCGCCGTCCAGACCTCGATGAACCGTTGGAATATGAGATCGACCCAGCCGCCGAAATACCCCTGCACGGCGCCGGCCGCCACGCCGATGACCGAGGAGATGCTGGTCAGAATGAGCCCGAACAGGACGGAGATCCGGAATCCGTAGATCAAGCGCGCCACCACGTCGAAGCCCTGGTCGTCGGTGCCAAGCCAGTTGTATTCCAGGTCGCGGCAGCCCGAGAGGCCCTTCTTCTTGACCACCGCCTCGCATTCCTGCTCGGTCAGGAGCCACGTCGGCTTGGACGGTGCCGGCGTCGGCAGATCGAGATTATGAGTATTGTAGGAATATCGGATCAGCGGCCACACCATGTAGCCGCCCGAGTCGGCGACAAGCTTCTGCAGATAGGGATCGCGGTAGTCGGCAGCGGTCTCGAATTCGCCGCCGAATGTGGTCTCCGAATAGGTACGCACCACCGGAAAGAAATATTTGCCATCGTATTGAACGATGAACGGCTTGTCGCTGGCGATGAACTCGGCACACATCGATACCGCAAACAGGACCAGGAAGACCCAGAGCGAGACGTAGCCGCGCCGGTTCGCCTTGAAGTTCTCCCAGCGCCGCCGGTTGATCGGCGACAGAGCAAAACGCCTTCGCGGGGCCGTGACCTGGTCCGTCGGCGGCAGCACCTTTGGGGCGGGAATCCGAACACTGGTGCGATCGTCCACGCTCACACCTCCCGCGTCTCAAAGTCGATGCGCGGATCGACGAGGGTATAGGTCAGGTCCGAGATCAGGTTCACCACCAAGCCGAGCAATGCGAAGATATAGAGCGTCGCGAACACGACCGGGTAATCGCGATTGATCACGCTCTCAAAGCCAAGCAGGCCCAGGCCATCAAGCGAGAAGATGGTCTCGATCAGGAGCGAGCCGGCGAAGAAGGCGTGCACGAATGCACCGGGGAAGCCCGCGATGACGATCAGCATCGCGTTGCGGAACACGTGCCCGTAGAGCACCTGGCGCTCGCTGTTGCCCTTGGCGCGCGCGGTCAGCACGTATTGCTTGCGTATCTCATCCAGAAACGAGTTCTTGGTGAGCAATGTCGTGGTCGCGAAGGCGGCAAGCCCCATCGATATGATCGGCAGGGTGAGATGCCAGAAATAGTCGAGGATCTTCTGCCACCAGGGTAGCTGCGCCCAGTTCTCGGAGGTCAGACCGCGCAGCGGAAAGATATCGAGGAATGATCCGCCCGCGAACAGCACGATGAGCAGGATGGCAAACAGGAAACCCGGGATCGCATAGCCGATAATGATGATTCCGGAGGTCAGCACGTCGAACCGCGAGCCGTCCTGCACCGCCTTGCGGATGCCCAGCGGAATCGAGATCAAGTAGCTGAGCAGCATGAGCCAGAGGCCCAGAGAGATCGAGACAGGAAGCTTCTCGCCGACCAGCTGCAGCACGCTCACGTCGCGGAAATAGCTCTTGCCGAAGTCGAAGCGAACGTAGTCCCAAAGCATCTTAAGAAAGCGCTCATGCGCCGGCTTGTCGAAGCCGAACTGCTGCTCCAGCCGCTTGATGAATTCGGGGTCGAGCCCCTGGGCCCCGCGATACTTCGACGAGATGTCGTTAAGGCCGCCGGCTCCGGGCTGCCCGCGGCTGCCGAAATCACCCGTGCCCGACCCGCCCGTGCGGGCACCCGCCCCGGTGTCGGCGCCGGAGAGCACCGCGATCACCCGCTCGATCGGGCCACCGGGCGCGAACTGCACCACCACGAACGATACGAACATGATCCCGAGCAGCGTCGGAATCATCAGAAGGAGGCGCCGGATAATATAGGCGGTCATTGGTGGATCTTTTTCTCGTCGCCCGCCCGACAGTACAGCAGATCAGAGGTCACGTTGCACCCTTGCCGCCTTGTCGGGATCATACCACCAGGTCTCAGGAACACCGCGCGCATAGCGCGGCTTGGTCGCCGGCCGGGCGAACGCGTCCCAGTAGGCGATCCAATGCGTGGCCTTGTACCAATGCGGGATCCAGTAGCGGCTGGCGCGGAACACACGATCGAGCGCCTTGCAGGCCGCCGTCAGCGCGGGCCTCGTCTCGGCCGCGATGATCTTGTCAACCAGCGCATCGATCACCGGATCGGCGATGCCGGCGAGGTTCTGCGAGCCCTTGATGGCGGCAGCCTGCGAGGTGAAGTAGGTGCGCAGCGAATCGCCTGGAGTGCTCGAGAACGAGAAACGCTGAACCGTAATGTCGAACTCGAACGTGTCGGTGCGCCGCCTGTATTGGGCTGGATCGACGATGCGCACCGATGCGTCGATGCCGAGCGTCGTCAGATTCTTTATTAACGCCATGTGGTGCGGCTGGAATGACGAGTCGTCCAAAAGGAATTCGATGGTGATCCGTTCGCCTTTGGGCGTGAAGCGCTTGCCGTCCCGCAGCCCATAGCCCGCCTGCTGCAGAATCGCGCTGGCCTTGCGCAACAGCGCGCGATCCTGCCCGGAGCCGTCCGAGACCGGCGGCACGAACGGCTCGCCGAACACGTCGTCGGGCACGCGGCCGCGGAACGGCTCGAGCAGCGCAAGCTCGTCCGGACCCGGCTTGCCAACCGCCATCATGTCGGAGTTCTGAAACACCGAATGGGTGCGCAGGTAAGACCCATACATGATGTTCTTGTTGGTCCACTCGAAGTCGAAAGCGTAGTTGAGCGCCTCGCGCAGGCGCGGGTCCTTGAACTTCTCGTGCCGGGTGTTGAAGAACCAACCCTGCGCGCCGGAGGGCGTATCGTCGGGCAGCACCTCGCGCTTGACGCGCCCGTCCTTGATCGCCGCGAATTCGTAGCGCGTTGCCCAGAAGCGCGAGGTGAACTCCTCGCGAAATTGGTAGTTCTTGCCCGCGAAGCCTTCGAACCCGACATCGCGATCACGATAGAACTCGTAGCGCACGACATCGAAGTTATGGAGCCCTCGCATCACCGGCAGGCCCGCGCCCCACCAGCCCTTCACCCGCTCGTATTCGATGAAACGCCCTGTCTCCACCCGTCCGACCTTGTAGGGGCCGCAGCCGAGCGGCACGTCCATGGTGCTCTCGTCGAATTCGCGCTTGCCGTAATAGGCGCGCGAGAAGATCGGAAGCTCCGCGACATAGAGCGGCACGTCGCGCCCGCGGCCCGGCGCAAACCGCACCACCAGCGTCAGATCGTCGGTCGCCTCAACAGCCGCGACGTCGCGCAGACGCTGAGTGATGATCGGATGGCCTTTGCTCTTGAGCAGGTTGAGCGTGAACGCTACATCGTTTGCGTCGAGCTTGCTGCCGTCGTGAAAGCGCACCTCCGGCCGCAGCAGGAAGCGGTAGCTCAGCCCGTCGGGCGAGATGACGACCGCGCGCGCCACGAGCCCGTACATGGCGTCAGCCTCATCCCAGGCGCGCACCATCAGGCTCGCGAAGGTCAGCTCCATGCCGAGCGCCGCGTCACCCTTGAAGATGTAGCTGTTGAGCGAGTTGAAGGTGTTGAAGTTCTGATTGTATTGCCGGCTGGAGCCGATCTGCGAGAACAGCCCACCCTTGGGTGCGTCCGGGTTGACGTAGTCGAATTGCTTGAAACCGGCCGGATATTTGAGATCGCCGAACGCGGACATGCCGTGCCGCTCGCCATCTGCCTGCGCGAGACCTGGTGCCTGCGCCCGAGCCGGCCGCACCACCAAGGTCGCGACCGCGCCGGCGCCGAGCGCCAACGTGTCGCGGCGATTGACGCCATGACCGGCTCCTTGGCCGCCCCATTGCTGGGGACGCGTCACGATCTGGCCCTCGACTTGACCGCCTTGTCGGCATCCCACCACCAGATCGTGGGATAGGCCTCGGCGCCATACTTCGGCATTTCGCTGGGGCGGCCGAAGCGGTCCCAGCGCGCGGTGCGCGACTTGGAATAGGTCCACTGCGGCACGACGTAGTGGTTCCACAGGAGAACGCGGTCGAGCGCACGGGTCGCGGCCACCAGCTCGGCACGGTTCTTGGCAAAGATGACGCGCTCAATCAGCGCATCGACGGCCGGGTTCTTGATGCCGATCAAGTTGCGGGAGCCGGGCTGATCGGCGGCTTCCGAGCCCCAATAGCCGCGCTGCTCGTTGCCGGGCGAGAGCGACTCGCCCCAGGAGTTGATGATGATGTCGTAATCCCAGCTGCGCAGCCGGTTCTCGTACTGCGCATCATCGACAGTCCGCACCGTCACCGTCACGCCGAGCCGCTCCAGGCCGGGCTTGTAGAACAGAATGATGCGCTCGAAGGCCGGGCTGTCGGTCAGAATCTCGACATTGAGCGCTTCGTTGTTAACCGCGCGCATGAGCCTCTGGTTGCGAACCTCGAAGCCGGCCTCGCGCAGAAGTCGCGTGCCCTCGCGCAGATTGGCGCGCACTTTCTCGGGGCTGCCGAATTCCGGATTGGTGTAGGGCGTGGTAAAGACTTCCGTCGGCACCTGGTTGCGCACGGTCTCAAGGATCGCGAGCTCCTCGCCCTGCGGCAGGCCGGAGCTCGCCAGCTCAGTGCCATGAAAATAGCTGCGGACGCGCTCATACTGGCCGAAGAAGAGCTGCTTGTTGGCTTCGTCGAAATCGAACGCGTAATTGAACGCGCGCCGCACCCGCGGATCCTGGAACTTTTCGCGGCGGGTATTGAACACGAACGCCTGCATGACACCGCGATTGCGGATCGGGAACTCCTCGAGCTTGACGCGAGCGTCCTTGACGGCGGGGAAATCGTAGCGGGTTGCCCAGAACAGCGCGCTGTTCTCGGCCCGGAAGTCAATCTGGTCGCCCTTGAAGGCTTCGAGCGCGACGGTCGAATCGCGGAAATACTCGTATTTCAGCTCGTCGAAATTGTCGCGGCCGACATTGACGTTGAGATCCTTGCCCCAATAATCCTTCACGCGCTCATAGACGACTGTTCGTCCCGCCACAAACTCCTTGATGCGATAGGGGCCGCAGCCGAGCGGCGGCTCAAGCGTCGTTGCACCGATGTCGCGCTTCTTGCCCGACGCGTCGGTCCCTTCCCACCAGTGCTTCGGCTGAATGGTGAGCTGGCCGATGATCTGGGGCAACTCGCGGTTACCGACTTCGTCGAACGTGAACTTGACCTCGCGCTCGCCAACCTTCTCGGCCTTGGTGACGTGCCGGTAATAGGCGCCGATACGCGGGTCGTGCTTCTTGAGCGCATCGAAGGAAAAGATCACGTCATCGGGCGTGACCGGCTTGCCGTCATGCCAGCGCGCCTCCGCGCGCAGCCGATAGGTCGCGGAAGAGATATCGGGCGGCACGCTCACCGCCTCGGCGAGCAGGCCATATTCGGTCGACACCTCGTCGAGCGACGACACCATCAACTCCTCGTAGATGTTGCCGATACCGCCTCGCTCGAGGTTGCCGCGCACGGCCCCCACCACGATGTTGAAATTGTCAAACGTCGTTCCGATCACGCTGATGCGCGCCACACCGGCCTTCGGCGCCTGCGCGTTGACGTAGTCGAACTGCTTGAAGCCCGGCGGATACTTGATGTCGTCGAACAGCGACAGAGCGTGTCGCCATTCGGTTGACTGCGCGCGGGCTGGCTGCGGCAGCGCAAGCCCCTCGAGAGCGGGGGCGACGGTGGCAAGGAGTCCGGTTTGAATCAGGGAGCGGCGGCTCAGGCGCACGGGAGGCCTCCAGAAGGACAGGCGGGCCGGCACGTTTTCTCACGCACCACGTTTTTCAGAGATTATGTCTGTTTTTGGAAAGATAGCCACCGGTTCGCCCGCCGTTATGGCAGCGGTCATTCACATTCGCGTGGATGCAACGCCGCCCCGGTCCACGGGACGGCTTGAAAATGGCCTTCTGGAGGCCCTTTTGGCCCGATCGGCAGATTGCGGGATTACCGCGTTGTAATCCCGTGCGGCATAATCTCGTCCGGCACCATCCCGTGCGGAATTTGGGCGGCGCGCATCCTGGCCGGGAGCTCCGCGCCCCTGTTCAGGGGTGTGGGATTGTCGGCCAAGCTGTTGAGGTAGGCCATCAAGTCGGCCCGCTCGGCCGCCCGCGGGATGCCCGAGAAGGTCATCACCGTGCCGGGCACCATGGCCTTGGGGTTGGTGACGAAGTTGAACAGGTCGGCAATCGTCCAATTGCCCGAGGCCTGCTTCAAGCCCGGCGAATAATTGAAACCCGGAACCGACGCCTTCGCCCGCCCGACGATACCCCAGAGCGGCGGGCCGGACAGCGTCCGCCCGCCCTTCTCGAAGGTGTGGCAGGTCGCGCACTTCTTCGCCGATTCGGAGCCACGAGCGACGTCGGCGCTCGCAAGGAGCTGGCCAAGCGGCACCTCCGGCTGCGCCGGGGCCGACGGGGTTCCACCCGGCGTCGTGGTCGGCACATCGATATCGTAGCCCGGCTTGGCAAGCTTGCCGGGCGCGAACACGGCACCCGCGGCGATATTCAGAGCAACGACACCAAGGCATGTGCCCAGGACTGCACCGAGAACTTTGTTCATCTCGAAGGAATCAAGCACGGTCCGATCTCCCAAAGCGAAGGGAATGGGTCGATATTCGCCGCACAGATAACCGGTTTGCGTCATGCCTGGCAACCCGTATAACCGGCATGCCCCCGACACTTTTGCGTGGGTTTTTGGCCCGCCTAGTGTGGCGGCTCAGAAGTCCGTATCATTCGTGCCGCGAGTCCCAGACGCGGACTTCTGAACCATAGACCGATGGCCGGCAGCGACGTTTTGATTGTCATTCCGGCCCGGATGGCCGCGACCAGGCTGCCGGGCAAGCCGCTTGCCGATATCGCGGGCGAGCCGATGATCGTACACGTCCTGCGACGGGCGCGCGCAGCTGCCGTCGGCGAAGTTGTAGTTGCAACTGATTCCGAAGCGGTCGCGGCCTGCGTCGAGAAAGCCGGCGTCTGCGCCATCATGACACGCGCCGACCATGTCTCGGGCTCCGACCGGATCTTCGAGGCGCTTGCGGCTGCCGACCCGTCCCACCGCTGCCGCATCATCGTCAACGTCCAGGGCGACCTGCCGACGCTCGCCCCCGCCGACATCCGCGCGGCGCTTGCCCCGCTCGATGATCCGCAGGTCGATATCGCCACGCTCGCGGCCGAGATTGTCCGCCCGCAGGAGCGCAGCAGCCCCAACGTGGTCAAGGTGGTCGGCTCGCCGCTCGGGCCGCGGCGGCTGCGCGCGCTCTACTTCACGCGCGCCGAAGCGCCCTGGGGCGAGGGACCGCTCTATCACCACATCGGCCTCTACGCCTATCGCCGGCCGGCCCTGCAGCGGTTCGTGTCACTGCCGCCGTCGGCGCTGGAGCAGCGCGAGAAGCTGGAGCAGTTGCGCGCCCTCGAAGCCGGCATGCGCATCGACGTGGCGATCGTCGACAGCGTGCCGCTCGGTGTCGATACGCCCGAGGACTTGGCCCGCGCGCGCGAGCTGCTGGCAACGGGGGGCTGAGCGGGGCCGCTTGGTCCTGGCCGGCACCGACGCACCGACGGCGGCCGGCAAGCTCATGATTCCAGTATGGTTTTGGACTTCAAGCGGCTATACGAGCTGGCCGCGACAATGATAAGGAACGAGCCCGTTCCAGATCGGACTGCGGGGTAGCGGAGCCGCCATGACGACCAGAATCGTGTTCCAGGGCGAGCCAGGGGCAAACTCGCACCTCGCCATCCGCGAGGCCTATCCGGACTGCGAGGCGGTCCCCTGCCCGACCTTTGAGGATTGCTTCGCGGCGATCACGTCCGGCGACGCCGCGCTGGGCATGATTCCGATCGAGAACTCGGTCGCCGGCCGCGTCGCCGACATCCACCACCTGATGCCGCATTCAGGTTTGCACATCGTCGGCGAGCATTTCATGCCGGTGCGCCACCAGTTGCTGGCGCCCAAGGGGGCGACGCTTGCCGACATCAAGACGGTGGAGAGCCACGTCCACGCGCTCGGCCAGTGCCGCAAGGTGATCCGCAAGCTCGGCATCAAGCCGGTGGTCGCTGCCGACACCGCGGGCTCGGCGCGCGAGATCGCCGCGGCCGGCGACAAGACCCGCGCGGCGATCGCCTCGCGGCTCGCCGCCGACATCTATGGGCTATCGATCCTGCAAGAGGACATCGAGGACGAGGCGCACAACACCACGCGCTTCATCGTGCTCTCGCGCGACTCGAAATGGGCTGCCAATGACTCAGGCCCGGTGGTGACGACGTTCCTGTTCCGCGTGCGCAACGTGCCGGCCGCGCTCTACAAGGTGCTGGGCGGTTTCGCCACCAACGGCGTCAACATGACCAAGCTCGAGAGCTACATGATCGAGGGCAACTTCTTCGCCACCCAGTTCTACGCCGACGTCGAGGGCCATCCGGAAGACCGCAAGCTCGTGCTCGCCTTCGAGGAGCTGTCGTTCTTTTCCAAGGAGATGAAGATCCTCGGCGTCTATCCGGCGCATTCGTTCCGCGCCACCTTTGAAGAAGCAGCGGATTGAGCGCGCCCCGCATCCGCGCCGGGATCGATGTGTGGAGCGATCTCGCGCGGTTTTCCACGGCGGGCTAAGCCTTGCGCCCTCCTGCGCTTGCTGACCAGAGTCCGCTGCTCTAGAGTTATTTCTTTGCAGGAACGGGATCATGAAGAAACGATCTCGCGCAGTTTCGATCGCTTGCAACATCGGCCTGTTGGCGCTGACGGCCGCCTCTTTTCATTCTTCGGCCCGCGCTCAATCAGCTGATCTCGTCCTGTGCGACCGACTCGCCGCTGATCCGGCCGATCCGGACAAGCCGAAGGACGTCAAAGGCACGCCGGAGATCGCCGCCTCCGACATCGCGACCGCCATTAAGTTCTGCCGCGTCGCATCGGCCTCATCGCGCCGCGCGATGTATCAGCTTGGCCGCGCCTACGCGGCCAACAAACAAGCGGCGGAAGCCGTCAGCGCCTATCGCAAGGCGGCCGACAAAGGCAGCACCTCCGCCATGGTGGAGCTCGGCGTCATGCTCGGCACCGGATCGGGTGTCGCCAAGGATGAAGCGCAGGCGCGCAAGTTGTTCGAGCGCGCCGCCGAGGCGGGGAATCCGCGCGGCGTCACCAATCTTGCAGCGCTGCCCAACACCGGCGGCGCCCCCACCGATGCCGCCAAGTCCAGAGCCATGCTGATGCGCGCGGCGGAGAAGAATTCCGCGGAAGCACAGTTTCAGCTTGGCCTCATGTTTGCGGATGGCATCGGCGGCCCGCAGGACGATGTGGCCGCGCGTGCGTTGTTTGAAAAGGCGGCCGCACAGGATCACCCCGGAGCATTGGAGCGGATGGGCGAGTTCGCGCAAAGCGGGCGAGGCGGACCGCAGGATGCAACGGCCGCCAAGGCATATTACGAGAAAGCCGCGGCGCTCGGCAATGAAGATGCCAAGGACGCTCTCAAGCGCATACAATGTCGCTGGGTGATCAAGGATAAGCGCGGCAACGTCGTGACCAACCTTTGCTTCTAGTGCCGCTTTCTGATCTGAAGTTCCCACGACACTTGCGGCGACGTCAGTGAGGCATGTCCCGTTCCATTGGTTCAACGGCTCGGGCCGGCCCCTTTGACTGCGGCCTCGATCTCCGAGCGGCCGAGGCCGATATCGCGCAGCGTGCGGTCGTCGAGCGCGCCGAGCTCTCGCATCGCCCGACGGCGCGTGCGCCAGCGCGCCCCGCCCCGCCACCCGTCGACGACGGCGACAGCAGCGAGACGTGGAAGCCGGAGCAGGCCGCGCAGCAGGTCGCGCAGCGCACGCGCGCGCGCCGCACGCGCCTGCGCGACGATCAGTGGCGTCATGCGAAGCCGCTGTTCGAGCGTCAGCCGGCTCCAGTCAAAGTTCGACAAGTCGATGATGTTGGGTTCGCGCATAGCGCTCTCCATCGAATTGATCCCTTGGGCGCGGGCTTTACGCCGGCCACTCGATCACGTAAAATGAATAATAACGATCGACATCATCTCATATTGAGAACGATTGAGAGAACGATGGACCTCGCCGATCTCCATATCTTCCGCTCAGTGGTGCAGGCTGGCGGCGTGACGCGCGCCGCCGAGCGGCTCAATCGCGTGCAGTCGAACGTGACCACGCGCGTGCGCCAGCTCGAGGCCGAGCTAGGCGTCGACCTCTTCATCCGCGAGGGCAAGCGCCTGCATCTGACGCCGGCCGGACGCCTCCTGCTCGATTACGCGGATCGCCTGCTCGACCTCGCCCAGGAGGCGCGCGAGGCGCTGCATGACGACAGGCCGCGTGGCCTGTTGCGGCTCGGCGCGATGGAGAGCACGGCGTCGGTGCGGCTGCCGGTCCCGATGAACGAGTACCTTCGCCGCCATCCCAACGTGTCGCTCGAGCTGCGCACCAGCAGCCCGCTGAAGCTCTCGGCCGCGCTGCTCAACGGCGACGTCGACGCCGCGATCGCGGCCGAGCCGCTGGCCGACACGCCGTTCGAAAAGCTGCCGCTCTATGACGAAGAGCTGGTGATCGTCGCGGCCAACGGCCATGCGCCGATCAAGTCACCGAAGGACGCCAGCCCGAACGCGGCGCTCGCTTTCGAGCATGGCTGTCCCTACCGCCTGCGGCTGGAGAAATGGTTCGCGCATTCGGGCGAGATGCCCGAGCGCATCATCGAGATTTCGTCCTATCACGCGATGCTCGGCTGCGTGATCGCCGGGATGGGAATCTCGCTGGTGCCGCGGATGGTGCTCTCCACCCTCCCCGAGGCGCGGCTGTTGAGTCTGCATCGATTGCCGCCGGGACTCGACCGCGCCATGACCGTGCTGATGTGGCGCAAGGGCACGCTCTCGCCGAAGGTGCGCGCGCTGCGTGACGTGCTGGTGGAGCATGCGGGGGTGAACAAGGTCAAAGGCCGCCGACGAACGAATGGCAAGTGACGTAGCGTCGTCGTGGCGATCGGCCCGTTCGCCAGCGATATTGACAACGGGGCCAATCCTACGACTTGACCTGCAGCTCAACAATCTCCGGCCGGAGCTGCTGCCCGGACACGCTGACCCGGGCGATCGAGACCGGCAGATTGAATCGACGAGGACCGGCACTACCCGGATTGAGAAACAAGACTCCCTCGCGCATTTCGATTGAAGGCTGATGCGAGTGTCCATACACCACCGCGGCGTAGCCAACAGCCGCCGGGTCCAGGTCGAGCTCCGAAATGTCATGCAGCACGTGGAACAGAAGCCCGCCGACCTCGACATGGGCTGTCGCCGGAAGGGCGCCCGCCCAGTGCGCCTTGTCCACGTTCCCACGGACGACAAACGTGGGAGCAAGGTTGCGAAGCTGATCGATCACTTCGGGAGCCCCGACGTCACCGGCGTGGATGATGAGGTCCGCCCCCCTGAGCGCAGCGACTGCCTCGGACCGAAGCAGCCCGTGGGTATCAGAGATGACACCGACGAGGATGTCGCCACCGAGCATGTGATCCTTTCAAGTTCCGCCCTGGCGTGAGCACCTCAAGGCACGGTGCACAGCGTGGACCGACTGTGACCACGTTGCGCGTACTTGCCGGTCAGGCCGCCTCACGATCGCCCCATGGAGTGTCTTTTGTTGCGACAGTTACGGAACCTCGGATCGCGCAGAGCTCGGTCTATTCCGGCTTGATGCCCGCAGATGTCACCACCTTCCGCCACTTCTCGATCTCGTCGGCGATGAGCTTGCCAAAATCGGCGGCTGAGCCGGCAATCACCGTGCCGCCCAGGTTGGCGAGCTGCGCTTTGATCTTGGGATCGGCGAGCCCCGCATTGATCTCCTTGTTCAGCTTTTCAATGACCGCCGCAGGTGTGTTGCGGGGTGCCGCCAGACCATTCCACGCGCTTGCCTCATAGCCCGGCACGAACTCGGCCACCGTCGGAATGTCCGGCATGAGCTCCGAGCGTGTCGAGGTGGTGACCGCGAGCGCACGAAGCTTGCCGGTCCTGACATACTCGATCGACGAGGGGACCGGATCAAATGTCACATGAACGCGTCCGCCGATGAGGTCGGTCAGCGCGGGCGGAACGCCGCGATAGGACACATGAACGAGATCGACGCCCGCCATGATCTTGAACAGCTCGCCACAGACATGCTGGATGGACCCGGGCCCGGCCGAGGCCATGTTGATCTGGCCCGGATTGGCTTTGGCATAGGCGATGAATTCGGCAACGGTCTTCGCCGGGAACGTCGGATTCACCTCCATCAGGTTGGCGAAGCGAATAAGGCCGCAGATCGGAGCGACGTCGCGTCGAAAATCGAACTTCAGGTTGTCGTAGAGCGTCGCGTTGATCGTATTGGTCGTGACGGCCAGAAGGAGCGTGTGGCCATCCGCCGGCGCGCGGACCACCGCCTCGGTCGCAAGGTTGCTGGCGGCGCCGGGCCGGTTCTCGACAATGAAGGGCTGGCCCAGTCGCTCCGACAGATATTGGCCCATCAGACGCGCCAGGAGGTCGCTTGGTCCACCGGGAGGAAATCCGGCGATGATGCGCACCGGCTGCGTCGGATAGGCCTGCGCCCCCGCGACGCGCCCCATGGCCGGCAGCCCAACGGCGCCCGCGGCCAGCTGCAGGAACTTGCGGCGGGGAAGTTTCATGGTGCCCTCCCTGGAACTCAGGGACATCCGTCAGGCGGGCGCTGATCGCCCCGTTCAGCAGATGTCCGATTTGACGAGTGTTCGCCAGTGGTTGGCACCAGCGCCGCGCATACTCCGGCACATTCCGGTGTCCTGTGCTCTGCTCATAAAATATCCTAGTCTCGCGCGGAAGGGGCACCGAGGGCCGGATGGGACGACTTTGGGTCAAGCCAAATGGGTAGGCCGGGGTTGGCGCAGGTTGGTGCTTGCGGCATCATTCCACGCCTGATCTTTTTGTATCGGAGCCCCAAGCTCGCCTTTTTCCTTGATGTAGAATGAATCCGGGCTCGACAGGACGGGGGATCAGCATGAGACTCGTGCGCGGGTTTCACTGTTTCGTATGGGGCGGATTGGCGGCTCTGCTCTATGGCAGTCCCGCGAATCCCGTTCGCGACGTCAACGCAGCGCTCACTCACCCCGATGCAGAAGCTGCGCACGCTCACTCAGCCTCCGATTCGGCGCTCGCTGACCCGAATGTGACGGCGAGCTCGCTCGACGGCGCGGACGAATGCCTCATCAAGGAAGACTGCATTAATCAGTACCTCTGGTCGGTGTACGAGCGCGCGCGCAAGGTCGATACCATCAAAGTGCGGGAACGCGTCAAGGTGACGGTCAAGAGGAAAGGCAAGACCCGGACTGTCATGAAGACCAATATCAAATTCGTGAATGAGGACTTCACGTGGAAGGACCCGCAGGCTGCAGAAAAAGCGGGCATGCCGTTGCCAGAATACGTGATCGGAGGCATGGAGCGAAGCTTCCGAGTGAAGCTCTATCATCTCCTGCGCGCGCTGGACCAGGCCGGGCTTGAGCCTGGCATCACCAGTGGCTTCCGCGATGACTACCGGCAATCGATCGCAAGCGGCAACAAGGCTGCGACCGATAGCTCATACCATGGCGGGACCCGGCGCGGTGGCTATGGCCAC
>Ga0209798_10000998_pt1 | contig 17218 bp, 15 predicted proteins | sample DOMMetBare3Fresh_FD_187475 | JGI IMG/M metagenome (GOLD analysis project Ga0209798, IMG submission 187475) | Wetland sediment microbial communities from St. Louis River estuary, USA, under dissolved organic matter induced mercury methylation -... | ecosystem: Environmental > Aquatic >...
CAAGTAATGTCTTCGTTTTTTAGCCTGCTGGAGTCACTGCGCAATTTCCTGAATACTGGTGGAGACGTATTATGGTGGATTCTACTGACGTCTATTTGTTTATGGACGTTGGTGGCTGAACGGTTTATTTTTTTTAGACTGACCTACCCCGAACGCAAAGCTTACTGGGTAAACCAATGGAATAGCCGAACGGATAGAGATTCGAAATATGCTTTATACATCAGAGAGTGCATTATTTCCGAAGCAAAAATTAACATGAACAGAACTCTTCCTATTATCAATATGCTGGTTAGTTTATGTCCGTTGCTGGGATTACTAGGCACCGTAACCGGCATGATTCACGTCTTTGACGTGATGTCGGTTACCGGCACCAGCAACGCCAGAGCGATGGCTGCCGGGGTATCCCAAGCCACCATCCCGACTATGGCCGGAATGATGATTGCCATAGGCGGACTTTATTTCAGCAAACGTATTGAAGAACGCGTCGGTGATGAAACGCATCACCTGACCGATTTGTTAAAATATAACTAGAGACAACTATGCGCCGTAAAAGTAGCAGATCTTCAGCCGACCAAAATGCTGAACTTGATATGACACCGATGCTCGACATCGTTTTTATTATGTTAATTTTCTTTATCGTCACCAGTTCATCGATAAAAGAATCAGGACTTGATGTTAATCGCCCACAAGCGCAAACCGCAGAAAAAAAAGAACAGGCTCATATTATTGTCGGCATCAGCCCCAACGGCGAAATATGGATCGATAAGCATCTTGTTGACATTCGTGCCGTCAGAGCCAATATCGCCCGATTACACGCGGAAAACCCGTTAGGTTCCGTTGTTATTGCCGCAGACAGGGAAACTAAAACGCATGTTCTGGTCAGTGTAATGGATCAAATTCGCTTGGCGGGAATCAACAACGCCTCCATTGCCACCGAATCGGAATCACAGTGAAATCCCTGATTGCAGCATTATTGACAGGCATTTTGGTCTCGCTGGGCTTATTCTGGCTGATGCAAACCATGCTTATGGGCAACCCGCAAACTATAAAAAAATCCGAAAACCTGAATATGATGGAGTTTGTCCGGTTACTGCGAAAGCCGCCGGAAAAACCGAAGCCCCCAAAACCGCCAGAAAAAAAGGTGGAGAAAGTGCAAGAGGTGCAACAAAAGCCACAGCCTAAGAAACGTGCGCCCATACCTAAAAAGCCGGTGCAAATTCAAAAAGTGGTCAAACAGGTAACGGCGAAAGCGGTCACACCCGAAGTAGACACACCTAAACTGGATATACCCCTCTCAACAGTACCTAATGCAAGCGCTCCCATGGTCAGCTCTGCACAAGCAGGTAGTAATGCACCTGCCAAGAAAACAGGTAAAGGTGATGGTGGAACCGATGATATAGGGAAAGGTAATGGTGGAGGAAACAGCTCAGGTATCGTTGCCTTGTCGCGGCCTCCACCCAAATACCCTTTGCGTGCAATGAACCGGCACATTGAGGGCTGGGTCAAAGTAGAATTCACTGTTACCACCGTAGGCACAGTGATCGATGCTGTTATTGTTGCTTCGAGTCCTGCTGAGATTTTTGACGATGCAGCGTTAAAAGCAATTAGCAAGTGGAAATTTAAGCAAAAAATTGTGGATGGTACAGCAGTTACGCAGCGAGGGGTGCAGACTCTGAAGTTTATATTAACAAATTGACGCGAGACAGACCTGACAGGCTTATAAAGCCTGTCAGGTCTCAGGTCTAACTTACGGAAGACGAGCGGCTCTTTTAATGCCAATTAATTCAGGAACAAACTTAACAATAAACCAGTTTACGGGGAGCAATAATAAAATCGACAGCACGGTCGCCAGTAACGAACTGACTATGACTATTTTTATCTCCAATGTATCAATAATGGCTTTTGCGGCGGGGCTACTGAATACATGAAAACAAAATATAAACAGTGTGCTGCTTGATATGTACGTTATAAAAGACGATGGTTTTGAAATGGTTTCGATCAGGATGGACAGCGTAATCGTCATTACTATGCCGATAAGCCCCCCTAACAGCGAAATTGAATAATATTTTCCCCCATACCAAACATTGCCAAAATAGGCAAAATCCATTGTTGCTAATAAGCTGAGTATAAATAAAATTAAAACAGATACCGGTCTGGCTTTAACAGTCTCGATACAGTTATATTTTTTAATTAACACGCCCGCTATAAAATAATTTAATCCTAGTAATGCTAAATCTATGCTGAAAAAAAGATTAAGGTAAGCATTCAGATATAAAAAAACCGACACTCCGAGTAATGCAAAATAAAATAATTTTGCTTTCCGTACCAAGAAAAAATACATCAATTGAACGGTTATTAGCCCAGGTAAAAACCACAGGGCAGAATTTATAAAGTAAGGATAAGTGTGCGTTCCCCAAAACAATCCCAATATCATGCTGCCAATATGCTTAATGTCAAAATCTGCTTTTATTAGCACAGTTATTATCACCGTCAGCAAATAAATGTAGCTATAAGGCAGAATAAGTCTAAATGTAAGCTTATCCAGAAAATCCTTGGTAGTAGTTTCTTTAAATAAATAACCCGATATAAAAAAAAATAACGGCACTTGAAATGTCCATAAGAATTTCGCGGTATATTTGGAAATGGGAAAATGACAAAGAACAATAAGAAAAATGCCTATACATTTTGTAACATCAAGCCAGTAATAGCGGTTTATTTTTTGATTATTCATAGCCATATTTTGCAAGTAAAGTTTTTGTGAGAAAGCTGTGTCCCAAACCCTGAAGGTTTAAGTTACCGAGTCTTTAACATGGAGTGAAGTGCTTTCTTTATGGTTAAACTAAACTAAACTAAACTAAACTAAACCAATTAGTGATAATCTATCCAAATAATTCTTTAGTCATTGCAAACATGTTAAAACTTTTTTTTGAGCCAGCAACATTGGAACATTTTCCTGATTTATCCGGGCTACTACAAAAGCAATATAACCATCAGGTAGCAGAAAAACATTTACAGCATGATGAGGCACAATTTATTGCCTTACAATACCTACAAACACTCATGGATAAGCTCTTGGCATCCGTCAGTTATGATCAAAAATCGGCGATCTATAAAATACTCTCTCCAGCCCCGGAAAAATGTCAAAACTTATACCTATTTGGTGATGTTGGTCGTGGCAAATCAATGTTGATGGCGCTATTTTACGAAGCCTGCCCTATTGAACAAAAACGTCGCGTGCATTTTAATATGTTTATGCTAGAGGTCCATGCCTTTATCCACAGCTGGCGGCAACAAAATAATACCGATGCAATTTCTGCCCTGGCAAAAAAAATTAGAACATCCGTTCTCCTCCTTTGCTTTGATGAGTTTCATGTTACCGATATAGCGGATGCCATGATTCTGGAAAGACTGTTCCGCAACCTGTTTGATTTAGGTATCGTCGTCGTTTTTACGTCTAACCGCCACCCGGATGATTTATATATGGGCGGCTTACAAAGAGAGCAATTCTTGATCTTTACCAGGCTCTTGCAAAAAGAATCTAAAATCATCGAGCTGGTTGCTAAAGAAGATTATCGGCTCATGCACTTGCATGCGCTTGAAGCCACCTATTATTTTCCACTGGATGCACATGCCGGTGAGTTTGTTCGGCAAAGTTATAACGAGTTTACCAATTTTGCAACTATGCAAACAGGCGTTTTACAAGTAATGGGAAGAACAATTGTTTTATCCGCCGTATATGGGGATATTGCTCTCACATCATTTAATGAACTCTGCGTGCAGCCCTTAGGTTCGGCGGATTATATAGAGATTGCCCGTGAATTCAGTACCTTGATTATAGCTGAAATTCCTAAATTAACCCCGGAAAAACGCAACGAGGCCAAGCGTTTTATGACTTTGATTGATGCGCTTTATGAACATAAAGTAAAGCTGATATGCACAGCTGAAGTGCCCGCTCAAGAACTTTATACTGAGGGCGATGGTGCGTTTGAATTCAGACGCACGGCGTCAAGGTTAATTGAAATGCAGTCAGAGAGTTATTTTCAGAGTAAGCACAACGGGTACTTATAATGGTTTTTTGCCTAATCGCCTTATAAAGGCAGCCATTGGGCCAGTAAGCAATAAACCAATACGCGTTAATTGATCGAGTTCTGATACTTGACAGTAAAATCATTCAAATGGGACAGAATTATTGGCATGTCTTCAGTTTTTTCCGGCTTAAATGCGTTAACACCCACACGCGATAAATAAAATACCTGATCGGGCATATAGTGGCCTGTTGCCCTAATTTCGCCTTGATAGTCATAGCGTCCTCTAAGCAGCCAGGCATGGGAAAATAAGCGGCCATCGGCAAAATCCGGGAAGTCTAGTTCGATGAGTTGGATGTCTTTCAAATCAGGAGCAATATCATCAACAGAATCGGCAGGCCCTATCCTTACGCCCAGTTTCCCTACATGGGCTAACAGTTGTTGCTTGTCTTGTTTCCATCGGATTAATGAAACGCTAATGTCACCTGCTTTTAATTCGGCATCATCTGCAATATAGCTCCAGGTGTCATCAATAATCTGTTTGTCTTTAATTATCTGCATAAACTTGCTCTTTGAATGGAGTAATGCCAACCCGGTTTACCATGTCCAGGAATGACTCATCATCCAGACGCTGTTTGATGTAAACATCTAGAATTGTAGTGATGGCTTTAGTGACCTGATCTTTGGCAACCGCAGGCCCCAGTCGTTCACCTATTGCGGCTTCATTTTCCGAGGAGCCGCCGAGGGTTAATTGATACCATTCAGCGCCTTTTTTATCAACGCCCAGTATGCCGATGTGACCGACACTTTGGTGCGCGCAACCATTCATACATCCTGACATATTGATTTTTAAATCGCCAATATCGTGAATGTAATCCATATCATCAAGGGCTTCATTGATCTCTTTGGCAACACCAATAGAGCCGGCATTGGCGAGGGAGCAAAAATCAAGACCCGGACAGCAAATCATATCAGTTACTGTGCCGATATTGGGCGTAGCTAATTTTAGTGTATCCAGTTGTTGCCAAAGTGCGAATAAATCGGCTTGTTTTACGTCAGCCAAAATTAGATTTTGTCTATGCGTAACCCTGATCTCTCCGAAGCTGTACTTATCGGTAAGGTCAGCAACAGCGTCAAGTTGCACATCGGTCATATCGCCGGGAGGTGAATCGGGTGCTTTCAATGATAGGAATGCAGCGCGATAGCCAGGTATTTTATGATCGGCCGTATTATATTTAACCCAGGTCGCAAAGGCTTTGTTGTCCAGTTGCTGCTGTGCAAAGCTGGTGTCTTGAGCTGCATCCGGCTCGTAGTCAGGGGGCACAAACTGGGCTTTCATCGCGTTTATGCGGTCTTCACTCAACTCGTTGCCGTCCCTAATGAGCAACCATTCTTGCTCAACCAATTTCGAGAATTTGTCCATTCCGGATTCTTTGACCAGGATTTTGATGCGTGCCTTGTATTTGTTATCACGGCGGCCGAAGAGATTGTAAATGCGTAGTATGGCTTCCAGATAAGACAGCAGGTGCTTTTTTTCCAGATACGGCTTAATCATTTGCCCTATAACCGGCGTACGTCCCAAGCCGCCACCCACTAGCACCTTGAAGCCCACTTCACCCGCATCATTTTTAACCAGGTGCAAGCCTATATCATGAAATTGCGTAGCGGCGCGATCATGCAGCGCACCGCTGACGGCTATTTTAAATTTACGTGGCAAGTAGTCGAATTCAGGATGTAGCGTTGTCCATTGGCGAATTATTTCGCAATAAGGGCGAGGGTCTTCAATCTCATCAATACAAACGCCGGCCAGATGATCCGATGTGGTGTTTCTCATGCAGTTGCCACTGGTTTGAATGGCATGCATTTGTACACTGGCTAATTCTGCAAGAATATCAGGAACTTCTTCAAGCTTGGGCCAATTAAACTGGATATTTTGCCGCGTAGTAAAATGGCAGTAGTTTTTGTCATAATTACGGGCAATATGACCTAATTTTCGCAACTGTTTGGAATTAAGCAGACCATAAGGCCCTGCTATTCGCAACATGGGAGCATGCGTTTGAATGTAAAGCCCATTCCGTAAACGTAATGCGCGATATTGATCTTCAGAAATGTCGCCTTTTAAAAACTGTTCGGTTTGCCTTCTAAATTGGGCTACCCGTTCGTCAACAAGGGTTTGGTCTTTGTCGTTATACTGGTACATAGATGAGCGCTTATAGTGCCTTTCTGGCGAATAATCTTAGTTGGTAATAATATACCGTGAGTCATAAAATGACAATGTTATTAGTTGGTGATAAAATTAACGGTTGAGTTTGTATGTTTAATAATTATAAAAGATTTAGGGGGATATTCTGGTGCGATTTTTATTAATTTTGTTATCGATATTGCTGGCGCCTCAAATGGCAATGGCAGGCGGCTTTGAAAGCCTTGGGTTGACAGGGACTGAACGCGGTGTATATACCGTTCTGATTTTTATTGTCGCCTACGGTTTTGTGATGGCCGAAGAATTTACGCATTTGCGTAAATCCAAACCGGTTATTCTTGCGTCGGGCATTATCTGGGCGCACGCTGCGATTTTAGCGTCTCAAAAAGGTGTTTCTGTTGAAGCGATGCACAAGGCTTTCGAATACAATTTGACAGAATATGCTGAGCTAATGCTGTTTTTACTGGTCGCCATGACTTATATCAATTCAATGGCAGAACGCAATGTGTTTGAAGCATTGCGTTCGTGGCTGGTAAGAAGACAGTTTGGCTATCGTAAATTGTTTTTGATTACCGGCATTATCACTTTCTTTTTATCCGCCGTGGCTGATAACCTGACAGCGGCTTTATTAGTCGGTGCGGTTGTTTTGGCGGTAGGAGCGGACAATGAGAAATTTATCAGTATCGGTTTCGTAAATTTAGTGGTTGCTGCTAATGCGGGCGGTGCATTCTGTCCTTTTGGCGATATTACCACGTTAATGGTTTGGCAAGCTGGATATGCTGAGTTCTTTGACTTCTTCAAGCTATTTATTCCTTCAGCAGCGAATTACGCAGTACCTGCAGCAATTATGTATTTTGCAGTGCCGGACGAGCAGCCTCTGGCATCTTCGGAAGCGGCGGTACAGTTAAAACCGGGCGCGTTGCAAATATGCGGATTATTTTTATTAACTATTGTTACTGCGGTTAGTTTTAAACAAGGCCTGCATCTACCACCGTTTATGGGCATGATGGTCGGCCTTTCTGTATTAATGCTTTACGGTTACCATTTGAAAAAGAACTATTGTGTTGAAGGTGAGGAGGGATTCGATATTTTTAACAAAGTGCGTCATGCGGAATGGGATACCTTACTGTTTTTCTTCGGCGTCGTATTTGCGGTTGGCGGCTTAGGTTATATCGGTTATCTTGAGCTGCTGTCAGGCGCTATGTATGACGGTTTGGGCGCGACCACGGCCAACATTCTGGTGGGTGTAATTTCAGCGATTGTTGATAATATCCCCGTTATGTTTGCAGTGCTGAATATGAATCTGGACATGGATTTGTATCAATGGCTATTGGTCACTTTAACGGCGGGTGTTGGTGGATCGTTATTATCTGTTGGCTCTGCGGCGGGTGTGGCATTAATGGGGCAATCTAACCATAAATACACTTTTTTCAGCCATCTAAAATGGGCACCTGCGATCGCTGGCGGCTACGCAGCAAGTATTGTTGCTCATTATTTGATTAACGGTTGATATTATTGAAACGCCGCACAACCCGTGCGGCGCTGTTGTTCTGATAAGGCCGAGGTCATCTAGATACTCGGCCTTTTCTGTTTAGGTGGTTACCAACAATGAATCTACCAAAAGAATTGTCCACGAAAGATCCCGTAACATTATTCTTTCGGTTACTTTTTTCGTAATTTTTCATTATTGACAGGGTTTAGGGTCTTTCAGGTTTTTAAAGCCTGAAAGGTTTAGTGTCGTTATCTTGCATTTAATGGGAAGTTGTCTTTTTTTATGTCTTTTGTGATCTTCGTGGACTCTGTTTTTCCTACAGAGTAGATTCTTGTGGATGTTCTTTATCAGGCATTGCTTAGCGTCACCATCGCAACGTAGTTGAATTTTATAGGTGTCCAGTGACAAATAACACAAACATCAGGCAGGTGCTGCTTAACAAGCGCATGCTCATTTGTATCTTCACCGGTTTTAGCTCTGGCTTGCCTCTGTATATCCTAATTAGTCTGTTACCTGCATGGTTGCGCTCCGAAGGTGTCGATTTGAAAGCCATAGGCTTATTCGCACTGATTCAATTGCCGTTCACCTGGAAATTTCTTTGGGCACCGCTGTTTGATCGCTATATTCCACCTTTAGGAAGACGGCGCGGCTGGCTCTTTATCACGCAAATGGCATTACTGCTATCCATTCCGGCATTTGGCACACTACATCCAGATCTGAATTTATGGACAATCGCCTATCTGGCTGGTGTGGTGGCATTTTTCAGCGCCTCACAAGATATTGTGCTTGATGCCTATCGTCGTGAATTGCTGCTGGATACTGAGCTTGGTCTGGGCAGCGCTATACATGTTAATGCGTACAAAATTGCCGGACTGATACCGGGGTCTTTATCGCTTATTCTGGCCGACTATTTGCCGTGGAGCACTGTATTTGTTATTACCGCTTTGTTCATGTTGCCAGGTATTGCCATGACGCTTTTCGTGAGCGAACCCGCGCTTAAAAATGGCGCCCCAAAAACACTCAGAGCGGCAGTAGTTGAACCATTTCAAGAGTTCATCAATCGCAATGGTTTAAAATCAGCGGGATTAGTGCTTGCCTTCATCTTTTTTTACAAACTGGGCGACAGCATGGCTACGGCGCTCGCTACACCGTTTTACCTCGATATGGGGTTTAGTAAAACAGAAGTTGGACTTATCGCTAAAAATGCCGGTTTGTGGCCAAGTGTCATCGGTGGTTTACTCGGTGGCATTTGGATGATCAGACTCGGTATAAATCGCGCTCTGTGGATTTTTGGCCTGGTACAGATGGTCGCTATTCTGGGTTTTGCCTGGCTTGCGACAATAGGCCACAGTCTGCCTTGGCTGGCGATGGTCATCGGCGTTGAAGCATTAGGAGTAGGATTGGGCACGGCGGCTTTTGTCGCCTTTATCGCCCACACCACACACCCGCTTTATACCGCCACTCAATTTGCTTTATTTACTAGCCTGGCAGCAGTGCCGCGCACTTTTGCCAATGCAGCTACCGGCTATTTGGTTGAATGGCTCGGATGGGTGACTTTTTTTCTGTTTTGCTTTGCCATTGCTATTCCGGGCATGTTGCTTTTATTTAAAGTCGCGCCTTGGAATGGTCAAGACAAGCCCCTGGATATTCAATAGCATCATTAGCAGAAATTATACTTTTTCTGGAGGGTATCCCCAAGCGCCTGTCTGGGCTTTCCAGATGGTTTAGCGCATCAAGCAACGCCAGTTTACAAGTTATAATCCATAATCAGCGGCGCATGATCTGAAAAGCGTTCGTCTATATATATGGATGAAGCGGAAACTTTATCTTTCAACGCTGAGCTGATTATTTGATAATCGATACGCCAGCCTACGTTTTTCGCCCAGGCCTGGCCTCTGCTTGACCACCAGGTGTATTGTTCTGCGTCCTGGTTGATAAGTCTGAACGCATCCAGCCAATGTCCGTTTGCAAATAATTGATCAAGCCAAGCTCTTTCTGCGGGTAAAAAACCTGAGTTCTTTTGATTTCCACGCCAGTTTTTTAAGTCGATTTCTTTGTGGGCAATGTTCCAGTCACCACAAATAATATAGTCACGGCCATTTTGCGCGCAGGCTTGTAAATAAGGCATGAAACGATCCATAAAGCTAAACTTGAAGCCTTGTCTGTCCTCTCCTGAGGAACCTGAAGGTAAATAGAGCGAGATAACACTAAAGTTACCAAATTGAGCTTCAATGAAACGGCCTTCTGCGTCGGCATCAGACCATCCTATTCCGCTAATGATTTTGTCTGGTTGTTTTCTGCAATACAAAGCGACGCCGCTATAGCCTTTTTTTTCTGCATCATGATAAAAGCAATGATAGTCCTGGGGGCAAAAAGGATCGGAACTCAGCTGATGTATCTGCGCTTTTGTTTCCTGAATGCAAACGATGTCAGCATTTTGCAGCTGCATCCAGGTAAAAAATCCTTTACGTTCCGCTGAACGAATGCCGTTGGCATTTAAAGTAATGATGCGCATAAATGTAACAGGGGTTGCCAATGGTTAATGAAAAAAGTATTATACGTAGTTCTTTAACAAGTATGTAGCCCGTTAATGGGTAATGCGAAAGTGATATGAAACCAGAAATTCATCCTCAATATAAACAAATTACTGTGACATGTGGTTGTGGTAATACATTTGCGACCGGTTCTGTTTTAGGTAAGGATTTACAGGTAGAGGTTTGTTCTTCATGCCATCCTTTTTATACAGGCAAACAGCGCGTAGTTGATACTGCGGGTCGTGTTGATAAATTCCGTAAAAAATACGGAAAATAAAAAATATGTAAATATTTTAAGTTCCGCTTATAGCGCAAGCGCATTTAAATAGAGCAGGCATTATCGAAAGATAAGTGATCAGCCGTAAAAGTGCTGAGTTGCTTGCGTATAATTAAGCTGAATAGCACAGTATATCAGCTGCTCTTTTGACGAGTAGTTTGATATATTGGCTAACCTTGATAGTGTTAAATATAAGCAGTATGAATGCATGGCCCATGGTAGGATATCAAGAGAATGCGTTAGCTTGCCATCGCAACTTGAGGTGTCATAGTGTGTTACTTTAGTTGCCTAGAAATATAATTCACGCAATACCTCCCTTCTACACTTGTTAGATTCTAAAAGCTTGCCCTGAGGATTAAGAGCGTTTTAACTATCTTCTCATTAAAGCTAAACTGCAGAAAAACAGTTATCCCATTTTCAGGTTACCACAAGATAAAAACCAATTTTGAGTAAATCTTGTGCCGCATAATAAAAACTCCTGCCTTTGCAAACTTTAATAAATCGCGAATTGAAAAGTTGCCGCTCCCTTGCTGATTGGTGTACGTTTTATTATTTCAAGTTGTGTAATAAAAAATGTTTCAGCTTAGAAGTCCTGCCTGCAGTCGTCAAGCGTATGAAATATAGACAAAATTACCACTGAGGATATTGTTTTTAAAACCCACCCGCGACAAAGTGAACTAAACTAACACTGCAACAGTTACGGTACAGTCAAAAGAAGCTATACTTCAAATAAGCAATCAGTCCACAAGGAACATCAGTTCAGCAAAAGGATCCGTGAAACCAAATGCAGATATTGTTGATACTGATTTAGAACAATTTTCCAGATAAATTAATTCAATATCTTTGCATGTGAAGAAAGACGTCTATACTTCAAATATAAAATCCTGGCATTGTTCAATATTCAGAAAAGATGCGCATTACAACCTATGGTTCACATTAATGATCAAATATTTAAAGGTATATCATGAGCTGGTTTAGTCGGAAACAGAATTCTGTTCTTGGTATTGATATCAGCACATCTGCTGTGAAGTTGCTGGAATTAAGTAAGGTGGGTACTCGATACCGAGTTGAAAGCTTTGGTGTAGCCGCTTTTCCTAAAGATGCTATGGTTGATAAAACTATTACGAATGTCGATGTGATAGCAGACACAATAAAAATTGCCTTAAAACGATCTGATTCAAAACTTAAATGTGCGACTGTTGCGGTTTCAGGTTCTGCCGTTATAACAAAGATGATAACTATGCCGGGTTCATTGACTGATGATGAAATGCTCGGGCAGATCATGATTGAAGCGGATCAATATGTACCTTATTCGCTCGATGAAGTTAATTTCGATTTTGAAGTACAGCGTGTAAATGAAAACAATCCCGAATTGGTTGATGTCCTGTTTGTGGCATCCAGAAGAGAAAATGTTGATGATCGAGTCGAGGCATTATTAAAAGCGGGATTAAAAACCAGTATTGTCGACGTTGAGGCATACGCCGTAGAAAATGCATTTTTATTGCTATCTGACCAGTTTGCTGACTCAGCAGACGATCAAACTGTCGCTATTGCTGACATAGGTTCTACAGTGGCATCATTTAATGTATTGCATGATGGCAAGCTCGTGTATACACGGGAACAAGGATTTGGGGGTAAGCAATTAACCGAAGAAATTCAGCGCCGGTACGGACTTTCTTACGAAGAAGCCGGTTTGGCAAAAAGACATGGTGGATTACCAGACAACTATACAGTTGATGTGCTTGATCCATTTAAAAAAGCAATGATTGAACAAATTCAGCGTTCGCTACAGTTTTTTGCGTCCTCAAGTGCGAATAGAGAAATTAATAACATCGTTTTGGCTGGAGGCTGTGCTTCTATACCGGGCATTGACAAGCTGGTTGAAAAAAATCTAGGGATGCCTGCTTACATTGCCAACCCTTTTATCAATATGACGCTATCTAATAAAATAAAGCCTCACGCATTGAGTAATGATGCGCCAACAATGATGATCGCTTGTGGATTGGCATTAAGGAGTTTTGACTAATGGCGAAAATCAATTTACTACCTTGGCGAGAAGAGCTACGTAAGAAAAACCAGAAAGATTTTGTCAATAAATTGGTGCTATCGAGTCTGCTTGGCCTTGTTATCGTGGGTTTGATTCATACCTACTTTGAAGGATTAATAGCTTACCAAGGGCAAAGAAACGAGAAGCTTCAAAACGAAACTGCAATTTTGGATAAAATAATTGTAGATATTAAGGATATTGAAGAAAAGAAAAGTAAATTGTTAGCTAAAATAGACCTGATTCAAAAGTTACAGGAAAGTCGCCCGGAAATTGTGCATCTGTTTGACGAAATCCCTAAAACTACGCCTGACGGGGTTTTTCTTTCAAAACTTAGTCAAACTGGGGAAGAACTGATATTTGAAGGTAAATCACAATCAAATGCCCGGATTTCCGCTTTTATGAGAGCAATAGAGGCTTCACACTGGTTGCAAGCCCCAACACTGAATGTCATTCAGTCAGCTGATAAACAGACAGCGAATAAAACTGACAGTGAACAGTTAAGTGATTTCACTCTCCATGCCAAGTTAGGCAAGCAAATTACCGAAACCAAGAATGGAGGTAGCAATGAATCTGTCGGAAATTAATTGGGATTTCAATGAGGCAGGAACATGGCCATCACCCGTTAAAGCAGCAATCATGGTATTGGTTTGTGCTATTGTCGTAGGCGGTGGTTTTTACTTTTTTACGCTTGATCAGATAACAAATCTTGACAATGCGGCTCTGAAAGAGCAGACATTAAAAAGTGAATTTGAAGTAAAACAAAAGAAAGCGGCCAATCTTCAGGATTATCGGGATCAATTTACACAAATTGAAGAATCGCTGGATGACCTGATCAAGCAAATGCCTACAAAGGAAGAAATTGCAAGCCTGCTTATTGATATTTCGCAGACAGGCCTGGCAAGCGGCTTAGAATTTAAGCTGTTTAAACCGGATGCGGCTATTTTAAAAGACTTTTACTCAGAGTTGCCGATTAATATTCAGGTCATAGGCAAATATGAAGAGCTGGGGTTGTTTGTGAGTGGTTTGGCATCCCTGCCCAGGATTGTCACCATACATAATGTCAACATTACTCCCGAAGATAAAGGCGGTAAAGGCGGTAAAGACGGAGTAATGGTGATGAATGCAGTGGTAAAAACTTATAACGAGGGTGCGGACGCTTCTTCAGAAGGCGAAGGCACCAATAAGAAAAGAGGGAGGAAGTAATGATGCACTCTAAACTGCCTTTTTTAGGCCAAATGCGACACTACTCATCTATTGGTTGTTTGGTTTTTTTGACTTGCCTGACTTGCCTGACGGGTTGCGGAAATGATGATTTGACTGATTTAGACCAATATATCACCAGTATTAAGGCCAGGCCCAAAGGGCCAATAAAGCCATTGCCTGAAGTTAAAGCGGTTGAATCCTTTGCGTTTAACCCCGAAGGTCTGCGTGATCCGTTTAAACCGATGGCTCAGCCTGAGCAGCTGAATGAGGCGGCGGAACAATCAACTGGAGGCGGCATAAGACCGGACACAGACCGCCGTAAAGAGGAGCTGGAGGCCTTTCCTATAGAGGCTTTAAAAATGGTGGGTACTGTCGTTTTAAAGTCGAATTTGTGGGGACTCGTAATGGCGGATGACCGCACCATTCATAGGGTTCAGGTTGGCAATTATATGGGTAAAAATTACGGGAAAATTATTCGCATCAGTACTGATAAAATTGAAGTGCTGGAAATAGTGCCTGATAAGCCAGGCAGATGGCGCGAGCAACAAACATCATTAGCGTTAACAGAGTAACTTGGGAATAAAAAATGAATACTACGCAAGGCGAGATTATGTTGAATAAATCTGGGTTATCTTTACGCTCCTATATGATTTTTGGCTTATTTTTGTTTATATTCCAGATCGCTTCCGCTAGCGCTGGTGATCTGGCTATTTCCGGCATAGAGGTCGCTGCACTGGCGGGGAATAAGTTACAAATACAGGTAGAAATGACTGGCGCTGCCATTGAGCCCAAAGTGTTTCATACCGATAATCCTGCGCGTATCGCTCTGGATTTTTCAGGAGTTAAAAACGCGCTGGATAAAAAACTAATCCCGGTAAATCAGGGGTCGGCGAGCAGTATATATGTAGCAGAAGCGGCAGATAGAGTGCGTGTCGTCGTTAATCTGACTGAATCAACGCCATTTGAAACCAAAGTGGTTGACAATAAAGTGCTGTTGACTTTAACGCGAGCAAACACCCTTGCACCCGCTAAATTTACCCCCCCAGCTAAAAGATCAAGCGTGCCATTTTCTGCAAGATCAGAAAATTCAAGCGTGCGTGCATTAATACCTGAACAAACTATTAGCGGATTTGATTTTAAGCGCGGTGATAAAGGTGAAGGACGTATACTGGTTTCTTTAGCCAATCCCAACACCATCATTAACTCAAAGCAGGAGGGTGGCAAAGTTGTTATATCACTGTTAAACACCCAATTGCCTGAAAACTTAACGAAAAGACTGGATGTGTCTGAGTTTGCAACCCCGGTTAAGTTTATAGATACGCTTTCTTCCAGCCAGAAAACTACAGTGACTGTGACTACGCAAAATGATCTTTACGATTATTCCCTGTTTCAATCTAAAGGTTTATTGACTATTGAATTTAGACCTTTAAGCAATGAAGAAAAAGAAGCGCTGGACAGAACACGGGTAAAATATAAAGGCGACCGGTTATCTTTAAATTTTCAGGAAATTGAAATACGTAGCGTCATAGCTATCCTTGCTGAATTTACCGGGCAAAATGTTGTTGCCGGTGATGATGTAACCGGGTCTATTACTTTAAAACTGGATGATGTGCCTTGGGATGAAGCATTAGATTTTATAATGTTGACCAAGGGATTGGAGAAATATGATTCAGGTACTGTCACACTGATTGCGCCTTCCGGTAAAATTAAGGATTATAAAAAACAGCAACAGGAAACGGCCGCCGTCATTGAACGCCTGGATCCACTAGTGACTGAATATATCAAAATAAATTATGCCCGCGCTGAGAACTTCAGGAATTTGCTAAATGGCAATGATACAGGCGCATTTGGAAGTTGCGGAGCAGGTAATACTTCTTCATCGTCCTCATCCTCATCAAGCACGTCAGCAAGTACTGCTGGACGAAGCGGCAGTCAAGGGGGGTATCAAGGCAGTAGCCAAGGTGGAAACCAAGGCAGTAGCCAAGGCAGTAGCCAAGGTGGAAAAAATGATGAGTTTAGAATTCTTTCCTCTCGAGGCTCTGTCGTTGTTGATGCCAGAACCAATACCTTGATTGTCCGCGAAACTACAATACGATTGGAAGAGGCCAAGAAACTGATCCGTAAGCTTGATGTCCCTGTACGCCAAGTTATGATCGAGTCGAGAATAGTGTTTGCTACCAATAGCTTTTTAAAAGAGTTGGGGGTCAGGTTTGGTGTGGCAAAAGCTAATACAGACAACGGTAAAACATTTGCACTGGGTGGGCAAGGTACTCGGGGTAATATCAATGGAGGAGCCACTGTAGCCGATCAGTTGGTCAATCTCGCCACTAGAGGTAACCCATACGGGGCATTAGGAGCAACACTTGCGCGGGGCGCTGATTATGTGCTAAACCTTGAACTAACAGCGTTACAGGACGAAGGGCGTGGTGAGCTGGTTTCTAACCCAAGAGTCATGACAACCGATCGTTGTCTAGCTACAATTAGACAGGGCGTACAGCTTCCATTTTCAAGTGGCGCTACCGCCACTACTCCTGCTAACATTACATTTATTGATGCGGTTTTAGAGCTGGAGGTTACACCACAAATAACCCCAAGCGACACTGTAATCATGAACTTAAGAATATCTAACGATTCTTCAGGAGCTCTAACAGCCAATGGGCCGGGTATTGATACCCAACGACTTGAAACCAATGTCCAGGTACAAGATGGCGAGACGGTTGTGCTAGGAGGAGTCTTTGGAAATACGCTAACAAATGATACTAATAAAGTGCCGTTCTTTGCTGATTTGCCAGGTATAGGCTTCTTATTTAAGAGAACAACCAAAATTGACAATAAAAGAGAATTGTTGATTTTTGTAACACCAAAAATTATTGCCAATATTACTGCGAGCAACTGATGTTTTCTAAGGAAGTAAAAGTGGCATAGTCCTCTCCTACTTTAATCATTAGTCTTTACTCTTACTTCATCCAACGGGTTATAATGTATTTTTGGATGAAGGATTCATGGGCTTGTACAGCCTTAAACAAAGCGGTTATCTAAAACATCAGTCCCGCGCGGACTGTAAAATTTTAATACCCCCTAACGGCATAGGTATCTATACAAGTGTCGTTAATCCTTCTCCAGCAGTGGAGGGAGCAAAGTCACATTGCTTAGTATATAATAAAGTTGTGTAGATACCCGGGCTCTAAAGGGGCGGATTATAGAACAATACGGTATTTTGATGACGAGATCTGAGAATATATATTTAGTTGGCCTCATGGGGGCAGGAAAAACCACGATAGGCCGACAGTTGGCAAAATCACTGTCTTTGCCTTTTTATGACAGTGATAAGGCGATTGAAGAAAGTACGGGCGTAGACATTCCAACCATTTTTGAGTTTGAAGGGGAAGAAGGTTTCAGGGATCGCGAACAGAAAATGATTCAGCAATTGACGCAACTTA
>Ga0209798_10001000_pt1 | contig 17210 bp, 14 predicted proteins | sample DOMMetBare3Fresh_FD_187475 | JGI IMG/M metagenome (GOLD analysis project Ga0209798, IMG submission 187475) | Wetland sediment microbial communities from St. Louis River estuary, USA, under dissolved organic matter induced mercury methylation -... | ecosystem: Environmental > Aquatic >...
GGCTCTTCCTGGACTGGGCCCGGCGCGGGTTGGGGGCGGCAGGGGGGGCCCACGTGCTCGACGTGGCCCCCGGCGATCTCCCCGTGTGGCTGCCCTACGTGCGGGGCGAGCGCACGCCGCTGCACCGGCGCGACCTGCGAGCCTCGCTCCACGACGTGGCGCTGCACCACGGCCCGGAGCACCTGCTCCGAGCGGCCTACGAGGCCTCCGGCTTCGTCGTTCGGCACCACCTCGATCTGGCGCGCCAGGCGGGCCTCGAGCCCCGACGCATCGTCGCCACCGGCGGAGGCACGCAGGTGAAGGCGTGGATGCGCGCCCTGGCCGACTGCACCGGCCTGCGCGTCGACGTGGCCGCGGTCCCCGAGGGAGCGGCGCTGGGGGCCGCCTTCATCGCCCGCTGCGTGGCCGGCCTCGAGGCGTCGATGATCGACGCGTCCCGTTGGGCTCTCACCGCCCGCACGGTGGAGCCGCAGCCCGACTGGGTCGATGCGGCGGCGGTTCGCTACGAGCGCTTCCGAGCCCTGACAACGTCTGCGTAGGAAGACGTCCGCATAGCGGACGAAACACTGCACACAGGCCTAGAGGTACTCGAAGTGCTGGGTCTCGACCATCAGGGGGAGGCGGTAGCGCACGTAGAAGCTGTGGAGCCGCAGCGCGCCGACGTACTCCTCGAACGTCGGCTCGATCAGGTCGACATCGTCGGGTTCGCACTCCTTCCAGGCGGCCGCCCGGTGGGCCACCTCCTCGAAGTCGGCGAGGGTGGCGACCGACAGCCCGAAGTGGTCCATGCGTTGGGCCGTCATGGGGGGATCGTCGCTGGCCACGAGGAACACGAACTGCTCGTGGGTGTGTGCACGGAGCACGAGCCGGCGGCGGTCCTCGGTGAGCTGCGTGTACTCCTCGAAGCCGAACACGTCGCCGTAGAACGCGAGGATGGCGGCGCGACCATCCGCGTCGAGCTCCGCGGGGGCGAGCGAGAGCGCGACGTGGTTGAGCCGAGGTGGCTTGGCGAAGGCCGGGCCGGTCATGGCCGCACGAGCACCTTGCCGGCCACCCGCCCCTCGGCCAGGCCCCGCATGGCGTCGAGCAGCCCGCTCAGGGGCACCGTCTCATGTTCGAGCAGCTCGTCGACGGGCAGCGCTCCGGAGGCGAGCAGATCGAGGGCCTCCGTGAACCCGTCGGCGTCGTAGGTGAAGGCGCCGGTGACCACGAGCTCGTTGAGCAGGATGCGGTTGGGATCGAAGCGGGGCGGGTCCATGCCCGCCCCCACCAGCACGAGCGTGCCGCCCCGCACGAGCTGGGCCAGGCCCGCCTCCATCGCCCGTCGGCTACCGGAGCACTCCAGCACCAGGTCGACGGCGCCATCGACGATCAGGCCGGGCTGCGCCATGTTGGGCACGACCAGCTCGGCGGGGTCGACCACACGGGTGGCGCCCACCGCGGTCGCCAGTGCTCGTCGCCGCTCGCCCGGCTCGGCGCACGTGACGTCATCGACGCCCTGCGCGCGCAGAGCGGCGATGGTGAGTGCCCCGATGGGCCCGGCGCCGAGCACGAGCACCCGCTGCCCGGGCTGGGCGCGGCCCTGGTGGATGCCGTGGAGGGCGACGGCAAGAGGCTCGGTGAGGGCAGCGGCTCTCGGGTCGAGGCCGGCCGGCATCGGCAGCACCTCGTCGGCGGGGGACACCTTGTACTGCGCGAAGCCGCCCCGCTCCGGGCCGATGCCTGGCGTGTCGCGCCCGGCGCACAGCGACGGCCGCCCCGCGAGGCACATCGGGCACTCCCCGCACCGGAGCGTTGGGCCACCCACCACGACGTCGCCGGGCTGCCAGCGCGTGACCTCAGCGCCCACCGCCGCGATCCTGCCGACCCACTCGTGGCCCTGCCAGCTGCCCGGTGTGCCCCATCCCTCCAGCACCATGTGCAGGTCGCTCCCGCAGACTCCGCACAGCTCGACGGCCACCAGCACCTCGCCGGCACCGACGTCGGGCACGGGGACGTCCTCCACCTCGAGCACTCCCGGCCCCTTCAGCACCGCCGCGGGCATGCGTTCAGGCAGATCCCCCATGGAAGGCGGAGGGTAGTTGACGCCGGCGTCAGAGGTCGGCGTCAGACGCCGGTGTCGGCGAGGCGGGCCGCAGCGCGGTGCGCAAGGGCGGCCAGCGTGAGGGTGGGGTTGTAGCCGCTCGCCGTCACGAACACCGACGAGTCGCACACGAGCACGTTGTCGACATCCCACAGTCGTTGCTCGGGTGACACCACCGAGCTCGCCGGATGGGTGCCCATGCGGGCAGTGCCCATCACGTGGCGGCTGGCGGGCGCGACGCCGAGCGGGCTCGAGGCGCGGTGCCGCTCGATGTCGTCTTGCGGTGGGGAGGTGGCGGAGAAGGCGGCCTGCGCGCCGGCATCGACCATCAACGCCTCGTGCAGCGGCACCGCATAGGCCGATGCCGCCAGCTCGTGGCGGTGGGGGGCATAGGTGACCCGGCCGGCAGGGAGGCCCCACGCGTCGCGCACGGAGGGGTCGAGGTCGATCCGGTTGGGGGCCTGCGGTAGGTCCTCTCCCTGCATGGTGAAGGCCCAGAGCCGACGACGCAGCGCGCTGTCGGCCATCGAGGTGAGGTGGGCGTCGCCGCGCGGGTAGCTGCTGGCTTCGCTGATCGGTCCCGTGCCCGCCCCGTGCTCCACCACGCCGCCACGCAGCCACGGCAGGTTGGCGGCCCTCGCGGCGGCTCGCAGCTCGGGCGTGTCGATCATGAGGTCGTCGTGAAGATGGGTGACGCTGCGGCCGCGCTCGCTCCCGGTGGGCCCGGGGAAGATGCCCACGGTGAAGGTCTGGAAGTGGTACGTGAGGTAGCGCCCCACCAGATCACCGCCGAGGCCGTTGCGCAGCAGCAGGCGGGGCGTCTCGAAGGCGCCGCAGGCCAGCACGACAGCTTGCGTGGCGCGCAGCTCGACCTCAGGCGGATCGGGGTAGCCGGTGAGATCGAGGTAGCGCACGCCGCTCGCCCGGCGCCCGGACCCGTCGAGCACGATCTGGGTCACGTAGGCGTCGGGTCGGATCTCGCACCGTGCCGTGCGCAGCGCTCGCTGCAGCGCTGCGATCGGATCGCCCTTGGCGTGGATCGGGCAGCCGTAGCCGCCACAGAACCCGCAGTCGACGCAGGCCGGCCGGCCGTCGTAGACCACGCTGTTCACGCCGGAGGGGGCCCGGTAGGGGTGCAGGCCGGCGCGTTCGGCCGCGGCGGCCGACACGAGAGCCATCGGCATGTCGTCGCCCGGTGGCATCGGGAACGGCTCGCTGCGCCACGCCGCGAACGGGTTGGCGCCGTCCTCACCGGCCACGCCGAAGGATCGCTCCACCGCTGCGTAGTGCGGCTCGAGGTCGGCGTACTGCACGGGCCAGTCCTCCACGCTGGCTCCCTCCACGGGTCCCCGGGCGCTGCGCAGATGGAAGTCCTCCTCGCGGAAGCGGGGGAGCTTGGCGTCGGCGTGCACACCACCACCACCAACGGTGGACGGAAGGTTGTTGACCTCGCCGGTGAGGAGGCGATCGCCGTCGTCAGCGGTGCGCCGGTAGGTGCGGGGCTCCAGCGTGGGATCTGGCCCGAGCAGGTGCCGCCGTCCGAAGGCGATCTCGTCGTTGGCGAAGTGCCGGAGCGGCTTGTGCGGCGGGGCCAGGTCGATGAGGTGGTTGCGGCCCTTCTCCAGGATCACCACCGACCAGCCCGCCGCGGTGAGCACCTCGGCCACCGTGGCGCCGCCCGGGCCCGAGCCCACGACGATGGCGTCGCAGTCGGTCACGGCTTGCCCCGCGCGGGGGGAAACAGGGGCTCGGGGAACTCGATGCGCTGCCAGCCGGCGCTGGCGCGGTTGCCGCCGTAGGCCGGGTCGCCGTAGGTGGCCTCACAGGCATGTGCGTGCAGCACCCGCCGATCATCTGGCGCAGGGGCACCGTCGATCACCCGGCGGTACACGGCGCGCAGCTCATCGATGCGCTCCGTCCACGCCTGGCGCTCCCACGGCCCGAGAGCGATCCAGCCGTCGGGCCCGGCCCACACCCGGGGCGGGTCGTGGTCGAGGGCGGTCAGGAGGCGCTCCACGTAGTCGACTGCCCCCAACGCGGCCGCACCGGGCACCTCCTTGTCGAGGGCGGCCGCCACCTGGGTTCGCTCCTCGTCGTCGAACCAGACGGCCACGGTCAGGGGTTGTCCCGCAGGTAGCGGTAGACGCCCGCCATGTTCCTGTTCACGTTCTCCGGCAGCGGGTGGATCGTTGCCCCCATGGCGCGCGTCCCCCACACGATCTTGGCGGTGCGCTCGGCGAGGGCGGCGTTGTGCAGGGCCTTGTCGGGGCTCGACCCGCACGTGACCAGACCATGGTTGGCCAGCAGCGCGGCTCCCCGGTCGGCCAGGCGGCTGGCCACCTCCTCACCCAGCTCCGCGCTGCCGGTGCCCTTGTAGTCGCAGCACGGCACGTCGCCCCCAAGGTAGACGATGACCTCCTCGATCACGGCAGGGATCGGCTCGTGGGCCAGCGCGAACATCGTGGCGTAGACCGCGTGCGTGTGGATGACCGCGCCCAGCTCCGGATAGCGGCGCAAGGTCGACAGGTGCAGGTCCTTCTCTGTGGTGGGCGCCCGCTCGCCCTCGACCACGGTGCCCTCCATGTCGACCACCACGAGGTCGGCAAGGGTCATGGTGTCGTAGGGCACCGACGAGGGTGACAGGCACACGAGGCCGTCGGGCAGGCGCCCCGAGATGTTGCCCGCGGTGCCCTCGACGAGGCCTTGGGCCAGCATCCGCTTGGCGGCGGCGAGGACCGCCTCGCGGGTGGTGGTGGGTGATGGGGTCGGGTCAGCCATCGGGGAAGACCTCCGGGTTGGCGAGGTTGGCCGGACGCCCGCCGCGAAGGACCGAGGCGAGCCCGGCGGCCATCATGGCGGTGTGGTTGGCCTCGGTGTCGTAGGTGGCGCCACCGATGTGCGGGGTGAGCACCACGTTTGGCATCGCCACGATGGGGTGGTCAGTCGCGATGGACTCGCCGTCGAAGTGGTCGAGGGCGGCGCCGGCCAGGTGGCCCGACGCCAAGGCGGCGGTGAGGGCGTCGAGGTCGTGCAGGCCGGCACGCGCGGAGTTGATGTACACGGCGCCCTCGCGCATGCGGTCGAAGCGCGCCGCTGACATGAGGCCGAGCGAGTCGGGCGTGACGGCCGCGTGCATCGACACCACGTCGGCCTCGGTGAGGAGATCGTCGAGGTCGTAGGCGGCATCCTCGGCGAAGGGGTCGTTGGCGATCACGTGCATGCCGAGCCCCTCGAGCCGCCAGCGCACCGCCCGGCCCACCGCGCCGAGGCCCACCAGGCCGACCGTGCGGCCGGCCAGCTCCCAGCCGCGGAAGCGCTGGTAGGGGATCGAGCCGTCGCGGTACACCTGCCCCTCCCGCACGTCCCGGTCGGCCGGCACGATGTGACGCGTCACGGCGAGGAGCAACCCCACGGCCAGCTCCGCCACCCCATCGGCGTTGCGGCCCGGGGCGCGGAGCACGGGGATGCCCCTGGCCGTGGCATCGGCCAGGTCGACGTTGGTGGGGTCTCCCCGCGTCGATCCGATGGCGAGCAGCGGCAGGTCGAGCACGGGACCTGCGCAGCGGTCCGCCTCGCAGATGAGCACCGTGGCGCCGAGCTCGGCGGCTCGGGTCGCCAGGTCGGCCTCGTTGTAGAGGCGCAGCGGTTGGTGGTCGATCCATGGGTCGAGGGTCACCTCGCCCAGCTCGCGCAGCGCATCGAGGCCCGGGCCGCGCAGAGGCGCGGTCGACAAGATCACCGGGCGGTCACTCATGGGGGAGCTCGGCTTCGACCTCGGCCTTGGCCATCACGGCGTCGTCCTGGTTGCGCAGCTCGACCCGCACCCGCACGAGGTGCCGCCGCTTGCGCTCCACCCGCTTCTCGATCACCTCGCCGGTGAGGAAGGTGGCGTCGCCGGTGAAGGCCGGGTTGCGGTACTGCGCCGTGGAGTGCGTGAGCGTGCCCCACTCGCCGGCCCAGGCGGCCACGTAGTCGAGGATCCAGGCGCCCATGGATGCTCCGTATCCGTAGCCGCGTGGCATGCCGACGTGCTGCGCCCACCTGGGTTGAAGATGCCCGCGCGAGGGCCCGTAGTAGGCGCCGTCGGTGAGCTCGGGGTTCACGCGCTCCATGCGGCGGTCGCCCTCGTAGCCCGCCATCTCCTTCGTGTAGCCGAGCGCCTCCGCTCGCACGGTGGTGGGGCCCTTGGCCATCGCCCCCCACGTGGTCATCGGGTAGGCGCGCCACTCGGTGGTGAAGCTGGCCAGGCTGTGCGGGCCGAGCACGTTGCCAGCCAGGTGGTCGCCCACCGCCACGCTGTCGAACAGGCGCTTGTCGTGACCGAGATGCTGGATCTGGTCGATGAAGGCGAGCTTGCGCTGCTCGAGCTCCTCGAGCTGCTCGTCGGTCCACACCGGCTCCTTGGGCTCGTCGAAGAGCTGCTTCTCCTTCGCCTCGCGCACCTGGTAGCGGATGGCGGTGGAGCGCTGCAGCGCAACCCGCTCACCGCGCTGGTTGATGTAGAGGGTGTCGCCGCGCTGGAAGCACGTGGGGCCGGCAAACTTGGTGTCGGTGACGCGGTAGTCGTAGGGCATCCGGTGGCACACGAGATGATCGCCGGGACGGATGCGCGGTCCGAAGAACCACCAGTCGTCGCCCCCGAAGATCAGGTGCGAGCTTGGGATCTTGCCCACCTGGGCCGGCGAGCACCCGTGGCTCGTGTCGCAGGCGACGGTGAAGGACTGCGGGGCGATGATCTCACCGAAGCGGCTCTCGGCTGCCCAGCGCTCGTCGTAGTGGAGCGGGTTCGGGTAGTGCATGCCCTGCACCCAGCGCCGGATGTCGTTGGTGGCGACGGGCTCCCTGAGCTGGCCGGGCTCCATCGGCACACCCATGTACTGGTCGAGGTCGGACGCATCGAGTGCTGTCATCGGTCTCCACTGAGCTCGAGTCGGGACGCCACGAGGGCGACGAGCTCGGAGTCGCGCACCTTGGTGTCGTGGCCAGTCATGGGAATCTCACCGTCGGCGAAGAACAGCACCCGCTTGGGCACCTTGTAGGCCGCCACTCTGCCTCGTAGGAACCCCTGGATGTCCTCCGCGGTGGCCTCGGCGCCGTCCTTCAGGGTGATGCAGGCCACCACGATCTCGTCGAGGCGGGGGTCGGGCATGCCGATGATGCGGGCCAGCTTCACGGGCGCACAGGCGCGCAGCTCCACCTCGAGCTCGCCCGGCGACACGTTGGCGCCGCCCGTCTTGATCATCTCCGTGCGGCGGCCGGTGAACCGCACGGCGCCATCGTCGTCGATGTAGCCGGCGTCGCCGGTGTGGAAGAAGCCGTCGGCATCGAAGCACTCGGTGGGCGTCATGCCGAGGTAGTGCCGCATCAGCGTTGGGCCTTTCACGGTGATCTCGCCGCTGTCGCCTGGGGCCAGCACGCGGCCCGTGTCGGGGTCGACGATGCGCAGCTCGTTGCCGGGCAGGGGCGTGCCCATGCTCTGCTTCGGCAGCTCGCGGGGCCGGTCGGACCAGTGGGCCACGAAGAAGGCGCACGTCTCCGACAACCCGTAGCCCACGGGCATGTTCCAGGTGGTGTCACCCTGCACGCGAGGATGGCGGGCGAAGGCCGACTTCCCGAACACATACGTGAGCGACGACAGGTCGGTGCTGGCCCAGTCCGGGTGCTCCTCGAGGGCGGCGGTCTGGTGGGGCAGCGCGTAGGGCTCCGTGACGCGCTCGCGTGCCATCAGAGCCAGCGCCTCTCCCGGCTCAAAGGTCTCCTGCATCACCCAGCAGCCGCCGGCCGCCAGCGTGGAGCCCATGGCGGTGTTCAGGCCGGCGGTCCAGAACATCGGAAGCGACGTCCACATGCGGGTGCCCTCGTGGCGGCGGAAGATCTGAGCCTGCACCCAGAACTGCAGCGTCGGAGCGCGATGGTTGTGCAGCACTCCCTTGGGGTGGCTGGTGGTACCCGAGCTGTAGATGATGAGGCCGTCGTCGTCGGGGCTGACGGACGGCAGCGGCTCGGCAGCTCCCGCGCCACTGGCGAGAAACCGGTCCCACGACTTGTCGCCCACCGCGAAGACCTCGCGCAGGTGCAGCTCCGCCACGTCGTCGGCGAACCGGCGCGTGAGGAGGCGGGTTTGCGTGAGCAGCACCTCTGCCTCGCAGTTCGCGAGCATGTAGGCCAGCTCGGGTGGCGGTGAGAAGGTGGAGACCGGAACCGCCACCGCCCCGGCCATGGCGCATCCGAAGAGCGCCGCCACGGCCTCCGGCCGGTTGCCCATGAGGATGGCCACCCGCGCTCCCCGCGGCACCTCGTGGGCGACGAGCGCCCGGGCGACGCGTCGGGCCTGCGAGCAGAGCTCACCGTAGGTCCAACGGGCGGTGGTACCGCCCTGCAGCGGATCATCGAACACCAGCGCCTCGTGGTCGGCGAAGCGGAGGCCGACCTCTTCGAGGAAGTCGCCCATCGTGAGGGCGCCGATGCCGGGGAAGCCGTCGAGGGGCGGGCCGTGCAGCGTGGTCATGCCACTGCACTCCCGCCGTGGGGGAACAGGCCGTCGAAGCCGTCCCGTTCGACGACGGCGGCCAGCTCGGCGACCGTGCGCTCGGCACTGCACGGCAGCCGCAGCGCCGGCTGCACGTGGCGAGCCAGCACGGAGATGTCGTACTCGTCGCACACGCCGGCGGCGCCGTGGAGCTGCTGGCCGGTGCGCAGCACGGAGCGGGCCACGTCGAGGGCGTGCACGCGCAGCGCCAGCACGTCGGCGAGCGCGGTGGTGGGGGCGTCAGCCAGCCGCCACAGCGTGAAGTGCGCCAGCTCCCGCAGCCCGGCCACGGCCACTGCGGCATCAGCCAGCTGGAACTGCACGGCTTGGAAGGCCGCCAGCGGCTTGCCGAACTGCATGCGGGTGCGCACATGGTCGACGGCCAGCTCCACCGCCCGGTCGGCGGTGCCGAGCACGTGCCAGGCCGTGAGGGTGAGGTGCAGGGCCACGTCGTCGCGTGCGGGCGGCAATGCATCGCCCGCCTGCAGGTCGGCCACGAACGGACCGAGTCGAGAGCCGAGGGCAGCCCCGTCGGAGCTGGCGGTGGTCGCGGTACCGTCGAGGGTGGCGACCCGCCAGCCCCCGAACAGGTCGCCGTGGTCGACCCGGCAGTGCGTGTCGGGCACCACCGCGAACGGGAGGCCGGAGCCGTCGCGCAGGAGCACCGACGGCAGCGGATAGGGGAGCGCGACGCGGCCGGCGGCCTCGCAGAGCGCGGCGGCGGCCGCGAGGGTGTCGGGATCGGCGCGGGGGTCGAGCTCGTCGATGCCGAGGGCCACCATCGCCTCGGCCACCTCGCCGGCGCGGAGGCTCGGCGTCTCCTCGGCTCGACGGGCGGCGTCGACCCCGCCGAGGGCGGCAAAGGCGCGGCTGGCGCTGGCGCCGAACTCGACCGCCTCCTCGGGCAGCACCGGGTTCACGAGCGGCCGCCGAGCAGGGCCTTCGACACGATCATGCGCTGCACCTCGATGGTGCCCGAGGCGACCGTGGCCGCCTGTGCGTAGCGCCAGTGGTCCTCGATGGCGCCGTGCAGCGGAGCCGTGGCGCCGCTGTCGAGGCTTTCGTGGTCGATGGCCTGGAACAGGAGCTCGGCCACCTGCTGGTCGCATTGCGTGACGGCGATGCGGGCCGCGCTGGCCATGACGTCGGGCGGCTCGCCGGTCTCCTGAGCGCGGACGGTCCGGTAGGCGAGCAGACGGGCCACCCGCACCTGGATCAGCGCCCGGGCCCACTGGGTGTGCAGGGCGGGCGGCAGGTGGTCCCACACGGGGGCCAGCTCACGACCGAGCGCCGAGAGCAGCCGCTCGCAGCGGGCGTAGCGGGCGATGCCCACGCGCTCGTGCGCGAGCGCGCGTCGGATCACCGCCCATCCCTCGCCCACGCCACCGAGCACCGCGTCGGCACCGGCGGGCACGTCGTCGAAGAACACCTCGTTGAGGTGGTGGGGCCCGAGCATGCTCTTGATGGGTCGCACGGTGATCCCGGGGGCATCCATGGGCACCAGGAACATGGTGATCCCCTCGTGGCGCTGCCCCTCGCCGACTCGGGCGGCCAGCACGCACCACTGGGCCATCCCGGCGTAGGACGTCCAGATCTTCTGACCGGTGATGCGCCAGCCGTCGCCGTCGGGAGTGGCGCGCGTGCTGAGGGCGGCCAGGTCGGAGCCGGCATCGGGCTCGCTGAACCCCTGGCACCAGATCACCTCGCCAGCCGCGATGGCTGACAGGTGCCGGCGCTTCTGCTCCTCGGTGCCGAAGGCCATGATGGCCGGACCCACCCAGTTGAGCCCCATGTACTGCGCCCCGCGAGGCTCGTGGTGCGCCCACATCTCCTCCCGCACCACCGTCTGCTCCCACACCGAACCACCCGCACCGCCGTACTCGGTGGGCCAGGCCACGGTGAGCAGGCCCTCGTCGGCCAGGGTCTTGCAGAACCGCTGCGCCATGTCGAGATCGGCAGGGTCGTCGCTGAAGGCGCCCAGGTAGCCCTCTGGGATGTGGGCGGCGATCAGCGCCCGGAGCCGGGTCCGCAGCTCGGCCGCTGGCTCGCCGAGGTCGAAGTCCATCGGTCTCCCCTTCTCAACCTGACGCGCACGTTAGTCGCGTAGTGTCGGAGCGATGCAGCCCGCGTCGGTGGCCCGCGTCTTCGACCTGGTCCTGGCGGAGGACCCCGGGCGCGAGGCCCTCGTCACCCGTACGCGCCGGCTGTCCTACGCCGAGCTCGACGCCCTGGCCGACCGCGCGGCGCACGCCTTGCGCGGCCTCGGGGTGGGGCCCGGTGACCGGGTGGCGGCGTCGCTGCCCAACGAGGCCGATGTGGTGGTGGCCTTCCATGGCACCATGCGCCTCGGGGCGGTGTGGGTGGGCGTCAACCGCGCCTTGGCGCCACCCGAGAAGGCCTTCATGTTGGCCGACTGTGGAGCCTCTGTCTTCCTCTGCGACGACGACGTGCCTGGTGTCGACGTGCGAACGATCACGGTGTCCGAGTGGCAGGGCGCGGTGGCGGCCGCGCCCGACAGCGCGCTGGGCATCGACGTCGACCCGTTCGCGCCGGCCGGCATCGCCTACACGAGCGGGACCACCGGGCATCCGAAAGGGGCCGTGCACAGCCAGTGGAACCTGTTGCTGCCGGGCGCCGTTCTGGTGGAGACCCGCGGCTATGGACCCGACCTGCGCAAGGGCGACTGCCTGCCCCTCACCATCCTCAACATGATGGTCCTCACGACCCTGCTCGTGGCCCAGGCGGGGGGCTGTTCGATCGTGATGGACCGCATCGACCCCGAAGGGGTAGCTGCCTGGGTGCGCAACGAGCGGGTGACGACGTGGAACGGCCCGCCGGCGCTCTTGCACGGCCTGGCCACCAACGACGCGGTGGCGGCCGCGGATCTCGCCACCCTCGACGAGGTGTGGACCGGCGGCGCCGACTGTCCCGAGGCCATCCGGTCCGCGTTCGAGGCCAAGTTCGGCCAGCCGGTGCTGGCCACCTACGGGCTCAGCGAGGCGCCCACCGTCGTGGCCATCGACCCGCGGGACGGCCGGCACGTGGTCGGCTCCAGCGGCCGGCCGCTCCCGCACCTGACCGTCCGCATCGACGACGGCGGCGAGATCTGCGTCGGCGCGGCCGACGACCGCTACCGCCTGATGCTCGGCTACTGGCAGCGGCCCGAAGCCACCGCCGAGGCCCTGGCGGGCGGCGAGCTGCACACGGGCGATCTCGGCCTCCTCGACGAGAGCGGCAACCTGCACGTGCTCGAGCGCAAGAGCCTCGTGATCATCCGCGGCGGCGCCAACGTCTACCCGGCCGAGGTGGAGCGAGTGCTGCTCACCGCCCCCGGGGTCGGCGCCTGCGCAGTGCTCGGCGTGCCCGACGAGCGCCTCGGGGAGCGCGTGGTGGCCCTGCTCGAGGGTGGGTCGATCGACGAGGACGCCGTCCGGGCGCACTGCCTCACCAGCCTCGCCCGGTACAAGGTTCCGGAGCGCTTCGTCGTCGTCGACGCCCTCCCCCGCAACGCGATGGGCAAGATCATCCGGGCTGACCTGCCTGGACTGCTGTGAGCGCCGGCCGCGCCGGTCTCGCCCGCGTCGATCGTCCAGCGTTGGAGCGACAGTCCGGAAGGTCACCACGTCCTCGCGGCGATTGTCGCTCCAAAGGGCGGGCCAGCAAGGTCGTCTCCGATGCACTGCGCTGGGAGATCGGCAAGGGCCGGGTCCGCCGAGTGGGGCGCGGCACCTATGCGTCCGGCCGGATGCCTCGGTCCACGCGCTGGTGGATCCGGCAGCACGTGGGGGCGCTCGTCGCCTCAGGTTGAGCGGAGGGTGCCGCCGTCGACCTCGACGGTGGCGCCGGTGATCCAGCTGGCCTGCTCGCTGGCGAGGAACACCACCGCGGCGGCGATCTCCTCGGGACGACCGAAGCGTCCCGCCGCCACCCGGTGCTTGGCCAGCATCTGGGCCATCACCTCGGAGGCGCCGATGCCCTTGCGCTCGGCGGTGGCGAGCGCGTTGGCCTCCACGAGCTCGGTGATCGTGACACCGGGCACCACACAGCTGCTGAGCACGCCGTCGGCGGCGTAGGCCTGCGACAGCGCGGTCGACAGGTTGAGGAGCGCCGCCTTCGCCGCCGAGTAGGGAGCGAAGAGGGGGTCCGGCTCGCGCCCGCTGATCGAGGCGACGTGCACGAGGCGACCCCACCCGGCGGCACGCATCACCGGCACCGCCGCCACCGACAAGCGTGCGGCGGCCAGGAAGTTCAGCTCGAGGCCCACCTGCCAGTCGTCGCCCGTGAGCTCGGGGAGCGGCTTGGGGGACGCGCCGCCGGCGTTGTTGACGACGATGTCGAGTCGACCGAACGCCCGCTGGCACTCGGCGACCATGGCGGCAGCGGTCAAGGGATCGGTGACGTCGACCCGGTAGGCGACCGCGCCGTCGCCCACCTCCGCCTGCACCGCGGCGAGGGCGTCGCGGTCGCGGGCGCAGAGCAGCACCCGGCACCCCTCCGCCGCGAGACCGAGCGCGATGTGACGGCCGATGCCGCGGCTGGCGCCGGTGACGATCGCCGCTCGGCCGTGCAGCCCCAGGTCCACGGCGGCAGGGTAGTGGTGCAGGGCTAATCTGCGGCGACCGAGGGGGTCGATGGTGAACGACGGAGGAGCTGGGGACTTCGACCCCGCGGCTGTCCACGCGAAGTACCTCGCCGAGCGTGACAAGCGGCTGATCCCCGGTCGCGCCGACATCCGTGACCTGTCGCGCGACGAGCACTTCGCCCGCTTCCGCGACGACCCGTTCACACCGGTCACCGCCCGGGACCCGCTCATCGACGAGGTCGACGTGGTGATCGTCGGCGGCGGGATGGCCGGCGTCCTCGCCGGTGCCCAGCTGCGCGACGCCGGCATCGAGCGGATCCGCATCCTCGACCAGGCCGGCGGCATCGGCGGCACCTGGTACTGGAACCGCTACCCGGGCGTGATGTGCGACGTCGAGTCGTACATCTACCTCCCGATGCTGGAGGAGCTCGGCTACATCCCCACCCACCGCTATGCCTACGGCGAGGAGATCCGGCTGCACCTGCAGGCGATCGCCGACCGGTTCGACCTCGTGTCCGACGCCCTCTTCCACACGGGGGTGACCCGCTCGGCATGGGACGAGGACGCCGCCCGCTGGCGGGTCAGCACCGACCGTGGGGACGAGCTGACCTGTCGCTACTACGTGCTGGCCGTCGGCATCCTCAACCTCCTGAAGCTGCCGGCCATCCCCGGCATGGAGCAGTTCGGGGGCCGGTCGTTCCACACGGCGCGCTGGGACTACGAGTGCACCGGCGGCGGCCCGGGGGAGCCGCTCACCAAGCTGCGCGACAAAGTCGTCGCGCTCGTCGGCACCGGCGCCACGGGCATCCAGTGCCTGCCGCCCCTGGCGCAGGCGGCCAAGCACGTCTACGTGTTCCAGCGCACGCCGTCGGCCATCGGCGAGCGGGGCAACCGACCCACCGAGCCCGACTTCGCCGCCGGGTTGGCGCCCGGCTGGCAGAAGGCCCGGATGGACAACTTCCAGGCCGTCATGCTGGGCAAGCCCGTGGACGCGGATCTCATCGACGATGGGTGGACGCACCACTACGCCGTTGCCCAGCACCCGCCCCGGCGGAAGGGCATGACCCTCGAGGAGTACCTCCGGAACGCCCAAGAGGTCGACTACGGGATCATGGAGGAGCACCGGGCGCGCGTCGAGGCCCTGGTGCGCGATCCCGACACCGCCGAGCACCTCAAGCCGTGGTACCGCTACATCTGCAAGCGGCCCTGCTTCCACGACGAGTTCCTGAGCACGTTCAACAGCCCCAACGTCACCCTCGTCGACTGCCCTGCGGGCATCGACTGCGTGACCGAGCAGGGCCCGGTGGTGGACGGCCGCCAGTACGAGGTGGACCTCCTCGTCTACGGCACGGGCTTCGAGGCGGAGCTCACGCCGCTGTTCCGTCGTGCCGGCCACGACATCATCGGCCGAGGTGGCGTCGCCCTCGCCGACAAGTGGGCCTCGGGGGCGGCCAGCCTGTTCGGGATGATGAGCCGGGGCTTCCCAAACCTGTTCGTGATGCCGGCCCCCGGCCAGCAGGCGGTGGTGACCGTGAACTACACGCAGCTCGCGGTGCTCGGGGCCGAGTTCATCGGCGGCGCCGTCCGCATCCTCACCGAGCGTGGCGTGCGGGTGTTCGACGTGCGCGCGGAGGCCGAAGAGCAGTGGACCCAGAAGATCGTCGACTCCTTCGTCGACGCCAGCGAGGTCATGGCCGCCTGCACGCCGTCGCGCATCAACCAGGAAGGCCACCCGGAGTCGCTGAACCCTCGCAACGGCAACTACGGCCGCGGCCTCGGTGACTACTTCGGGTACCGCGAGCTGCTGGAGCAGTGGCTCGAGCGCCGCGACTGCGAGGGCCTGGAGCTCGACATCCAGGGCGCGCCGTGACCGACTCCGCGGTGCGCCGTGACGGTCGGCGAGTCGTGGTCGTCACCGGCGGAGGTGGGGGGATCGGGGCCGCCATCGCGGAGCAGCTCGGGCGCGAGGGTGCCTTCGTCGTCACCGTGGACCCACTCGTGACCCTCGACGGCACCGAACCGCTCCCGACGCCCGAGGAGACCACCGCCGGTCGCATCGTGGCTGCCGGCGGGACGGCCCGCGCTTCGTCGGTCTCGGTGACCGACGGCGACGCGATCCGCCAGCTCTTCGCCGAGGTGGTCGACGAGCACGGCAGGCTCGACGCCGTGATCAACGTCGCTGGCATCAGCCGCCCGACGAGCTTCGCCAAGGGCCGCGAGGAGGACTGGCTCGGCGTGCTCCAGGTGCACCTCGGCGGCTACCTCAACGTCCTCGCCGGCGCCCTGCCGATCATGGCCGGCGCGGGACACGGTCGCGTCCTCGGCGTCACGTCGGGCTCGGGGTGGCGGGCGGCCGACACGGGTGCCTATGGCTGCGCCAAGCGGGTGGTGGCCGCCCTCACCTGGCAGCTGGGCCGGCAGGCTCCGCCCGGCGTCGCCGTCAACGCGATGTCGCCGATCGCCGTGACCCGGATGGTCACGGCGGCACTCGGCCGTGCCCAGGGCAAGGGCGGGACCGGGTCGGGTTCGTCGGCCACGGGCGGTCTCTCGCTCGGCTCGATGCCCGCCCCCGACGAGCTCGGGCCCTTCGGTGCTCACCTCGTCGGTGAGGACATCGGCTGGTGCCACGGCCAGGTGCTCTTCGCCGGAGGGTCAGAGGTGGCGGTGATCGACGAACCCCGCCTGCTCGAGGTGGTGCGCACCGACGAGGTGAGCTCGCTGGCCCACGTGCTCGAGGCCGTCGCCTCCGGAGCGCTGGCGCCAGCCGAGGTCCAGCAGGCGAGCGGCGGCGGGAGCAACCCACGCTTCGGGCCGATCTTCGACGAGCTGATCGTCGCCGATCTCGCGCCCGCCGCGGTGCGGTCGTGCGCGCTCGTCGCCGAAGACCCGGAGCTGGCGGCCTCCGTCACCGCCGCGCTCGAGGCCCGCGCGGTGCGGTGCACCACGATCCGGCCCGACGACGTCGCCCTCGGCTTCCGCGGGGCCACCGATGCGCTGGCGTCGACCGTCGCGCGCGCCGGTCCGCTGGACGCCGTCGTCGTCGCCTTCTACGGAGCCCGGGCGGCAGCCGGCTCGAAGACCGGCTGGGAGCGGGTGCTGGCCGAGCACGATGGCATCGTGGAGCAGGTCCACGCCGACGCCGGCTGGGCCAGGGCGGTGGCTGACCACGCCACCGGTGCCGATCGCGCCGTCCGGCTGGTCACGCTCACCGACGCCACGACGACCGGCGGTCGGAGCCGAGCCCAGGCCTCGGCCCAGCTGGCGCGGGCGGCGCGGGGGGCGACCGGTGAGCGCGTCTCAGCCTTTGCCGTCAGCGTGGAGACGCCGACGGACCAGCGCGGGGCGATCGGCGAGGTCGTGGCCCACCTGCTGTGCAGCCCGGGGGGCACGGCGTTGTCCGGTGCCGAGCTGGTGGTCGGGCCCGGCTGGTTCGGTCTGCGCAGCCACCCCCGCCCCAGGGCCAGCGTCACCTTCGGCGGTCCCGACGTTCCCGGCTGGCTCGACGGCACGCTGCGCAGCATCATCGGCGGATGACGCGTCAGCCGACCCGGGTGGTGGACGCCCACGTGCACCTGTGGGATCCGGCCCGCACCGACTGGTACCCCTACCTCTCGGGTCGACAGCAGCTGAACATGGGCGACGTCTCGGGGATGGCGCGGCGCTTCGACGTGACGACCTATCTCGCCGAGTCGGCGCGATGGAACGTCGAGAAGCTGGTCAACGTGGCGGCGGCCACCGGCCGCCACTCGATCGAGGAGACGCTCGACCTCGACCGGCGGGCGGCCGTAGATGGCCATCCGGACGCCATCATCGGCGGTCTGCCGCCCACGGCCTCGATCGCGGAGGCCATCAAGGTGCTCGACACGCAGATGGGCGCGTCCCGCTTTCGGGGGGTCCGTCCGATGGGCGCCTTCGAGGGCCCGCTCCCGGCCGACGAGGTGCTGCGCGCGCTGCAGGAGCGGGGTCTGGTGTTCGAGCTGATGGCCCACCCCGATCAGCTCCAGCCGGCGGCGGCC
>Ga0209798_10001002_pt1 | contig 17209 bp, 17 predicted proteins | sample DOMMetBare3Fresh_FD_187475 | JGI IMG/M metagenome (GOLD analysis project Ga0209798, IMG submission 187475) | Wetland sediment microbial communities from St. Louis River estuary, USA, under dissolved organic matter induced mercury methylation -... | ecosystem: Environmental > Aquatic >...
CACCCCCATGTTAGATTGTTGCTGAAGTTCTTTTATCAGTTCCAAAATTGTTTTCTGTACTGTAACATCAAGGGCCGTTGTAGGTTCATCGCAAATTAATAAGGATGGTTCACAACACATGGCCATGGCAATCATTACTCTTTGCTTTTGTCCGCCACTTAGTTGATGCGGAAACCGCTTAAAAATTAATTCGGGGTCAGGGAGTTTCACTCTTTCAAACCATGCTAAGGTTTTTTGCTTCGCTTCTTTTTTTGAATATTTTTTGTGAAGCCGTATGGTTTCCATCACTTGTTTGCCACAGGTAAGAACAGGATTAAGTGAAGTCATTGGCTCCTGGAAAATCATCGCAATTTTATTTCCACGTATATCCTGTAGCTCATATCGGTTTCGCTCCAGTAAATTGGATGCGGTATTTCCATTTTCAGAAAAAAGTATTTTACCATCTCTGTAATTTGCAGGTGGTGAGGGGAGAAGCTGTAATATGGAAAGGGCTGTTACTGATTTTCCGGAACCAGATTCACCTACCAGCGCCAGGATTTCGCCCCGGTTTATCGTAAGCGAAATATTATTGAGGGCATTTGTTTTTTCTGATTCAGCGATAAAATCAACAGATAAATTTTTTATTTCTAAAAGGGGCAGCATTATTTATCATAAACTTTTATTGCCAGGCTTTTAGCAGGTTTTGGATAATAGGCCATACAAACCATGCATGGTTTTTGTGCAGAACTATCAATCGAAAAATAAAATTCATCACCTTGTTTTATTGATTCGGGGAAATTGCATGGATTGCCTAATGCAAAAACATTTGTGTATGTTATTTTTGTTACTTCATCGGTCCAGGTGGCTTCGATTTTCGAGGTATCTATGTTCCCATCGAGGAGTTTAAGAGTATAATTAGAACATATGCCCTGAATTTCAAGTCTTCCTTTCAGCCTGGTGGTTGTTGTTTTTTTTCCGCAATCAGACGCAGAGGTTAATAAAATGAACTGCAGTGATAATAATACAAAAGGCTTCATTGTTTAATGGGTTAAAATTTAAGATGCCTTACTGTCATTCCATCATTCATTAATTGTTTCAGGGAATCAACACCTATTTTAAGGTGATTTTCTACATAATGCGAGGTTACATTTTTATCACTTTCTTCTGTTTTAACTCCTTCCGGTATCATTGGCTGGTCGCTTACCAATAACAGGGCACCCGTCGGTATTTTATTGTAAAAGCCAACAGTAAAGATGGTTGCTGTTTCCATATCAATTGCGTAAGCCCTTATTTTTTGGAGGTATTCTTTAAAAGGTTCATCATGTTCCCACACTCTTCGGTTAGTAGTATATACCGTGCCTGTCCAGTAATCTACACTGTAATCCCTGATTGTGGTAGAAACAGCTTTTTGCAAAGCAAATGCCGGTAAGGCAGGTACTTCAGCGGGGAAATAGTCATTCGAGGTACCTTCACCTCTGATGGCAGCTATTGGTAAAATAAGGTCACCGATTTTATTACGTTTTTTCAAACCACCGCACTTTCCCAGAAATAAAACAGCTTTAGGTGCTATTGCAGATAATAAATCCATAACCGTAGCTGCCGTTGGGCTCCCCATTCCAAAATTAATAATGGTAATATTATTCGCTGTTGCACATTGCATAGGCTTTGCTTCACCCACGATGGGCACTTTGTTCCACTCAGCAAATAGTTTAATATAATTACTAAAGTTTGTCAGTAAAATATATTCACCAAAATTTTCTAATTGCTCCCCGGTATACCGGGGCAGCCAGTTTTGAACAATTTCTTCTTTTGTCTTCATACCTGCGAATTTAATCATTTACTTTTGAAGCATGGTGCGTATAACTTTTCCTGAACCCGACTTTCGTATTAAAAAGGAGGGCGGGAAGGAATATATTTTTGATGCCCTTCGTAAAAAATGGATTATGCTGACGCCTGAAGAATGGGTACGGCAGAATTTTTTACAGTACCTACTGCAGGTGAAATCTTACCCAGCCTCACTCATTGCCATTGAAAAAGAAATACAACTCGGCGAACTCAGGAAGAGATTTGATATTCTTATTTACGATTCGAATCACCAGCCCTGGATGATGATAGAATGCAAAGCAACGCATGTGAAACTGGATGAAGAAGTATTACAACAGGTATTACGATATAATATCAGCGTTCCTGTACAGTATATTGTAATTACTAACGGTTCAACCTCATATATCTGGGTTAAAAAAGCCGGTAAGCTGGAATTGCTTGCGGAGTTGCCTGTTTATGAATTGCTATAATTTTTTCAATACAAATTGAAATAAAATTTTTTAACATAACAAAAATCCCACCCTGATAACAGGATGGGATATAGAAAATAAGCAATTGGTATGTGGTTGTTTATGGAAAAATTCCTAACTCTGCATAGCTGGTGCCAACTTTATTAATTGCTACAACATAGGCTGCTGTACGCATATCAGGAATTTCGGGATTTGATTTCCAGGTTTTCATTATTTCATGTGTAGCATTTATCATTGTTTCTTCCAGTCCGCTGTATACAAGGTCTACTTCATCCGGGCCGTGCATAATAAATTCCCTTTCTTCATCATTTACTTTTTTGCCACTTAACTCTTCAATCTGGCCTAAAATATGGCTATTCAGGTTTTCAGTAAATCTTTTTTCCAAACGACCATACCGTACGTGACTCAGGTTTTTCAACCATTCAAAATATGAAACCGTTACGCCACCTGCATTCAGGTACATATCCGGCACTACTACAATTCCTTTTTTGGCAAACACTTCATCTGCATCCGGTGTCAAAGGCCCGTTAGCAGCTTCCCCGATTAATTTTGCTTTTACTCTTGGAGCATTTTCTCCGTCTATTACATTTTCAAGTGCAGCAGGAATTAAAATATCACATTCCATTTCCAGCGCATCCGTATTTTTGTTGAAGTTGGTAGCTCCCGGAAAATTTAATATCGAGCCTGTGGTTTTGCGATGATTAAAGACCTCATCTACATCAAGCCCATCAGTATTATATATTGAACCTTCATACTCGGCAAGCCCAATAATTTTTGAACCGGCATCCTGGAAGAACTTGGCTGTGTGATAGCCTACATTTCCCAATCCCTGCACTACTATTCTTTTTCCTTCAACACCTACACTCATTCCTAAATCAGCCATTATATCAGGCATATTGCATACTTCACGCATGCCAAAAAAAACGCCAAGGCCGGTTGCTTCTCTGCGGCCACGTACGCCACCTTGCGTTACAGGTTTACCGGTTACACAACCTGCAGCATCAATTTCACCCGGATGCATTGCTGTATATGTATCGAGTATCCATGCCATTTCTCTTTCACCCGTACCATAGTCTGGTGCCGGAACATCAGTACCGGGTCCAATAAAATTTTTCTTGATTAATTCTGCGGTATAACGGCGGGTTATTTTTTCTAATTCCCAAGCGGAATATTTTCTTGGGTTAATCCTGATTCCACCTTTGGCACCGCCAAAAGGCACATTGACAATGGCACATTTGTAAGTCATTAATGCAGCCAGCGCCATTACTTCATCCTGGTTTACCTCTGCAGCAAATCGAATTCCTCCTTTGCATGGCGTTTTATGATGTGAATGCTGAACACGGTATGCTTCTATTACTTCAATACTTCCATCATCTCTTTTTAGCGGGAAACGTATCTGGTAAACAGCATTACATTCTCTGATTTGGCTGAGAATACCTTCTTGCCATTTAGTGTATTTGGCAGCTTTATCAAAGCTTTTTTCTACGGCGCCAAAAAAACTATAATTTTTTTCTGACATGAGTTCGTTTTTTTGTTTTAAGCAATCGTTTTAAATATATTCTTCTGGTTATTTCTCTTTTTCCATTTTACTTATCTTTCTATCCAGCCTGATAACATATAGGAACAATCCAATAAGAATTGTAAGAACTACTGCTACTACTACGTAAATTCTCCCATTACTTCTCATCGTATCAACGATACCTGCATTTTTATCCTGAGCAAAAATGACTAATGATGTCATTATAAAAACAACAAACAGCGATATTTTTTTAATAAGAATCATGACATCAGCTTTTTTTCATTTATTAAACTCAAACGTATTTTCAATGTTGTGATCCAAACTGCCAACAATGTCCAACCAATAACAGCAGGATAAAAAACAATCCGCATGCTACTGTCTATATCACTCGTATTTAATGCCGGGTTTCCTTCACGGCCCGGATGCAGGCTTGGTAATATTCTTGGCAATATCCAAATAGAGGGGAAAAGCATTGCATAGGCAAAAATGTTATAGACAGAGCTGATTCTTGCTCTTTTATCCATATCGTTTATAGAATCTCTCAAAACCATATAAGCGAAGTAAATAAGTAATGCTATGGCAGCTCCTATAAGTTTTGGTTCCCTTGCAAGGGCACCAAAAGATTGAAAGGCGGGGTTATTCGGGTCGGCCCATGTAAATGTCATCCAGATAGCACCCGTGATATAGCCTAATACACCCATTACAATTCCAACTGTCGCATATTGCCTGGCATATATATCGTACTTCAAATTGAAGGTGCGTAGATATTTAATGGAATTTACAACTGACACTGTAAAAAGTATCATCATAGCGAACCACATACAAACATGGAAATATAAATTCCGGATTGTTTCCTGTAAAGCCGGTAAATCTGGTACTTTAAATAAAAATCCGGCTATAAAAGTGTATATCAGCAAGAGTATGCTTGCAATCTTCCACCAGGACTTATACATATAGTTTTTTGCTTCTATCATCAGTGGGCTGAAAAGTAAACCAGCCTGTTAAATGTGGTGGCAAAAATAAGGTGATGTATCTAAACAGAGAATAAATTTATTTCTCTATTTAATAATGTGTAAAAAAAGTGTACCTGATGTTAATCTTTCCAGAGATATGGAAATAGTATTACTGCCAGTAAAATGATTAGAATATCCAATGCAACTAACAAAAGAACTGTGCTTACAGGGATTATTAAAAGCGGAGCAAATGCTGCATTTGACAATTTCATTAATAAAATAAGTTGCGGTATAATAATCGGGAAACCCAAAACAGCCATAATAGCTGCATTTTGCTGCGCTTTGGCAGCTATAGCCGCCAGAAAAGTAAAAACAAGGCTAAGACTCCAGCCGCCCAACAATACTAATCCAATAAACTGCCATATTTTTTGCATGGGATTGCCAAGAAACAGGCTGAATAAAAATAAACTTAGCATACTCATTACCAGCATCAGCAACGAATTGAATAAAAGTTTTGATAAAACAAAATCTGAAGGGCTGGCTATTGAATAGAAGTAAAGCATCCTGCCTTTACTTTCCTGTAAAAAACTTTTGGCAACTGCATTGATACAAATAAAGAGCTGAATAACCCAGAAAAGACCATTCCAGACTTTGCTTTCAGGCTCATCAATCGCCATGAAAAGAACAAAAATTGTAGCACCTATATACAGCAATATTCCATAGAAACTATATTGCTGCCGGATTTCGAGTAATAATTCTTTTTTAAAAAGAGTGTATATGTGCCTGACTGATTTAATGATTTTTTGGTTTTGGGTGCAAAAATACTGTTAAACTGCACTAATCGAATGATTATAATGTTCTAATTTTCCATTTAAATTCTGGCAATGAAAAAAAATATTCTTCTGGCAATTACCCTTTGTTTTATTGCATTAAGTCCTGCAATTGAGTCGTGTCAGACAGTAAAGTCATCTACGGCTTCTAAAATGCTGAAATTTAATTTTGAAAAGGGTAAGGGTTATGATTATGAAATGATAATGAGTGTAGACCAGGAAATGATGGGCCAGAAAATGGAAATGGATATGACTACTTACTACTCCATGGATGTAAAAGAAGATAATGGTGAGTTAAAAACTATTTCTACAACTTTTGATAGATTTAAAATGAAAATGGGAATGGGTGGATTAAATCTGGATGTTGATACCGATGATGCTTCCCAGGTTTCGGGTGGAATTGAAAACGAAAAGAATCCGATGAATATTCTCAACAAATTATTTGGGGCCATTAAAGGACAGCGTTTTTTGATGAAAGTAAATGCTGAAGGAAAAATAGAAGAAATTTCAGGGTTTAATCAAATGGCGGAGTCTATAGCTGATTCTTTGGGTCTTGAACCGGAAAAACGTACAGAAATGATGAAGTCATTTAACCAGCAGTTTAATGAGAAAAGCGTAAAGGAACAGTTTGAAAGAGTACTTTATATTTTTCCAAACAAAGAAGTAAAAATCGGTGATACCTGGCAAAAAAATTCAGAAACTTCAGGGCAGTTTGCCGGGAAATACAATTCTACTTATACAGTCAAAGAAATAGAAGGTGATATGGTAACAGTGGAAGAAAAATCAAAAATAATTTCTGATAATAATAAAGGACAAATGGATGGAAGCGTTATCGGTGAGCTGGTGATAGACAGTAAAACCGGGCTGGTAGTTAAAGCTGACCAGGAACTGAAAATTACAGCTACTGCAGATGGCAAGTCGGTAACTATAAAAGGGATTAGTAAAATAAAGGGGAAAGCCCGGTAAATTACAGTACAATAAATTATTTTAAGTTATAGCATTTTCTGCACCTTGGTTCATATGCATCGGTGGCACCCAGCATTACCTGGTCTTCATTTGGAATTTTTCTGTAAGAGTAATTGGCTATGTTTCCGCATTGCATGCAAATGGCATGGAGTTTTGTTACATAATCTGCTTTTGCCATAATGAAAGGCATCTGGCCGAAAGGTTTACCAAGATAATCCATATCAAGCCCGGCTACAATAACCCGAATACCTCTGAATGCCAGTTCATCACAGACATTTGCAATTTCTTCATCAAAAAACTGGGCTTCATCAATTCCAATTACATCAGCACCCTGGGCCATCAGTAAAATCTTCTGTGAGTTGTCAATCGGGGTAGATTGAATGGCATTGGTATCGTGGGATACAATTTTTACTTCATCAAACCGTACATCTATGGCGGGTTTAAATATTTCAACTTTAAGATTGGCAATTTTTACTCTTTTAAGACGTCGGATCAGCTCTTCGGTTTTACCGCTGAACATAGAACCGCAGATTACTTCGATACTGCCACGGCGTTCTCCACTAATATTAGGCTCAATAAACATTGTTAAGATTGTTATAACCAGGGTTAATTAACTTTATTGGCAAACTGTTTGTAACTTTAAATGGTCTCGAATTGAGGCGGTCAAATATAAATCAATGGAACGAATAGAAATCCTTATTGGAAAATTAAAAGAACAGTTTGAAAAAAAAGCCGATCCGGCAGTATTGCTGGGAACAGTTCAGTTAATTCAATTTGAACTTACAAAGATGACAGCAATGGGTACTCAAACTCTTGGTACAGCAAAAGTGGCAGTGGTACTGCCAGCCATCACAATTACAAATTCTGTTCCGGTATCCCAATATGAGAAATATGCGCCTAAAGTAGCTGAAACTCAATCAACTGTTAAAGAGGTAAAAGAGACGTTGCTGGTAGATGATGGTTCAGTTTCTGTAGTCCAGAAAAATGGACAATTAGATATGGTTTTCGATCCGATGACTGAAATACCCACACTTTCTCATCAGCGAAAAGAAAATGAAATAAATGATGTAAATGAATTGGCAGAATCTTTAAATGACAAATTGAAACAAGGGAAGACTGAAATAGTGGAAATATTAAAAGAAACGCCCATCAAAGATTTAAGAAGGGCTATCGGGATTAATGATAAGTTTTTATTCATTAATGAATTATTCCGTGGCGATGAATCAATGTATGAAAGATGTATTAAGACAATTAACAACTTCAGTATTTATCCTGAAGCTGAATATTGGATAAACAGGGAGTTAAAAGTGAAAATCGGCTGGAATAATGAAAATCCAACCGTTAAATACTTTGATCAATTGGTTAAGAGGCGTTTCTCCTGAATGAATTTTATTATTTTATTGGTGGCACCTCTTTTTGAATAAATAAATGCTCCGGCGGCTTCACTTCTGGAATTATACTCAGCTTCATTGGTACGTAAATTTTCAATTACTTTTTTCAGTGTTGCTCCTTCTTCAGAATTATTTATAAAAGTTATTCCTCCTCCTGATTTTATCAAATCTATTGCCTCTGTATATTTTTGATAATTTGGTCCGAAGAGAACTATTTTATTATAAACAGCGGCTTCTAATACATTATGTACGCCACTGCTTCTCAGGCCGCCACCTACATACGTAATGAAGCCATATTTGTAAAGCCGTGAAAGCATGCCGACATTATCAATGATTAAGCAATTATTTTCTGGCTTTAGTTTGGAAGTTTGTAATTGTGAATAGCGGATGGATTCCGGGAAAATATTCTGTAATTCGTTTAGGTGATTTTCATTTATTTCATGTGGGGCAATAATAAGTTTCAATGAGGGGTCATTTATTTCTACAAATGCTTTTTTCAACGCTTCTTCATCTTCTTTCCAGGTGCTTCCTGCAATAATTGCTTTACCGGTGCCGATAAACTCTTCAATTTCTTTTATTGGTTCAAATTTTTCAGCTATCTCAATTACCCTGTCAAATCTTGTATCACCAGAAACGGTACAGATTTCTGCTAAACCTATTTCATCAATCAGCTTTTTCGAATTTTGTGTTTGAACAAACAAATGGTCAAACCGGGAAAGCATTTTTTGTTGCAACCCCCCATACCATTTAAAGAAAGACATATCTTCTCTGAATAATGCTGAAATCAGCAGCAATGGAATATTTCTGTATTTTATCTTTTTTAAATAATAATACCAGAATTCATATTTAACAAATATGACCAGTGATGGATGAACAATTTCCAGAAATTTTTTTGCAACAGCAGGCCCGTCTAATGGTAAATAAAATACCCAATCCGCACCTAAGTAATTTTTTTGTACTTCATACCCGGATGGTGAGAAGAATGTGAGAAGGTATTTATACTCCGGGAATAAAATCTTCATTTGCTCAAGAACCGGCCTTCCTTGTTCAAACTCTCCTAATGAAGCGCAATGCATCCAGACAATTTTTCCATCTTCAGGGATTGTGGATTTTAATTTTTTAAAAATATTTTTCCTTCCGGATAGCCATTTTTTTGCCTTCGGATTGAATGCAGAAGCTATAAAAATGCCTCCTCTGAAAAGCCATAAAAAAATATTGTAAAAGAAAACAGACAAAGTGATGGTTTAAATTAATGAACAAATGTAAAAGCTATCGGGTAAACTACCTGTATTTTACTATTTTTGCGACACTTATAAAGACAAACTTAACAGAATGCGACCAATTCAAATGGTGGATACAAAAACCCAGTACCACAAAATAAAGGCTGAAGTCGATAAAGCAGTTATTGATGTAATGGAGAGTTCCGCCTTTATTAACGGGAAACCGGTTCAGGATTTTTCAGCTAATCTATCAGCATATATGGGGGCTAAGCATACAATCGCCTGTGCTAATGGTACTGATGCACTTCAGATAGCTATGATGGCACTTGATTTAAAGCCGGGAGATGAAGTAATAACTCCATCCTTTACTTACATAGCTACTACCGAGGTAATTGCATTGCTGAAACTTATACCCGTTTTCGTAGAAGTAGATCCAAAGACTTTCTGCATAGATCCTGTTTCTTTAGAAAAAGCAATTACTTCAAAAACGAAAGCCATAGTTCCTGTTCATCTATATGGACATGCAGCACCTATGGAAGAAATAATGAATATTGCCAGAAAGCATAACCTTTTTGTAATTGAAGATAATGCTCAGGCAATCGGCTGTGATTATACATTTAAAGACGGGAAAAAATTAAAAACAGGCACTATCGGTCATATCGGAACAACTTCTTTTTATCCTTCAAAGAATTTAGGCGCTTTTGGTGATGGTGGTGCCATTTTTACAAATGATGATGAATTGGCTGTAAAATTGAAGATGATTGCCAATCACGGGCAAAGCAAAAGATATTTTCATGATGTAGTAGGATGTAACAGCCGGTTGGATACAATACAGGCTGCAATTCTGGATATAAAATTACAATCCCTGGATGTTTATATTGCAGCAAGAAGAAAAGCTGCAGATTTTTATGACAACGCTTTTTCTGGTCAGCCAAAAATAAAGACTCCCTACAGGGCTCCATATTCCAATCATGTTTTTCATCAGTATACTTTAATACTGGAAGGAACAGACAGGGACGGACTTAATCAGTTTCTTGCTGAGAATAATATTCCGTCGATGATTTATTACCCGGTGCCCGGTCATAAGCAGAAAATGTTTGCACAATTTGGTACTGCTTCACTTGAAATGCCGGTAACAGACTGGTTAACCGGGAGAGTGATTTCCTTACCTATTCATACAGAATTAGATGAGGATCAGTTGAAATTTATTACCACAAAAGTTCTGGAGTATATAAATAAATAAAATGAAAATCGCAGTAATAGGCACTGGTTATGTTGGGTTGGTTACAGGAACTTGTTTTGCAGAAACAGGGAATAAAGTTACCTGTGTTGATATCGATATCAATAAAGTCAATAAACTGAAAAAAGGGGAAATAACCATTTACGAACCCGGTTTGGAAAAACTTTTTTTACGAAATCTGAAAGAAAACCGGCTTCAGTTCACTACCAATCTTGAAGAAGGTGTCAGAGATGCAGCGATAATTTTCCTTGCATTACCAACTCCTCCCGGTGAAGATGGTTCGGCAGATTTGAAATATATTTTAGGTGTGGCTGAGGATTTAGGTAAACTTATAAAAGCAGGTGAGTATAAAGTTATTATTGATAAGAGTACCGTGCCAGTAGGAACTGCAGAAAAAGTAAAAGCAGCAATTTTAATGAGTTCTTCGAAAAGTTCAACTGGTGCAGGAGACATTGCAGATGCTTTTGATGTAGTATCTAATCCGGAATTTTTAAGGGAAGGTGTAGCTGTCGATGATTTTATGAAGCCGGACAGGGTGGTGATTGGCACTAAATCAGAACGGGCAAGAAAAGTAATGGGTGAACTCTATGCACCCTTTGTACGGCAGGGTAATCCCGTTATTTATATGGATGAACGTTCAGCTGAATTAACGAAATATGCTGCTAATTCATTTCTTGCAACCAAAATTTCATTTATGAATGAGATTGCAAGGCTATGTGAGAAGCTGGGTGCCGATGTGGATATGGTTCGCCGTGGCATTGGAAGTGATGAACGTATTGGTAAAAGATTTTTATTCCCCGGTATTGGTTATGGCGGAAGTTGTTTTCCCAAGGATGTACAGGCATTGGTAAAATCTTCTTCAGATGTAAATTATAATTTTGAAATTCTGAATGCGGTTATGAAAGTAAATGAAGATCAAAAACTTCACTTACTTCCTGCTATTAAAGATTATTTTAAAAATAACTTAAAAGGCAAAAAATTTGCTCTGTGGGGTTTGGCTTTTAAACCAAATACAGATGATATCCGGGAAGCTCCGGCATTGTATTTAATAGAAGCTTTGACAAAAGAAGGCGCAACCGTTTCAGCTTTTGATCCTGAAGCAATGAGTAATGTAAAAAATACAATTGGGGATAAAATTGAATATACCAGTAATCAGTATGAAGCATTGAAAAATGCTGATGCATTGATTATTGCAACAGAATGGAATGAATTTCGTACGCCTGATTTTGATCAAATGAAAACTTTGATGAAAAATAAAGTCATTTTCGATGGCAGGAATTTATTTGATCTTGCCGCCATCCGTGCGTTGGGATTTTATTATAAGAGTATCGGAAGAGAAACTGTAAACTAAATTACATGCAACGAAAAAGAGTACTCATAACAGGAGCTGCAGGATTTTTAGGTTCTCATCTTTGTGATCGGTTCATCAAAGAAGGATACCATGTGTTTGGAATGGATAACCTGATAACGGGAGATCTGAAAAATATTGAACACCTTTTTAAATTAGAGCATTTCGAATTTTACCATCATGATGTAACCAAGTTTATTCATATACCCGGTCATCTCGATTATATTCTCCATTTTGCATCACCAGCCAGCCCTATAGACTATTTGAAAATACCTATTCAAACTTTGAAAGTAGGTGCAATGGGAACACACAATTGCCTGGGATTGGCAAAGGCAAAAAATGCCAGAATGCTTGTAGCAAGTACCAGTGAAGTATATGGAGATCCATTGGTACATCCGCAGACAGAAGAATATTGGGGTAATGTAAATCCTGTCGGACCAAGAGGTGTGTATGACGAAGCAAAAAGATATATGGAGTCAATTACAATGGCTTATCATACTTTTCATAATGTGCAGACAAGGATTGTGAGGATATTCAATACATATGGTCCGAGGATGCGATTAAATGACGGAAGGGCACTGCCCGCCTTTATTGGCCAGGCATTGCGCGGCGAAGATTTAACAGTATTTGGTGATGGATCACAAACGAGGAGTTTTTGTTATGTAGACGACCTGGTAGAAGGAATTTATCGACTTCTCCTTAGTGATTATATTATGCCTGTAAATATTGGTAACCCGAATGAAATTTCATTGAAAGATTTTGCAGAAGAAATTCTTGCATTAACAGGTAAAAATGTAAAAATTGTTTACAAGCCATTACCAGTGGATGATCCCAAACAACGCCAGCCTGATATTACAAAAGCGAAAAATATATTGGGATGGGAGCCAAAAGTTAGCCGTAAAGAAGGCTTAAAAGTTACGTATGATTATTTTCAATCTTTGCCGAATGAAGAGTTAAATAAACAACCTAAAGAATTCATAAGTCAGAAATAAATTTATAAATTAAGATGTACAAAGAATTAGTTGATAAGAAAGCCAAATTAGCTGTAATAGGTCTGGGGTATGTAGGTTTGCCCATTGCTTTGGAATTTGCCCGTAAAATCTCAGTTATCGGGTTTGATATAAATTCCAAAAGAATTGAAATGATGAAGCAGGGAATAGATCCAAGCAATGAGCTTGAAAAAAAGGATTTTGATGGATGTGATATTGCTTTTACTGATTCCTTAGATGTATTACGGGAAGCCAGATTTTTTATTGTGGCAGTGCCTACACCGGTAGATGAACACAATGTGCCAGACTTAACACCTGTGAAAAAAGCCTCAGATACAGTTGGGAAAGTGATAAAAAAAGGTGATTATGTCGTTTTTGAGTCAACTGTTTATCCCGGTTGTACGGAAGAAGATTGTTTACCGGTTATCGAGAAATTATCAGGGTTAAAAAATATAAGTGATTTTAAATCGGGTTATTCACCTGAAAGAATAAATCCGGGAGATAAAACTCATACATTGGCTAAAATAATAAAAGTGGTTTCAGGCTGCGATGCAGAATCGCTGGAAGAAATTGCGAAGGTCTACGAACTGGTTGTTGAAGCTGGTGTGCATAAAGCATCTTCTATTAAAGTAGCCGAGGCAGCAAAAATTATTGAAAATACCCAACGGGATCTGAACATTGCGTTGATGAATGAATTATCTGTGATTTTCGGTATGATGGGTATTAACACTTATGAAGTTTTAGAAGCAGCTGGCACCAAGTGGAATTTTTTGAAATTTCAGCCCGGTTTGGTTGGGGGCCATTGTATAGGAGTTGATCCTTATTATCTTACTTATAAAGCAAGTGAATTGGGATATGATGCGGAAGTCATACTTGCCGGACGCAATATCAACGATAACATGGCCAAGTATGTGGCTAAAATAGTTGTACAGCATATCATCAAAAATTCAGGAGATGTAAAATTGTCAAAAGTCCTGATTAAAGGAGCCACCTTTAAAGAGAATGTAAGTGATATCAGAAATTCGAAAGTGGCTGATGTAGTAAAAGCACTGCAATCTTATTATGTAAATGTAGATGTGGAAGATCCTCATGCTGATTCTGATGAATTACAGCATGAATACGGATTTGGATTAGCAGAAAAAACCGGTACTGATTATGATGCTGTAATTATTACGGTACCTCATAATGATTATAAAGAATTAAATGATGCATACTTTTCAGGAATTACCAAGCCGCATGGTCTTGTAGCAGATCTGAAGGGGATGTATCGGAATAAAATTACCAATAGAACTTATTGGAGTTTATAATATGGCATTTAAACCAACAGATTTTCCGGGTCTTTTTGTTTTCGAACCCCAGGTGTTTGAAGATAGTCGGGGTTATTTTTTTGAATCCTATAATGAAAATATTTTCAGGCAGCAGGGCATCGACATACGCTGGGTTCAGGATAATCAGTCATCTTCTGGATATGGCGTTATCAGGGGGTTACATTATCAACTGCCCCCAGCTGCACAATCCAAACTGGTAAGAGTATTAAAAGGTAAGATACTTGATGTAGTGCTGGACATTCGTAAGGGCTCACCTACTTTTGGAAAAAGCTTTTCAAAAGTGTTGTCATCCAAAAACAGGAATCAACTATTTATTCCAAAAGGGTTTGCTCATGGCTTTTCTGTACTCAGTGAAAAGGCTGAAGTACTGTATAAATGTGATGGTTTTTATGACAAACAAAGTGAAGCCGGAATTATTTACAATGATCCGGAGCTGAATATTGACTGGAGAATTCCTTTTGAAGACGCCATTGTTTCAGATAAAGACAAATTACTTCCGCTTTTCAGGGATTGTAATAATAGTTTTTTATATCAATAAACTTTCTCTTTAATGGGTGAAATGATAAACACCGCTTTTGTGCAGCCCGGTAACAAGTTGGGTATTGATTCTAAAATACTGGTAACCGGGGCTAATGGACAGTTAGGAAAAGAACTAAAGAAAATCGCTTCATCATATCCGCAATTCGAATTTATTTTTCTGTCAAGAGAAGATTTACCCATTCATCATTTTGAACTTTTGAGAAATACATTCAAAGGATATCGTCCCGCATACTTAATTAATTGTGCTGCTTATACTGCTGTTGATAAAGCAGAGTCAGAAAAAGAACTGGCTTTCCAGGTAAATGGTGAGGCTGTAGGAGTGCTGGCAGCTATCTGCAAAGAACATAATACAAAGTTTATTCACATATCAACAGATTATGTATTCGACGGAAGATCTGCAGCGCCATATAAAGAAGATATACCCACTAATCCACAAAGTGTATACGGCGCATCAAAACTGGAAGGAGAGAAGCAGGCTTTGCAATTTAATGCTGATTCAATTATCATTCGTACTTCATGGGTATATTCTGAATTCGGAAAAAACTTTGTAAAGACTATGCTGAAACTGCTATATGAAAAGCAGGAAATAAATGTTGTAGATGATCAGATAGGATCTCCAACTTATGCTGCTGATTTAGCAGAAACTATTTTAACAATCATTGCTTCCGGAAAATGGATCCCCGGAATTTATCATTACAGTAATAAAGGAATAATTAGTTGGTATGACTTTGCACTTTCTATCCGGGAACAAATTAAAAGCAGTTGTAAAATTAATCCTGTCTCCACTTCACAGTATCCGACAAAGGCCACGAGGCCGGTTTATTCTGTACTTGATAATGCAAAGATTCAAAATATTTATGGAGTCAAATTAAGGAACTGGAAAGATAGCCTGGCCAGGTGTTTAGCCCGTTTAAATTAAAAACCCCGCTCTGCCTTTGGCGAAACGGGGCTTTGTTGACCCATAAGGATTCGAACCTTAAATGACTGAACCAAAATCAGTAGTGTTACCATTACACCATGGGTCAATACCATTAAATTTTCTGAACTGCCAATTTTTCAATTGGGAGTGCAAAAATAGGGCTTGACAGTCTTTCTCCCAAATGGTTTTTAAATAAATTATACAGGATGAGAAGCCCGGCTCCCTTCTTGTTCTTCCTTCTGCTTCAACTCTTTAATCTTATCTAAAACTCTTGCCACTACATCACACATAATTGTATACAATGCACCGGGTTTGGCATTTTCATAAATATAATCCAGCGCCTTGTCTTCGTTTGGAATGATCATAGTTGGTATGTCCGGATTTACACTATCTATACCTTCTTTCAATAAACCAATTATTTCATCTGCTGTTCTTCCACGTAAATTTTTATCACAACGGATGATAATTTCATCAAAGTACCGGGCTGATATTTCCCCCAGTTCACGGATATCTTCATCTCTTCTGTCACCGGTACCGCTAATTACTCCAATACGGATTGGATAATCCAGTTTACTGATAAAGTCACAAAGTAGTTTAAGCCCGTGAGGATTATGAGCAAAGTCTGCCAATATTGTAAAATTCTTAAAGTGAAAAAAATTCAGTCGGCCTGGTGTCAGGCTTTCACTCGGGATAAAAGTTTGTAACCCTGTGCGGATATCATCTATTGTAATGTCCCGGTATAAATAGGCAGAAAGCACAGCAGGCAAACAGTTATTAATATTATGAACCGCTTTTGCTTCATACGTCAAAGGTATATCCCTCGCTGGCAGAACCCTGATTTTCCAGTTGCCTTTCATAATAGTGACGAATCCGTTTTCATAAACACAGGCTAATCCATGTTCAGCACAATGTTCTTTGATACGTGGATTGTTTTCATTCATACTGAATAATGCAATATTGCATTTCAGATCATGCTTCATTTTATAAACAAGATCGTCATCAGCATTCAATACTGCATATCCATGAGGGAAAACTGTTTCCGGAACAACTGCTTTTACTTTAGCCATGGCTTCTACACTATTTATTCCTCCCAATCCAATGTGATCGGCAGCCACATTGGTTACCACAGCCACTTCACAATTCTGAAATGCCAATCCTGATTTTAATATACCACCTCTGGCACATTCCAGTACCGCAAAATCAACGGTGGGATCTTTTAAAACGAAAGTAGATGAAACAGGCCCTGTACAATCTCCCTTCATCATCATCTGGTTTTGTATATATACACCATCACTGGTTGTATAACCAACCTTTTTACCGGCACTCTTAGCAATATGTGCAATTAATCTTGTTGTGGTTGTTTTACCATTTGTTCCGGTAATAGCAATAATCGGAATACGGCCTGCACTTCCTTTAGGAAACAACATGTCAACAACAGGTTCAGCCACATTTCTGGGCAACCCTTCTGCTGGTTCTATATGCATTCTGAAACCTGGTGCAGCATTTACTTCGAGAATAGCGCCGCCGTTTTCTGCAACTGGTGTTCTTAAATCATTGGCCATAACGTCAATACCACATATATCAAGTCCAATGATTTTGGCTATACGTTCAAACATGAAAATATTAGCCGGATGAACTTCATCGGTTACATCAGTTGAGGTGCCACCTGTTGAAAGATTAGCTGTAGGTTTTA
>Ga0209798_10001004_pt1 | contig 17170 bp, 24 predicted proteins | sample DOMMetBare3Fresh_FD_187475 | JGI IMG/M metagenome (GOLD analysis project Ga0209798, IMG submission 187475) | Wetland sediment microbial communities from St. Louis River estuary, USA, under dissolved organic matter induced mercury methylation -... | ecosystem: Environmental > Aquatic >...
GCGCGCTGCGTTGCGCTTGCTGATTGCCTTGTTAGTGACCTTCACATATCGCTTGGAATACTTATCGTTCTCAGCCTTCACGTACTCCCTGATGTTGGAGATAACGCGGTTGCGGATAACGCTTTTCATCTCATTCGTAATCTTCATTCGGCAACACTCCTTTTACTGGGTTACTTCTCCACGTTGACACACGGCGATTACCGTGTATCCATCTTTCTCGCGCTTCTTTGCAGCCTTCTCGTTGTCGGTAATCTCAATCACAAAGCCGTGGTCGTCTAGCACTATCCAGTACACATTGTATCAACTCCAATCTTCTGCGCTTGCTGCAAATGCAGCGTTGAAGTCACCTTGCGAGATTCTTTGCTCGTTCACCAGGAATGTGTCTCTCCTGTCCTGTATGAACTTCAATTCACGCTTTACATTTGTGATAACACCCTTTCCGTCGTCAATCAACCTGGCATAAGACAGGAAGCCAACACACACGCCGCCATAAGTGAACTTCTGAACATCGCGCACTATCCTGTACACGGACTTTCCTGAACTCATGAAGTCATCGAGTATCAGGTATCGCAATGGTTCGGTAGACCAGAGGACTTTGGATGCGCCCTCACATCTCCTGTCGCTGTGGCTTCTCTCTTTCTCCTTTCGCACTAAGATGATAGGCTTGCCCAAGCGCATGGCAACCATCGGCGCAATAAGCGCACCGCTGTTACCAGTAAAGGCAATAGCATCAAACTTGTCCAGGCGTGGCTTCAGGTACTTCACACAGGCTGCAACGGTCTGCTTCGGGTACTTGATTGCCTGAGTCATGTACCCATTGTGCTCGTACCTTACGTTAATTGCCCTAGCCATTGTTCTCGACCAACTTGATGGAAATGTCGGGGTTGTTGATGTCAGCAAGCGAGAGGAATCCCTTGACACAAGCCGTCACCGCGAGGCAGTTGTCGCAAAGCAGACACACCTCACCGAGTTCGTCCTGTCTTGTACGAACGTCGATGCACCGCAGTTCCTTGATGCGCTCAACGATGTAGTCCTTCCCATTCAGCCTCACGCCTGGGGGAAGTGGCACGTTCGCCATTACGGACACGACCTTGCAACGCGGTATGATGTGCATAGTCATGCAACTCACACCCTTTCTGTGACGTTGAGGCGTTATTGCCTCACTACTGCATACAATGTGGATTATATGCAATAGTGAAGCAGGGCGCATTACTGCGCCCCACCTCGTTATGCGTAGTTGACCACGATTGCCGAACCATCAGGATACGTTACGTGCTCCGAACGTACCTCGCCAGCCTTCACGTCCACAACCTCTGACCGCTTAAGGTAGAAGTTGTCGCTCTTGTTGATACGGCTGTAGTACCCACGAGAGTCCTTGTTCGGCACATCAACGAAGTACGTTGGCTTTCCATCCTTGAATGTGATTGCACGCACCAACGATGGGTGAAGCATCTGCGATAGCCTGTAGTTAGCATCGCATAGTACGCCTAGTCCAATAACGAACTTGGACTCCATATCCGCTCTCCTGTCCATCTCACGCTCCTTACATCGACGCCAATACGATGACCAACCATGTACCACCGAAGAACAAGCCAACCACGAACGCTGCCAACAGCGCAGCCTCAAGCATGAGCACGACATTGTTCCAGACAGCATGGGCATCGCGTAGATGATGTCCCATTATGCTGCCACGCTCTGCTTCACGCCGTATGCGTATGCATACGTTTCGACCTCTCCACGCCATGACTTGCGCTCCAGCAACGCAGCGTAGCCATGCTCGCTGATGCGCCGAATGTACGCATAAATCTCCCTGCGCGAACCGTAAATCTCCATCAGTTCACGCACTCTTGGGTCACGCACTACCCAATACTGACGCTCTGCCATTGTCTTGCCTTTCTCTCGTAGTGTGGACTACTTGTGTAGCCCAACCTGCATATCGACCATAGCCAATATGCAGGGCGGGACACGCAAGTTACTCCGGCTCGATGATGCCAGCGTCAATCGCAAACCCACGGCTCGGCACAGCCATGACCTTGTACTTGCGGTAGTACGCATGGGAGCCACGCATACGTGCGTGACCAACGCTCGTTGCCTCTACCACGAACAGGCTCGATTCACCATCTGGGGACACGATTGTAACCAGGTATTCGTTCACTTGCCTATCCTCTCTCTCGGCAGCGACCCTACGCGCTGCTCTACCCTGCATACTCCAATCAGGAATATGCAAGGCAGAACAGGCAGGGGATTGCTCCCCTGCGCTGCTCCAACGTGCGTGCAGGTTACTTGACGACGAACACGCGCTTGATGCCAGCGACCTTGGCAGCGTCCACGAACTCCGCAAGCGCGGACTTACGGAACGTGCCGTCCTTGGCGAAGCGGGACTTGCTGACGTGCTTGAGCGCACCGTCGCTGCCGAGGAAGTACACCTTGGCTGCGCCCACGCCGACCTGCTTCTTCGTGGCTACCTTGGGCACGATGTGGATACCCTCGGCTACCTTGACCGCAGGCTTGGCGGTCTTGGCTGCGGGCGCAGGCTTCGCCTTGCCCTCAAGCGCGTCCAAACGTGCTTGCATTGCGTCGAACATTGCCTGCTCTTTCTTGGTCATGGTTCCATTCCTTTCTCTTTGCCGATACCCCATAGTATCGGTCTTACCCCATACACTAACGCTCTGGCCTGCGGTTATGGTAAGAGAAAGGGGTAGCGTTGGATAAGCCTAGCACAATAAGCACGCCTTTACCCTTGCACATACCCTACCATCAACACCACCAGGGGGTACTATGTGCCCAGTTGAAAAGACCCATCTACGTATGGATTTAACTTTAACCCTCTGACCTGGTGTTATTCTGTTATATGATTATATCTAGATTGTAATGATATTTGGTTATACATGATACTATCGTGTATCTTGGTACATTGAATAACACATTGAATCAGGATACTGTATGTGTTAGGATATGGTATTCATTTAAAGGTGTAGTATTGTAATGTCTATCCAGTGGTTTATGTACTACTATTGACAAACAGGTGATAGTATGTTATAGTGTATATATACTATATACCAACTTTGAGCACGGAGGAGGTCCCCGATGCAAGACTGGGTCTATATCGGCAGGCTGATGAAGATGATGGGTTACTCCAACCGCATAATCCAGGATGTGTTCTATGAGTTCGGGTGGGACAACGTACCGCGTTCCACTCTCCATGACGCTCTTTCTCTTGTCACTTATCCCGATTCCGAGTTGCCGCTCGGCTACAAGGAATACAGGAATACAGCATGGTTCACAGACCCCCCGAAAGTCACCGAATACGATAATATCTCAGATGTCATAAATTGTATCATCGCAGGTAACAGGCTTGCTGTCCGGGATTTTGACGAAAACTGCGTTATATATAGGGGGGAAAATAAAAATACCTCCCTTGAAGATGGCGACGATAGCCCGATGTTCATTGATGAAACAGAGAGTGTCATGGACGCTCGGGGACACGAAGGCGAGTTACCATCTGACTCATTCTCTTTCTGGAGCGGCGATAACCACAAGTCCTCCATTCAGCGTTATCTTGATTATCAACGACGGTCTAACAACTCCGAGGGTGGTCGGTACGATGAGTGCGGATTGTAGTTTCACCGAGATGTGCTCCGAATGTGGTGAACTGTTCGACAAGTCTGACCTCTTCATGGGTCTGTGCGCAGAGTGCTATAACGAGTTGTGGTTCGGTCCAGATGGGGAGTTTGAGGCGTTCAAGCCAAAGGCTAAGTACGATGACGAGGAAGTGTAACGATGAGTCTTCCCGAGGCCATTTGTGTCGGTGTATTGCTAACAATCGCCATATCCCTTGTTGCGATTCATGTAGTGTTGTACAGGATGGTACTGGCGATGGAAGCGTATGTACAGGATGCAAGGATGAGGCTGGACTCGTACAACACGGCAGTGGAAGATGGAGTTGTGGAAGCGGAAACTCTTCCTCTTGGCTTGCACCATCCGACTGAAGACCTCAAGAACGAGTACCTTGTCGAGAAAGTACCGCTCCTCCCAGTGGACAAAAGAAGCCCATACGACGATTGGAACTGGGGCATTAAGGACGATGATGTAGATGGGGAGTAGGAAAGAGGAAAACAAGAAAAAGAAGGACGCATATATCCAATGGCTGCTGTCGTCTGACGAGGAGAAGAAGATTCTCGGAATCACAACGAAGGCGGCATTCGCACGTAAGCACAAGTTGTCCAGAGAGATTCTTTGGCACTGGGAAAAAGATGAAGAGTTCCAGAGGAAACTGAATGAGACTCCGCTTGAGAAAGACCAGAATGAAGCAGAGTGGGAGAAGGTCAAGATAGGCTTCGCTTACTTCGTCAACACATACTGTATGATGTGGAAGAAGGAGGGCGGAGAGCCTATTAATTTTTTGCTTTGGCCCTTCCAAATACTTGCTGCCAATAAAATGCAGGTAGCATTGAAGTTGATTATTCTCAAGGCTAGGCAGATGGGACTCTCGTGGCTCTCTTCCGCTTACGCCCTGTGGAAAGTGATGACGGTAGATAACTTCCATGTTTACTACACGTCGATTGGTCTTGTAGAAGTCCAGGAACAGATGGAGCGTATTCGCTTCATCTACATGCATCTTCCGGACTGGTTGCAGGACAAGGCTATTCTCGGTGGTAAGGGATGCAAGGACAATGACCGCATCATCGAGTTCACCAACGGCTCCGCCATCCATGCGTCTGCCTCCGGTAAGCGTGCTGGACACGGTGCCGCACCTGGTTTGATTATCTGCGATGAGTGGTCCCGCGTGGCTGAGGCCGTGCGTAAGTGGAGGGCGTTGAATCCCTCTGCCGGACCTAACACTCAGATATTCCTTGTCAGTACTTCTGATGGATATGGTAACCATTTCGCAGATATGTGGTTCGACGCAGTTGCAGGGAAGATTGACTACGAAACCATGTTCTTCCCATGGATGGATAATCCGGAATACACGGAAGCATACATGGAGCAGAAGCGTAGAGACTTTGCCGGAGATACTGCTGGATTCAAGGAAGCATTTCCTGAGACACCTGAGGATGCCTTCACTGCGACCTCTCGCTCGGTGTTCGACTTTGACAGAATCAAGGAATGGAAAGAGTATATCAGAGAGAACGATATCGTTGCTGAGCGTGGTATCATCGAGTTGAACACTGAAGGCGAACTTGACTTCACTCTACGCGATGAGGGTATGCTGGAGGTCTGGAAGCGTCCGGTAGTGGGCCATAGGTACGCTGCTGGGGCTGACGTTTCAGAGGGTCTGGTAGATGGAGACTGGTCAGCATGTGCGTGGATTGACTGCGAGACTAATGAGGTAGTTGCACTCTTCCACGGCAAGGTTCAGATTGAGAACTATGCGTATCATCTTGAGAATACCTCGCGTTGGTATAACAACTCCTATCTTGCGGTTGAGGCCAACCATAACTCGGAACTAATCCTTACAGACCTGAAGCAATCTTATCCGTATTTGTATCTCAGGCCGCAGAAGAAACACATCACTGACCTTCCAACTCTAGTACCTGGGTTCTACATGACCAGTACTTCCAAGCCGAGGGTCGTGCTCCAACTTCGTAGGAGTTTCAGCGATGTGGCGGAGAACATCTCCATCTATAGCGACCTGATTCTGGACGAGATGGCTTCGTTTGAAATGACTGATAAGGGTGGGTTCTCTGCCCGTAATGGACATCACGACGACTGCGTAATCGCGGTTGCGATAGCCAATGAGGCCAAGGTAGTTCTTCCATACTCGCTCAACGAGGCCGGACAGAACGCAAATAGGGACAGGGAATTCAATTGGTTGTCTCTGTAGGAAAGGTGGAACTGAATGCCTACACAGAGTAAATTCAAAGATGTACCAACCGATAAACTCACAAAGCGTTTTGAGGAAGCCAAGCAGGCTCGTAAGAAGTACGAGACTAACTGGGGTGCCTCTAAGCGTATGTATGATTCCAAGCAGTGGGATGGTATCCCTAAGATTGCTTGGTATCAGAGCGAACCTGTATTCAATAAGGTGTTTGAGTTTGTCGAGACTATGCGTGGACTTCTCTCTGACAACTCCTGGGGTATCGACTCCATTCCAGCATCGCTCCCAGATGGCGCAACCGATAAGTCAATCAATGAGTTCTCAGATAAGGTAAACAAACTCCTTGACTTCCTTTGGGTTGACAACCGTATGCAGAGCAAGTTGGCACAGGTTCTACAACATGTGTTCCTTTATGGAACTGGATTTCTAAAGAGTACGTTCGACCCACAGAATATCTCAGCGTCCGGTATTGGGCAGATTATCACGGAGATTGTCTCTCCGTATTACATCTTCCCTGACCCGGACGCTACTGATGTATACGATGCTTCATTCATCATCGAGCATCACCCCGTCACATATCGCTGGGTGATTGAGCGCTATCCGGATGCCGCACAAGAGTTGCTTGATTCCGGAGAAGCCTCGACCACCGAGTACAGCCAAGCGAAGGGTGATAGGTCCGAGGGTCCGGTAGATACATCAGAAGGTAAGCGAGTCGATATCTACGAGCACTGGTACAAGGATTCCGCTATGATTGAGGACGAGGATGAGCAGGGTGTCAAGACAACCAAGCCGAAGTATGCTAGCGGTATTCGACGTACTGTTATCACTGCTGGTGGTATAGTCCTTGAAGATGGAGAAGCACTCTACAACATGTTCCCGTATACTCGCTTCGTTGAGATTCCTCGACCTGGTGAGTTCTTTGGTGATTGTACTATCCATAAGGTTCTTGGTATTCAGTCAACAATCAACTCCCTGCTCCGTACTATTATCGACAACGGCATGTGGCTCGTACACGGAATCTGGGTAGTTGATAGCACTTCCGGTGTGACTCCATCCTCGCTCGCTGGGTATGGACCGCGTGACACAATCGTTAAGAACCCTGGGACTGAGGTGTACCGCGATGGTGGTGCGGCTCTTCCTGGGCATATCTTTGAGACACTTAATCAACAGACTGAGGCTTTCGATATCGTTACTGGATTCCCGAACGTCCTTCGTGGAATCGTACCGTCGAGACAACCTGTACAGACTACTATGATGCAGCAGGAATCCTCCGAAGTGCGGACCAGGGAACGTCAGCGCCGAGTTGAAGAGGCGCTTGAAGACCTGGGCAAGTTGTGGCTGGACATTGTGAGTGAGCACTGGAGCGACACTCGCACAATCCGCAACAAGAAAGCACTTGGCGGTTTTGATATGTTTGAGATTGTCAAGACTGACTTCGATAATTGGAGGTGGGACGTACATGTGGTTCATGGCTCTACGGGGCCGATGGATAGGGTATCCATGATGCAGACGCTTACTGATATGGTAACGAACTTGGGTATTCAAATTCCCCCGATGTACGCTGTTAAGTTGTCCGGTCTTCCTGGACTAGAGGCTGCTATGCTTGAGCAGGAGAACGCTATGGCTGCTCAGCAGATGCCGGATGGTTCGGTACCGCCTGAGGAAGAGATGCCGGATGAGGAACTGGAAACGGAATACCCAGAAGAGGGAATCCCCCTTGATGGAACGGGTATGCCGATTGCAGGTGGGGAAATGGGAGCGGCACAGCCTGTACCCACGCCAGAGGAACTTCTGGCGATGATGGGTGGAGGCGGCGCGGGACTCCCGCCAATGGTGTAGCGAGGAACGGTCGATGGTAAGTCTGCGGACCAATGCCTGAGACAGTCTCGGAAGGGAAGTGTAGCATGGAAGAGTATGACAATGATGTAGAACTTGATGGCGACGAGGAAACTGAGAACACGGAAGAGTTCGATGACGGTTTTGAGGACGATTACGACGATACTGACGATGCAGTAGACTCCGATTCTGAAGCCGACGATGACATTCCCGAGGAGTGGGCATGGACCAAGGAACTCGATGGGCGTAAAGTCCAGAAGACTTGGAACCAGTACACTAAGAGTAGGGAAGAAATCAAGGCAGAGCGCGAAGCGATTGAGGCTATGCGTCAGGAAATCGAACCGTTCAAGAAACTCAAGGATGAGATTCTTTCTGACCCTGGGCTTGTTGCGGCAATCGAGGACTACATGCAAAATGCAAAACCCGTCGATAGGGAAGTTGCTTCTGTAAAGAATGAACTTAATGCTATGAAGGCGAAGATGATGACTGAGAATGAACTCATCAGCGTCGAGAAGTGGGTAGTTGAAAACAAATACCCCCAGGTTGACCGCGAGGACCTTCTTGAGTATGCTGTCAAGAATCATATCCCAAACCTTCAGGTTGCGTACAAGGATATGATGTTTGATGAGTTGTCGAATGCGAAGGTTAAGAAGGTCACCGATGGCATTAAGCGTTCAAAGGGTGCTGCGTCTATTCGCACCAAGAAGCCCTCTGGCGGCGGCAAGCAGGGATTTGGAACAAAAGAATTGTCAAAGATGAGCGACGAGGACTTCATCAAGAATTATGAGGATATTCTGGAGTCCTATGCTCACTAAGTAAGGAGAAGTGGTAATATGGCATGGGGACACGCTGCGGCTTCCGCAGTTACACGTACTGGCGCTGGCGGCTCGCATGAGGTTATGCGCGGGTTCGTACCTGAGGTATGGACTGGTCCGCTGCTCAAGGCTTACGACGACAAGGCGATTGCGCTTCAGTTGGTAAACCGTGAGTATGAAGGCGCTATTAAGCAGAAGGGTGATACCGTTCGCGTCCATATGGTCGGGAATATCATCGCCCGTGAGTATGAGATTCCTGGTGGACGTGCTGATGGTAGCACGGGCCTGAATGCTCGTGAGAGCATCATCTACCAGACGGCGACTGGTGCATCCACCACGTTCGCTGTTGACCAGGCCGACTACTTCGCGTTTGAGGTAGAAGACATTGAGAAGGCACAGTCTGACCCGAAGTATGTCGCGGAACTCACGGCTCGCTCTGGTGTCGCAATGGCGCAGGCGACCGACCGCTACATTCTGAAGAAGATGATTGATGCTGCAAAGAACGGTACCGCTGACGATTTCGGTCAGGTTGGTGGCACGTCCGCTGAGTCGAACGATGTGTACTCGATTGATACCGTTCATAGCAACGGTGCCAACGAGGTCTATGACCACCTGGTTGACCTCGGCGTTATGTTCGATGACGCGCTTGCTCCGGATGACGGTCGCTGGATTGTTGCACCGTCGTTCCTCCTTGGCGCACTGCTTAAGGATGAGCGCTTCGTTGGTGCTGGCGCTGACGGTTCCGGCAAGATGCGTGACCAGGGCTACGTTGGTAGCGTTGCTGGTTTCAAGATTTACACGATGGCTCGTAAGACCTTCCAGTACTATGACGCTGGTAACCAGAACACCCAGGTTCCGGCTGATACTGCGACGGCTCTCACGGCTAATGCTCCGAACATGTGGACCAACCAGAGTTCGGCTGACGACCTCTACACTGGTATTGCTGGAGTGAACTCCGCGTTCACGTTCGCTGACCAGATTACCAAGACGGAGAACGTCCGCCTTGAGGGTTCGTTCGCAGACGGTGTCCGTGGTCTGCACGTTTACGGTGGTAAGGCTCTGCGTCCGCAGCACCTCTTCGCCGTACAGTTCGTTGACACTGTTGACACCGCTGGTGTCGCCACTCCGTAATTGATTGGAGTCTCATGGCCTACCGTCGCCAAATTGGTCATCCAGTAAGAATAAACTCTGACATGATTTACGATGGTCAGCGTTATGCCAGGGATTGGGTTCCAGTTCCGGCTGGTAGGGCTGAGTTGATGGTGTCGCGTGGTCAGGCAACGCTTGGGGAGCCTTGGGAAACCTCGGCCCCCAAGCATGTCCTGATGATATCGAGCCACTGTTGCATAAGGGTGTTTAAGGAATCAGAGGCTCTTAGGAGAGTCGGGTATAGGGTTGATTCAGTTTCGCTATATCCCCCTAGAGTCAGTTCGTGCTTTGAGGCGGTTAGGATAGCGCGTGGTATGGACGAACTACTTGACTTGATTAAGACTTCCGGAGCGTCGATACTACACGTTCATAATGAGCCTGACTGGCTTGTTAGGTACGCAGTCGTGGCAGCACTTGGAAGACCAGTAATATGGGATTGTCATGACCCTGAGTATTACAGGTACGGAGAGGTTACAGAGGACGAGACATTCGCAGCAGACCACTGTGACGCTATGATTACCGTTGGTGATTATGTCATGGAAGAACTAGACGGAATACACAACTTCAAAGTTCCGAAGGCAGTCGTAATGTCGCTCCCAGTCCACCAGGATTACAAGAATGGTGATGCTGTTAGGAGCGGTATATTGTATCAGGGTGGAGCAACCGCTCCTGGTTCTGGTACATGGCGAGACTTCGGATATGTTAGTCAGAAGATGAAGGAGAACGACTATAAGTTCGACATGTATACAAACGAGAGCGCTAGACAATTCTACCCAGACAACGTAAGGGGCCTATTGCCATATAGGGAACTTATGCGTAAGACACATGAATACGAGTGGGGTTGGGTAGGAAATGAGCACGAGAAGAACAGGATAGGCGTCCCGAATAAGATTTGGGAGTATCTATCATGTGGTACACCAGCCCTTGTATGCAATCTACCTGAAGTACTTAAACTGACTGGTGGAAATGGCATAGTATATGGAGACACGATTGACGAAGTGTTCGATGCTATGATTGGTGTTGATTGGGAAAAGAAACAGTCGGAGACTCTATCGACTGCACGATATATGGAAGATGAGATTTACAAGGTCGTAGACCTTTACGAACAACTGATGTAGGGGGTCACTTATGAGTCTTAAGCAGCGTTATTACACATGCGATTCTATCGAGATTGTCGATGGTGAAGATGTAAGCACGGGTCCGGCAATCATGCTTGAGCCAGTTGCCTCCCGTGGTTTTGCACAGACCACACTCTCTAATGGTGATACTGCGTTCCTTGTAGCCGCTACCGATGAGGAGTGGGCGGAGTTCGACGCTAAGTACACAAATCAGGACGCTCAGACTGGTAATCCGTTTCGCCATCGTCACGTTTATGATGGTGCGTTCGTAGACTTCATAGAGGAGTAAATTATGGGTGCGGGGCATTCATATACAAATGCTGAGGCAGTATTTATATTCAATATCAACAATGCCTATGACAATGGTGATGCCGACGCACAAACTGTAACCGGGTACTATCTTGCTAGATATCTAAGTGGTACTGATACATATAAATGCAGGGTCGGATACTACGAACCGACAGCCGCAATCATTCTGCAAATCTTAAATGTATCATCAGTTCTGGCAGCAGTCAACCTGTCGTATGGTTCCGGTAACTACTTCAAGTTCCGCATTGAGGGTGACGTGCTTACTGTGTGGCAATCAACAAATGGTACATCATGGACACAAAAACTGTCCACCACAAGTACCGCGCACCAACATGCTGGAGATTGGTATGATGTAGATGCATCCGGAGTTCCTATGACTGAAACTTCCCTTACGGACCTTGGCGGTGGTGGCGCTCCCGCCGCCTCAGCCGCACCGTTCTATATGATTTCAAATCAGTAAGGAGGCACCACATGGCTGACATATATGTAGATGTGGATACCGCTATTGTGGTTCCTATGAATGACATGCCATTGGTGGATGACACCGATTTCAAGACGCTTGAGACTGCTCTTGTGTACAACAGTGCCGGTATCAAGGTATACTGGCACTTTGTCACGACTGCTGGAGTATATACAATCACAGAGATTCACCCAACCACCGCAGGTGTACATGATATCTCGGAACCGATTGCAGATATTGGGCATTATGGTATCGAGATTCCCGCATCCGGTGGCTCACATGCGAACAATGATGCCGAAGGTGTGGGCTGGATTACTGGCCTAGCCACAGGCATTTATCATTTCAAGGGTCCGAAGGTTATGTGTCGTGCCGCTGCGCTCAACAACCGAGATGTTGACAACACGAGTGACGTAATTGCAACCGCTATTGCTGATATTCATGATACGGACCTTCCTGCCGTCAAGACTGAAACAGCCGCGATTAAGGCTAAGACGGACAACCTGCCAGCATCTCCGGCAGCGGTCGGTTCCAATATGGGTAGTGTTTCATCTGTCACGGCTGGTGTGACCGTAACCACGAACAATGATAAGACTGGATATGCGCTGACGACTGCTCCGCCTACTGCGGCAGAGGTGAAGACTGCTGTTGAGGCTGCTGGTAGTCACCTGGCACTAATCAAGGCCAAGACTGATAATCTTCCGGCAGATACAAATACACTGCTTGTCACGACTGGCATCAAGGCGGCAAGTATTCCAGCAGTTAGTGGTGTTACTCTCCATGCTGACTATGACCACGCCAAAGATGATGTACTCACTCCGCTAGCGGTAGTTGATGGAAATGTAGACAGCATCCTTGCCGATACGGGAGAGTTGCAGACAGATTGGAAGAACGGTGGAAGGCTGGACCTTATCCTAGATGCCGCTTCCGCCCCCTCTGCCTCTGATAACGCCTCAGCGGTAAGGACCGAACTTGCTGCTGAACTTGCTAAGATTACAAGTGTACATGATACTGACCTTCCGGCAGTCAAGGCGGACACTGATTCAATACTAAATAACAGACTTACACTGCTTCGTGCTGGTTATCTCGATAATCTAAGCGGTGGAGAAGTTTCAACCGCCCATGCGGTATCAGTGCTTCAGAGTGATATGGATTTGGTCAAGGGCGATACTTCTAGTATGTCAACAGCGATAACCCTACTTAATGATATCTCTCTTACTGATGTTGATACTGTTGTGGACAATGCACTTGGTACCTATGACGCACCGACAAAGGCGGAGATGGACTCCGCGCTTTCGGCTGCCATTGCATCGCTAGCCACCCAGGCCACACTTCTAGGAGTGAAGAACATGATTGAGGCTGATGTTACAGTGGATACAATTGCAAAGACAATCACATGGAAGAATGCATCTACTGGTGCAACACTTCTCGTGAAGACGTATGACGATGAGGGAACCACACAGGGGATTTCATAATGCTTACACCACTAGCCATAGGAAGCCGTGGATTTACCGGAGAACTCGACCCGTTGCTAGTTGCATCGCGTGGTCTTGTTTCTGGATACTACGGTGTCAAGAGGTGGTGGGATGGTGACGAGGCTGAGGGTAGTGTTATTACCATCGAGTTTCAGGGTGTGGAATTCACCACAGAATCTACTTGGGTTCAAGACGATAACTCCATAACCATATGGAACGATTAAGCGAGGTGCAATATGGCTCTTGTCCCCAATGCGACAAAGACACTAGGTAACATCCGTGACGCTGTCTACTTCCTTGTCAGGGAAGATGAGACGACCTTTGAGCCTGAAGAGGTTGACAGGGCTATTAATATGGGTATGCGCTCAGTCTTCGATGTTATGGCTCAACAGCCATCTATCATCTGGACCAGTACTCAGGAGGGTGTGCGCGAGTACGAGATTCCTGAGGCCAGGACCCATGAGGGTGTCGCTATCGTTGACGCCGTATGGATTGATGATACTGGTATCGGTCCAATCCCGTATTCGTACCTTGCGTCTGATGCAGAAGATGGTGAGCCTGAGGGCTACTATGTTCTCAATCGAACGCTTGGCCTAGACCCAACACCTGATGCTGTATACAAACTAACGATTGCATATCGTCAGGACTACAAGGAATTGACTCTGGCGACTGATGTTACCACAATGAACGATAACGAGGTTGATGCTGGCATCTACTTCGCTGCGTATATCCTCAAGACTATTGATGAAGAGTACGATGCAGCCAGTATGTTCAAGGGTCAGTACGAAGAGGCTATTGCTCGCATCTCCCTTCTCAAGCCTGGAATCTACAAGGGCGATATCCCTGATTCTTATGGTGGTGCTATCTAATGAAGAATGTCAATAAGTGGCTTCAGCGGGACTTTTCGGGAGGGATGAACACGGAATCCCCGAGTTCGTCAATGCCCGATAACCAATTGCGGAGATTGCTTAATATGTTCCCATCACGAGACAAGGCTGGTCTTGTGACTCGTGGAGCGTTTGAACTCTCCAACATAACAGATGGATTCTCCACGCCGTTGGGTACGCCCGATAGCGTGGCATCCATCTTCCCGTTTCTTGGCTGGTCTATCGGTACGGAACTTGCGACCCCGCACGCAATCTATCAGGGCAATGACCTGATTGTTGCGTACAAGTATGGTAACGACATTGTATTTGTCAGACATATCGCGGACCCGTATATACCAGCAACGGAAACTGAAGTGACAGATGTGCAGATTTGGACCGACCAGGGAACCTCTCCGTTTGAGGGCGGCGGTTCTATCCCGTCCAAGACTTACGAACCGTATGTTGTTGGTATACTAAATGAGATATTTGGTTTTGCCAGTGACCTACAGTGGAGCCAGCCGTTCCTTACTGATTACTGGACTACAAATGACGAGAATAGTGATTTTGTTGATGATAGAATGGGTTGGAGCAGCAATGCATGGTCAAGCGAGACATACGAATTTTCATCTAACTGGGAATTTGGAGATGCATGGATTGACGAGTGGGTAAATGGGAGCATTGACGACAACCGTTCATTTGATATGTGGTATAGTGAAACCGACACAATTAGTGAACATGATATAGTCCAATGGGATAAGACTGGGAATATCCTAAGTCCTAATTTCCCCTGGAAATATACTCTGGTTGAAAATGCAAATGATGGCAAAGACTCTCCACATGTAGCATTCAACGATATTGAATTTTCCTATTCACCTCCTGCTGGGAATATTCCAATCAATCTGTACTTCTCGCAAAATACAACTGGTGACAATCAGGAGAGGGTACATGGTGCTGCCGCATGTCTGGTAATGTACAAGCGTGCCACAGACACAAATTACTCAAGATACGCCACATTCGCCGTAAACTCAGCAACACCTAAGCCTGTATACTGTGTGGACCAGGGCAATGCATATCTTACTGGTCCGAAGTACGAGAATGCTACGGTTAATGGGGTTCAGTACACCAAGGTATCATTTGTTCTTCCGTGGTCTGTTGCTACTAAGTTCAAGATTATCGCAATCCCAAATGAGTACAACGCAGACGGTCAGTATAATGGTGGCCTTGCATTGTTTGAGGTGGTATAATGACAAAACAGATTATTGGTACACTAACCAATGCCAACCTCACTGATGATTTCTACTTCGTGCAGGTTGACAGGAACAATGTGCTGTTCACCAACGGGGTGGACGGTCTGTACCGCTTTCCTGGGTATATCAACAATGGAGATACGCTTGAAGACCTTAGGGTTAAGGATTTGGTTCCATTCTTAACCGATGTTAATGGCGGCGCTGGTGTTCCTGTGGGCAATTGCCCATTCGCTCCGTCTGGGCACTATCTCACATACGCCCACGGGCGCGTGTGGCTTGTTGACCCGAACACTAGCGTAGTGTACTTCTCTGGTACTAGGACTGATTACGACCTGAATGATGGAACTCCGGCAACACCAATTAAGCCATATGAACTCTGGAACGTCCGGATGGATATGTCTAGGGCTAATGTTGGTCATGGTGGCAATATGGTGATTGGTGACCCGACGCAGAAGACTCTTGGTATTATTGATATCGAGGGTGGTATGCTGGTGTTCAAGGAGCATCAGGTTATGATTTGGACTTGGCCCGATACTGCTGCACCACATGAGGTTACTCAGGGCGCTAATGTCGAGGAACTTCTTGGTGGAATCGGCCTCGTAGCCTATCGCTCAATCCAGAAGTACGGGCCGTATGTATTCTTCCTCGGGAAGACTGATGACGGTACAATCGCCTTCTATCGTATGCTTGGTAGCGAGGTGGAGGATATCTCTACCAAGAATATCCGTAGTGTCGTTAATCGTATTATTGTATCAGATTTGACAAATGAACAGATATACTGTATAATCAATGACGGGTACTACATGGTATTCGCTGATATCGGTAATGGATACAAGGAGCCGATTCTTGCGTTCGACCTTACCATAGGCTCATGGAGTGAACTTAGCGGACCTAGCGCAACATGTGTTGTTGCTATGGACTACATGGATAAGGTGGCAATCGGTTCTGATGACGGTGACATTTACCTGTATCCGTCCGCGCAGTCACTTGAGTATGGTGGCAGTATTCCGATTGAAGTTCATACAAATAGGATTGATGCTGGCGACCCACTTAACTGGCACAAGTTCAGGAAGATTTGGGTGGCAGTAGATGTTCTATCAAGCGGAAGTATCTCTAATTCAGAGACTCAGTCGCTATCACTCACAATGAAGTATGACGAGGACGTAGACGACGAAGTGTACTCCGCTACCGCTACTGGTAGAGATGTGGTCACAGCGAGCCTTAGGAAGCGCTCTAGGGGTGCAGAATTGGTGGTCAGTGGTTCAGTTGATGACGCAGTTGAGATTCACGATATCGCAGTTGGTTTGCGAGATAGGACATATGTGCTATAATGAGAAGGCCAAACAGCCCGTCCAGAACGGGGAACAGGGACGTAGATAGAAACTTCTCATCCATCAAGGAGTGGGCAGAGGCCATTGTTGCTGAGTTGGAAGCCCCACTCACTGAGATTAGACTATACGATGGTGACGAATACGTTACCCTGAGTTTTAGCCATAGTGGTCATTCACTTATTGCATCACATGGCGGAGTTGATAAAGATATCACAATCTGGTAAAGGAGGCACATAATGGCAAATCCCATTCAACCTAGTGCGGCGGATAGCACGAATCTGGCTACATTGTATAGTGCTGGAGATTCGTTTGCTGCCGACCTTGCTTCTATTGCGCCTGGGGAGCCTCGTTATCCAGAACCAATCAACCGCTCCATCTCAGCAATCTCCGAGTGGATTGACGAGGTAGGTGTTGCTGGTGATGATGATGACTGGCTGATTGATGCAGCGCATGTTCACGGAGCACTGGCTCTTGCAAACATACCAGCGCTAGATAAGACCAAACTCGCCAACGATGCAGTCGAGACACTGGCAATCAAAGACCTCAATGTTACTACTGGGAAACTCGCAGAAGGCGCGGCTACTAGGAACAAACTAGGTACAGACCTTACTCTAGCCGTTTCTGTTGCAGACACGGCTACTGTGGCGTGTACAGTACAGAATACCTATTATGATGTTCCTGGAATCGCATTTGACCAGTTCACGCCCACGGTAGACTGTAGGGCGATTCTTACTGGCTCGCTCAACGTA